>ERZ773004.709-NODE-709-length-19723-cov-5.782896_pt1 | contig 19723 bp, 18 predicted proteins | sample MGYA00580667_ERZ773004 | MGnify/ENA primary metagenome ERZ773004 (study PRJEB29015, sample SAMEA2737963) | human oral metagenome | biome: human oral; feature: human-associated habitat; material: dental | place: China | collected 2123 ... | reverse complement strand
TGGGTAAACGAGGCACTTTTTGGAGCTTGCAGGCGTGTCGGATCGGTAAACAGGGCACTTTTGGGGGCTGACACCGGTGTCGGATAGGGAAACGGGGCACTTTTCGGAGCTGACACTGGCGTCGGATAGGGAAATGAGGCCTGATAGGCGTCGCACCGGTCGGGGTGGTTGCGGAGGCTGGCGTGGTTTGGCCCGTCGCAGGCGTGGGGGTGCGCCGATTGTAACCTGCGGCACGCCTTTGCGTCATATCCTTGCACGACAAAAACGAGACTTAGGGATGATCGACGATGAAGCATACATCAACCGCGTTCTGGACGGCGATACGGCCGGCTTCGCTCCGCTCATGGAGCGTTACAGCCGACCCGTCTTTGCTCTCTTGGTGGGCATGACGGGCAACCGCGCCGACGCCGAAGAGCTGGCTCAGGACGCCTTCCTGAAGGCCTTCCGTTCGCTCCGCTCCTTCCGACGCGATTGCAGCTTCGCCACCTGGATCTACCGTATCGCCTACAACACGGCCCTCTCCGCCCTGCGCAAAAAGCGCCCCGACCGGCCGGCCTCGATGGACGACGACACGGCCATCGAGCGCCTGCCCGACCCCATCGACGACGAGGCCGAGGAGACGGAGGCCAACGAGGAGCGTTTCCGCCGCCTCGACCGTGCCTTGGCGCAGCTCCGAGCCGACGATCGTGCCCTCGTACATATGTTCTACAAGCAAGAAAAGACGGTCGACGAGCTGGCCGCCATCACGGGGCTGAGCCTCTCCAACGTAAAGGTCAGGCTCCACCGCACCCGTAAGAAATTGATGAGTTTAATGCAAGCTATGGAGGATTGACCCATGATAGAAGAGAAGGAAAAAGACCCCTTGCGCGAGCTGTTCGCCCAGCGGCCTGAGGCCGATCTGCCCGACGGATTCGCCGCCCGCACGATGGAGCGCATCTACCGAGAGGCCCAACTGGCGGAGGCGCGGTGGCGCCGCTGGGAACGCATCGGTATGGCCCTCCTGTTCGCCCTGCCGATCGTGACGCTCATCGTCGTCACCCAAGTGCTGAAGGTCGCCCTGCCGTGGCCCGACCTGCACATCACGTGGCCCGACCTGGCGGCCTGCCGATTCTATTTCCAGATCGGCGCACTCGTCTTCCTGCTCTGGACGGTCGACGCCCTCTTCCGCCGCATACGACGTTGAGTGCCGGAAGATGGCCCCCGGTACGTGCATTCGAGCGACCGCGTCCTATCTTTGCGCCATTCATTTACACAGATTTCACGCCCGATGAACATTGCATTGATAGGCCACGGCAAGATGGGCCACACCATCGAACGCCTCGCACCCACCCGGGGACACCGCATCGTCTCCCTCATCGATATCGATAATTATCGCACCGCTTTCGACTCCGACGCCTTCCGCCGGGCCGACGTGGCCATCGAGTTCACCGGCCCCCAGACGGCCTATGACAACATCACCCGCTGCATCGACGCGGGCCTACCCGTAGTGAGCGGATCCACCGGATGGACCGCCCGCATGGACGAACTGAAGGAGCACTGCCTCGCGGCGGGGGGCGCCTTTTTTTATGCCTCCAACTTCAGCCTCGGTGTGAACCTCTTCTTTGCCCTGAGCGATCATCTGGCCAAGCTGATGAACGCTTATCCAGACTACGACGTCCGCCTCTCAGAGACGCACCACATACACAAGCTCGACGCCCCGAGCGGCACGGCCGTGACCCTGGCCGAGGCCATCGTCCGCCGGATAGACCGCAAGACGCGGTGGGTGCGCGGCCAGGCGCAGCAGGCCGACGAGATCGGCGTCGAGTCCGTCCGTGAGGGCGAAGTGCCGGGCACTCACGAGGTCACGTACGACTCCCCCGTCGACACGATCCGCCTCATCCACGAGGCCAAGAGCCGCGATGGCTTCGCGCTCGGAGCTCTCCTGGCGGCCGAGTTCATCGTCGGGCGAAGGGGCGTCTTTGGTATGAATGATTTACTCCGGGTGAACGCCTAAGGCGGCCACCCACCCTACACACACAATAGCACAATGAAGAAGATTTCAAGAAGACAATGGATCGGCTTCGGCATCTGGGCCACGCTGTACGTCCTGTTTTGCATTTGGATGGAAAACCTCTGGCTGCTGCTCGGGCTGTTCGTTTTGGCGGACATATTCCTCACCCGGTTTGTCCCCTGGGGCGCATGGAAACGCTCGAAAAACAAGCACGTACGCGAGGCGCTGGAATGGGTGGACGACATCCTCTTTGCGCTCATCGCCGTGTATTTCATCAATCTGTTCGTGTTTCAGAACTACCAGATCCCCACGGCCTCGCTCGAGAAAACGCTCCTCGTGGGCGACTACCTTTTCGTCAGCAAACTGAGCTATGGGCCGCGTGTGCCCAACACGCCCCTCTCCTTCCCGCTGGTGCAAAACACGATGCCATTCTTCAACTGCAAGTCCTACCTCGACTGGCCGCATTGGGGCTACAAGCGGGTCAAAGGCCTGGGGCATGTGCAGCGCAACGACATCGTGGTCTTCAACCTCCCCACGGGCGACACCGTGGCCCTGCTCCAGCAGAACCCGGACTATTACTGGCTCACGCAAGAGAACGGGTACGACGTCGTCAACACCCGCCGCGACATCTTCGGCAAGATCGTCTACCGGCCTGTCGATAAGCGTGAGAATTACGTCAAGCGTTGCGTCGGCCTGCCCGGTGACACCCTGATGCTGCGCAACAACAAGCTCTACATCAACGGTCGCCTCCAGAAAGATCCCGTCTGCATGCAGCTCTGCTACTTCGTTGAGACCAACGGCACACTCCTCACCGAGGAGCAGTTCCGCAAGATGAACATCAGCCGCGAAGACCGCCGGCTGGTCTCCGCCGGGCAGCATAACGAAGACCTATACTACTACGAAGCCCTGGCTTACCTCGGCTTCACCACCAATGCGGACGGACGCTACAACCCCGTCTATCGCCTCCCATTGACCGCCGAAGCGTTGGCCTACCTGCGTAAGCTCCCCTTCGTGCGTACCATCAAGGTGGAGCCCGCTGAGCTCGGCGGAGCGACCTATCCCCCGGGGTACGTCACCGGTTGGACACGCGACGACTTCGGCCCCATCTGGATCCCACGCAAAGGCGCCACCATCGATCTCAACGAGCGCAACCTGGCCCTCTACCGCCGCTGCATCGTCAACTACGAAGGCAACCGCATGGAGCGTCGCTCGGACGGCACCCTCCTCATCAACGGTCAGCCAGCCACGACCTACACCTTTAAGTACGACTACTATTGGATGATGGGCGACAACCGCCACAACAGCGCCGACAGTCGCTCGTGGGGCTTTGTGCCGGAGGATCACATCATCGGCAAACCCATCCTCATCTGGCTCTCCATCGACAAGGATCGCAGCCTCTTCAACGGCGGCATCCGATGGAACCGCATGTTCCGACGCGTCCGCTCAGATTGATTCGCCTCGTCTACGCCTCCCCATGAAACGCCCCCTCATCCGCTGCGTCGTCGTGCTATTAGCTGCCCTGCTGATAGCCCTCACCGTGGGGCGTTTCTGGGTTGGGCGTTACGCCGTAGCCACACGCGCCATGCAGCCTGCGCTCCGTCCGGGCGACCGTGTGGCGGTGGATAAACGCGGCACACCGATTCGTCGCGGGGCCATCGTCCTCTATCGCAGCCCCAGAGCGCAGGATGGCGACGCCCTGCACTTCGGCCGTTGCGTAGGCCTGCCCGGCGACACCGTCACCGTCACCCCCGACGGCTACCTCATCCACGACTGTCTCTACCCCGCGCCAGCGGACCTCCTCGACACCTACCGGGTTCCACGCGACCTCCAACTCTCCCTCCTCAGCCTCCTCTTCTCGCTCGACATCCCCATCCGTCACCTATCCGACGACACGGCCCACTTCTGCCTCTGCCTCACCTCCACGGAGGCCCATCGTGTCCGCGAGCTTCTTCCCCGCATGCTCCTCCCCACACCGCCTCCCCACGAGGTGCCTCGCCTCCGGTTCATCCTCCCCGCGGCTCGCTCTTACTATGCCATTGACGGCCTCACCCTCCGCCTCTGCGGCGACGCCCTGCTCCGCGAGGCACAGGGTCGGGCCACTCTCCGTGCCGGTCGCCTCTACCTCGACGGTCACCCCACCGACAGCTACCGCTTCCGCCACGATCACTACTGGATCCTGGCCGACAACCCCGACGCCGCCATCGACTCCCGACACCTCGGCCCCATCCCCCGCACCGCCATCATCGGTACCGTCATTGGTAGGGATTGATCGAGAACACATCACAGAAACTCCGAAATCATCCCCCGAGGGTTCAGAAGTCTTTGAGGATACTCTGATAACATCACGACCGACCCAGCAATATTCACCCCCTTCCCCCGTTGGATTGAGGTGTTTTTAGAACGACCAAGTCATGAACATCCTCTATGAATCGCGACAGCAACTGAAATACGTCTTCATCATCGTAGCGATCCTCATTGCGCTGGCCTCAGTGGCCGTATCGGACTCCCTCATCAAGAAGCTCGCGCAGGAAGAACGCTCGCGCATGGAGATCTGGACCGAGGCCTACCGCGTCCTAACCACAGAAGACACCGACCAGAACCTCATGGTTATCCTCCGCATCATTGAGGGAAACACCTCCATCCCCGTCATCCTCTGCGATGATCATGGGAATATCCTTAGCCACCGCAACATCCCCGTCCCCGCCGAGGGAGACAGCGTCTTTCTCAAGCGGAAAGTGCGCGAGTTTCAAGCCAAACACACACCTATCGTTGTCGACATCGGCAACAACTCCTACCAGTATCTCTTCTACGACGACTCCATTCTCCTCAAGCGGCTACTCATCTACCCCTACGTGCAACTCTCCGTCGTTTTCGTCTTCATCCTCATCGCCTTCTTGGCCCTGGCCAGCACCAAACGCGCCGAGCAAAACAAGGTTTGGGTGGGACTAACCAAAGAGACCGCACACCAACTCGGCACACCTATCTCGTCGCTCATCGCCTGGGTGGAATACCTCAAGACCAAAGATGTCGAAGCCACCTACCTCAACGAGATGGAGAAGGATGTGAAGCGGCTCGAAGTCATAGCCGACCGGTTCTCAAAGGTAGGTTCTGTGCCCACGCTCAAACTTCTCGATATCAACGAGGCGGTACGTTCGTCGTGCAACTACATGAGCACACGCGTCTCGGCTAAGGTCCGGATTGTCTATCAACCCGCCCCAGAACCACTCTATGTGCAGATGAACGAATCCCTATTCTCGTGGGTCATAGAGAATCTGACCAAGAACGCCGTCGATGCCATGGAAGGTCGTGGTATGATCACCATCACCACCGGTCGCCGTAAGCGACACATTTGGATTGACGTGACCGACACGGGCAAAGGCATCCCCAAGTCACGCTTTAAGACCGTCTTCAGCCCCGGATACACCACCAAAAAACGTGGTTGGGGCCTCGGACTCTCCCTCGTGCGACGCATCGTAGAGACATCACCTGGTGGCCGCATCTACGTTCGCTCCTCCGAACCCGGTAAAGGCACCACCTTCCGCATAGAATTAGACCCCGCATCGCAACCAAGCAACGGTTGACTGTTGCGCGGACAGTTCCCTCGACGATCAGGCCCAAGGATTTCTCGAAAAAGAGACTCCTTGGGCCTGATTGTTTTTGTCCCGCGCCTTTCCTACCCCTCAAATCTCCAAGAGGCCTCCAATTCCACCTCGCTCCATCTCTCCTTACTTCATCGCAGCACCGAAACGCGGCTCGTTGAGCTCTTCCTTCCGAAAAATAGTCCCGTTTCTTTCCGTTTTCATCGACCTGTTTAACTTTGCAGTTAAATAACTCGATTGATTATGAAGATAGAGAAGCAAAACATGGAGCAAACCATCCTGAAAGCGGCAGAAGAACTGTTTATTGATCAGGGTTTCGTGAAGACGACGACAGTTCAAATCGCTAAGAAGGCGGGATGTAACTCGGCGATGGTACACTATTACTATCGGACTAAGGAACAGCTCTTCGAAAGGATATATGGCGAGAAAATTAAGCTCGTCATCGAGAGCCTTACGGCCATCAGTGGTTCGGGGAAGTCCCTGGAGGAGCGAGTCGCGGAGATCATAGATGTGTATTTCGACTTCCTCAGCCAAAACCCACGACTCCCTGCCTTTTTGCTCTACGAGGCGCGGCAATCGCCGGCCATCAATGAGCATATCACCAACCGACTGCGGGAGGCCTTGGGGAGCATTATTGCACCGATCGATGCGGAATTGCGCGCGGCAGCCTCCAATGGACAAATTCGTCCCATTCAGACCATCGATTTGTTCATGTCTGTCCTGACGTTGTGCCTCGGTACGTTTTTGATCACACCCGTTTTCCAAAATGTGTGGGAAATGAGCGACGCGGAGTACACGGAACTGATATGCCGTCGGCGGACGGAGATTAAAGAGACCATCCTTAGCCGATTGAAGCCATGACACGGACAGCTTATATCACGGTCTCGAAGGGGCGTGCCTGTGCCGTGGCGATGGGGGCGCTCCTCACGGCGATGCAGCTCACGGCCCAGGATAGCCGGCCAACTCTTTCGCTCGACAGTTGTCAAGCGTGGGCGGCGGAGCACCATCCTACGGCGAAACGATACGCTATCGCGGCGGAGAACGGGGATGCCTCGGCGAGTAATGCCGCAAAAGGGCGGCTGCCACAGCTTACGCTGGCGGGACAAGCCTCGATCCAGTCGGCGACGACGCATGTCCCGTTCACACTGCCCGGATTCGAGCTGCCGGAGGTAGCTAAAGATCAGTATCGGATCTATGCCGAGGCGGTGCAGCCGCTCACCGGACTCTTGACAGTGCGCGACAACGTGCGTTTGGCACATGCTAACGCGGCAGCAGAGCGTAGCCGGATCGATGTGGAGATGCATGCGCTGAAGGTGCGTGTAAACGCGCTCTTTTTCGGCATTCTCATGCTCGATGAGCAGGCGCGCGTGGCTGAGTTGATGACTGAAGACTTGCGGGTAGGGATCGCCCGGGCGGATACGGCTGCTGCACATGGGGTGATGCTCCGAAGTGCGGCCGATGCGCTGAGGGCAGAGCTGATGGTGGCCGAACAACGACTCACGGAGGTGAGGGCTACGCGCGAGAACTACGTCAGCTCGCTCGGTTTGCTGGTTGGAAGGGAGTTGGAGGGCGACGTGGCGCTCAGTCGGCCGACGGCATGGCGGACGGAGCCTTCAGCCGAGATCCGTCGGCCGGAACTGCGGTTGTTTGAAGCCCAAAAAGCGTCGATCGACGTCAATCGGCGGTTGTTGCATGACATAAACTTGCCGCATATCAGCCTTTATGTGCAGGGAGGGTACGGTAGGCCGGCGCTGAACATGCTTGACAACAACTTTAAGCCCTATGCCATGGGTGGGCTGCGACTAAGTTGGAACATAGCAGGCCTATACACGCTGCGGAAGCAGAAACGTCAGTTGGAATTAAATGCTCGCGCGGTGGATGTGCAGCATGAAACGTTCTTACTGGAGACAAAATTGACGCTGAACAAACATGCCTCGGAGATGGAGAAGCTGCGCCGACTGATGGCGTCGGATGCGGAGGTGATTCGGCTCCGAGAACGGGTGAAGGAGAGCACTCGAAATCAGTTGCAGTTCGGAACGGCGACGGCGAACGACTATATTTTGCATGTGAATGCGGAAAATCGGGCGCGGCTCGGCCTTGCACAGCATGAATTGCAGCTGCTCTGGGAAGCGTATAACTATCAAATGACGTTAGGAGAGTAGTCCTTACCGCGGCGCTATCTTCTTTTCTTGGCTTGACCCAAGAAAAGAAGCAAAAGAAGGTCAAGGTCTCTGCCGAGACCTGGGAAGCTGGCCGGGTACAACGCATTTTTTCGTCATAGAGGGGCCATCTTCCCTACATCTACCTCTTACTACCGCGGCAAAGCCGCATAACTACTCCTACCTACCCCTTACTACCGCGGCAGAGCCGCATAACTACTTCATTCTACCCCTTACTACTGCGGCAAGGCCGCATAACTACTTCTACCTACCTCTTACTACTGCGGCAAGGCCGCATAACTACTTCATTCTACCCCTTACTACCGCGGCAAAGCCGCATAACTACTTACACCTATGGATATGAAGAGATATTTTTTCCTCTTCCCGGCCTTGGCATCCTTATGCCTGGCGGGAGGATGCAAGAGCGAACAAACGTTTGACGCTTCCGGCGCCTTTGAAGCTGAAGAAACGGTCGTCTCGTCCCAGTCGCAGGGCGTTATACTGCGTCTCGACGTGGAGGAGGGGGCTGTCATCGACAGCGGAGCTACCGTCGGTTGTGTGGATACGACTGACCTCTATCTGACCAGGGAACAACTCGTCGCGCGCATGGAGGCCTTGACGGCCAAAAGACCCGAAACGGCTGTGCAGCTGGCTGCCCTGGAGGAACAACTGTCCACGGCCGTCCGCGAACGGGAGCGTGTGGCCCATTTAGTGGCTGGCGACGCCGCGACGGGCAAGCAACTGGACGATGCAACGGCACAAGTGGCCGTGCTTCAGAGACAAATCGCCGCACAAAGGTCCACCCTGCGCACCTCGACCGACGGCATCGACAAAGAAGCCCACGCCCTGGCCGTGCAGGTGGAGCAAATGGACGACCGACTGCGCCGATGCCACATCGTGAACCCCACGCGTGGAACTGTGATGACCCGCTACGTCCGCGCCAACGAGATGACTGCACCTGGGCAGCCCCTTTATCGCATCGCCGACCTCTCGCAAATGACACTGCGTGTCTATATCACCGGCGATCAGCTCTCGCAAGTCAGATTGGGTCAACGGGTGAACGTCTTTTCCGACTCCGGTGATCCACACAAGCCGATGCATCGCGACGAGGGCGTCATCTTTTGGATTAGCGACCGCGCAGAATTTACGCCGAAGACCATCCGCACACGAGACGAGCGCGCCGATTTGGTGTACGCCGTCAAGATACGTGTACAGAACCCCGAGGGGCGCTACAAAATGGGCATGTATGGCGAAATCACCTTCCAATAATTCCCGGCGATGGACCTCATTGCAACAGAAGGCATCGAAAAGCGCTTCGGGCAGCTCACGGCACTCCAAGACATCTCCCTCAACGTGCGCCGCGGCGAACTCTACGGACTGATTGGCCCCGACGGCGCGGGCAAGACGACCTTCTTTCGGATTTTAACGACCCTCATGCCTCCGGACGGTGGACGCGCCACGGTGGATGGCCTCGACATTGCCGCGGATTACCGTCGCATCCGTGCGGCAGTCGGCTACATGCCCGGCCGGTTCTCACTCTATCAAGATTTAACCGTCAAAGAGAATCTGGAATTCTTTGCCACCCTGTTTGGGACCCGGCTCGAAGACAACTACGACCTCATCCGCGACATTTATGTCCAGATCGAGCCGTTCCGCAGCCGACGCGCAGGCCGTTTATCTGGGGGCATGAAGCAAAAATTAGCCCTCTGTTGTGCATTGATCCACCGTCCGCGGGTGCTTTTCTTAGACGAACCTACGACGGGTGTCGATGTCGTTTCGCGACACGAGTTCTGGGACATGTTGAGTGGCCTCAAGCGGCAAGGGATCACGATGCTTGTTTCTACGCCTTACATGGACGAGGCCGTTCGCTGTGATCGTATCGCTTTGATCCAGTCCGGCCGACTGCTGAGCATAGACACACCGCAAGGGATCATCGAAAATTATCCCGACGCCCTGTTCGAAGTACGTGCCGAGAACATGCGGCAGCTGACGGACGAGATCCGTAAGAGATGCAGTCCCCAAAGTTGCTTCGCCTTCGGGCGCTCGCTCCATGTATCCTTCAGCCGCGACGACGCCGAGGCCCCCCAGCGGATGAGAGCCGCCCTCACGGCCGCGGGCTGCACAAACCTCGAGATAGCGCCCATCACCCCCAGCAAGCTACACCAACTTGGGTGGAAACATTCCATAGAACTCCAAGAGGGAATTAAGTTAATGTATGAGTATTATTTGCAAAATCAAAACTTCTTATAATTAATTTTTTTCATATTCTTTAATATGAATTTAGACTAAGAATTTTAAGATTTTGCTTAAAAAAGATATGTGAAACAATAAAAAAGCTGTCCTGAGATAGGACAGCTTTTTTATTATTTCAATAGATATACTACACTATTTAATAGCTTCGTAAGCACGAATGGCTTTGTCGAAGCGGTCGTTTACGCTTTCTAAGGTGTAAAGTCCATCGGCATTGGCTTTCACGCCTTTGAGCTTTAAAGGAAATACTACTGGTGGATTTTGCATATCCAATAGTTCCATTCCACGCAATTGCTCGGTGGTTTGGTATACAATGTTTACCGATACAAACTCTTTACCGCTGTTGTCTACCCATTTTTCAAACACGAGTTTGCTGCCTATTGGGGTCTTCTTCTCAATAGATTTAGGCAAACTGTATTCTTCTACTTCCAAAGCGGCATTCACGCTGGCAATGTTAGAATCGTGACCACAAAGGAATGTGAACTTGCGGTTTTTGGCGTTGAGCTCGTCTTTCATATACACCAATAGTGGGTGTGCTACGTTCACGGCTACAATAGGAGCGGTGAAAAGCACATCGCCATAGACATCTTTTACCTTAGCGATTTTTTCCCAGTCGGAGGTGGTGAGGTTGTTGCCAAAAGCTGCTTGCACAGGGTCTTTATCTTCATAATATTGCAAAATAAAAGCATCGGAAGCGGAGTTGGCTAACTTCAACGAACCTTTCATATTAGGTTCATCACCTTTTTCGAGTTTCAACTGGGTGTTGTAATCGTTGAAATCACACACTTCACCGGATTTACAAGCGGGTGAGTTCTTCAAATCGAGTACTTTTTCCAAGAGTTGGTAAGAGTCTTTCAATCCCTCGTTGATGCCCACAATACCTTTTTTACCTCCCATAGCAGCGATTTCTTTCATTGCTTGTGCTTTGAAAGCAGGGCTACTTTTAGTAAGCGCAGGGAAGAACACAGGGTCCATTTTGCTGGGGGTAAAGCGGTGGTTGATATGCAAATTGGCTACGGGCATAAATCCTGAGGAGAAATATTGCGCGGTAGCAATGGTTCGTTGCATACTATTGGCATAGAAATTCACTTCATCAACGGTGGGAACAGCATTTTCGGGAAAGAGTCCTTCGGAGACTGTCCATTTGCGGAAAAACTGACCCATAATGGTTTCGAGTGCTCCCCCACGAAGGGTAAGTTCACTGGGGGCTGCGCTCCATTTTATCCACTCGTGAGGCGTCATTTTTTGCAAGGTACTACCATTTACTGATAGAGAGGAGCGAATATTATGACGACTGAGGATAACCACTTCTTTGAGCTTGTATTGGCTTTTGAAGCTTTCGGAGCGGTTGAGCTGTGCCATCGCTAAGAGTGGACACAAGAGGAGTAGTAATGCTTGTAGAGTTATGATTCTTATTTTCATACTGTGTTTTAATTAGAAAATTATATTCTTTAACTTTGTAACTTTGGCAAAGTTTTAATTGCATCTCGTGCTACGAGCTTTGGCAAAGTTTGTGACTGCTATATGGTGGGAGGTCTTTTATAACTATATGATAATAAACCTCTCCCGTTCCCCCTCCAAAAGGGGGACAATCCACAATTATACCTCTATAAAAACTTTTCAAACAGTCCCTTTGCAATTGCCCGTGCAATTCACACTTAGAATTTAATTTGCAAACGTGTTTCGATAAGACTTAGATTGGTGTCGGGAACTCCAGCACGGTAAGTAACACCGGTGTAGGAAGCACGTACACGCCAAATCATATACTTATTGATATAATAGTTGAATGTAAGTGAATAATCGTTGAGGTGACCTCCTAAGATACCTGCCTTAGAATCGGATAAGTCGGTATAGTTATAACCGGCAACGAGTTCCATAGCTCCTGGTTTAGGGGTAGCGATACCTCCATCGATATCAGTATATTCGTAAGGGCTTCCTTTTACGATAGCACGGAACATACCATAAGCACCACTTGCCTTGAAATTCTCAAATCCACTCTTGCGATTTACATTCACATAGTAATACTGTGCTTCTAACCCTAAACGACCACGTGCAAAGAGCAATTCGGGGGAGAATTTATAAAGGAAAGTAGCGTTATCAATAGTTGCTTGTTGTGCGGTTACCTTAGCGATACGAGTAGGGAAAGGTGTTTTGAGCACATAAGAGTTGTGGTTAAGTGCTGGTGTTTCGTTATAACGAGGTGTTTCGAAAGCACCTGAGAGTCCTACGTGAAAAATCTTGCCTTCTTCACGTTGTGGGCGATAGAGCAAACGGCTCATCATACCCATACCTTGGTCGCCTGTAGCATCAGAGCTTTTCTTCATCGTTTCACCTTCGGCAAAGAGGCTTAAAGTACCCATAAAGTCATCTTTTTGGTGTAAGAGCATCAAACCGATGAGACGAGAATTGAAGAAAGCCTCGTTACTTTGGGGTTCTTCCATCGATATTTTGAAAGAAGAGCTGGTGGCACTTTGCATACCGAATTGGTGTACGAAATAACCTCCACGCAAAAGTGTGTGTTTGCTGAAACCGTATTCGATAAAGATATCCTTAGGAGAAACTTTGCCATAAGCAAAGCCGATATCTACTTTTCCTTTCCAATTACCATAGCGTACGCCTAAGCCCATACGCACATCGGGGATAGCTACCCCACTTACAAACTTATCTTTTTGCTCATTAGCATTGAAATAACCAGCGTCCAATAAAATACGTCCTCCGGGTTTTACTTCTAACTTTTCTTCGGGTTTAGGAGCTTCTTGTACAGGTGTAGCGGGCATAGGTTCGGTGGTATCGGTAACGGTGGTTGGTTCTTCTTGAGCATAGGTATAGCCCACAGCCATTAGGCTGAACATCATAAAATATATCTTTTTCATAGTTTTAAATTTTATTTAGTCATACGTTCACTTTTCTTTACTTTGCCTTTTTTTACAAGTCCTTCAAACTCTTTTTTAGCTTTTTCGAGTTGTTTCATAAAGGCATCATTGGCGTGGAGACGCGCTACTACGGCACTTGCTACGAGACGAGCGGCATCTACATCACTTTGGAAATGGTAACCACAAATCACGCGACTTTGTCCCATTTCATATCCGCGTTTGAGGATTTCGTTTTGTCTATCGACATTGATTTCGGCAAGCACCAAAGCGGTAGCCCACCCGATAGCGGTGTGACCAGAGGGATAAGAACCATTAGTAGAGAGTTCTTTTTGTTGTTCGGGGTTGCAAGTGGTCTTTTCGTAGAAAGCAAACGGACGCACGCGCATATAGTGTTCTTTGGCGGCACGAGTAGCGAGGTCGCCTGCATCTTCGCGCATATTTACGACAAGTTTGAAGATTTCGGGAGTAGTTTCCTTAGAAATCTTGATGCCAAAAGCTTCGGAAAAAGCATTAGGCACACCAGGACCCTCTACACGGGCATCGGATACGGCTTGCTCACCACGAGGGGTACGGCGTTGCATTAAGCCCCACTGGTATTGGGCTTCGTCGTTAAGGAAGAGGATACTACCTGGTTGAGGAGGAGGAGGTAAGAGTTCAAGACTGTTTGCCACCTCACCGATTTGCAAGAAGTAGAGGTCGGGTTTGGTTCTTACGTCTTTGATTTTCTCTTGTGCGAATGTAGTTGCCATCACCGATAGCAAGGCTACGAATAATAATGTTTTTCTCATCTTATTATACAGTTAAAATTTATTGTATTCTCTTTTGGAAGGTATTTAGGTTTTAAAAAACACTACAAATGTAGAAAGAAAAGAATAAATGTGCAAATTATTTCAAAAAAATATTTACTAAAAAAGAAAGAAATAAAAACAAATATGGTGATTTTGTGGTTTTTAGGTGCGAGGTGCACGGGCAGTCGTAGCACGACGGAAGGGGGAGAAATTAGAAAATGAGAAAATTAGAGAATGAGAAAATGGGATGTGAAGTTGTATTAGAGGAATGAGGCTGTGCCTCAGAAATCAAACAAAATTTAAACAAAATCAAGGCTACGCCTTGTAAACCAGCAGAGGGATTGTTAGTTTATTCAACTTTGCCAAAGGTCGTAGCACGACGGGCAATTAACTTGGGCAAAGTTTGAGATGAAAAAGAGATATGCTGGGACTGCTAGGGGCTTTCAAAAGATATCGGAAAAGAACGGAAGAGAGCTGAGAGAAAATTTGGTGAAAAAAGGGTGTAAGGAGGGTGGGGGTAGCTTATAGAGAGCTTATAGGAAGCTTATACGAATCTTGGACGATTGGTATAGAAAGGGTATATAAATAATTGACTCATAATATAATACAGCGATGCAAAAAATGGTAAAATCGGGGTTTCGAGACGAAAGAAAGAGAAAAGGCACTAGGACTTAGGCCATAGGCAATAGGGGGGAGTATGACGGAAAAGGGAAGGAATGACGAGGAACGAATGACGAATGACGGAGGTAATAGGGGGAATGTGGAGACGGGAAAGGGAAAGGATAATTAGAGAATTAGCAAATTAGTAAATTAGTAAATGATGACGTGTGAGGTCTTAGGGGATAGGTACTAGAGAGGAAACATCCCCCTAGCCCCCTTCAAAGGGGGAATGTAGGGACGGAAAAGCGGAGGAAACCTCCCCCTATTCACATACTCCGCTCTCGCGGACTTCCGTTCGAAGGGGAATGTGGAAACAGGTAAAGAGGCGGTAAAACGAGGCTAAAGCGAAGTTATTGCTTGTAAAAAAGCCTTAGTAGCGCCTTGTTTTTCGTTTATATATTGGCGATTGATATTGCCTATAGCGGTGCGCTTTTCGGGTGAAGTAACAAGGTTATTCATCACCTGGGCGAATTCTTCTTTACTGCTTACGGAGAGAACGCCTCCTAAGGTGACTAACTCCTTTGCTTCATTGAACTTTTCATAATTCTTACCGATGATTACAGGTACCCCAAATACGGCGGGCTCTAAGACATTGTGTAAGCCCGTAGTGCCCATTCCACCTCCTACATAGGCTATATCGGCATAGCTGTACACTTTGGTGAGAATGCCTATGGTATCGATGATGAGTACGTCGTAATCAGAAAGGTTGAGAGAGTCTTTCTCGGAGAATAGGGCAACTTTACGGTTTAACTTCTGCTGGTTGTGTTTGAGTTCTGCGATATCGGTAGGGTGAATATTATGAGGGGCAATGATGAACTTCACTGGGGCAGTGCAAGTGTTGATATATTGCAAGTAAATGTCTTCGTCGGTAGCCCACGAACTACCGAAGACCACACATAGATTGTTTCCTTTGAACTGCTCTACAAAATCTAAATAGTTGTCTCGTTCCAATATTTCAGCCACACGGTCGAAGCGGGTATCGCCACTGACAGTTACATTATTGAAACCTAAGTTTTTAAGTAGTTGCTGAGAAAGCTCGTTCTGCACGAAGAAATGAGTAAAGCAATGCAGGGCTCGGCGCATCATTCCGCCGTAAGGCTTGAAGAAGATTTGATTTTTGCGAAAAATACCGGAGAGTAAATAAGTGGGTACTTGTGCTTTTTTGAGCTCGGTAAGGTAATTGACCCAAAACTCGTATTTCACAAAAATAGCCATTGCAGGATTTACCATTTGCACGAACTTGTGGGCATTAGCGGGTGTATCAAGGGGAAGATAGACTACTATATCGGCATCGGGGGTGTTTTTGCGCACCTCATAGCCTGAGGGAGAAAAGAAGGTAATGAGTATTTTATAGCCCTGTTTTTTCAGGGATTTGACAACGGGCAAACCTTGTTCGAACTCGCCGAGAGAAGCGGTATGTATCCACACATAGCGGGTATGAGGGTCGAGTTTGGCGGTAAGGGTAATCCATACGGTTTTACGTCCACTTACAAAGAGGTGTATTTTTTTGTTGAATAGGGCAACGATGGGGAGGATTGCCTTGATGATATAAAGAGAGAATGTGTACATTTTAATGATGAATTACGAATGACAAATGACAATACAAGGCGCAAAGGTAGTAAAAAAGGGGCAATAAAAAAAGCGCAAGCCGACGGCTTGCGCTTTTTCACTTGTTATATTTATCTGTTTACAATGAGTTTTCTTTAGTGAATTTTACGATTTCGGAAATACGTCCGAAGGCAACGCCCACTACTGTATCGGCAGCACCGTAGTACACTGCTACTTTGTCTTCTTCGATAGAATGCAAGGCAGCACAAGGGAATACTACATTAGGCACATCGCCGGTAGTTTCGTAGAGAGTGGCAGGCGCCAAGAGGTAAGGCTGTGTACGAGCGATTACCTTGCTTGGATTGTTAAGGTCTAACAATGCAGCCCCCATAGAGTAGCGGAAACCATTGCAAGTGTTGATTACACCGTGATAGAACAAAAGCCAACCATCTTTAGTTTTGATAGGCACAGCACCTGCTCCTATTTTGGTACATTGCCAAGCGCTATCTATAAAAGGCGTTACTTTCATCACGCAGCGGTGTTCACCCCAGTATTTCATATCGGGGCTATAGCTGATGAAAATATCACCAAAAGGGGTATGTCCGTTATCACTTGGGCGGCTAAGCATTGCATATTTACCGTTGATTTTCTCAGGGAAGAGCACTCCGTTGCGGTTGAAAGGCAAAAAGGCATTCTCGCACTGGAAAAACTCTTTGAAATCAAAAGTATAGGCAATCCCGATAGTAGGACCACAATAGCCATTACACCAAGTTACCCAATAGCGGTCTTCGATAAACGTTACTCGAGGGTCGTACTTATACTCAGAATGAAGGAAATCAGTATTACCACCTTTCATCACGATAGGTTCGTGGTTGATTTCCCAGTGAATAGCATCTTTACTGAAGCCAGCAAAAATGTTCATTTGTACTGCTTTGTTGTCGCAGCGGAAAACCCCTGCATAGCCGTCGCCAAAAGGCACAACAGCCGAGTTAAAAATACTGTTAGAGGTAGGGATATCATACCTACCGATAATAGGGTTTTCAGAATAACGCCACATTACATCGGTACAACCCGCAGGGCGTTCTTGCCAAGGAATTTTTTGACTCATTATTTTTGTTTTAGTTATTAGCTATTCTGTCTTTTTGCCCGTCGTACCACGACCTACGACTACACAGTTTTCTTTATCAAATCAGTGATAAACGCTATTTGCTCGTCGTCAAGCTCGGTATGCATAGGCAGAGAGATGACTTCTTGTACTAATTTATTGGTAACGCCAAAATCCGCTTCGTTATAAGAGTTGCGGGTATAGGCTTTTTGGGCGTGCAATGGTATAGGGTAGTAAATACCAAAAGGCACTCCGTTTTCACCAAAAACCTTAGCGAGTTCATCGCGTTTGCCATTAGTGATGCGGAGGGTATATTGGTGGAATACGTGGTCGTTACCTTTGGCGATTACAGGAGTGATGATATGAGGATTGCCTTTCAGCGCTTCGGTATATTTGCGAGCGGCTTCACGACGACGGGCATTATAATCGTTTAGGTGAGGGAGTTTAGCGCGCAATACAGCCGCTTGTAAAGAGTCGAGACGAGAGTTTACCCCTACTACATCGTGGTGATAACGCACATACATACCGTGATTTACGATACCGCGAAGGGTGTAAGCGAGGTCGTCGTCGTTAGTGAAGATAGCCCCTCCGTCGCCGTAGCAACCGAGGTTCTTAGAAGGGAAGAAAGAAGTTGCCCCCACGTGACCGATAGTTCCTACTTTTTGTTTGCGACCATCGGCAAAAGTGTAATCGGCACCAATGGCTTGCGCATTGTCTTCAATCACGAAGAGGTTATGTTTTTTAGCCAAAGCCATAATGGCTTCCATATTGGCTGGCTGACCGAACAAATGCACTGGAACGATGGCTTTCGTGCGAGGAGTAATAGCTTTTTCAATAGCCTCGATGTTGATGTTGAAAGTATCGTCGTACACGTCTACCAATACAGGGGTAAGTTTTAGCAAGGCAATCACTTCCACAGTTGCAGCGAAAGTAAAATCGGCAGTGATAACTTCATCGCCTTCTTTGAGTCCGAGACCCATCATTGCTATTTGTAGGGCATCAGTACCGTTGGCGCAAGGGATTACGTGTTTTACCCCCATATAGTTTTCCAATTCCTTTTGAAAGGCTTGTACCTGAGGTCCATTAATAAAGGCGGTGGTGCTGAGTACTTCCTCAAAAGAGGCTTGTACGTCGTTTTTAATTCTTTCGTACTGACCTTGTAGGTCAACCATTTGTATTTTTTTCATATGTCGAATATTATTAATCGTTCGTTTTTAATCCTTAATAGTTAGTGTTGCTTTGCCACGACTTTTGTCAAAGTCCTAATAGCCCGTCGCACTACAACTACCCGCGTAGTTCCTAATGCTTACCGCGCCAGGGTTATATAGCCATTAAACACTGCCTCCCACAGTGCAAAGATACAAAAATATTTTGAATTATATAAAAATACCCCCTTCTTAACACATAAGGGTTGACTCACCTTCGTAAGCCAACCCTTATGTTATTAAAAAAACTTCTTATTCCTAAAAATATTTCAACTTCTGTGTGAAAATCGTTACACGCTGACCGTCAACCGACATTGTTTTCCTTGTCCAGTTGTTCTTCTTGTCATACACAAACTCGTAAGTCTCTGTTTTAGTAACGTTACCATCTTTGTCAAAGTATTTAACCTCTACCTCATTGTCATTTTTGTCAAAAGCTGAAACCACTCTCTGTTTCAAAGTGTTATCTTTGTCAAATACTTGCTTTTCTACCACATTCCCTTTGGCATCGTAAGTATATACCGTTTTGCTGGTAAGCTCGTCCTTTGTGTATTTAGACTCTTCCGATAATTTCCCCTCAGGAGTATACTTATAAGTAGTTTTATCTTGGCACATTCCTGCTATACAATCCGTGCGTTCTACAAGCTGATTCTGTTCGTTATAAACATTTATTCGGCTCATAAAAATATTCCCGTCGGGCGTCACTACATCGTGCTTGGTAAGATTCCCTCTTTCGTCATACTCATACACGTTCTTAGAAAGCAACGTATTCGAATCATCTCTCGAAGCCGACTCTATCATATTCCCGTCTTTGTCATACACATCCACGAATTTAATCGTCATTCCATTTTGCTTCGATTGCATTTTTACAACAGTCCCCTTTTTGTCAAACTGCGAAAAAAGCTCAGAGTTCATCGGTATTTCTTCTCCGTTTTCACCAATTTGAATACCCGATTGCACAACCGTTTTTACTTTCCCTTTCAGCTGAGCACGCTCCCAACCATTCTTTTTCTGACTCTGCCCAAAAGCGACAGTAGTAGCTAATAAGGCAATAGCTATGATTCTTTTCATAATAATGTTCTATTTAAAATAATACTTTTTTGGGGTGCAAAAGTACAAAAGATTTCTAAATGTACCAATACGCCATATCTACCTATTTACCAAAACTATGCCAAAACAAAGTAAAATGATGATAATAAAGCCCCTCTTGTTATATTTATAACTAAATAGCTATCATTTGTTTCTCTTTTTAAAGAAATTTTCTACCCTTATTTAACCTCAATTCGATGTAATAAAATACTATTTTCAATCACCTGTCGTACTACTTTCAATCACCCATCGTGCTACGACCTCACCCCTTTTCCGTCCCTAATTCCCCCTTCGAAGATAGCCAGCGACAGCTGGGTATGTGCACCGCGAGAGCGGAGTATGTACAAAGGAAGACATTTTCACCACATTCCCCTTGTCATTCGTCATTTGTCCCTCGTCACTACACCCCCTCTCCTTGGGAGAAGTCTCCGAATAGGAGAGTATGTGAACGGGGTGAGGA
>ERZ773004.705-NODE-705-length-19793-cov-17.289239_pt1 | contig 19793 bp, 17 predicted proteins | sample MGYA00580667_ERZ773004 | MGnify/ENA primary metagenome ERZ773004 (study PRJEB29015, sample SAMEA2737963) | human oral metagenome | biome: human oral; feature: human-associated habitat; material: dental | place: China | collected 2123 ... | reverse complement strand
ACGTCACCATCGCCGACCTGGCCGTGGCCACCAACTCCGGCCAGATCAAGACCGGTGCCCCCGCCCGCGGCGAGCGCATCAACAAGTACAACCAGCTCCTGCGCATTGAGGACGCCCTGGGCGAGGACGCCGTCTACGCCGGCGCCAGCGCCTTCCCGCGTTTCAAGGCCTGAGCTTCGCTCGGGGCGGGTACGGCGCAGAGCCACAGCCTGAGCTCATCTCGTTGGGGTGCAGCGGATTTCTCCGCTGCACCCCAACGTGCTTTCCGGAGGCGCGAATGCTCTTCGGTTCTTGAGTGAGGTACGCCGAGGGCGAGCGACCCGCCGACGACGGCGCTCGGTCATTCCCGGGGGCGGGTGCAGGATCTGTCCCATGACGCCGCGCCGACCTGCACCTGCCCGCCCGGGAGCCCGACCCGGTGCGCGCCGAACCACGCGCACGACGTCCAGGCCGGCCCCGGAGCCGCAGGCATCATCCCCGGATACCGCCGCTGCGAGCCCGGATCCGGCCCCCGACCGCGAGCCCCCCGAGCGGGCCGTCCTGCGCCTGGGCGGCACCGACGGCCTGGCCGTGCCCGCCCGCGCGATCATCCTGGTCCTCGTCCTCCTCCTCGCCTTTGTCGTGACCTTCCCCTCGCTGAGAGGGTATTTGTCCCAGCAGGCCCGGTACGACGCCGTTCTCAGCGATATCGCTCGGGCGCGGGACACGTCCGCCTCTCTGGAGCAGGAGCGCGCCCAATGGCAGGACGACAACTACGTCAAGTCTCAGGCTCGTGAGCGCTTGGCCTACGTCATGCCGGGGGAGACGACCTACGTCGTCGTCGGGGCGAATCGGTTCGAGAACGGCTCCGGCTCTGGGACCGCCGGCGGAGAGTCGAATGAGCATCGCCCCTGGTACGACGTCGTGCGGGAATCGGCGCGAGTCGCCGGTGGGACCGAGGAGGCGCCGACACCGTCTGCGTCTGCTGATCCTGCGGAGCCGGGCGGAACCACCCCGACGCCGTCCGCTCCCGCACCTGCCGCCACTGCGCCCGGAACCGCTGCTCCCTCCGGCGCTTCCGCCACTCCTTCCGGTGCTCCCACCCCTGGTTCGACTCCCTCGTCAGCACCGTCAGAATCGGCAGGAGCCACCCCATGACCGTGCCCCGGACTTCCGATACGGCTACTACTCCAGCCACTCCAGCCACTCCAGCCACCGCGGCGGCGTCCTCGGTCTCCTCCTCCGACGTGGACGCCCTGCGCGAGCAGCTCGGCCGCGTGCCCAGGGGAGTGGTCGGCATCGCGGCGCGCTGCGTGTGCGGACGCCCCGCCGTCGTACGTACCGCGCCGCGCCTGCCCGACGGCTCACCTTTCCCCACGACCTACTACCTCACGCATCCCGCAGCCGTGAAGGGCTGCTCCACTCTCGAGGCGGAGCACCTCATGGAGGAGTTCAATGCGCGGCTGGCCGCCGATGAAGCGCTTGCCGACGCTTATGCGGCCGCCCACGAGGACTACCTGGCCCGTCGCGCCGAGCTCGGCCGACCCGAGGAGATCGAGGGGGTCTCGGCCGGGGGCATGCCCACCCGGGTCAAGTGTCTTCACGCCCTGGTGGGGCACGCGCTGGCGGCAGGTCGCGGGGTCAACCCGATCGGGGATCTCACACTCGCCGTCCTCATCGAGCGCGGTTTGTGGGATCCTGCTCGGTGCTTGTGCTGAGATCGCGCTGAGCGCCCGAACCGACCCAGGAGAACCCGACCATGACACGCGTCGCCGCCGTCGACTGCGGCACCAATACGATTCGCCTGCTCATTGCCGACCTGATCCGGGACGGAGCCGGGCGCGCCCATCTGGAGCCGCTGCGTCGTCGCAATGAGATCGTCCGTCTTGGGCAGGGAGTGGACCGCACCGGCATGCTCGACCCCGCCGCCCTGGAGCGGACGCTCGCCGTCGTGAAGGACTATGCCGCCGATTGCGCCGATCTCGGCGTGGAGCCTGGGGAGGGGAATCGCCGTTTCGTGGCCACCTCCGCCACCCGCGACGCCCGCAACCGCGAGGACTTCGTGGAGGGCGTCCGGCGCCTGCTCGGCGTGGCCCCCGAGGTGGTCTCCGGCCAGGAGGAGGCCCGACTGTCCTTCACCGGCTCCCTCCTGGGCGCACGCGAGTCGGCGGACGGCGGGGCGGCGCCGCGGCTCGTCGTCGATCTCGGGGGAGGCTCCACCGAGCTGGTTCTGGGTGTGGACGCCCCGGCTGCTGCGATCAGTCTCGATATCGGCAGCGTGCGCCTGACCGAGCGCTACCTCGCCGACGGCGTCACTCCCGCTGCTGAGGAGGCCGCCCGCATCGAGGTGCGCGAGCTGCTGGATCGCGCTGCTCGGACTGTCGATCTGGCCGCCACCGGCCGCCTCGTGGGGCTGGCCGGCACGATTACCACCGTGACGGCTCACGCCCTGGGGCTGGCGGAGTTCGACCCCGAGGCCATTGATGGCGCCGAGTTCAGTGTTGAGGATGCCTTGGCCTCCTGCGATGCGATCGTCCACTCAACCGCGGCCGAGCGCGAGTCCTGGGGCTATCTGCGGCCGGGGCGCCGTGACGTCATCGCGGCCGGGGCGCTCGTGTGGAGCGAGGTAATCGCCCGCGTCGTGGCCGAGACGACTGTGGCGGGGCGCCCGTTGGGGGTCGTCGTGACCAGCCTCCACGACATCCTCGACGGTATCGCCCTGTCCCTGGCCCGGGGGAGTGGCCGATGAGCGGGGCGGACGGTCCGGAGGGATGTGACGGTGGCGCCGGTATGGGCGGCACCGAAGGTGGGGCCGACGGCGCGGTCCCGGCGCTCGTCTGGGGGCGTTGCCGCATTGCCGGGGGAGCGCCCGCTGTGGCCGTCTCCCTGACCGGGCCGACGGCGGATCACGTTCGGCGGCAGGCGCGGCGGGCTGCTCGGGCGGGTGCTGATGTCCTGGAGCTGCGCGTCGATCTGCTGGAAGAAGTGCGGCGAGCGCTGGGGGAGACGCCCCGCCCGAAGGCGAGTTCCCTGCGTGCTGTTGCCGATTGCGTGGTGGAGGCCTTGACCCTGGTCGAGGCTGCTGCCCCGGGGGCGCCAGTGCTGCTCACCTGCCGTACGGCCGCGGAGGGCGGTCGGGCCGTGCTGGACGATGCCGGCTACGCCGGCGTGATGCGCCTCCTGCTTGATGAGTTGGCCGCATGGGAGCCGCGGCGGCGTCCGGCCGCTGTTGATATCGAGGTCCAACGGGGATGCCTGCCCGAGGTTGCCGCGCGGGCCCGCGATCTCGGCGTTGATGCGGCGGGGTCCTTCCACGACTTCGAGGGCACCCCTCCCGACGATGACTTGGAGAAGGTCCTGAACCGGATGGTGCAGCAGGGGGCCGACCTGGCCAAGATCGCCGTCTGGCCGGCGAGTGCCGAGGACGTGGCGCGCCTGCTGGGCGTGACGGCGCGGGCTGCAGCGAGCTTGCCCGTACCGGTGGCCGCCATGTCCATGGGGGCGCTCGGGATGATCAGCCGTGTGGCGGCGGTTTTCGGCTCGGCGCTCACCTTCGCTGTCGTACCCGACGAGGAGGGGTGCATTGAGGCTTCTGCTCCCGGGCAGCTGCCCATTGACGAGGTGCGCCGCTGCGTGTCCCTTCTTGGTGGCCGGTAGCGAAGAGGCAATTTTAATGCCCCAATGAGGTGGCCTATTCAGTGTCCTTGAGTTCGAGAAAGGGTGAGGTTTGTTGTGGCCTTGCAGTTTGCAATCCGCAATTTAGTATAAAGGGTTGTATTCTGATGGTCGCGGAGATGGGGGAGATGCTGCGACTAAGTTCAAGTAGGATGTGCATCATTTTTTGGAGTTGAGAGTTTGTGTTCAAGGAATGTGTGCGAATAACCGTAATTGTGGGCGTGTTATGGGGGCTGGTTCTGTCGGTGTCGGGCTGTAGGGGTGGTGGAGCGTCAGCGTGAGGCTCGGGCGTCGGCGTCGGCGTCGGCTGCGACTGCGGCGGCATCGGCTACGGCGGCTGTTGCCGACAATATTCCGGTGTGCGAGCTCACTGAGGCCGCCGATCTGGAGTCCATGACCGGAGGGCAGATCCGCAACTTTTCTTACGTTCACAGCCCTCCTCCTGGGGGTGATAACGGCTCTTCCGCTGTAGGTGCTAGCGGAGAAACAAAGTCGAGTTTCGCCTGCTATGTTAGATATGTCGAAAATGGTCCGTTGCACGATATTGAGGTAAGGTATGGATTCAATCCAGGGGTGTCGACGAGCTTCTTGACATTGGAAGACGCTAAGGCTGAGAAGAGTGCTCAGCCGGTTGTCCTGGATGGTTTTGAGGGTGAAGGTGTTATTGTTCGTCGCGATGAGATTAATTCGTGTCTCATGTGGCGCTTCCCCAATGACTATTATTTAACTGTTGCCATTAATAGCGATCAACCGGGCACTCAGGATGATAACGATAAGAAGGAGGATTACACCGGTTTGGCGACTGAGATTGCTCAGTTGGTGGGTGCTCGCGTGCTCGAGGTGGCGGCCGGTCCCGAACAGAAGCTGACTTTCTATCCGGAAGGGTCCGAGCCTCCGGATACCGATGTCGCTCCGCCCCTCACCCCCTGGCCGTCCCCAGCCGGATAGGGGTTTACGCGCTCGGCCGTCCCGAGATGAACGCAGTGAACCGATTTCAATGCGGAACCGGACCGATCTCGGCGCGGGTTGCGACCGATCTCGAGCCGGAAGTGGACCGATCTCGGTGCGGAGTACGACCGATCTCGCGAGAATCGCTTGCGGGAGCAGCGGAACATCACAGAGGGCGAACCACAGAGAGCGGACGGAAGCGGGGCGCTTCGTGGGGAGCTTCACCGGGGGTGCGGCTACCGGAATCGTGCGCTCATGCCGTATTCTCGCCTGCGTTGCCCCGGCGAGGGACGCGCTGACCGCGCGCATCCGTGATCGACGTGGTGGTGCCGGACGGTGCTGCGCGTTGTCGCGCCACGCCGGGCCACCAGATCGCGGGGCTCCGCCCCCGCTACGACCGCCGCGGGGCGCCGCCCCGCCATGACTGAGGAGAGCCTCATGGCCAACAACGCCATCACCCTCAAGGGCACCGCCCGCACCGTCCTCGGCAAGGGAGCCTCGCGCCGGGCCCGCCGCGCCGGCCAGGTCCCCGCCGTCGTCTACGGCCACGGCACCGACCCGCGGCACGTCCTCCTCGACGAGCACGACACCCGCCTCGCCCTGCGCAACAACGACAACGCGCTCATCGAACTCGACATCGACGGCGAGCGCCTTCTCGCCCTGACCAAGGAGGTCCAGCGCCACCCCATCCGCCCCGGTGTGCAGCACGTCGACTTCCTCCTGGTCGACCGCAACGAGCGCGTCGAGGTCGAGATCCCCGTGACCGTCGTCGGCGACGCCGCGCCCAGCACGATCCACATCATCGAGCTGCCCCACGTCGTCGTCTCCGCCTCGGCGGTCTCGATCCCCGAGTCCATCGAGGTCGACATCACCGGCGTCGAGGCCGGAACCGCCATCCGCGTCGCGGACCTGACCCTGCCCAAGGGCGTCGAGGCCATCACCGACGCCGAGATCGACGTCGTCAACGTGGCCGCCGAGGCCGCCGTCGCCGACAAGGCGCCCGAGCCCGACGCCGACGGCGAGGCCGCCGAGGCTTCCGCCGAGTGACATCGCGGAACGACCTCCGAGCTCGTCTCCTGAAGGAGCACCCATGAGCGAGGCCTGGCTCGTCGTCGGGCTGGGCAACCTCGGGACCCGGTACGCCCGCAACCGCCACAACGTCGGCCATATGGTCATCGACGTCCTGGCTGGGCGCGCCGGGTCCCGGCTCTCCAAGCACAGGACCCGTGCGCGAGTGGCAGAGGTGCGCCTGGGCATGCTCCCCGGAGGCGCTCCCGGCCCCCGAGCCATCCTCGCCGAGTCGGCCGGCTACATGAACGTCTCGGGCGGACCGGTCAAGGCGCTCGTCCGGTTCTACGGCGTCGATCCGGCCACCCGGCTACTCGTCATCCACGACGAACTCGACCTGCCCGCCCATGAGCTGCGCCTCAAGCGCGGGGGCGGCGAGGGCGGGCACAACGGCCTGCGCTCGATCAGCCAGGCCCTCGGAGCCAAGAACTATGCGCGCCTGCGCGTGGGGATCGGGCGGCCGCCGGGCCGGCAGGACCCCGCCGACTTCGTCCTGTCCGACGTCCCCGCCCGGGAGCGGGACGAGCTCGCGGTCACGCTCGAGCGGGCGGCCGATGTCGTCGAGGAGGTCGTCACCCGCGGTTTCGAGGACGCCCAGCAGCGGTTGCACTCCGCCTGAAACCGGCTCGGTCACGGGGCTCGGCGGGGTGACGGGCCCGGCGGCTGCGGCGGGAGGAGTCCTCAGGCTCCCATGAGCCCCGTCTCGTAGGCGACCACGACGGCCTGGACGCGGTCGCGCACGTCCAGTTTGGCCAGGATATTGCCCACATGCGTTTTGACGGTCGTGGCCGAGACCACCAGGCGCTCGGCGATCTCGGAATTGCTCATGCCCTGCGCCATGAGCACGAGGATCTCCTTCTCCCGTGGCGTGAGCGAGGCGATCCGGGGATCCTCGTCGGTCTGCCGGCTGCTGCTATCAGGCAGGTGAGAGGCGAACATCTCCAGCATGCGTCGTGTCACGCGGGGGGAGACGACGGCCTCGCCGCTGGCCACCGTGCGGATGGCCTCCGCCAGTTCCGCCGGCCGAGTGTCCTTGAGCAGGAATCCGCTGGCTCCGGCGTGCAGCCCCGCGAAGGCGTACTCGTCCAGGTCGAAGGTCGTCAGGATCAGGATCTTCGTGGCGGGGCATTGAGCGGTGATGGCCGCCGTCGCATCAATGCCGTTCATGCCGGGCATGCGCACATCCATGAGGATGACGTCGGGGCGCAGCGCACGCGCCTGGGCCAGGGCAGAGGCGCCGTCGGAGGCCTCGCCGATGACCTCAATGCCGTCCTCGGCGTCGAGAACCATGCGGAAGCCCATGCGCATGAGCGCCTGGTCGTCGGCCAGCACCACCGTGACCGGCGCATCCCCGGATCGTTCGGTGGAGGAGTTCACAGCGGAAGCTGCCACGGAGAGGTCCCTTCGTCGTCTTCATCCCAGCGCAGGACAGCGCGCACGCGCCATCCCGTGGCGGTCGGGCCCGCCTGGACAGAGCCACCATAGACGGCCGCGCGCTCCCGCATGCCGATCAGCCCCTTGCCCGATCCGTGCATGGGCCTGGACCCCGGAGCGGCGTCGTTGTCGACGGTGAGTACGGCGGTTCCTACGTGGCGGTCCACAGTCACCCTCACCGCGCGGGTGGTGGGCGCATAGCGCAGAACGTTGGTCAGCGCCTCCTGGGTGATGCGGAACATCGCCAGTTGCAGGCCCTTATCCTCGGGCAGGCGGCTGCCCTTCCAGGTGTAGGTCACGGGGACTCCGGCCGCTTTGAACCGGGAGACGAGGGTCGCCAGGTCCGCCTGCTCGGGCGCGGGCGCCATGGGGGTGTCGCCCTGGGAGGTGTCCGTGCCCGCGTCAGTGGCCTCCCTGCGCAGGTCGGCGATCTTCTCGCTGGGTTCGACGGGGGCGACGGTGCCCGGCGGCGCGAACTCGGGTACGGGCAGTTCGCGGACAACCGGTGCCGAGCCGGTGCTCGTTGGCGCACTGCCGCGGTGACGGGGCGCATCGGCATCGGCAATCGCGTCGTCGGCGTCCCCGTCGATGCTCTGGCCAATATGCTGCTCCGCGTCTTTGAGCGCGAGTACCGATTGGGGAGGCGAGTCCGACTGGGCCGGCTGGGGCGACTGGGCCGACTGGGCTGAAGCTGCCGACAGGGCTGCTGGTGCTGAAGACGTCTCGGGGCCGTCGCGCAGCACGCCCACGAGCCGGCGCGTGTCGGCCAGAGCGGAGCGTCCGGTCTCCGCGAGCATTGCGAGCGCATCCTTGGCCATCGCCGGGTTGCGGTCGATGGCGGCGGTAGCCCCGTCGGCCATGGTGATCATGACGGCCAGGGAATGGGCGACGACGTCGTGCATCTCGCGGGCGATACGGCTGCGCTCGTTGGCCGCGGAGAGAAGCGCCTCCTGCTCCCGGGCCAGCGCCAGGCGCACGGAGCGCATCCGCATCTCCTGCAGCTGAACCTCCTGGATCCTCAGGAGCATGCCGATCAGGGCGCCGATGATGCAGATGAGGCAGGAGACGAGGTAGACGAGTCCCGTCTCCGTGACGGATAGGCCCTCCAGCCAGATGCTGGTGATCGTGGAGGGCGCCGCGGAGGCGAAGGCCGCCGCCCAGACCCAGGAGGGGCGGCGGCGCATGGCGAGCGCTGCCAGGCACATGGGTATTGCGATCACGTTATAGGCGGGCAGAGAGTTCACGATGATCGTGAAGGTTTGCGGGTCGAAGTGGTAGATGTGATAAATGGCGATGTCATGCGCCGTTGGGATGAGGACGACAGCTGCCCACGCGACAACCGGATACGTGCGTCGCACGCACAGTGCCGCCGTACACAGGGCTATCGCCGTGATGGTGATGGGCAACCAGGAGGCGATGGGGGTGTTCGCGGTCAGCACGGGACCGAGCCCCAGGAGCACATTGAGGATGAGTACGACGGCAGCCAGGATGGAGTCGGCCATGACCCGGTGACTGCTCTGCCAGCGCATGAGGCGCATCGCCGTGGGCGGCATGCTCATCAGCACTGCTCCGTTCCGGCTCCTGGGCGGGTTGTCTGCGTGGTCCACGGAGCCATTGTGTCCATCGCGTCCTTGTCGGTGGTGGATGTGGTGCGATCGGGTGCGCCGACGGCGCCCGGGGCGGTGTGCTCATCGGGCGCCGTCGGCGGTGGTCAGGGGCGTGCCGGGGCTTGCCGGGGGCTGTAGTTGCTCCGGTGGGCGGGCACCGCAGCCGTGCCGGCGCTCAGGCGTCGCGCTTGGCGAAGACGAACCAGCCGATGAGCAGCGGGACGACGGCCCAGGCGGCGAAGACCAAGACGGCTTGGCTGTGCTCGAGGAAGTATTGGCCGGCTTCTGAACTCCCCCATCCCAGCGGCGTGAGCTGGAAGGGGTCGGATACGGCGGTGCTGACTGTGTTAGGCAGGACGCCCATGATCTTTGCGGCCCAGTCCCACTGCTGGGCCATGATCTGCAGGGGCAGGTTGATGACGAACAGGAGCACGGTGACAACGGTGATGGAACCGGCGGTGGAGCGCAGGAGAAAGCCGAGTCCCAGGGTCATCAGGGCGATTCCGGCGTAGGCCAGACCCGTGCCCCAGATGAAGCCGAGGTAGTGGGAGTCCGTCAGGGATCCCGCGTGCTCGCCCAGGAAGGGGGCGGAGATGGCCCAGGACAGGAAGATGGACAGGCTCCCCAGGAGGAAGGCGACCACGGAGGTCACGAGTGCCTTGGCCCATAGCAGGCGGCCGCGGTGGGGGACGGCGGCCAGGGAGGAGCGGATCTGTCCCGAGGAGTACTCGCCGGTGATCACCAGCGCGGCCAGGACCGCCACCACGATCTGCCCGAAGGTGGCGCCGAGGGTGATGTTGTAACGGGCCATGTCCTCGTAGCCCTCGATCCGTCCGAATCCGATGGTCGCGCCCGCGCTGAAGAGCACTGTGATGGCGACGGTGAGGAAAGAGGTGACCCAGGTCGAGCGCAGGGAGCAGATCTTGATCCACTCCGACCTGATGGCGTGAAGAATGGTCTGGCGCCCCTGGATGCGGCGGCGGGAGGAGCGGGAGGCGCTCCTGGCGGTCCGAGAGGCCGCCGGGTGTGGACTGGCAGGTGCGGCTGTGGTCATGATGAGGCCTTTTCGTGAGCGTGTGTGCGGAGTCTGGAAGAGTCGTGTCAGCGGGCGGGGCGGGGCGGCGTCAGGCCATCCGGTGTCCGGGTGCGCCCGGAGTCGGGCTCTGGGCGGGCTGTCCGGCGGAGTCGGCATGTGAGGCGCCGTCGGTGCGGTACTCCACGGAGTTGCTGGTCAGGGTCATGTAGGCGTCTTCAAGGCTGGCGCGAATGGTGGTGAGCTCATGCAGGACGATGCCGGCCGAGGCGGCGGCCTCGCCGATGGTGGCGGCGTTGGCGGCGGTGGTCTCCAGGACGCCGGGGGCCACGGCCGTGGTGGTCAGCTTGTGGTGGGCCAGCAGTTCGGCGAGCTGAGTCGCCTGGGGGGAGGCCACGCGGACCTTGTCGGTGGTGGCCGAGGCGATGACGCTGTCGACCGGGCCCTGAGTGAGGATTCGGCCCCGCCCGATCACCAGGAGATGGTCGGCGGTCTGGGACATCTCGCTCATGAGGTGGGAGGAGATGAAGACGGTGCGGCCCTCGTCGGCCAGACGGCGGCAGGTCTGGCGCACCCAGATGACGCCCTCGGGGTCCAGGCCGTTGACGGGCTCGTCGAACAGGAGGGTCTGCGGGTCTCCCAGGAGGGCCGCTGCCATGCCCAGGCGCTGGCCCATTCCCAGGGAGAAGCCCTTGACGCGCTTCTTGGCCACGTCCGTCAATCCGGTGATCTCCAGGACCTCGTCCACCCGCTTGACCGGGATGCCGTTGGAGACGGCCAGCTGCCGGAGGTGGGCGCGGGCCGAGCGCGAGCCGTGCAGACCCTTGGCATCCAGCAGGGCGCCGACCTCGCACAGAGGCGCCGTCAGCTTCCGGTAGGGGCGGCCATTGACCTTGACCGATCCCGTCGTCGGCTTGTCCAGCCCCATGATCATGCGCATGGTGGTGGACTTCCCGGCGCCGTTGGGGCCGAGGAAGCCGGTGACGGTGCCGGGCTCGACGGTGAAGGAAATGTGGTCGACGGCGACCTTGTCGCCGTACTGTTTGGTCAGGTTGACGGCCTCAATCATGGGGAATCACTCTTCCTTAGGGCCTGAATACGTTCGCGGAGGGGCGGTGCCCCGGAGTGATTCCAGGCTAGGAGCGAGCCGGATAACGGCCATCGGTCCAGGTGACGAACCGTTACGGGCGGTGGGCTCCTCCTGAAGGACGAGGCGGCTCGTCATATCGGCCGTGCAAGCTCCGATCTCGAGCTGCAGGCCAGGCGCGGCCTGCCGACAACGATGAAGATTGTTCTCGTGATCCCTGCGGCTCCTCGGAATCTCGGGCACGATATGAGTGTTATGAGTCATGAATGCTGTACCAGTGTCGGAAGGCCCCGGTGCCGGCCGACATCCATCTTCGTCACCGTCTGAGAGGACACCGCCTTGAGCAATCCATTCTTCTCTCGCAGCGCGGCCTTCAACGGCCGCGGCTCCGTCGCCGCACCTCCACAGTCGATGACGCCCAACGGCTACCCGACAATGCCCGGGTACCAGCCCGGCCAGCCCAGCCAGCCCGGTTACGGCCAGCCCGGCCAGCCCGGCTACGGTGTCGGCACCAGTACCGCTTACGGCGCGGGCTACGGCCAGGGCTATGGCCAGCCCGCTCAGGTCTCTGCCGAGCAGGTCGCCGATCTGGAGAGCCAGTACGGCGCGCCGAGCGCCACCAATGTCGACCGCGGGCGCATGACGTATGACGACGTCATCGTGCGTACCGCCGGCATGTTCGCCATCATTCTCGGCGTGGGAGCCGTGGTCTGGCGGCTCGCCACCAATCCGGCCACGATGGGCTACGGCTACCTCGCCATGCTCGTCGGCTGTATCGGTGCCCTTGTCCTGGGGCTCGTCAACTCCTTCAAGCGGGAGCCCAGCCCCGTCCTCATCATGGCCTACGCGGTCTTCGAGGGCGCCATGCTCGGGGCGTTCTCCGGGGTCATGGAGTTCATGTACCCCGGCATCGTGATGCAGGCGATGGTCGCCACCGCGGCGACCTTCATCGTCATGCTGTGCGCCTACAAGTTCGCCGGCTTCCGCGTCTCGGGCAGGGTGGCGCGCATTTTCGTGATCGCCATGTGCGGCTACCTGCTGTTCAGCGTGGTCAATTTCGGCCTCATGATCACGGGTGTCTCAACCGATCCGTGGGGTCTGCGCGGTGTGGAGGTCTTCGGGATTCCCCTGGGACTGATCGTCGGCCTCCTGGCCGTGGTCATGGCATCCGTCAGCCTCGCCATGGACTTCGAGGCCATCCAGCGGGGTGTTGAACGGGGCCTGCCGACGAAGTACGCCTGGTCGGGCGCCTTCGGGCTTGTGCTGACCATCGTGTGGCTCTACGTCGAGTTCCTCCGCATCCTGGCCATTCTGCGCGACAACTGACACTGACGCAGAAAGAGGCGCAGAGCTGAACTGAGCTGAGCCGTCGCGGGTCCCGGGCGGCTCAGCTCAGTTCGCGCTGGGCCGAGGGCCGCGGCGCCGACAGCCGGACCGCCTCACGTAGGCTCCGAGGCATGATCAACACCAACATGCCCTCCGTCGAGGGCGCCAAGGGCACCAAGCCCGCGCTCACCTTCCCCGGGACCGACGCCCCCGAGGGGCTTCAGGTTCAGGTCCTCGACGCCGGCGACGGCAAGGTGGTCGAGGCCGGCGACACCATCGTCGCCCACTACTTGGGTCAGGTCTGGAACGGCGACGTCTTCGACAACTCCTACGATCGCGGCCAGCCGCTCGATTTCCAGGTCGGCGTCGGCATGGTCATCCGCGGCTGGGACGACGCTCTTGTCGGCCAGCGCGTCGGCTCCCGTCTGCTGCTGTCCATCCCCTCCGAGCTCGGCTACGGCGACCGCGGCGTTCCGCAGGCCGGCATCAGGGGCGGAGACACCCTCGTCTTCGTCACCGAGATCCTCGGCGTCATCTGAGGTCTGATCGCGCAATCGCCTGAGTCGCCTCGTGCCGCTGCACAGCGGCGTCGAGGAGAGTCGCCGGAGAGGACCGCGCCCTCACCGCCTCCCTCATGGGAGCAGCGGTGAGGGCGCGGCTCAGTTCATCGGCCGTTGCGGCGCCTGCTCCTTCGCCCATGATGCTGACGGCGCAGGTGCCGCCGGACGGAGCAGGGGCGCTCCAGGGGTGAAGCCGGTGTGAGGCGCCGCATGCGGAATCGGCTGCTGCAGGGCTCTTGCGGCTCAGGCGCGGCGCGCTCGCCTGAGTGCTGCGGTGCCCGCCACGGCCAGGAGCGAGGCAACGCCGAGAACACCCATGGTCCCGACACCGGTCTTGGCCAGGCCGCCGGGCGCGCCCGCCTTGGGGGTGCTCCGGCCGGGGTCGCCCATGGAGGAGGCGCTCGGGTCGGTGCCCTGCCCGGGGTCCGACGACGAGGTCGGCGCGGTGGTGCTGGTGGTCGACGACGATGCGGATGACGACGCCGACGGCGAGACTGAAGGCGACGCCGACGGCTCAGCCGTGGCGCTGGGCGAGGCTGTGGCGCTGGGCGATGCCGGCGGCGCCGGGGTCGGGTCGGCGGCGGCCTTGGTGGTGATGCGGAAGGACGGGGCGGTCACCGGCACGCCGTCCACGACGATCTCCGGGGTGTGGGTGGCCTCCTCGCCATTGCCCGCAGGAGCCTGACGGGTCACCGGTACCGAGGCCGTCCAAGTCCCGTTCTCCACCGTGCCGGTCACGGCCTCCCCGTCAACCGTGACCGTGGGAGGCGTGGCCGGCGCATCGGGGGCGGCCGGGGCGGGCGGCGTCTGCGAGTCCAGCGTCCAGGCCGCCAGGACCTCCCCGCCGAAATTGCCGCGGCGGAAGGCGGTCAGGGTCGTGCCGCCGTCGGGAATCGTGCAGGTCACGGTTGTCTCCTCGCCGGGATTCAGCTTCTGCTCCTCGGGAGAACAGGTCCCGCCGTCCAGCTCCGTGCCGGTAGCATCGGTGATGTGGAAGCGCATGTCAGCGGGATTCGCGAACAGGCCCTCGTTGTTCTTCACGGTCAGGGAGGCCCGGCGCGGTGAATCAGGGGAGGCCTGCGAGGGGACGGCGACCTGGTAGTTCCGGGTGACGGTGCTGCCCGGTTCCACATCCAGGGCATCGGCCGGGGAGTCCGTCAGCGTGGCCGTTGCGTCGCCCCAGACGGCGTCAGGGGCGGGCTGGGCGTCCGTGTAGGAGGCTGAGACGGTGCCGAAGTGGCCGGTGCCCATGCACATGAAGCCGCTTCCGGCGCACGTGAGGATCGGCTGATCCGCGGCGGCAGTGGGGGCCAGCAGGGCGCTCCCGGCAACAAGGGCGACTGCGCCGGCCGCAGTGAGGTGGCGAATGAGGGGACGGCGGTGTCTCATGAATGGGATCCTCTCGGAAGGCGGGAGAAGGGCTAGGTGAGGCCACCCTAACCATGATGTGGGCCAGGCGAATATCTGGCGGGTTGCTTAGGTCGATGGGATGCCTCACGGCGGCGAGGGGGGGGCGGTGGATCGGCCCGAATCGGGGTTTCCGGGTCAGGGCTCACCGGCTCCTGAATCAGTGGTCCCTGGCCAAGGTGGCGGTTCCATGCCAGAGCGCTGTCCTGCCGGATGTGCCAGATGAGGAGTCCCCTGCGCGCGACCGGAAGAGCCGCGTCCTGCGGGCGAGGTATCCAAGGTATCGAGGTAGTCTGGTCGCGGCGCAACTGCGCCACACCCGGTTGCACGAATTGCACGGTCCGGAGGAAGTCCGGATGACGCCGCTGGGGCCGTGAGCGGCCCCGAGTCCGCAAGGGCAAGCGATAACCAGGCGTTCGTCACCCACGGCATGAGGGTTCATCGCCGCTGTCGCTGGGACTCCAGCTGCCACCGGGTGCGATCACTCGCACCCGAAGGAGTCCTCAGTGCCCTCATCGTCCTCAGCGCCCTCGTCATCCTCGTCGTCCCGGATTCCAAGCGCTCCGCCCCTGCCGACTGTCTCGGCCCGGTTCACCATCTTCTTCGATGGGCAGTTCTGGGTCGGTGTCCTCGAGCACAGCAGTGGGGCCGACGGCGGCGGCACCGCTGGAGGGGCTGCTGATGGGGGCGCGGTACGCGCCGTGCGCGCCTCCAAGCACGTGTTCGGTGCGGAGCCCAGCGATATGGAGGTGCATGCCTTCCTCCTCGCCCATGGCGGCGACCTCATCGACAGTGTCGAGTGCTCGACGCCAGTGACTGCCGCCGGCCGCACCGGCGGTGCCGGACCCGTTGGCCCTGCGGTCAATCCCAAGCGCGCCGCCCGTCAGGCGGCCAAGGAGGCGGCCCGTTCCCGTCCCTCCACTGCAGCCCAAGCGGCGCTCGCGGCCTCCCGCCAGGAGCAGTCGGCCCGGGCGAAGCAGGAACGGGGACGGCGCCGCCGCCGGCAGGCGGATGAGGCCTGGGCCCGGCGCCGCGAACGGGCCAAGCGCCGCCATCGTGGGCGTTGATCGGGGCGAGCCGTATACCGGGGTGAGCGGTCAGCCCTGGCGAGTCCCGTATGTGATGCCGGCTTCCTGTGGTGTCTGGTTGTTGTGTTGGGGCGTGGATCGTGGCGCGGGTGGGCTCGTGGGTCCCAGATTCTTGTCCACCACTCACCGGGAGTGCCCCCGCGATGCCCGCTGGAGCAAGGATGTGTCCAAAACGGAGGAGATTAACGCTCCAGCCGACCCGGCATCCCATAGGAAATGGCGCGATGACCCGCATCGTCAGAATCGGCGCAGCCGCTCCGGGGATAGATCCCCTCCGTTTTGGACATCCTGGCCGAAATTTCTCTCGCCCGGGCTTGATGGCAGTGGCGCAAGGCGGACGTTGCGCAATTGCCGCTCATCCCATGCGCAGGCGCGCCGGTTCCGCGGCGCACGTGCGGGATACCACGGTGCTGTGCCTCACTATTGGCCTCACTATTGCTGTGGAGTCCTTTTCTTCCGTATCTGCCGCATCTGCCGCCCTGATACCGCCTCGCCATCCCCGCCTCTGTGCTCCGGAGCCTTTCGCGGCAGGTGCTGGCGTTCCGGCCTTCCCCGGCGGGCGCGTTCTCCGCGAGGTCGAGCATTGTATTCAAGCGCTTGAAATGGCTTGTTGGCGCGGATTCTCCGCTGTGCACCTTTCGTGCCCCTTTCGCGCGCCCTCCGCCGGGGCGGCGATCGACTCAGGCTCCCCGCCGAGGGAACCGGGCCGCCGTGAATGGGCCGTGGGCGGCAGTGGGCGGTCTGCGGATGTGCCCGGCGAGACCTCAGGAATCAGGAATAAGGCGGGCGCACCGGATCGTTGCCCCCTCGGCCCCTGCCACGGGTGTGTGGGCGGATCGCGGCGCGTCGCAGCCCGGCGCCGCAGACTACGCTTGGGCCGACACGGCGTCGTGAAGCGTCGGCCTCCTCTGCGGTCGGCACCTGCGACGCTGTTCCCCGCCAGCACGTCCGCAAAGGATCGCCATGCCGCAGTACCGCAGCGCCACCTCCACCACCGGCCGCAATATGGCCGGCGCCCGCGCCCTGTGGCGCGCCACTGGCGTCAAGGACTCCGATTTCGGCAAACCGATCATTGCGATCGCCAATTCTTTCACCCAGTTCGTGCCCGGGCACGTGGGCCTGCGCGACGTCGGCCGCCTCGTGGCCACGCAGATCGAGGCCGCTGGCGGCATTGCCAAGGAGTTCAACACCATCGCCGTGGATGACGGCATCGCCATGGGACACGACGGCATGCTCTACTCCCTGCCCAGCCGCGACCTGATCGCCGATTCCGTGGAGTACATGGTCTCCGCGCACTGCGCCGACGCCCTGGTGTGCATCTCCAACTGCGACAAGATCACTCCGGGCATGCTCATGGCCTCGATGCGCCTGAACATCCCCACTATCTTCGTCTCCGGCGGGCCGATGGAGTCGGGCAAGATGGTCGCCGCCGACGGCGCCACCCGTAAGCTCGACCTCATCGACGCCATGATGGACGCCGCCGACCCGACCGTGGCCGACGAGACCATCAGCGCCATTGAGCGCCTGGCCTGCCCGACCTGCGGCTCCTGCTCCGGCATGTTCACCGCGAACTCCATGAACTGCCTCACCGAGGCTCTCGGGCTGGCGCTGCCGATGAATGGCTCCCTGCTGGCCACGCACGCGGACCGCGGCGAGCTGTTCCAGGAGGTGGGGCGACAGATCGTCGAGATCACCAAGGCCTACTACGAGCAGGAGGACGCCACTGTCCTGCCGCGCTCCATCGCCACCAAGGCGGCCTTCGAGAACGCCATGAGCCTGGACATCGCCATGGGCGGGTCCACCAACACCGTCCTCCACCTGCTGGCCGCGGCCCAGGAGGCGAAGGTCGACTTCACCATGGCGGACATCGACCGTCTCTCCCGCAAGGTGCCCCATCTGGCCAAGGTGGCGCCCTCGACGAACCTCTACCACATCGAGGACGTCCATCGCGCCGGCGGGATCATGGGGCTTCTCGGCGAGCTCGACCGCTGCGGCCTGCTGGACACCACGACGTCCACCGTGCTGCGGGGCACGCTGGCCGATTCCCTGGCCGCCTACGACATCGCGCGCCCCGGCGCCGATGGCGTGCCCGGCTCGGAGATCTCCGAGGCGGTTCGCACTCGGTACCTCGCCGCCCCCGCGGGCGTGCGCACCACCACCATGTTCGGCCAGGCCTCGCGATGGGACTCCCTGGACACCGATCGTGAGGCGGGCTGCATACGCGACATGGCGCACGCCTACTCCGCCGACGGAGGACTGGCGGTGCTGTTCGGCAACATCGCGGAGAAGGGCTGCATCGTCAAGACCGCGGGTGTGGACGCCTCGATCCTGACCTTCGCGGGTCCCGCCGTCGTCTTCGAGTCTCAGGACACCGCTGTCGAGGGGATCCTCAGTAAGAAGGTCAAGTCCGGCGACGTCGTCATCATCAACCACGAGGGCCCGCGCGGTGGTCCGGGCATGCAGGAGATGTTGTATCCGACCACGTACATCAAGTCCATGCACCTGGGCAAGGAGTGCGCGCTGCTGACCGACGGCCGCTTCTCCGGGGGCACCTCGGGGCTGTCCATCGGCCACGTCTCCCCGGAGGCTGCCGCCGGCGGGCTCATCGGTCTGGTGCGCGACGGCGACCGCATCGAGATCGACATCCCGCAGCGCCGTATCGAGCTCATGGTCGATGACGACGAGATCGCCCGCCGCCGTGCAGAGGAGGAGGCCCGCGGGAGCGACGCGTGGTCGCCGCACGCTCCGCGCCCCCGCAGGATCAGTGCTGCGCTGCGCGCCTACGCCATGCTGGCCACGAGCGCCGACGTCGGCGCGGTGCGCGACCTGTCCAAGTTGCCGCGGTACTGACGGCGTTCGTCCATCGCGGAGGTTGAGAGCCGAGGATGAGAGCCGGCGAGCCCGACGAGCGCTGAGAAATGGCGTCGTCGTGCAGAATTCTTATTCGCCTTTGGGCGTAGCGCTGATTTTAAACCTCCAGTATGGACAACAGAGGCACCGGTCCTGGTTTTAGCGAGTGGAGTCGCGGATGATGAGCCAGCCGCGGCCCAGGGGGCGTTCGAGGAGAAGTATGGCGTCCCCGAAGTTGGTGTTCCAGGGGTTGGTGATGCTGTTGAGGTCGACGTCCTCTAGGTCCTTATTCTCCGGCCGTACTGTCGGGTAACGTTCAATGATTTCGCCATTTAAACCGATGTATGTGGTGACGTAGGTGCGGATGTTGGTGTCGGTGGCGGTGAAGGCGATGATGTAGCCCCAGCCGTTTGGGACTCGTGTGGCGAAGTTGGTGGCGGGGCTGACGGAGGTGATTTCGGCGTCTTGGGGCAGTGTGTGGCCGTCGCCGCTGGCGAGGATATCGTCCAGGTGGTCCATGTCGGCCGGGTAGGGTGCGTCCGGCTGGACGCTGGCGGTGCCGGTCGCCTGAGCAGTCTGAGATGTACGGGCAGCGGTAGATGAGTTGTCGGGGCGTGGCAGACCGCACCCCGTTATAGCAGTCAGGGTCAGGACTGCGCTGACCGCACCAGCTGCCGTACGCCACATGAATTCGTGTCTTGTTCTCATGGTGGGCCCTCTCCGTGCTGGACCGAGGACTCGCCCACCAGGTCGTATTCCTGGGCGAGGCCGGCCTGGTGCAGCTCCTGGAGCTGCTTGTCCGTTATTGGCACGCCGACGATGTCTGTGGATTTGGTTCCGTCCCAGTTGTAGCGGTCGGCGGTGTGGACGCGGTAGTCGTACTTGTACGTCCACTCGGGGTTGTCGTCCGACGGCGGGTAGACGGTGATGGTGCCGTCCGTAGCGGCTTTGTAATTGCCCGTGGCGTAGAACCAGTTCGGTTGCGTGCTCTGGTTGGTGTACTCCTGACTCCACGCGGTGGTGAAGGGGTAGGTCATCGGCCCGGTCGCGCCCGATTCCTGCGACTTTGTCACCGCCTGCCCCGCCATTACCTTAACAGCGTTCTCCGAGTTGCCGGATAGTTGGGGGAGGTCGGTGAGCATTTTGTCGACGTTCATGCTTTGCGGGTCGCCGGTGTTGCCGAGGTAGTGATGCAGGTTCTCCGCGGCGTCCGGCCACCAGGGGGAGAATCCATCGGCGGCGAGGGTGGCGGCCTCGTGGTTGGCGTAGTCCCCCAGGGTCGGGCTCCGCTGGGCGTATGGGCCTGATCCCTCGTTGTCGGAGTCGCCCTGGTACTGCCAGGGCTTCACTCCGGGCATGTCCGCGTGCTCACCGGGAACCCCATCGCCGAGCCAATCATCCTGGTTGTTGGCATCCCCGCCGCCGTTGTGCTGTCCACCGTTGCGCAGGCGGCCACCGCGAGAGTTACGAGCAGCAGTGTCTCGCCCTTGCTGAGAACGGGTTGGTGCAGGCTGGTTGGGGTTGGGTGGTGTTGGCGAGGGCCCGGGTTGGGGGTTCGGTGTGGCGATATCGGCCAGGGCGCTGGCGTAGGTCTGATCGACCTCGTTGGCGTGGGTCAGGGTGGTTGAGACCATTTGCTCGAGTTCGGCGGCCTGCGCCTGGATCTGCTCGGCCGTCAGCCCGGCGAGCCCGGCAGCCGCTCCGGCGCCGGCCCCGCTCGCGCCGGCCGCC
>ERZ773004.703-NODE-703-length-19815-cov-3.974949_pt1 | contig 19815 bp, 17 predicted proteins | sample MGYA00580667_ERZ773004 | MGnify/ENA primary metagenome ERZ773004 (study PRJEB29015, sample SAMEA2737963) | human oral metagenome | biome: human oral; feature: human-associated habitat; material: dental | place: China | collected 2123 ... | reverse complement strand
ATTATCCGGAACTTATGCATTTCTCTTATGAAAGATTTTTAGAAAATAGAATTCGCGATTCATTTAATTTTGAGGGTACACCAATTAAGCTATTAGCTAGACAAAGAAACTGATAATTAACTATTAGAACTTATCTGCGATTTAACTTCAAATATAAAATATTACAGGCTAGAGGTTGAAAATGATTTTGTAAAACAGGTATAAAGTAAAGTTTACTTTTACCTGTTTTTATATATTGAAAGAAAACATAAAATTAATAAATATTAATAGTAAAAAATAGTCAAAATACTAGCAAATAAATTTAGAACATGGTATAATTCTTCTTATATACTATAGTAATTAGGAGGTAGATGGTATGCCAATAGGATATTATGGAATGTCAGGTACATATATATTTTACTTTTTATTGATAATGTTGATTCCTTTATGGGCGCAGTTTAAAGTAAAAAGTACATATAACAGATATAAAAAGGTAAGAACGAAATCAGGTTTAACAGGAAAAGAAGTTGCTGAAATTATTATGCAAGCTAATGGAATAACAGATGTAGAAGTTGTAAAAGGTGAAGTAGAACTATCAGATCATTATGATCCAACGAGTAATCGTGTTGTATTATCACCAATTGTTTATTCGCAACCAACTGTAGCATCAGTAGCAATAGCTGCTCACGAAATCGGACATGTTATTCAAGACAAAGTTGCAGATTATAAGCCGATGAGATGGAGACATTCTCTTGTTCCTTTAGCAAATCTTGGAGGAAACTTATCAACAATTTTAATCATAGTAGGACTGCTATTAACAACTTTAATCAGCCAATTCGCTCAATTCGGATATACTATTGCTTGGATAGGGGTAGGCTTCATGTTTTTTGCAGTGTTATTTCAGATAGTTACATTGCCAGTGGAATTTGATGCTTCAAAACGTGCATTAGAACAAGTTGTAGACTTAAATATAGTAGATGATCAAGAAAATAGACACTGTCGTAAAGTTCTTACTGCCGCAGCTTTAACTTACGTAGCCGCAGCACTAGTAGCTTTAATGGAAATGTTAAGATTTATTTTCATTTTACTTAATAGTAGAGATTAATTTAATATAATGTAAAAAATAAGAATAAAAGCTATGCTATATTATATAGTATAGCTTTTTTTATGTATGTAAATTATTGTTTACATAAATATAGAATATTAGCGTAAAGAGATATTCTCATATGAATTTATAGATAACAATTTATTATTGAACTTTTTTAGTAAACTAATTTAATCTTAGAAACATAAATTAATATTTATATATTAACTGTAGAAATATTATAGATAAAATTATAATATATTTATTTATAGTTGATTTATATAAATAGTAAAAATATATTTATGTCAGTCATATTTTTTCTAGATTAAGTTGTTGATAAATAAGTAAAATAATAATATAATTAAGATATAAAATTAAAAAGGAGGAAAACATTATGAGAGGATTAGCAATGAAGAAGATAGGGGAAATTGGTTGGGTAGAAAAAGAGAAACCATATTGTGGCCCGAATGATGCCTTAATAAAACCATTAGCACTATCTCCGTGTACATCTGATGTTCATACAGTATGGGAAGGTGCAATTGGAGAAAGAAAAGATATGATTCTAGGTCATGAAGGCTGTGGAATCGTAGCTGAAGTTGGGGATCAAGTTAAAGACTTCAAGGTTGGCGATAGAGTAATGGTTGCTGCCATAACACCAGATTGGAATTCACTAGAAGCACAAGCTGGTTTTGCGATGCATTCAGGGGGGATGTTAGCAGGTTGGAAATTTTCTAATTTTAAAGATGGAATGTTTGGGGAGTACTTCCATGTTAATGATGCAGATGGTAATTTAGCTCTTATACCAGAAGGAGTCAGTATAGAAGAAGCATGTATGTTATCTGATATGGTTCCAACAGGATTTCATGGTGTAGAATTGGCGGATGTTCAATTTGGTGATACTGTATTAGTAGTAGGAATTGGACCTGTAGGTTTAATGGCTGTTGCAGGAGCAAACTTAAGAGGTGCTTCAAGGATAATAGCTGTAGGGACTAGAGCAGTTTGCCGTGAAGCTGCAAAAAAATATGGAGCAACTGATTTTATTGGATATAAAGAGGGACCTATTGATGAGCAAGTATTAAAACTTACTAATGGTGAAGGTGTAGATAAAGCTATTATTGCTGGTGGTACTGTAGAAACTCTAGAACCAGTAATTAAATGTTTAAAACCAGGTGGTAAAGTAGGAAATGTAAACTACTTAGGTGAAGGTACTTATATAAATATTCCTCGTGTTGAGTGGGGAGTAGGTATGGGACATAAACAAATTCTAGGTGGATTAATGCCTGGAGGACGATTACGTTTAGAAAAACTTGCAAAATTAATTCAATGTGGAAAATTAGATGTTACTCATTTAATAACACATAAATTTAAAGGCTTTGATAAAGTAGAAGATGCGTTATTGCTTATGAAAGATAAACCAGCTGATCTAATTAAACCAATAGTTATTTTAGAAGAAAAATAAAATTTAAGAGGAAAAGCTAGTTAGCTTTTCCTCTATTTGTATTTGGTGGTGTTTTTATGAAAATTATTTTAATTACTGGGTTTTTAGGAGCAGGGAAAACGCAATTTATTAAAACATTAATTGAAAAAACAACTAAAAGTATTGTTATTTTAGAAAATGAGTTTGGTGATTTAAATCTTGATGGTGAATATCTAAAAAATAATAATAACAATCAAGATGATATTAAGGTTTGGGAATTGACTAATGGATGTATATGTTGTTCAACTAATCTTGACTTTACACACTCTATACTTACAATAGCAAATACTATAAACCCTGAATTTTTAATTATTGAACCTAGTGGTGTAGCAAAAATTAAAAATATTATAAAAAAAATAAAAACTATTAGTTATGAAAGAATTGAATTGGGATTACCAATATTAATAGTAGATTCAAAAAATTTAGATAATGTACTGAATAATTATAATGATTATTTAAGTGATGAGCTTAAATACAATGGATTAGTAGTAGTTAGTAAATCTGAAAGTATGACAGAGCAAGAGTTTTTAGAAATAAAAAATATATTAAATGTTGATAATAAATCGGTATTTCCATTAATTCACTATTCTAAATGGGAGAATGATATTTGGGAAAATATATTTAATACTAGTGGTACAATTGAAAATATAGGAAATGAATTATCAATAAGGCTGAAGGTAAATAAAAATAAAATTGAGAAAAAATTAGACCAGTATACTATTGAAAATATACAAATAAATTCACTAGATAAGCTTAGTTATTTACTTCTTTATCTGATGTCTAAAAGATTAGGTAATATAGAAAGAGTTAAAGGATACCTAACAATAAAAAATAACAACTATAAATTTGATTTAGTTGGAACTAACTATGAGATTACTGGAAGTAAAGAGACATTTGGTAATAATGTTGTAATTATTGGTACAGATTTAAAAAAAGATAAATTAAAAACCTTGTTCATAGATTAAACAAGGAATACTATAATAAATTCTAATATAATTAGAATTTATTATTTTTTTATGTGCGTTACTTTCATAAAAACTATATTAATGTTATAATATCAGAAGAACATATAAGTGAAGAGGTGTAAAATGATTTACGGGATAGGTTGTGATATAGTCGATATTCATCGCTTCGAAAAGTATATTGATAATAATAAACGACTAGAAAAATTATATACAAAAAGAGAATTAGATGAGTTTTATAAAATATCTAATCATAGAAGAAAATTGGAATTTTTAGCAGGACGTTTTGCAGTGAAAGAAGCAATGTCAAAGGCATTAGGAGTTGGAATTTCGAAAAACTTTTCTTTTCATGATGTAGAGGTAAAAAAAGATGAATTTGGAAAACCTTATATAGAATATAAGGGCTTTCACACACACCTTACGATAAGTCATACTGATTCAACTGTGGTTGCATTTGTTATTTTAGAAAAAGGGGGACAAAACAATGATTAATGATAGACCAACACATTTACGAGTGAATTTAGATGCAGTATTAAATAACTATAGAAAACTAGATAAACTTAATGGATTAAAAACTAGTTTAGCAGTAGTTAAAGCCGATTCCTATGGACTAGGAGCAAAAGTTATTGCAGATTATTTATATAAAAATGGGGTAAGACATTTTGCGGTTGCAACACTTGAGGAAGCACTTGAATTAAAAAAATATATTAAAGAAAGTTTACTTTTAGTATTAGGTGTAACTAATCCCAAAAATGTAAAATATGCAGTAGAAAATAATATTTCTTTAACTTGCCCTTCAAAAGAATGGTTTGAGGAAGCACTCAAAGAACTTGAAAAAATTGATGGCAAGTTAAAACTTCATATTAAACTTGAAACAGGTATGAATAGAATAGGAACGTCTGAGGTGGAGGAGCTTATGGAAATTCATAATCTTTTCTACTCTGAAAAAACGGAGTTTGAAGGAATATTCTCCCATTACTCTAATGCAGATGGTGAAGATAATGAATATGATGATTATCAAACAGCTAATTTTAATAGTTTGGTTAAGCTATTTAAACTTAAACCGAAGTATATTCATATTGAAAATTCAGCGGGAACAATAAAATATAGTGATAGAAATGATATTTGTAATTTGTCAAGAATAGGTATAGCTTTATATGGATGTTACCCAAGTTCAAATATAGAAAGACTGAATAAGTTATCATTAGAACCAGTAGCTTCATTAGTTAGTAAGGTTACTCATGTGAAAAAAGTACCTAAAGGAACAAAAATTGGATACGGTATCTCTTATGAAACTCAAGAAGATGAGTATATTGCTACAATTCCAATAGGCTATGCAGATGGTTTATTAAGAAGAGCACAAGGCTTTAAACTGAATGTAGCGGGAGAAGAATGTGAAATTGTAGGAAGAGTATGTATGGATCAACTGATGGTTAGATGCTCAGAAAATATTAAAGTGGGGGATGATGTTCTTGTCTTCGGTGAATACAATAATCAAAAAATTTCAGTAGATGATTTTGCTGATTATCAAAAAACTATTAGTTATGAGATATTTTGTTGTATAAATCGTAGAGTACCAAGAAAATATTACTTAAACAATACGGAGTTATAGAATGTACGGAATTATTACAAAAAATCTAGCTAATAGGCTAAAGATAAATGAAAAGTATGTTACTAATGTACTTAATTTACTTGAAGAGGGTAATACAATAGCTTTTATAGCGAGGTATCGAAAGGAGCTAACTAATTCTTTAGATGAAGTTGCCATAAAACAAATACAAGATGAGTTTAACTATTTAAGATCTCTTGAGGAAAGAAAAGAAGAAGTAATTAGGTTGATTTCTGAAAAAGGTTTATTAACTGATGAACTAAAAAAAGATATTTTAGCTCAAGAAAAATTACAAAGGGTAGAAGACTTATACCGTCCTTTCAAAGAAAAAAAACGTACTAAAGCTACAATAGCGAAAGAAAAAGGGCTAGAGAAATTAGCGGAATTTACATTGAAACTACCTAAAAAATTAACTGACTTAAATAAAGAAGCTGAAAAGTATATAAGTGAAGAAAAAGAAGTAAATAGTATACAAGACGCAATTACTTATGCTTTAGATATTATCGCAGAAAATATTTCAGATAACGCAAAATATCGTGAATATGTATTAGAAAACACAAGAAAATTTGGTCAAATTACAGCTAGTGTAAAAAAAGATGGTGAAGAAAAAGATGAAAATGGGACATATAAAAACTATTACGAGTATAGTGAACAAGTTTCAAAAATAGCTTCACATAGAATATTAGCATTAAATAGGGCGGAAAAAGAAGGAATTATTCGAGTCAGTATAGAAAATGACAAAGAAAGATTGCATAATTATATCCTTCGCGGTCTAACAAGAAATCAGCAGACAGAAATAAATGAGCTATTGTTAGAATGCATCGCTGATAGTATGAAACGTTTAATTTATCCGTCAATTGAAAGAGAAATTCGTAGTGATTTAACTAAAAAAGCTGAGGAAGATTCAGTAGTTATTTTCTCTGAAAATTTAAAGCAACTGTTAATGCAGAGTCCACTAAAAAATAAAAAAGTTTTGGGTATAGACCCTGCATTTAGAACAGGTTGCAAGATGGCAATAGTAGATGAATATGGTAATTTTATAGATAAAATGGTTATTTATCCACATAAACCTGCTTCAGCTGAAAAACAAGAAAAATCAAAAAAAGATTTAATTAAATTTATTAATAAACACAATATTAATTTGATTGCTATTGGTAACGGGACAGCCTCACGAGAAACTGAAAAATTTGTAGTTGATACTTTAAAAGAAGTGGGATTAAAATTAGATTACGTAATAGTTAATGAAGCAGGAGCAAGTGTTTATTCTGCTAGTGAGGTAGCTCGTGAAGAATTTCCTGATTTTAATGTAGAAGAAAGAAGTGCAGTATCTATCGCACGTCGTATTCAAGATCCACTTAGTGAGCTTGTGAAAATTGATCCAAAATCAATAGGTGTGGGGCAATATCAACATGATATAACTCCAAAGTACTTAGAAAAAGAATTAACATTTGTTGTAGAGACAGCTGTTAACAAAGTTGGGGTCAATGTAAATACAGCATCAGTTTCACTATTGTCTTATGTATCAGGAGTTAATAAGCAAATTGCTAAAAATATCGTGGCTTATCGACAGGAAAATGGGAAGATAGAAACTATTAAAGAAATTGCCAAAGTTCCTAGATTAGGTAAGAAGACTTTTGAACAATGTGTAGGTTTCTTTAGAATACCAGATAGCAAAAATATATTTGATGCAACAGGTATTCACCCAGAAAGTTATAAAGCAGCAGAAGTATTGCTTAAAGAATTAAACTTATCAACAAAAGAAGTAGGTACTGAGGAATTTTCTAGTATTGTAGATGGCGTTGATAAGAAAGAACTAGCTGAAAAAATTGGTATTGGTATAGAAACCCTTGAAGATATAATAAAAGATTTAAAACAACCACTTCGAGATGAGCGTGAATCTTTTGCTAAACCATTGTTAAAATCAGATATACTTACAATTGACGATCTTCAGGTTGGTGTCAAATTAGCGGGTACAATAAGGAACATTACACAATTTGGAGCGTTTATTGATATTGGTTTAAAACAAGATGCAATGGTTCATATCTCAAAAATTAGTAAAAATTATATAAAAAATCCATTAGATGTTCTTAGTGTAGGTCAAATTGTTGATGTTTATGTTATAGATGTAGACAAACAAAGAGGTCGAGTGGCACTAGCAATGTTTAAAGATTAAAGGAGGTAAAAATGAGTAATAACAAAGCAAAATACCTTCCTAGTATAGATAGTTTGAGGGCATTAGCAGTTTTAGCGGTTATTATTTATCATATTGATGTAAATTACTTACCTGGTGGTTTCTTAGGAGTTGACTTATTTTTTGTTTTATCGGGATATTTAATTAGTTCGTTGATAATAAAAGAATATAAAAAAACAGGGACTCTTAATTTATATAATTTCTATATGAGAAGGGCGCGTCGACTACTGCCAGCTGTTTATTTTATGATAACAGTTTGTTTGTTATTCATGGTATTGTTTAATGGAGTATTGCTTCGTAAAAGCCATCTTGATGCGGTATTTGGCTATATATATTCAAGTAACTGGTGGTATATTTTCCATAAACTTGATTATTTTGATAGTTTTGGTGCGCAAAGTCCATTTAAACACTTATGGTCGCTTGCGATAGAAGAACAGTTCTATATGTTTTTCCCACTAATATTTCTAATATTTAATCGTCAAAAAAAAGAAGAGGGGCAATCATCTTCATTAAATAAAAACTTTTTATATATTGTATTAGGATTAATTTTAATATCATTAGTAACACATATATTATTATTTGATATTAATAATATAAATAGAATTTATTTTGGAACTGATACACGAGCGTTTTCGTTATTAGTAGGAGTGGTAGGAGCATTAGTTTATCCAATGGATAAGTTATCGAGTTCAACAAATGTTAAAGAAAGTGTACTATATAGTGTAGTCTCTCTTACTTCGATTTCTACATTAATAGCAATAATGTTTTATACAAGTGAATATAATACATGGTTGTATAGGGGAGGTTTTTTATTAGTTGCTGTTTTGGGATTAATAATAATTATAAGTAGTGGTAAGCAGCATACATTTATTTCAAAAGCATTATCATTTAGACCGATAGTTTTTATAGGGAAAATTTCGTATAGTTTATACTTATGGCATTTCCCAATTATTGTATTAACAACACCGGTTTCTGAAATAGGTAATCCGAATTTATTTTATGTTACTTTAAGAATTATTTTAACATTTATAGCAGCCACACTAAGTTATTTATTTGTAGAAACACCAATTCGAAAACTGGGATTCGTAAACTATATTAATTTACTATACAAGAGAATACGAAAACTTCGTTTAAATGTAAAACGTGGAATAGTTTCAAGTTTTGTAGTCGTATTAATATTATCTGTGATGGGATTATTCGGAAAAGGTGTTCCATTCCTTTCTACAGCTTTTGTAAAAGAAATGGATGCAAATAAAGAAAGTCAGTTTTTAAATAATGATAATAACGCAGAAAATAATCCTAATCAATCAGAAGAGAAAAAAGAGAATGAGCAAAATAATAAAGAAGAAAAAAAATATAGCACATTATTAATTATTGGCGATTCTCTAACAGTTGATATAGGGGAAAAAGTAAAAGAAAAATACCCAGGAGCTATTATTGATGGGAAGATTAGCCGTCAACTAACAGCAGCAACAACAATCGCTCAAAATTATACTAAGTATAATAGTGAAAACACAGCCGTTATATTCCAATTAGGAACTAATGGTCCATTTACAGAAGCTCAAGCGGAAGAATTAATCAAACTTTTTGATAAATCAGATATTTATTTCGTTAATGTAAAAGTACCACGTGCATGGGAAAAAACAGTTAACACAGCGTTAAATGAACTTAAAGAGAAGCATCAAAATATTACTATAGTAGACTGGTATAGTGTAGCAAATTCACAAGGTGATTATTTCGAACCAGATAGAGTTCATTTAAACCAAAATGGAATAGCAGAGATGATAAATTCAATTGAAAAGAGTTTAAAACATCCAGTAGAGATAAAATAAAATAAAAGGCTTTGAGACAATAGAACTCAAAGTCTTATATTTTTAATTAAGAATGGTGGAAGTTTTATTCTTCCATTGAAAAACAAATGTAATATATGGTATAATTATTAAGTGTATAAATTTTAAAATATTAAAAGGAGATAACTATGACAAAAGTAAGAGTAAGATATGCACCATCTCCAACAGGAAACCTACATATCGGAAATGCAAGAACAGCATTATTTAATTATTTATTTGCAAAACATTATGGTGGAGACTTCGTTTTAAGAATTGAAGATACTGATTTTAAACGTAATAAAGAAGAAGGAGAACGTAGCCAACTTAAATATATGGATTGGTTAGGTCTTGATTATGATGAAGGTATAGGAAAAGAAAAAGAATTTGGTCCATATCGTCAATCAGAAAGAATAGAAATCTACCAAAAATATGCAGAGCAACTTTTAGCAGAAGATAAAGCATACAAATGCTACATGACAGCAGAAGAACTAGAAGCGGAAAGAGAAGAGCAAGTTGCAAATGGACTTCCTCCACGTTATAGTGGAAAACATGCTCATTTAACAAAAAAAGAACAAGATCAATTTGAAAAAGAAGGACGTAAGCCATCTATCCGTATTCGTGTACCGCAAGATAGAACATATAGCTTTAATGACATGGTAAAAGGTGAACTATCATTCGAAGGAAAAGATTTCGGAGATTTCGTTATCGTTAAGAATGATGGGGTAGCTACATACAACTTTGCAGTAGCAATTGATGATCACTTAATGGAAATTTCTCATGTTCTTCGTGGAGATGACCATGTATCAAATACACCAAAACAATTGGTAGTTTATGAAGCATTAGGATTTAAACCTCCAATTTTTGGACATATGACACTTATTGTTAATGAAAACAAGAAAAAATTATCTAAACGAGACGAAACAATTATCCAATTCATCGAACAATATGACGACTTAGGATACTTACCAGAAGCGCTATTCAATTTTATTACGCTATTAGGTTGGTCTCCAGAAGGTGAACAAGAAATCTTTACAAGAGAAGAATTTGTTAAGATTTTTGATGAGAAACGTTTAAGTAAATCACCAGCATTCTTTGATAATAATAAACTTACATGGATTAACAATCAATACATTAAAGCTCAACCTTTAGAAAGAATCGTAAACTTAGCTTTACCATTCTTTGTAAAAGAAGGTGTAGCAACTCAAGAAGAAGTTGATAATAACAGAGCATGGTTTGAAAAATTAATTTCTTTATATCAACCACAAATGAGTTATGGAGCTGAAATTGTTGAATTAACAAAACAATTCTTTGTTGAAGAAATTAAATTTGATGAAGAAGAACTAGAAATTTTAAAACAAGATACAACAGTAGCTGTATTTGAAGATTTCTTAGAGAAATTAGAAATAGCAGGAGACTTTACTTCTGAAAGCATTAAAACTTTAATTAAAACTATTCAAAAAGATACAGGTGTGAAAGGTAAAAACCTATTTATGCCAATAAGAATAGCTTCAACTGGTTCAATGCATGGACCTGAATTAAACACAAGTTTAGAATTATTAGGTCGTGATCGAGTAGTAGCTCGTGTAAAAGCGGCATTAGAGTTAATTAAATAATAAAAACTATCGAAAAAAAGGAGATTAAATCTACTATTAATTCAATATGATTTAATCTCACTTTTTTCTTAGAAAAATAGCTTAAAGTAAAGAAAAAAACTTGACAATTACACGCAAATAATGTATTATTATTTACGATATTGTTTATATATCTTCACGAGTAAGCCCCGGAAAACTTAGTCGTTATGACAGATTAAAAACAACATCTAGGAGGAAAAAAGACATGCGTCAAACATATATGGCAAAGCCATCAACTGTAGAAAAAAAATGGTATGTAATCGATGCTGAAGGACAAACTTTAGGTCGCTTATCATCAGAGGTAGCTTCAATTTTAAGAGGGAAACACAAACCTACTTATACACCACACATCGATACTGGGGATAATGTTATCATTATCAACGCTGAGAAAATTGTGTTAACTGGTAAAAAATTATCAGATAAAATTTACCGTCGTCACACAATGCACCCAGGTGGGTTAAAAGAAAGAACTGCTGGATTAATGGTAGAAAAATATCCAGAAGAACTTTTAGAGTTATCTATTAAAGGTATGTTACCAAAAAATACTTTAGGTAGAGCTCAAGGAATGAAACTTCACGTTTACCGTGGAGCTGAACACCCACACGCAGCACAAAAACCAGAAAAATACGAATTACGTGGATAATATAGGAGGAAATAATTAAATGGCACAAGTAGAATATCGCGGTACAGGACGCCGTAAAAGCTCAGTAGCACGTGTAAGATTAGTACCTGGAACAGGGAAAGTTGTTATCAACAACAGAGAAATGCGTGAATACTTACCATTAGAATCATTAGTATTAGACTTAATGCAACCTTTAGAAGTTACATCTACTACAGGTAACTATGACGTTTTAGTTAACGTTAGTGGTGGAGGATATACAGGACAAGCTCAAGCAATCCGTCACGGAATTGCACGTGCTTTACTAGAAGTAAATCCAGAATACCGTAAAGATTTAAAACCAGCAGGATTACTAACTCGTGACCCTCGTATGAAAGAACGTAAAAAATACGGTCTTCGTGGTGCGAGACGTGCTCCTCAATTCTCAAAACGTTAATATTGGTCTTATATACCAAATACGTCAAGACATCAAAGAACATTCTTTGGTGTCTTTTTATTGTGTAGAATAAACTTGAAAATACAAAAAAATATATATAAAAACAAACTTGACAATAATTATCAAAATTTATATAATATTGAACTATATACTTTTAGTAATAAGAAGAGAGAAAGTAAGGAGGACTAATACATGAAAATAATTGCAATTTCGGCAAGAAGTATTGATTATAAATCTGCTATTGGATTAGAAAAAAGAAGATTGTATGTGAATGGATTCTTTTCAGAAGTAGCAGAAAAAGCAGGATTTATAATGTTTCCTGTATGCTCGCAAAACGGAGTAAAGGAAATTGCTTCCATGTGTAGTGGTCTAATTATTGCTGGAAGAGATAGAGATATACACCCTAAATATTATGGAGAAAAACCTGATAATCGATTAGAATATCCTATTGACAATTATGAAGATGAGTTAGATTTCAAATTAATAGAAGAATTTGAAAAAAAAGATAAACCTATCTTTGGGATATGCAGTGGCTTACAAAGTTTGAATGTGTATTTTGGTGGTACATTAAAGCAACATATAGAAAATCATGCAAGCGAGGATACTCTTATAAAACATAATATAAGTATAGAAGAGGACTCATTTTTATATTCGTTATATGGAAAATTATCAAAAGTAAATACTATTCACCATCAAGCAATAAATAGAGTGGCTAATGGCTTTAAAATCACAGCTACTGCTGAAGATGGGACAATAGAGGCAATAGAAAAAGGAAATTTAATAGGGGTTCAGTGGCATCCAGAAGTTGATTTAGAATATGATACATTCAAAAAATTTTTAGAATTATGTAATAACTAAAATGTTATTGAAAATAGTTGACTAATACTAGAATTAATGATAAACTAATACTTATGTAAAATAATAGCAGTGGATTAATTGTTATTGCCTCTATGTTATACATTTTATAATGTGGCAACTCGTAGCCTATGCTGCTAGGCGAAGTTCCAGTTTTATAACATATACAACAACAATAATCGTGCTTTTTGTTTTACTCAAAATAAAAACAAAAAGAAAAAGGAGGAGCACAATAATGGCTCGTTTTACAGGTTCAACTTGGAAAAAATCTCGTCGTTTAGGAATTTCACTAAGCGGTACTGGTAAGGAGTTAGCAAAACGCCCTTACGCACCAGGACAACATGGTCCTAACTTAAGAAAAAAACTATCTGAGTATGGTTTACAATTACAAGAGAAACAAAAACTTCGTTACCTACACGGTATGAATGAAAAACAATTCCGTAAATTATTCGATAAAGCTGGTAAATTACAAGGTCTACACGGTGAAAATTTCATGGCATTACTTGCTACACGTTTAGATTCAGTAGTTTATAGCTTAGGATTAGCAAGAACTAACCGTCAAGCTAGACAATTAGTTAACCACGGACACGTTCTTGTAGATGGTAAAAAAGTAGACATCGCTTCTTATGCTGTTAAACCAGGTCAAGTAGTTTCAGTAAGAGAAAAATCTAGAAACCTTGAAATCATTAAAGAAGCTGTTGAAGTAACTAACTTCGTACCTGAGTACTTAACTTTTGATGCTGACAAATTAGAAGGATCATTAGTAAGACTTCCAGAAAGAAGCGAATTACACCCAGAAATCAACGAACAACTTATCGTTGAGTATTACAGCCGTTAATAGAAAAACTTCACTGATATATAATTATCAGTGAAGTTTTTTTAATATAAATGAGTATTTTCTAAAAAAATTATACCCTTAGAGAAATAATTATAGTAGCAAAATGAACTTGAATAGGTAGATATCATATGATAATTATATAAAGCAACTAATTCTACTATTATAATACATGAATTAATTTTGTATTATCAGAATTAACAGAAATTTGAAAAAAATCTGAATTTAAAGTTAAAATATATTATAAAATAATTTTTATATATACTAATAAAAAGCATGATATATCTATTTAATTAAAAATATATTTGTATATATACGATTTTTGGATATACAAAAAAATAATTTATTGCTGAAAATAGCATCTGTTTTTCATTATTCTTTTCATAGCAAGAATAATCATATATTTAATAGGGAAACACTGTGGATAAGGTAATAAAAACCTATAATACAGTGTGTTTTAAAATATTAAACACAAGTTATAATAAGAAAATGTTTTCAAATAATACTTTCATTTGAAAAACGCTTTCATTTTATATCTAAATATGTTATGATGATAATACAGAAAAAAAATTAGGAGGTAAGGGAAATGATTATCGGAGTACCAACAGAAATAAAAAATAATGAAAGTAGGGTTTCAGCAATTCCAGGAGTTGTTGCTGAATTAGTGCACGATGGGCATACTGTATACGTAGAAAAAGGAGCAGGGCTTGCTTCTGGTATTTCAGATGCTGAATATGAAAAAGTAGGGGCTGTTTTATTAGATAAAGCAGAAGACGTATGGAATAAATCAGACTTAATCTATAAAGTTAAAGAACCAATTCCATCTGAATATAAATATTTCAGAAAAGGATTAATCATCTATACATACTTACACTTAGCTGCTGACGAAGAATTAACAAAAGCAATGGTAGAAACAGGGACTATCGGTATTGCATTTGAAACAGTTAAAGTTGGCAGAACATTACCATTATTAAGACCTATGAGTGAAATAGCTGGACGTATGGCTATTCAAGAAGGTACTAGATTCTTATCTAAAGTACAAGGTGGTAAAGGTAAATTATTACAAGGTGTTCCAGGGGTTCAACCAGGACATGTAGTAGTTATCGGAGCCGGAGTAGCAGGAACAGCTGCAGCAACTGCAGCGTCAGGATTAGGTGCTCGTGTAACTATGTTAGATGTAAACTTAGATCGTTTAACTGAATTATCACATATCTTTGGTGGTAAAGTAGAAACAGTTTACTCAAACAAATTAAATATTGCTAATGCAATTAAAACAGCTGATTTAGTAGTAAGTACAGTATTAATTCCAGGAGCAAAAGCACCTAAACTTGTTACTAAAGAAATGATTAAAGATATGCCAGATGGTGGTGTTATCGTGGACGTAGCGATTGACCAAGGTGGTACAACTGAATATACAGAAGGCCGTCCAACAAGCCATGACAACCCAATCTTCGTAGAAGAAGGAGTTCTTCATTACTCTGTAGCTAACATCCCAGGAGCAGTTGCAGAAACAGCTACTTTTGCATTATGTAATGCTACTGCAAAATACGTTAAAGTTATCGCTAATTTAGGAGTTAAAGAAGCAGTTACTAAATTCCCTGAATTAGTACCTGGTGTTAACGTAGCTAACGGAAAAGTAACATTTAAAGCTATTGCTGATGATTTAGGCTATGAATATACTCCAGTAGAAGAAGCTTTATAGGATTATATAATATAAACAAACATAAATAGTTATGTTATCGAGGAAGTAGAAAATAGTCTCTATGGTTTATCTACTTCCTCTTTTAAAGTGTTAATTACATTAGGGATATATAAAGTATTTTTAACACTTTATTAATATATTTATTATTTACTATATAAAATGTCTATAGTATAAAATTCATTTTTGGTGTATAATATATAATTATGTTATAATATATAATAGCATTAATAGTGAATAATATTTATTAATATATTGAGGAGGACATCATGAATATTTTTAGAAAAAAATCAATTGAATCGATATTAGCCGAATCAAGAAATAAAACATTAACTCCAACGATGAAAACTATGGATTTAGTTTTATTCGGGATTGGGGCGATTATAGGTTCGGGAATTTTGGTATTAACAGGGAAAGCTTCATCAGAAGCGGGACCAGCTGTAATATTTTCATTTTTAATTGCAGGGTTAGCGTGTTGTTTAGCAGCTCTATGCTATGCGGAATTAGCTTCTACGATTCCATCTAGTGGTAGTACGTATACTTATCTTTACGTATCAGTAGGTGAAATAGTTGCTTATGCTATTGGTTGGGTACTTATTGGTGGATATGTTCTTACTGCGGCAACAATTGCTAATGGATGGTCTAGTTATTTCTCTCGTCTATTAGCGGGATTAGGTGTAGATCTTCCGAAAGAAATTTATACTTTGCCTTCAGCTGGTGGATATGGTAATATTCCAGCAGTAATAGTTGTATTATTAATTACATTTATTCTATCAAAAGGGACATCTAGTAGTAAGCTTGTAAATAACCTAATGGTAGCTGCTAAAGTAGGTATTGTAATTTTATTTATTGTTGTAGGATCATTTTATGTAGAACCTACTAACTGGACAAATAACTTTGCTCCAACTGGTTTTTCAGGAGTAATGCTTGCAGCAACTACTGTATTTTTCGCTTATCTAGGGTTTGATGCTATTTCTACATCAGCAGAAGAAACTATTAATCCAGAAAAAGCATTACCAAAAGCTATTATTATAACTATGATTGTTTGTACAGCATTTTATATTATAGTATGTCTAGTATTAACTGGTGTTGTTGAATATTTTAAATTAGGAACAGGTGATGCTCTAGCATTCGTATTAGAAGAAGTTGGTCAAAATAGAGTAGCAGGTATTGTTTCACTTGGAGCTGTAATTGGATTAATGGCAGGTATTCTATCATTCATTTATGCAGGTATTCGTATTACTTATACAATCGCACGTGATGGTTTACTACCAAACAACCTTACAAAAGTTAACAAGAGCCATGTTCCAGGAACTGTAACATGGGGATTAGGAATAACAACAGCTATCTTAGCAGGGTTCCTGCCATTAGGACAATTAGCTGACTTAGCTAACGTGGCTTCTATTATAGCATTTGCTTTAGTAAGTTATACAACAATTGTATTCTACAAAAAATATCCAGATTTAAAACGTGGATTCAAAGTTCCAGGAATGCCAGTATTACCTATGATATCAATAATACTATTCGCAGCATTATTATACAGTATTAAATTAACAACATGGATTATCTTCATCGTTTGGGTAATTATAGGTATAGTTGTGTACTTTGCTTTCTCATATAAGAATAGTAAATTAAAATAAGTAAATAGAAGAACGACTACAAGTTAAATTGTAGTCGTTTTTTTAATACTTAAAATATGCTTTTAAAGTTATGACCATAGATTTCGCTTGTTACTTTTTGCTATATTTTGAGCTTTTTTAAAAGTTTTCAAGTATCTAGTATCAGGTTCTTTAACATATTTTATTTCAGCTAAACCAGCTATAAGTAGCTGTTCTTGAACGGATTTACCATCAGCATACACATAGCAGAGGGCTCGATGATATTTATCTTCCTTTTGATACACATCAAATTCTAACTCTATATTTTTAGCTTTTTTTAGGATTTCTCCATTTAATTCACTTGCTTCTGGTCCATATTTTTGAACGGAGACTCCAGGTTTTACAGTTTCAGGAGTATCGACAAGTAAGTACCGGACTTTTAACTGTTTATTATTAAACACCACTACAATAGTATCTCCATCAACTTTTTCTACTAATTTTACAGGATAACGTGTAGTATCCCCTTTTATTTGCATACCATTTATATTAACTATATTATATTTTTCTTGTTTATAGTTGAATATAGCAATTAGACTAGATAGTAAAATTGTAAAACTAATAAAACAGATTATAAAGACTTTCTTTTTATTCATGATATATACTCCCTTTATTTCTTACTTTAAGTTTAACATGTATTTTTATAATTTGAAAGATATAATATCATTGATACTATTAAGAAAACTAAGTATTAATACAAAAATTTAATCCTTAATTAATTTTATTTTAGTATTGAATTATCCAAAAAAATTATAGACTTATTATAAAAAAATATTGAAATATAATTTTAAATAATAAATCCTATTATTAGTAAAAACATGAAATAATTAGAAAAAAAATAAAGTTGAAGAATTATTTTTAGTATAGAAAAATTTTAAAATAAAATGATATTTGAGTTAGATGTTAAAAAGTCAAACAAAATTATTGTAAACGTTAACTCTAGATGGTAGTATATGTATAAACCAAAAAAAGGAGAAAACAATATGATAAAATTAAAAAAAAATAATTTTAAAATGTTTATAAACGGAGAATGGGTAAATGCAGATGATAAAGCTATCCTTGAAGCATATAATCCAGCTAGTTCAGAATATTTAGCAAATTTTCCAGATGCAAGCGAAAGTGATGTAAATAAGGCTGTGGATGCTGCAAGGGAGGCATTTAAAGCTTGGAAAAAAACAACAGTAAGTGAACGTGCTACTATTTTAAACAGAATAGCAGATATTATAGATGAAAATACTGAACTTTTAGCTACTACTGAAAGTCTAGATAATGGTAAACCAATACGCGAAACTATGGCAGTAGATGTACCGCTTAGTGCAAAACACTTTAGATACTTTGCAGGATGTATTCTAGCAGATGAAGGACAAGCAACAGTCTTAGAAGAAAAATTTTTAAGTATAGTATTAAGAGAACCTATTGGGGTAGTTGGACAAATAATTCCTTGGAACTTTCCATTTTTAATGGCAGCTTGGAAACTTGCACCAGCTTTAGCAGCAGGAAATACTATTGTTATAAAACCATCTAGCTTAACATCATTAAGTTTATTAACATTTGTAGAGTTAATCCAAGACGTACTTCCTAAAGGAGTTTTAAATGTTGTTACAGGACGTGGAAGTAAATCGGGAGAATTCTTAAAAAATCATACAGGATTAGATAAACTAGCGTTTACTGGTTCTACAGAAGTTGGAAGAAAAATCGCTATAGCGGCAGCTGAAAAGCTAATTCCTGCAACTTTAGAATTAGGAGGGAAATCTGCAAATATAGTATTAGATGATGCAGATATAGAAAAAGCTCTAGATGGAGCGCAATTAGGTATCCTATTTAACCAAGGTCAAGTGTGTTGCGCAGGTTCTAGAATTTTTGTTCAAGAAGGAATTTACGATGAATTTGTTGAAAAAATAAAAGATCGATTTAATAAATTAAAAATTGGTGATCCATTAAATCCAGAAACACAAATGGGAAGCCAAATTGATGAAAAACAAGCAGAAAAAATTATTAAATACATTGAGATTGCTAAAAAAGAAGGTGGAGAAGTAATCGTTGGTGGTGAACGTTATACAGATAATGGATGTGATAAAGGGGCATTTGTTAAACCAACATTAATCGCTGGAGTAAACAATGGATGTCGTATCTCACAAGAAGAAGTATTCGGACCAGTGTCAGTAATTATTAAATTCAAAACAGATGAAGAAGTAATTGCTCAAGCTAACGATAGTGAATACGGACTTGCTGGAGCAGTATTCTCTACAAATATTACTCGTGCTTTAAATATTGCCCGTAGAGTAGAAACAGGAAGAATGTGGGTTAATACTTATAATCAAATCCCAGAACACGCACCATTTGGAGGATACAAAAAATCAGGAATTGGACGTGAAACTCACAAAGTAATACTAGAACATTATTCACAAATGAAAAATATACTAATTGATTTAAGTGATGATGTATCAGGATTCTACAACTAGTATAATTAAATAAAACCATGATCAGGAAGTAACTCAGAATTAATATAGTTTTGAGTTACTTCTTTTGTTTGGAGTTCAACTGAAGAATGAGCTTCTTGTTTATTGACTTCTACTGTCGGCTCTAGCGTAGAAGTTTTTACAGATTCATCAGCAAAAATTTGCTGTGAACTAGCTGCAATTAAAATAGCTGTGCTTGCTAAATAAAATAAACTTTTCTTTTTCATTTTATTTCTCCATTTTAAAATAAGCCTGCCATAAAATATGGCAAGCTAATTATTTCTTTTAAGAATTATTTTACAAAGTCCAACAATGCAAGGAAACTTTCTGCTTCAAGTGATGCTCCACCAACAAGGGCACCGTCAACATCTGGACATGCCATGTATTCAGCTACATTGTTCGGTTTTACTGAGCCGCCGTATTGTACACGTACTTTGTCAGCCACTTCTTGACCAAAGTCAGCTGCTACAACATCACGAACTGCTTTACACATTT
>ERZ773004.694-NODE-694-length-19946-cov-3.357750_pt1 | contig 19946 bp, 20 predicted proteins | sample MGYA00580667_ERZ773004 | MGnify/ENA primary metagenome ERZ773004 (study PRJEB29015, sample SAMEA2737963) | human oral metagenome | biome: human oral; feature: human-associated habitat; material: dental | place: China | collected 2123 ... | reverse complement strand
GACGTCCTGTGTTAGGATTTACTGCTCCAGAGTCCAGGTCAATATCATGACCTGGGTTAATAAATACTTTCATCGTTTATCCTCCTTTTCTAATTGGTCCGGAATTCCATTCCCGTCCTTGTCTATCCAAAGCCCTAAGAAGCCTACAATAGCCGTCAAGACACTTGGAATAAAGATATGATCAATAATATTGATACCAACATTAATGAGCTTATTCATGTCATCGCTAACATATCCTCTAACAAATGACATAATATATTCGCTTACTACTAATAAAATAGGCACTAGCATTGTTAGTACTAGTGCCCTTGTTGCCAATACACCTGTTGGGTGAATATTAGCGATTCGGATTGAACTATATATAGTTTTAACTTTATTAATTACTTTCATCTTATCCAAGGCTTTCACCTCCGTCATTTGGGATGGTGATTCCCCTTTTTATTGGTAGATTATTAAGTAATTGTATGTGCATTAATTCCGTATTTAGTGTTTGCGTTGTGGTTTCCAGTGCATCCAAGCGGTGAAATATAGCATCATCTCGTTCCTCCAATTTCACCAGTTGCCTTAGAATATCTTGATTGCTTTCCGTTAATTTACCAATGCTATTAATAGCATCTGTCATACGATCATCATAATATTCCCTTTGCTTAGATAACTTACGACCAACATGATCATCAAGTTGACGTTTCACCTCTGCTATCGATGTATTTTCTAAGAACCACACCATCGCCCTAAACGAACCCCTAAGGGCGGCCCAGATAACCCCTAACAGGGTTACCCAGAATCCAATATCCGCAAAGTATGCCGGAATGCCTACATCCATCAGAAGTATTCTGATTTCGTCCATTCATGAACTCCTTTCTTATCCTATAAGAAATTAACCTACTTTATTAATTGTGTCTGTAGCAAACACATATTCATATTTAGCGTCTCGTTCCATAGTGATAAGTTCAGAGCCGTTGAATTGGATTTTCTTTGTATTAATTCCTCTAAACTTAAACTTAATAGAGGTCGCCACTCCCGTTTGATTTGGTATCATTGGGTCTTCGGATACAGTAATCACCTGTCCTTGATTAACTTTAATAATAGTATTGTCACCGCAACTTACCAAATCATCAAAGTTGTTACACACTTCCGGGAAGTTACCACCTTTAGCAGGACTGTTAGGCAATTGTGTTAAGTCAAATTCTACAAATTCAACTTTTTTATATTCACTAACTCTTTCTGCTAAAGTTTTAAACATATTTTCTAAATTAAACTTTCCTGTAGATTCTAATGTAGTAGGAATCACCTTGACCCCTTTTTCGTACACCTTACCCTTGCCTACAACAGTAACGCCAACAGTCGAAGTTGTTAACGGAACATCTTTAATGAATGCCCCGAAGGATGGCCCCGTAACCTCGCCTGATGCGTAGCCAGATACACGATATGTTCCTACAATACTACCAAGCATATTGAAGTATTCTAGCTCAACATCTTTAGTGTTAAATGGTTCATCTAAAGGAATTTGGGCAACACCATTTTCGTCAAGGCTAATTGCTGCGGCAAATCCTCGTCCAAGCAATGCTGCTCTGAAGTATGGTGTGCCAGATACACTGATATAGGTTTGCCCTTGTGTAGGTCGTTTGAAGTTAAATGGTTTAGGTTGCTTTTTAATGACATCGCCTAAACCACGGATAAGACCTTTTAATACTTCATTAGGAGTTGCATTTTCACAATAAACATTTAGCCCTAACAACATTTCATAAGCACCATCAACTGTTGCATCTTTACCTGGCAACCCTGGGCTACCATTAGTGCCTTTTAAGGAATTGATAAAGTCATCCTTAGTTCCGGAATTGCCGGATTCTAACCACAATTCATAAGCACTTTTACCGTTTTGTCCTTCTATTTTAATAGGTGGAAATGTGAACGTGCCTTCTACTTTGAGTGGTGGTAAGTTAATACCTGTTACATTAACGTTTAATTCCTCTGCCATGATATAATCCCCTTTCATTAATGGCGTGCAATATCTTGAATGATATTAACTTCACCGAACCCTAATTTTAAGCTATGTTCATCGTTGTAAATGAACGCATCATATTGATGAATTCCTTTAGCGTCCACCTTACTAACTGTGTCATTACCGTTAATACGGAATGTGATACGGTTATTCTCTATCACTCCATTAACGGATAACACCTCATTTGTGTCAGGCTTTCGCCTAACTTTCATGATGGCAGTATATCCATCATAGGACTCACCGCCTTCGATAACGTAGGTTAGCCCGTAGTCTTGACCCACATGTAGGTCAAAATCGTATTCCTGCATATATACACCTCCTCATTACCAGAACGACATAATTGTAATTCCTGCACGGCCCCAACCGCCTTGTCTAGCTGATAGTTTACCGTAATAGAAATAGCCTTTTTCGGTTATGCCTAAGCCATAAATTTCAGCAGGTTTATTTTTAACACTAACGCCTTCACTTGTTGTAACCCTAAATACTGGCGGCGGATTATCAACAATGCCTGAATATTGAACTACACCGTATGCAGGCCTTCCTTGATTGAACGATATGAACCTTCCTCCATTCCTGGATGTGATATCTTCATTGCTGCCGTCAACATTTCCTTTCAACAAGTCGCCACCAAATCCGTTCATGCTCCAGCGGTCTCTCATGTTGAGTGTCATTTTAAACCGTTCTTGCGCAATCCGTTGGATTGCACCGATTTCATTACTAGACATATACGTACCGGAATATTCATATTTACCTTGCTCCATTGGATCAGATACCCAACGTAAGAATATTAAAGTCTTATCCCACGAATACCCTGGCGGTATCTCTATTCGGTCCCCACTAGTAACATCCATTCGTTTTACGAAAGACGGCTTTAATTGTTGCCCTTCAGCATAGACACTATTGGCATCAATTCGGGACCCCGTAATATTAGCACCTTTAATATTGCCATTAGCATCTACTTTGAAAGTACCGTTCTCGTTTTCAATTTCCGTACCTACCAATTTACCGCCTCGAAGCGTGCCACCAATATATGCCGATATAGCAGATAAACTATCCACTTTCAATTTATCGGCAGTTATTGAATTCGCCTGTATCATCCCATTTGTGATGATATTTCCATCTATGAGAGTATCACCAGTAATATGAATTAATTTACCATCAATCTTAACTCCACCTTCATAAAGGTTTATTCTTGATAGAATAGCATTCCCATCTAATGCTTTAAGACCTTTTGTAACTTTAAGTTCGATGCCGTCATCAAGTTGAGATATTTTTGTTTCTACGTCTTTGCGTAGGTTTTTAACTGTAACACCATACTCTTCAGACACTTTATTAAATTCTGCACTTAACTCATTAACACGTTTATCAAATTCTTTTAGCCCTAAACTTTCTTTATCTAATAACGCTGGATCTATTGTTGCTGAGACAGTAACTAATAATTCATTGGATTCAACTCCCTCACCTATAGCATCAATAAATGCTGCCTTTACACGATAAATATCCGCATCACCCGTGTAAGTTATCGTATTCCCTGTAGAATTAAGAATATCTGTCTTTGCAGAACCTACAATATAAAACCTAATGCTATTAGCAGTACTAGGCATATTTGATACTAATAAGGCAAATCCTTTGACCATGTTTACAGATGTTACTATTGGTGCTTCTAGCTTTTGGAAATCATAGGATACATTTAACCCTGGCCCATATCCTTTTACCGGATTATGACCATAAATTAATAGGTCTCCTTTTCTATTTTTAAGTTGTATTATCTCTCTAATAGAATTTGATTTTACAATCAATCCTTGTAAATCACCTGTATTACTATTACTTCTGACTTCATAGAAATCAATATAAGTATTTGTGATAGGAGTCCATTCAAGTAGTACGCCCTCTTTTGTTAATTCAATACTTGCTGAATTAACTTTGTCAGGAACGGCTATACTTCCCTCTGTAATTGTGATTTGAATACTTACCTTTGTAGCAGTTTCAGATTCAATCCCAGACGTATTAATTGCTTTAATCCCAAATGTATATGTCTTACTTTCTGTTGCAAAGAACGTATAATTTGTGGCCCCTATATAATTTACAAGTTCCTTACCGGCATTATCATATAAACGATAGCCATATATATCCGGCTCCTGATTAGGCGCCCATTGCAGATGTAAAATACTACTATTTACAACATCCTGTGTGGCTGTAAATTGTTTTACCCCTGCAGGTGCTGTTTCCTTGCCAGCAATATATATATTTTTTTCTATTCCAGGTCCGGCAATTCCTAAATCATTTAAGCATATAATGCGAACCATATAATTTTGTGTTGTAAGTACTGATCTAATTACTGCTGATGTTTCGTTGCCACTAAATGTATTTAGTAAAGTATATGTTTCTTCATTTGTACGTTTGTAATATACCTGTACTTGTTTACATTGATTACTAATTGGTAACACCCAATCGACCTTAATATCACATAGTACAGTTCCATCTTTTAACGTATTTACAATCTTAGTTAGCTTAATATCCTTTACCGATAATTCTTTTTCTACCTTGGCATAATCAATTACAGGATACCGACTATAATCAAGTTCATATACAGCCGCATCATATTCTGTAGCTGTTATTGTTACCTGATTATCTCCATTCTTTGTAATTTTGGTAATCCTAAATGGTTTGACTTCCTTATTTGCTTCACCGAGCATATATGGATCATATCGTTTAGGCAATTCTTGTTGTGAGAATTCACCAATTACAGTAATTGTATCTGTATTTGTTTCCTCTGTTACTGCTTGGATTTGCTTTGTAATAATACTGTCATCTTCTAACCGAATCATAATGCTATGATTTTTATTCGGTTTCAGTTCAACAAATTTATCCAATACGACTGTATTGCCTTCTGCTTTTACAATACGGCCGCTAGCATCTCCGAATTGAGGAACCGCATGATTGATACCTATAACATCGCCATATTCACACACCATACCGCCTATATCTGTACCAAATGTAACAGTCTGTAACTGTCGCTCATTTGTGGCCATTAGATACATTCCTTCTCTGTATGCTTGTGAACGTCTTGTTACGCCAAACAATGATAATTTAGCCGTATTATCATTCTTCTTTAAATTGTTTGCATAGTTTGGACTTCGCACCATAAATACAGTATTTTTGTAGTCATTATCTGTATCATTGTACGTAATTTCTACTGAACGAGCCCTATCATCCCTAGATGAGTATTCACCTTTAAAGGATGACTTTACTATTTGCCCCTCTCCAAATACCTGTACAATGTTACTTGGTCTATCCACCACTATTCCATATTGTGTCCCATGTCTTAATATTGTGGCTCGTCCGGAAGTTGCTGCCTTTTGTGCCGCTTCCCATCGTGTCTGTGTTGTATCCATGACCGCATCAAATCTGAACCTTCGTTCTTTTTCTCCACTAATCATAGCTACTTCTTCATCTGCATAAGCCGCCGCACTTTTCCATTCATCCCAATACTGTTTAAAATTGTTAGCCGGTACACCTTCGACTACATATTCTTCAACATTTGTATTAATGTTATACAATCGCTTACAATTATGTAACATATCATATGCCGCCCATATAGGGTTTTTTGCATCTTTTTCAACATATGTTCCTGTATCCCAATCAAAGACATGAACGGTATTTCTTATTTGTCTCCAATTGACATTTGGAATACCTCCGGATAATTGGTTAGTTGCCTTAATCCGTAATCCAATTAACACCTTACCTGGTCTACTATATGCGCTATCCATAATAAAACTTGATAACGTTGACCATGTCATATAAGCCGTTGCTCTTGTTGTCGTTGGTAACTTAGTACCTACAACCCTAATATCATATTGTCCTGCCTCAGGCATTTCAAATTGATATGATCTACGTACAGCTTGGCTAGTTGCTTTTGTTAGGCTAAATGTAGACTTCTGCACAGTAATTGTTATGGTTCCCTCTTTTTTCATAAAGATTTCTCTCTGCTTTAAGTCAAAAGATATTATGCCATTATCATAATGCTCGCCATACTTAGCTTCTTTTTTCTTGCCACTTATACTACCTGTTACACTTAAAGTATCTTTATCCTTTTTTGCTACTAATGTCCATACCTCTAATGGTGCTGCACTACCTATTGATTTTACATTTGTAACTATATTTGATAGTCTTCCGTTTGATTTAACAATGTGATTACTATCATCACCGCCAAAATCTTTCCATTCCGTTGTGCCAGTTTTTCTATACATAATTTGAAACTCGGCTGTATTCTTATCATAATCGCCGCTATCATTCACCTTGTATAATCCATTAGGAAATTCAACTGTTACTTCTAACTTCTTAGCTTTCTTAGTATCTGTTGTTCTAATTAATGGTTTATTTTCAGCACACTCAAGACCTATTGATTGGTCTAATACAGTAGTTGGAAAGAATGATATCGGCTCTTGATTATTTTCACCTAACCTTGTTTCAATCTGAACATCTGTAAAGTTTTCTATAGGTGTTGTCCCAATGCGGATATTACTAATACTATCCACAGGGCCCCATCCGCCACAATACAATAAATTCAAATATTGTACATTTTTATCTTGATCATCTGTATTTGTTGTCTCTACATGACACATTAATAATTGAGGGGTTGGTATGCATTCACCATATGTTTCTGCAATCACACCACCTTCATATGTCTGTACGCTTGGCAATGACCATCCATAAGATGTACTTTGTGAATTTTCTGATGTACTACCTATCTGGTTTAATCGGAGCATACTATTTATCAGCTTACCGCCAACCATTGTAATGGCCCCTGTCATGAGTCCAATTGCTAATTTACTAGCTGTTACAGGTAGCCACTTTGCAGCCAATACAGGTGCATAAACTGCTAATGCTAACATGGCCACCATGCCAAGTATCCCCTTTAGGCTTTTACCGATATGTGGAGTTACTATAATTTGATTTCAATCTTGTGGAAAACAATTTACAGGGTCCAATACAAGTATTCCATTTAGGTACACATCTTTATCTGTTGGATCTAAATAAGAATAGAGTGTACCATTTGTACACTCTACCTTTTTTCGTTCCTTTTTATTCGGTTCAAACGGATTCTTTATTTCAACAATTTCAATCATTATACAATGCCCTTTCTGTTGGAATATAGAAACCTAATATTCTTGACTTCCATTTACGAACTCTATCAATCACTACTCCTGTTTCATGACAATAGGCATGAATAAAATGACCATCACCAATATAAACTCCGCAATGGTTCGCCCATTCATTTTCTGCAAGTCGAATAATCACCAAGCATCCTATTTTAGGCTCTTCTATTTTTTGCCATATCTCATTCAAATCATGTTGCATAGTATCTGATATTACATGTGCCTCTTCCGAAGATATAGAATAATCATGAATAATATATCCTTGTCGTTTAAATAATTCCAACGCAAGGCCCCAACAATCTAACCCTGTTATATCTCGGCCACCATCTACAAATGGAATGCCTATTAGATCATCATAATTAAACATTGTTTCCATTCATACCTTCCTCTCCCCCAAATCGTGATGGGATTCTACATGTTTCCAATGTATTATTGCATGGCTCTTTACCTCCTGCATATCCACATCTAACTGATTTAAATCTATACGGACAATAATGCGCCATATAAATATGGGTTGGAAATTTAACTACTGTTTCTGGTGATGCACCTAGTATAAATGTTACCCACTCCTCATCGTATTGAGTCGTTGTTACAGTGAATTCAAAAGCTTGTAGCGGGTCTGTATTGTCTAGCATATTCGCATGTACAACATATATTGTTACCTCCGCATCCGTGAACCCTTTGAATTTTTGTATATACTGTTGCAATGTTCCTGCACAGTTAGATACAGTCCAACTTAACTTAGGTTCTGTTTGCCCATCAATTGTATTGATGTCAAAATTCATAGGATATGCTTGCCATTCTTGCCCATCCCATGTAATACTTTCTGTATTTCTAACCAAGCATATAGGCTCTGTTAATTCTGAATGGACCATTTTAACCAATACCAAGAAAGGGGCATCACTTGCTAATTTATTCTTTTCAATAATTGCCGTAGCAGGCCATCTTAGCATTTGTTACACCTCCTCAAACTGTAATGATCCATACCATCCAATTGGATAATCTAATCGGAAACTAAACTTATCTACAAATCTACATCTGTATGTTTTCCCATCCGTATAGTTTTTAAACTCAAACTCCTCGGATGTTCTAACTTTCTTCCAGAATGCTTTTAACTTTGCATAGTTTTCATCGCTAAGTCCTAGCCATGTATATGTCCAGCTTCCAATCACCCTTGTAGTTCTCGGCCGTGTTATTTTATAGTTGGCATCCGTAGTAGATGTGATTGTACTATCTGTTAGTACTTCCGTATAAGTACTTCCGGAATTCGATGCGGCCGGAATAATCGGCTCCGGAATATCTGTAGGAAACACATACATTATCGCCTACCTCCTATTAATTGTTTCAAAATATCTTGGCTTCCATTTCGGTTACTAGCAATTTCTTCAATCACAATATTTACAATTTGTGTTTTCATATCACCAGTTGATGTCTCTTCCGTAACTGTAACCTTGCTGTTGGTGTAATTATTTACATTCACCATAACCGGTCCTCCGCCTATTGTGTTCGCAATATTACGCCCAAGACTAGCAAATGTATTTTGGTTTAAAGGTAGTACAGCCTCATTATCTTTACCTTCACCCATTAATGACATTACTGGAGCAGTAATTACACCGCCACTTGCAAACTTATATGTGGGCATATTGGGCATTCTAGCAATGGCACTATTTACAAATCCTTGCATTGTTAATTTTTGTACATTACCACCACTAGCAATACTTGGAGCCCCTCCCCCCAATGACTGCCCTAACAATGCTGCCGCTAATCTTGCAGCCGCTATTTTAGCAATGATATTAACTACTGTACTAAGAATTAATTTACCCATATTTTGGGTTAAATCTTTTACGCTTGTAATATCTGTTGCTAGATTTGAAAAGATAGAAGATAATCCACTAGCAAATGATTCAGCTGCTTCTGCTGTGGCAGCTGACATCGACATATTACCTTGTTCCCAAAGTTTATAGAATGTCTGTAGTTTAGCGGTATCGCCTTCCCAGTCCCTATATTGCTTAGCATCTTTTGAACTTGTTAGTTGTTGGAGTCTATTTGCATCATGTCGGTTAATTGCTAATTTAACAGCTTTATCATATGACTCACGCTCTGCCGTTTCACGTTCTGTTACTAAGGCTTTATATTTGGCTGTATACCACTCCTCAACCTGCGCTTTAGCTTCCGCATCATCCTTTTGTTTTGCAACTGATTTTAGGCGTTCCTCTCGCTCTCTATCTAGTTCATTTTTAGATACAATAAACTGTTGTTCAGCTAAATCTTTATAGTTTCCTAAGATTTCTGCATTAGTCTTGGCTGTATCTAATTTTAATTTGTCCCGTTGCTCCTGTAGTTTTTTATTTACTTTATCTACTTCAACAGTTTTAAACTGATCTAATAGCTTTTCAGCATTTGAGGTATCAATCGTATCGCTGACATCTTTAATCTTCTTGATTGCTTCTGATTTTTTCCGTACATCCTCCTCAATCTTTTGAATTTCACTTTCATAAGATGTACCAATTTCTCCGGTGATACTTTGCTTTAATTCACCTTCTAAATTCTTTAAATCCTTTTTTGCATCATCAATTGATTTTTGACGGCGTAATATATCAGCCCCAGTAAGGCCACCTTCTCCCTTCATGTCTTTATAAAGTAATTGTGCATTGGCTGCCTTTTGAGACCTAATATCTTCCGTTCCTTCTGAACGTGTTATCCATTTGTCAACTAACTTGGCCGCTAATCCTACATCTTGACTATTTCCAAGTTCTGCTAATGCTTTCTTATAATTATCCTTTTCTTTCCCATATAGCATTTCATATACCTGAAACGCTTGTTGAGTGTGGATATCATATGGATCTGAATGATTCTGCTTTGCAAAGTTAAATAAGTCTTCTTTTCTATCTAACAACCATTGTTGAATACCGAATGCGCCCCCATTGGGATTTACAGCCTTTGCATTTAAGTTCTTTGTATTTCCGCCTGATTCAAGCATATTCCCACCAGCCATACCAAATGCTATACGTGGATCAATACCTTGATTAATCATGAACCTAACAGTTTCTGCTGCACTTGAAGTATCTTTATGAGTCGTAGTAGTAGATGTTTTACTTATAGAATCTCCAATATTCGATATATTTTGCATTTGTGTAGCTAACTCAGCTTGCATTTTAGCTTGTTCTGCTTTAATCTCACCTAATGCCGCATCTGCACTAGCCTTTTTTTGTGCTGATATATAAGATTCATATTTATTTCTTAATCGCTCAGGTACTTCTACATAACCGGCACTATCATTAGCAAAAACGACTTTACCTTCTCTATTTTTTGCAAGATGATATTTCTTGCCATTATCCATCAAGGTTACTTCATTGGCGTGTTGAAATTCTGCTTCTGCTTTATTGGCTTGTCCCATAGAATATAGTGCAAACCCTACAGCTGCTGCTACACCTAACCATCCACCAGCAAGGGCCCACACTGCTCGTGTTAATGTTGTAACAGCTCCCATTGCTCTGCCTGCTGCACTAACTGCTACCGCTCCTGCCGTTGTGGCTCTTACACCAACACCTTCATAGCTTGCTGCTAACACTGCATTCTTTTCAATATTTGCTGTTGCAGCTGCTGTTGCTGTTGCACTAGCTTCTACGGCTTTTGTACCTGCAACCGTTGCAGCTACACCTACTTTACCTTGACTGGCTACTACAGCCATATCACTTTCTACTTTTCGAACATTAGCCGCTACATGTAGATTTGCTGACTCTTCTGCCGCTACCCCTGTAGATAATATGGATCTATTAACTGCAATTGAACTTTCTGCCGCTTCTGCTCGTACGCTTTGAAAACCAAGAGTCATAGCCGCACGAATTTGCTCTGCTGATTGCGTAGCCTTAATACTAATCTTGCTGAATTCTTTTGCTAAGAATGCACTTGTTTCTTCTGCGGATAATTTTTGTTGATTAGCTGTTTTAATCGCTTCTCTTCGCATTTGTGCATATACACGTTCATTATCTCTAAGTGCTTTATTAATCTGTGCTTCTTGCGCTCTTGTTAATTCAGCTGTATCTAACCCCATTGGGCTTTGCGAATTTTTCACAGTTGATACTACTGCATTAACTGCCGCCGCTGCTTTTTTAGCAATCTTAATGCTTTCATACAATGCTACAATCTGAACTAATGTTTTAGCCGTACTTGCAATCTCATTTTTATTTTTATTAATCCATACCGCTGATTCTTGCAAATACGGTAGTAATTGTGGTAATAATTCCATTACTAATGGTGTAATGGCTGCGCCACTCGCTAGTTTAAGTTGTCCAAACTGCAATTCCATCTCTTTCAATTGAAGAGATGCTTTATGCATTTCTTCTGGATTTAGACCAATTCCTTTGACTTTACTAGCAACTTCCGCCGCTTCATTGTAATTCTGCAATACAGAAATTAAAGCAAGACCACGAACACCAAGGGTATTCATCACATATTCCTGCCCATATCCCGCATCAGCAGCCGCTTTATATCCTTTGGCTAACTCCGCCAATTGTTGATTAATTGGTAACATCTTACCATTAGTATCAGTTAATGAAACACCAAATAGTTTTAGTGTTTCTTGGGCTTTCTTACCTTCATTACTATTTCCGGATAACGCTTTATCCAATCGCATAATTGTTTTAGCTGCTGTATCCGCATCAGAACCTGTAATCTTTAGAATTCGGTTCATTTCAGATGCTTCTTTAGTTGTGATCTGGTACCGTTGAGATAATTGATAAACTGCTTCGCCGGCTTTCACAGAACCTTCAATCATGGATGTTAATCCAAATCCTCCGGCCATAATTCCCGCTATAGCTGTAAACTTACTAACCAAACTACCTACACGACCTGTTACGCTATCTACACTTGTAGAAAACTCATTAATAGGATTTACATTAAATGCTTTACCTACCTGCGTTTCTACCTTCTGTAGTTCTTGTTTAAACTGATTACTATCAGCACCTATCCTAACCTCTAAATCCGCTATGGTTGTTCCCATTATTCCACCTCCTTTCTTTATAAATTAAACGTCCGTAATAACTCCTCTTTTTCGCTTTCCTTATCTTTTGCCATATCTTGATGCAACGGATTAAAGATATCCTCTACTGTAATCTTGCTTTCTCTACCTAAGTTTGGAGCAAGCATCCAATATGTAAAATATGCTTGTTTGTAGTCCTCTTCTTTTTTACGGGCATAATGCCCATCAAGTAACAAGTAAAACTCTTTCATAGTTAGATTTTCAAGTGCATCAGGCAATAGATGTAATGGCCCATACGCTATTGGCTCTACGGTTCTAATCCATTCTTCAATGGAGGTTACTTCTTTTTCTGTTCCTCCACCTGTGCTTCCACTTCTTCTGGTAGCTTTGGGATAAAAAAACCAGTATTATATAACGCCATCATTAGGAACCCTGCCAACGTATCCAATGTGCCTTCACCTTCACAATATTTATCGATTAGATCATATGCTTTATCTTCCGATAAACCACCAACTACCGCATATTGTAAGTTTGCCATAATGAAATCAATCCCTTCTCGTTCCGTTGCATTGCCATCAAATCTTGTTAGGATTGAAATCAAAGAACATCCTAATGTTCGTTCAATCTGACGCATAATACCAAGTGTATACAATAATTCATATTTTTCCCCATTGACGGTCAATGTAGTCTGTTCTTTCATTTTTATCTCCTTATATAAATAGGGCGGGTTTTATCCCGCCCTTTGTATTACAAAATTATGCTGTTACATTTACTGTGATAGGAATTGTCTTTGCTGCAAATTTTGCTTCAAGTACATGGTTACCTACTGTCATATTTTTAAGGTATTCCTTTTTCAAAGTTAATGTACCTTCTGCAAATTCGTAGTCCTTTCCGAATACTAATACAGTACCAGTATCATCGGTTACAGTACGAATTGTAATGTCTGTAGGTGTTACTGCTACCGTTTTATCTGCTGCAGCTGCTTTAGAGAATGCTGCTGTAGGAGATGTAATTTTAACTTCGCCAATCGCAATCAAATCGCTAATTGCACCATACCCTGTCAAGGATACCTTTAATGTTTGAATTGCATCAGAAGAGTTGTTATCTTCAAAAGATGTTACATTCGCCCATCCTTGTTTGTAAGAACCGTCCGGATATTCTACACGAACATATACAGCTTTACCTTCACGGAAAGAATAGCGCAAGATATCCACTGCATTGTCATTTAACACATATAGACCATCATATTCGATGCTCCAGGACTTCATACCAGGGATGCCTTTTTTCCATCCACCACTAGATTTATCAGAACCATCCAAGGAATCTGCCTGTTCTTTAAGTGGCGAGTTCTTTTGACCCCCAACCAATAACCATGTTAATGGTGTTTGTTTAGATGCAATATACAATAACGTATCTTTACCAGCTACCGCCTTTGTATCACTAGGTGCCACTGGTAGTGCTGTAATTTGCTCTTGTGTTAATGCCATATTAATTACCTCCTAATCAATTTCTTCAATTGTGTACTCAATCATCATGATTCCATGATAAGCACTAGTCTTATCTTCGTATCGTTCCCCTATTGCCTGATATAAAGATATATGAGCATCACCAACCTGTTTAAACCCTTCAAGTGGTAATTGATAATGTCTAACTAATGTAGCTACATCATTTAGAATTTCATTAACTTCTTTTTTACCAGGTTGATTGCTCCATATATCTATTTGCTGGCTAATTCTATGTACTGCATGTGTTTTATTATCTTCCACAGGCACACCATGAAACTCACCCAACCAAATATACGGCATTTCTTCATCCCCTGCAGGGATACGATCATATACAGGAGCCGTCTGTCCTTCTGACAGCAGTTTATAAAATGCTTTTTGTACAGCATTAAATGGAATTGTTTTTATCTTCATTTTTTTATTGCCACCTTAATTGCACCTTCAATCGTTGGACGGACCTTATCCATAGCCGGTTTCATAAATGGCTTTGCAGATATTGCAGGAATTGTGGCATTAGTCATATACCAGCCGGCCGCTCCTGGTGCTAATGCTTTTTTCTTTTTAGGCATTACTACATGCCCCTTTGTGCCAAATTCAATTAAATGTGCTACCGGTGAATTTGTGAATACCCGTCCATATATACCTTGACTATGTGTTTTAATTTCTTCCCTTATTGTCCCTTTAAATTTACCAGTTCTATAAGGTGCCAATTGAATTGCTACAGTTAATACCTCATGCGTTTTATTCCTAGTTACTTCTTTAATTCTTTCTTGTGTTTCAGAATTATAATTGTGAATATCTCGCATGGCTTTATAAGTAGCATTAGATATATCAGCTTTTACAAATGCCATAGTTACCTACCGTTTCTTAATTGCCTGACATGTCAATATATAAGAATCCGTATTATACTCTATGTCTAATATTTCATAATTTGTATTACGGTACCTAATAATACAATCAGTATCAATTGCTTTTAACGGTCGTATCTGTATACCTTGTGTAATTGCTGTAGTAGGACCTTTCCCACTATCACCATCCCAAAATCTTGGTTTTAAAATAGCGGCCCATACCGTGGCAATTCTACGTGGCTTTTCTTTTTTAAAACCACCTTGTCCATCCGGCTCTATGGTCTGCCGTAATATTTCTATACGGTTCTTCATAGATCCAATCCGTAACATGATTATTTACCTTTTCCGGAATTGGAACCTTTACCCCCATCTTCGTCTGGTGGGTTTTCATCACCATCATTATCCTCATTTGGTGGATTTGTATTTACGTCTGGTGGATTTGTATTTACGTCTGGTGGATTTTCTTCACCACCAGTTTTAGTATTCGGTGGATTAATTTCCACATCATCAATAACTTCAATTAGACCTGTTTCTACATATGGTTGCGCTGTTTCATTTTCTACTTCTACTACGTCATCAATTTGAAGCCATTGGCTATCAATGATAGTTGGATGTAATACTCTTACTTTCATTTGTTACCCCTCTTTCTTATGTTCAATCTGCAGTAATAATGAAGTAATAGTAAACGGTAGTTCACCACCACCGCCTACTACATTTCGGTTATCATACCAATGCCCACATAACATCTTAACGACTAAAAGCATTTGACTATTTTTTTCGTCAAATGCTTTCCCTGTGCCGTTCTCTATATATGTTTTTGCTGCTTCAATATAATTTTCAATTACTGTATTTTCATCATTACTGTCTACCCGTAAATATTCTTTTACATCATCCAGTAACTTTTGCATAATAATTACCTTATGCCAATTTCAATTGACCAAATACAGCTGCTTCATTATCTACAATTTTTGTATCAAAACGAAGTGTACCACGGATATTGTAACCATCTGTTACAAACGCATTGCCCCCAATATTTGTACCTAACAAAGTAATCGCTTCACGGTCAAACAATGTAATTGCTTCTGTTAAATCCCCAATAATTACTGGTGCATTTTTGCCGCTACCACTAGTATCTGTAGGTAATACCTTATTACTTACAACTTTAACCACTTTACCACCTAACATTTTTTCAGTTGGATTTAATGGATTCGGTTGCAACAAATAATGACCTTGTGTATCTTTCAATTTATCAAGGTAATTATACCCATCTTGGTTAGTTAAAATGATGGATGTCAATGCAATTGCTGGATCTAAGTCAACATTTAAAATGTCTTTTAACCCATCAATACCTGTAATTGGTTTTTTAGTAAGCGTATTAATTAATTTAGCGATTTCTGTATTACGTGTAATCGTATCCTTTTTAGCCAACCAGCGATACAAATAGTTCAATAGGTTTTGGTCTGTATCTGCTAATAGTTCACTAGAAATCGGTAAAATGCCTGCATATTTTTGAACTTTGTATTCAACTCGATTGAATTCTGGAGTTTCCAAATTTGCAATATTTGCTAGTTCAGCTACATTTGGGAATGCGGTCATGGTGGAAAGCTTTTCATAAGTTCGCTCACCACTCATAGTGGCAACCTTTTCAACACGTACTAATTCATCCAATGGGTTTAATGTTCGTTTCAATTCATTAATGGCTGTTTGCACATCTTTAGGAACAATAAACCCACCATCTTTGCCTGTTCCTTCATTCAATGTGCTAGCACGCACCAATACTTCATTTTCTTCTTTAGACAATTGATTGCCACGCAAAGCACGAGCCATAATTTGATTTACATCAATATCATTATCATGATTTTGATGTTGACGTGCTTCTGGTGGTACAGTATCTACACTGTTTTCACCCAATGTAATTTCTACTTGTAATTCACGTTTTAAGCGGCGCAATTCTTCTGTTGCTTGCTCCGCATCATCCAGTTTGCCTTCATTCATTAGGCTACGGATTTCTTCATTTTTTGCTGCCATCTTTTGGCGTAATTCACGTTCTTTTTCGTTCATGGTTATCCCTCCAATAATTCTAATTCAATTGCTAATTTACGTTTTCTAACTTCATCTAGTTCATTTTGTTGAGTCCTTTTGAACTCTTCCAAATCACGTTTTGCCGTATCTGCTTCTGTATCTGGATATGCCGGTGTCGTAACAATCGAAACATCCCATAAGCGTTTGATCGCCGTAATTGTTCGAATGTATACCTTATCATCTTCATCCCATATCCATTCAGAACCACTTGGAGCCAATGAAAATGCAAATGAGCATTGACCTACAACACCCGCATCAAGATTTGTAATTAAATCTTTTGCATATGTTGTTTCCGTTGGTGTTAATCTAAAATACAAACCAGTGTCATCAACTTTAAGCTCCAATGACCCCGCCCCTGATGGCACAGTATTACGTGCCAATGGATAACTTTCATCATGGTTATACAAAGCAACGACATTATTCATGTCTGTATTATCCAAACAGTTTTTAGATAACATTTCCACAAAGCCACCCATATTTTCTGACCGGGTTCCAAACTTCAATGCATAACCTTCGATATATGGTAACTCACCGTTATCATTCTCCACCTTCCGAATTTCTATCTTGGTCTGAAGTGTTCTCCGTTCCTTGTCCATTCCCCTCACCTCCTTTCACTGTTAAGTCTTCACCAGCTTTAATTTTTGCCAGTTGTAATTTCTCCAAATTATCGGTAGTCGTATAATTTAGAGATATAAAATGCTTATCACCCATACCATCATCTATAGGCTTTTGCTCTTCCATAGCTCGTACTTCATTTAGCGTATATACGCCAGCTTGAATCATTTTTGTATAGTATTCCGCCCTAGATTTACTATCCCCTCTAAGCTCTGCATCAGCATTAAACTTTATATAATACTGTTGTCGTTCTATTTTAGTAAATAGTTTGTAGTTTAGTTCTTGTTCCCATTGCATAAAAATAGGAAGCAGTGTTGACTTGATATATTCAAGCCCCATTGCTTCCGCATTTGCATAGGTTGCTCTATCTAGTTGTGCTAATTTATGAGGAGGTACTCGGTAAACTTTAGCCACCTCATTAATCCCAAATTTTTGCGTCTCAATAAATTGTGCTTGATCAAGCTGCATGCCTATGGTCTGAAATTTTAAGCCCATATCCAATACAACTGTTTTACCAGCATTATCTGGACTAGCATACCGGCTCGCAAAATCTTTCCTCAACTTATCCTTTGCTTCTTGACTGATTTTTGAATCTGTCTGCAATACACCAGACACTAGTGTTCCATTCTTGTAGAAATTACTGATAAATTCTTTCGTTGAATTCTGCCCTCGTAATTCATCAACCAATGTTCTCCATGGTGCTTTACCTACAATTCCATCTCTAGCCATTGTTTTAAAATGCAGTACATCAGATGGTTGTAATGTAATTGTTTCACCTTGTAATGTTTGTGTTTGATATGTTAATCGCCCAGTTTTTACATCCAAATATGGAACAGTAGATGATGGTTCTAATGGCCATATTGCTTTGGGAAATCCATCATTTCCCCAGTCAATAAATGCAAAGGCATTTCCATACAATCCCACATGCATTTGTAATGTTTGTTTCAATGTAAATGCACTCATTAAATGGTTAGGCCTTGTATATAACAATTCTGCTACTGGATGCTTCATCCCTTTTGTTCTATCTCCATCTCCATAATATGTATGGATTGGGAGTTTTGCAATATCATGTAAAAGAGCTGAATATTTTAACTCTAAATCAGCAGGAACTTTACTTACAACACTTATAATATGATTAAATAAATCTAAATTATGGTGTGGATTGCATTGGTCATAATCATAAGTTGCTTTAAATTCAGGAATTATAAGCTCTAATACTCCTGTATCTTTCATTAAAGTTAGAGTATTTTTTATATTTTCTCCCAATAATAACTTACTAAATTCCATAGTAATTCTTTCTTCTGGAATATTTTTAAGTAAATCTTTTTGTTTTTTTATTGCTTCAATTGTATTTTCAGATAAAGAAAAATTAAGTCTTGACATAAATCTGAAAGCTCTCAATACACGAAGTGGATCTTCTATTATTCTTTCTTCTGCATTTCCAACAAAATTTATTACTTTATTTTCAATATCTTTTTGACCATTATATAAATCAACTATCCCTTCTTCATTATATGCCATAGCATTTATTGTAAAATCACGACGTGCCAAGTCATTTTTTATATCATCTACAAAGCTAACTTTCTTTTCTTCTGGAATTATTTTTAATCCATCTTTCTCTTCATAGTTATCTTCTCTAAATTTTGCTATTTCATAATCTATGTTATTCACTCTTATTCTCAAAACTCCGAAAGACTTTCCTGTTTCTTTGGGATTATATTTATTGAATAAATCTTTCAATGTTTCATAAGGAAGATTTGTTGTAAAATCAACATCTTTAGGTTTTAAGCCAAGTAAAATATCCCTTATTGCTCCTCCCACTATATACCCTTTTCCATTTTTATTTAATTTATTTAATATTTCTATTTCTACTTCACTAAAATTTTTTATAGAAATCTTATTCATATATTTTCCTCATTATTCTTCAATAATATTATTAATATCATCAAAGAAACTTTCTGTTGTAATTATTATTACTCTATCTCCTTCATTTATAACATCAGTACCTTTTGGGAAAATAGCAACATTATTTCTGACTATATACGCTATAAGTAAATTTTTCTTAATTTTTAAATCTTTTAAAGGAATATTATTTATTTTACTGTCAGAATTTACTAAAATTTCTATTGCTTCAACTGTATTATTTTCAAGCCTATAAAAATTTTCTATTAAATTTTTCTTTTTGTTAGCAATAGAACGAACAACTCTAACTATATTATCAGCTATTATCTTTTTAGGAGTTATTATAGATTGAAAGCTATTTTCTCCCAATATATCAATAAAAGATAATTTATTTAGCTTAGTAATAATCTTCTTTATACCTATTTTCTTAGCATAAATTGAAATAAACATATTAATTTCATCTATACCTGTTATAGATATACAAGAATCATAATTTTGAAAATTTTCCTCTTTTAATACTTCTTCATTACTTCCATCAGCATTAATAATTATTGCTCCTGGCAAACTTTCACTAAACTTATTTGCTTTTTTAGGATTTATTTCAACTATTTTAACTGTTATTTTATCTTTTAAAAGTTCTTCTGCAAGATAGTGGCTAATTATTCCAGCACCTATTATAAAGGCAGATTTTATTTTTCTTCTGTCTTTTCCAAGTGCATCTTGGAATTTTATAATCTCACTATTACTTCCAGTTATATAGATTCTATCATCACCTTTTATAAAACTATTTCCAGAAGGTATAATTATTTGCTCATCTCTTTTTATTATACAAACCAATAAATTAGGAAAGAATTT
>ERZ773004.686-NODE-686-length-20086-cov-4.750986_pt1 | contig 20086 bp, 17 predicted proteins | sample MGYA00580667_ERZ773004 | MGnify/ENA primary metagenome ERZ773004 (study PRJEB29015, sample SAMEA2737963) | human oral metagenome | biome: human oral; feature: human-associated habitat; material: dental | place: China | collected 2123 ... | reverse complement strand
CGAGTACTACGCTTAGTTTATCGATCGGTGCTACTTGATAGGCTTTGCCGATTTGCAGAGCTTTGAAATATGCTAGCCATGATGCACCCGTCGCCAGCCCACTTAGTATCAAAAATATCCAGTTGCGAGGGCTCAGACTAGATAACGGCTGCCAGGCTTTAGCGTAGCGTAGGAATGCAGCGAGGCAAAAGGCGATGATGATCGTGCGGATAAAAGTTGCGAAATGAGAGTTGATCCCTTCAAGCCCAATTTTTGCAAATATCGCGGTCAGCGCCGCAAAGAGTGCTGATGCAAGCCAGCCGCTGGGTAAAAGAAGCTAAAGTTCTGCCGTGTTTGATTTAGACGCGACTACCAAGTCTCGCTCGCGATTACTGCTAAATTCTACCCCACATATATAGAAAAATCGCCAAAAGCGCATTCTCGCTTCGCCTAACGCTAAGAGAGGTCTGTTTAAATTCCACTTCGACGCCCCTCAAAAACAAATGCCAGCGACGCAAGCGCATCCATCGTCGTTTAAATTCCAATTCGATGCCTCTCAAAAAAGCAAACTTTAAGCCCAAACCTACTACTCTAAAAGTTCAAATTTTACAAATGAAGGATACTGAATGAAAAATTTCATATTTTCCGCACTTTTGGCTCTTGGCATCGCAGGCTGCGCCGTAAGCACCGCTCCGACGCCTGCAGGCAACTTACGCTCGCTCAAATCCGAGATCGTAAACTACACTCGCCAAAGCTCCACAGCTTACGTCTATACGTTTAAAGACCTATCCAACGGCGAGCTATACACCGCTCGCGCAAGCAGATATTATGCGGCTGCGGGAGATACTGCCTACATAAGTACCGCAGCAGGCGCTATCACCGATATGCGAATCATCTCGCGCAAAGCGGGTTCCGTTGCTCCGCGCGCTTATGACATCGGAAAAATCGAGACCAAACAAATGCATAAAAACGACGCTATTGCTGTACCTGAGAGCGAAAATATCAGCTTTTAATCCTACGCGATTTTTAGTCGCTGCGCCCTTTAAGGTAAGCGAGCCTGCTTTTACTTTGTGAAATGTTTTTGTGTTTGCTCTCTACTCTTATGAAGGCAATAGTTTCTGTTCTTAATCATGGCGGACTGGCGCGATTTGCTTGCGCTTTAAAGTCCGCTGATTCTTTACGCGATGTCTGCATAAATTTTATATTTTAAAAGTTGTGGAATTTTATATTTCACAGAATTCTGCGCTGCACATCTTACTTATATGGCTCGGCTCGCATTTCATATCCACTTGCTTTCGCGCTTAAATTCCTTGCTGCATGGCGCTATTTTGTCCGTAAATTTTATATTATAGAAATACAGCTGGCGCTAGAATTTTGATTGCGAAATTCTTATAAATTTTCTTTCTCGCGGTTTTTCGCGCACTGCTCGTTTTCAGTGCAGTATTCCCCGCTGATAAGATGTCGCGTAGATTTTTAAAACCCACGCTTTGAAAATTTCGTGTCTTGAAATTTTATCCATAAAATTTCACGTCGTAAAATTTTTATGAAATTTCTCCCGCATGAAAGAGGTGTTGCCGTCTGTTTACCGCAGCCTGATATAATCCCCACATCGAAATTAGAACTCCTTTCAATAATCGGCGAGACCTGTGTGGGTCTCGCTTTTTTTATGTCCGTTAAATTTGGATTTTCGGTAAATACTCGGTAACAATTTGGTAAAATTTTAGTATTTTTCAGCCTATTTTAAGCATATAATTTGTCATTTTGTGCTACTATTGCGCTTACAAACTTTTAAAGGAGTTCAAAATGAAACTAGTTAAACTTAGTTTAGCGGCAGCAGTCGCTGCAGGTGCTCTTGCTATGAGTGCAAGTGCTGTTCCGTTAGAGGAAGCTATCAAGGATGTGGATCTAAACGGATACGCTCGTATGCGATACACTCACGATCACCTTAAAAATGAAACAAACAGCAATAAAGGTGTTTGGGAATTTAAATCCGAAGTAGATTTTAAAGCAAAAATCGACGATAACTTCTTTGGTGTAGTGGGCGTTAGGTTCTTAGATAGAGATAATGGCGAGTCTCTTTCTTCTTCAAATAGCCAATATCATGGCAAACAAAATCCAAGTGACAAAGGTTCCGATTTTGATATCGCTAAGGCTTACTTAGGATACACTGTTGGTGGCACTACTATTGCAGTTGGTCGCCAAGGCATAGGTTCGTTCTTTACCGATGATATGTATGGAGACGGTGTTAAGATTACTAGCACTGATATCGAGGGCTTGACAATTAGCGGCTTTTGGATGGATTCTTTAGAGAATGATGGAGATATTTCAAGTCTTGAATGGGGCGCAGCGGTAGATAATAAACTAACTACTGATCATAATCTATATGGTATAGGATTTATGGGCTCATATGATCCAGTATCTTTCCAGCTATGGTATAATGCTCTAGAGGACGTAGCACAGCTTTTTGCCGCAGAGTTAGCTCTAAATTTTGATATCTCCGATGATTTCAATCTTGGCGTAAAAGGTCAATACGCATTCTCTGATTTCGACGGAGATTATAAAGATGCGGGCGCTAGTGATGCAGACTTCTGGGCAGCAGAGGCTAATGCTGGTTTCTTTGGCGTTGATTTAGCTGCAGGTTATTTAAAATTTGAACCTGATGATAAAGATAAAGTTTCTTTTGTATCTTTTGAAGATCAAGGCTCTTTCATTAGCCCAGGTGAAGAGTTGCTAGATTATAGAAGCTTTACTGGCGAGAACCACTATTGGTATGTAGTAGCAGGCTATACCATCCCTGATACTGGCATCAGAATCGGCGCTGATTACCTAGACGGTAAAGCAGATGGTGACAATGCATACGAAGTAGTAGGTAGAATTTCTTATAAATATAATGAAAAACTAAGCTTTAAAACTTGGTATTCTCACTATAAGATTGACGATGCTGCTGGCGGTCTTGATGAGAAAAAAGATCGCATCAGATTCGAGGCTAAATACAGCTTCTAATTATTTACCTTCCACAGGTAAAATTAGGGCGGAGCTTTTGCTTCGCCCTTTTTAAATTCTAAATCAAGGTTTTCTATGAAAATTTTTAAAATTTCTTTTTTAGCATGTTTTTTTGTCTTTAATTTAAACGCTGCGGATAAAGCAAGCGATGACACGTATGTATTTGAAGCTAAAGGTGAGTTTGCCAAAGAGCTAAAATCACTGATCGAAAAGCATTCTAAAGACGAAAACGTAACCGTAAATATCTATAAAAATGCCCCAGCCGCAAGCGGTAAAGTCTATGGCGGCAAGGTAAATCGAAATATAAATTTTTTAAAAGAAAGAGGTGGAGCTATCTTTGCTGAGAAGTGCGCTTCATGCCACGGCGAGAATGGCCAAAAAAAAGCTTATGGAGTATCGCGTAAACTCAAAGATATGGACGCCAAAGAGATCTCGATAACTATGTCGCAATACACTACAGATCTAAGTTATGGTGGCAAGATGAAAAATATCATGCAGCCGATCGCCGCTAAGACGGGCGCTACGGAGCTAGGCTACATCATTGCTTATCTAAAAGGCGACGATTCGTTCCTGTACGATAGCTCGTCTAGTAGGAGCACGAATACTGAAATTTCGACCGCCCCGAGCGAGCAGGGCTCATACCTAAAATAAAGGAGCGTAGATGAAAGTAGCGATCGTTTTGGCAAACGGTTTTGAAGAGATCGAGGCGGTAAGTTTGATCGATATTTTGCGCCGCGCGGAGATCGATGCAGTATCTGTAGGACTGGATAAGAAATGCGTCTGCGGTGCACACGGCATAGAGATGATCGCCGATGAAATTTTAGATGATATGAAAGTTTCGGAGTTTGATATGATCGTTTTGCCTGGCGGCTTGCCCGGTGCAGAGAATTTAGCCAAAAGCGAGAAACTCGGTAAGATTCTGCGCGATTTCGATGCAAATAACGCAAAAATCGGTGCAATATGTGCCGCTCCATGGGCGCTAGCTACCGCGGGTGTGCTAAAAAGCTCTTATACTTGTTATCCGGGTTTTGAAAGTCAGATCGCTCACCCAGGCTATACGAATTCGGCGAATGTCGTAAAAGATCAAAACATCATGACCTCGCGAGGCCCTGCTACTGCGATGGAATTCGCACTGCAAATCGTCCGTGAGTTAAAAGGCGAGCAGGTTTATTCCAAGCTAAAATCCGATTTGCTTTTTAAATAAAATTTCAAGTTAGGGTCGATTCTGGCGCACCTTATTTTGCCATTTGTAAAATGTGGCGTGCTGATTTTGCTGCGCCTGAGGGCTGTAAATTTTATCTCGTTCTACACATATAATATAGCCACAATATTTATTCTGAGTATCCATAAACGACGAATGGAATTCTTGCAACTCAAATTTTAAATCTAAAAACGCAAAAGGCTTTATGTGCAACAGATGAAATTTTATTGGAGTAGTTGCTATTTTAAACTAAGCTTTACCGTCATAACGGCGTGAAGCGCAAGTATGAAGGATATTTTGGGTGTGGGCTCTCAAAAGGATACCCAGCTGAATAAATTTCAATGCGGCATCTTCGCGATGTACTCGCTAGCTGAAGCTAAGCAGATTGCTCAAATGTGCTAAACAAGGGTATCGGCGTGATCAAAAACGATAAGATCACGCTGGATATAAATTTGATCAAATAGCGATGTCAATGTGTCAAGAGGCAAAACGGCGCGGTTTTTGAAGGTTTTGTCGGTAAAGCTCAGACCTATCGGGAAGCATATAAGCTTGTAGCTCGCGACGAAAGCGTTATTTAGAATTCCTAAAAAGGATAAAATTTAGCGCTTTTTCAAAATATCGTTGTTTAATAATGCCGAGCTGCTTTGTATCGTTTTGATAACGCGGTCTTTAGAATTTTGCGTTTTGTCGGATGTGGGTCTATGTGCGATCAAATTTACGCGCCCGATTTTCGCAGTGAAATAAAAAATCCCCAGTATCGTCGCGTTTAGAAACACTCCAAAATATATCCGTTCTAATCCCCATATCCCTATGCTGGCGGCATGAATAGGCACAAAAATTATTGCGACTAAGATCGGATAATAATCCGAAATTTTATTTTTGGCAAGGATTACAGTCGTAACGATGGCGTATGCGATGAGCGTAAAAGGAGAGATAAGCAAGAGTGCAAAAAGCGCGTTTATGCGCTGATAATCTTCGTGCCCGATTAAGACGCAAAAACTACAAAACGCGAGCGTTATGAGAAAAAATAAAGGTAAAATCCACCGCGTTTTCACGTCGCACCCTTTAAGCAGCGATAAAAAGAGCAGATGAGAACCCAGCGCAATACAATAATAATCAAATATAACCGATGAGCTTAGAAACGTGAGCGGTATGGCGAGCAGCGTACCCGGTCCATCAAAATATACCCCACTAAACATGAGCCACGTGATAAAGAGCATAAAAGCATATTTCAGACCCGCATAAATGGCGCAAACACAGATACTAACGAGGATAAATCGTATAAATTTGTTCATTTGTCTTTTTCCTAAATTTAGGTAATTATAGCAAACCGCGAAAAACAAACGACGCAAAATTTTAAATTTAGCCGTGCGCTCGCCAAATCCGCTGCCTATCGCGAGTCCGTGCGCGCTAGAAGCACGCCCAATGTCCTTCGTGTTATTTCATCCGCGCCCGCGCCGCAAGATAAAATTCATAAATTCTAAATCCGTTTTGCGTTATCATTGCGCTAAATTTAAAATTTTACGCAAAGGGGATCGTATGAAAAACACGGCATTCATAACGGGCGCTACGAGCGGCTTTGGCGAGGCGATCGCCAGGGCGCTTAGCGCGCAGGGTTATAAGATAATTGCGCTTGGGCGTCGCAAAGATCGGCTGCAAAAGCTAGCGAGTGAACTAGGCAATACGCACATTATCGCCGCGGATATTCGCGATAAAGCTGCGGTGTTTGACGCCGTAAACGCGCTGCCTGAAAATTTCAAAGACGTCGAGGTGCTTGTAAATAACGCAGGTCTTGCGCTGGGGCTTGAGGGGATCGCGCAGACTCCCGTAGAGGATTTGGAGACGATGGTCGATACGAATATCAAAGGTGTGCTGTATTCGACCAAGGCGGTGCTGCCGCTGATGATCGCGCGCGGCAGCGGCTATATCTTCAATCTCGGCTCGACTGCGGGCGCGTGGCCCTATCCGGGTAGCCACGTTTACGGCGCGAGCAAGGCGTTTATCAAGCAGTTTAGCCGCAATATCCGCAACGACCTGCGCGGCACTGGCATCCGCGTGACGGAGATCGCGCCGGGAATCTGCAAGAGCGAGTTTAGCGAGGTGCGCTTTAAAGGCGATCTAGCGCGCGCCGCAGCCGTGTATGAGGGGGTCGATGCGATCCTACCCGAGGATATCGCGCAGATCGTACTAAGCTGCCTAGCGATGCCCCGTCGTGTAAATATCAACGTCGTAGAGGCGATGGCGACGCAGCAGAGCTGGGCTGGGCTTTTTATCGAAAAGCATTAAATTCTAAGGCGAGAAAATGAAAAAAATTCTATTACTAATGTTTTTATCGGTTGCCGCGTTTGCGGTGGATGATGCGACCAGGCAGCATAATGCCGAGCTTTTCGGCATCTGGACGCTGGTGCCGCCCGTCGTGGCGATCGCGCTTGCCTTTATCACCAAAGAGGTGATTCTGTCGCTTTTCATCGGCGTTTTTAGCGGCACCTATATGCTCGCCGTCGTTAATGACAATCCGATCTCCGCGCTTGTGGGCAGCTTTACCGATCTGGTCGCGCGCGTGGTGGGCTCGATGGCCAGCAAAGGCAACGCGGGCGTACTTTTGCAGGTGCTTTGTATCGGCGGCGTGGTCGCGCTGATTAGCAGGACGGGCGGCACGAAAGCCGTGGCTCTTTGGATTAGCAAGCGCGCTAAAACGGGTATCTCAGCGCAAATTTCGACATGGGTTATGGGTCTTTTCGTATTTTTCGACGACTACGCAAACGCCCTGATCGTAGGCCCAGTCATGAGGCCGATTACCGATAAATTTAGAGTTAGCCGCGAAAAGCTCGCCTTCATCATCGACGCTACCGCCGCGCCGATTGCCGGTATCGCGCTAATTTCTACCTGGGTAGGTCTTGAGGTCTCTCTGATAAGAGCGGGATATGATCAGATCGGCGTACAAAACGTAAACGCCTTCTCGATCTTCGTACAAACCATGCCGTATCGCTTCTACAATCTTTTTATGCTTGCTTTCGTAGTTTACGTGGCGTTCATGCGCAGGGATTTCGGGCCGATGCTCTCTGCCGAAAGGCGCGCGGCGAGCGGCGAAATCCACTCTAAAAATTCTAACATCGCCGAGCTCGAAGATAAAACGCTAGAGCCTAAAGAAGGCGTCAAGCCGCAGGCATCAAACGCCGTTATACCGCTTATAGTGCTAATCTGCGGGGCGTTTGCGAGCTTTTATTTTAGCGGGCTAAGCAAGCTTGAAGGCGATGCTCTCGCAGCCGCAAAAGCCGCTCCGCTAAGCTTTGCAACGCTTCAGGCGACGTTCGGCAACGCAAACTCGTCGGTCGCGCTTTTTCAAGCGGCGCTTCTTGCTACGGTCGTGTCTATATTTATGAGCGTTTACCGTAAAATTTTTAACGTCAGAGAGGCGATCTCTACGTGGATCAAGGGGTGGAAGACGATGATCGTTACGATCGTGATCTTGCTGCTTGCCTGGTCGCTCAGCTCAGTCATCAAGGAGCTCGGTACGTCGCGCTATCTGGTCGATATGCTAAGTCAAAACACGCCGAAATTCTTGCTTCCAGTAGCGATTTTCATGCTGGGCTCGTTCATTAGCTTTTCGACGGGCACTAGCTACGGCACGATGGGAATTCTAATGCCGCTAGCCATACCTTTGGCAAACGCCGTGGGACTTCACTACGGGCTTTCGGGCGACGCGCTTCACGCCTATATGATCGTAAATATCTCGGGCGTACTTACGGGTGCAATTTTCGGCGATCACTGCTCGCCGATTTCGGACACCACGATCCTTTCGTCGATGGGCGCGGGCTGCGATCATATCGAGCACGTAAAGACGCAGATGCCTTACGCTCTATCCGTCGGCGCGGTCGCCGTGGTGGCGGGCTATCTGCCCGTAGCGCTAGGACTTAGCGTCTGGATCGCGCTACCGATGGGGCTTGCCGTTACGTGGGCTCTCGTGCGGTTCGCAGGTAAAAAGATAGAGGAGTAGCTCTCGCAAATTTTAAATTTGCTTTTAAATTTTGAATTCCGCAGAGATGCGGAATTCTACCGAGCGGAATTTTGCTTTATCCCGCAGAATTCCGCTCGGTAGAATTCCATCGCGCGGATAAAATTTTAAAACGAAATTTCAAAAAGAGCGAGCAAATTTTAAAAGCTGAATTTTAACTAGCCGTGTTAAAACGGCGCGTGCGCCTGTAATTCAAATTTTTTAAAGTAAACGGATAGTAAAATACCGATAAATTTCAAACAAGGAGAATGAAATGAAAAATCCCAAAATGTTCCTCTGGGGGGGGGTGTTAGCTGCTTTATTAGTTGGTTGCGGTGACGATACCGAGGTAAAGACCAAGGAATATTACGATATTCATCTAAATGAGGCTAAAGAGGTTTACGCAAAGTGTGATTTCAATACTTTAAAAGACGGAAGCAACTCTTATAAAAATTGTGTGAACGCTAAGGAAATCGTAGAATTTTATGCTGATCAAGAGAAAATGCTCGGTTCAGCAATCGTAAAAAGGCAAAGAGCCGAGAGGGGGCTGAAAGATTAATTAGATTAAAATTGCAATAAATTATTCCCCTATTAATACATTTTAATTCACTCTATGCCTTCGGCGCAGAGTGAATTTACCCCGTGCGGCGCCGAATTTTGCGGTATAAATCTCGCTCGCGAAATGATACGGCGAGAAATCTTGCTTTACGGATTTTGGAATTTCAAATTTAAAGCCTGCGGGCTTGGCTATCACAGAAAAGACTTGCGGGCTGCGCGGCGCCTTAAAATTTAATCATTTTAAAATTTACGCCGCGTGGCTAGTCTAAATTTCACCGGCGGCGGTGAAATTTCGCAGTGCGGCATGCTAAATTTCACGATCTCACATGCCGCTAGTCAAATTTTCTCGGCGGCGGTTTGCGCTGCGCGCTAAATTTAACCTCGTTCGCGCCGCTTACCCGCGCCCTAGTCTAAATTTAAAATTTCAAATCCGCAGCGATAGTTCGTGCGACGCGAGGTAACTTCTGCAAACAGCGATCTCGGCTTGCGCTATGAAATTCAAAGAATTAGTGGCAACGGCGGCGCTTGGCTTGCGCTATGCGGTTTCAAGGCAGACGGCGGCGTTGTGCGTTAAATTTTAAATTTACGTGCCGGACAGCGGAAGGCAGCATTTGCCCCGTAAAATTTTAACTTTCGCGCGCCGGGCGACGGCTAGGTGCCATTGCTCACATGCTGTTGCGAAGCTACTTCTAAATCGCCGAGTTAAATTTTAGCGCGCTGAGATTTTAACCTATGCGGTACGATTTACAAAACGGCGAAATTTTGAGTCTGCGCTGCGATTTATAGCGCATCAAAATTTTAACTTTCACGAAACGATCTGCGATGCGCTAGAATTTTAATTTGCGTGGTGCGATCCGCGATGCGATAAAATTTTAACCCACGCTGCGGCTCACAGGCGCGTAGCCTAGTCGATTGCTCGCATCGCATCGAGCCGCTTTAAAAACAGTTCTACTTTGCGCAGCTGCGCCGCATCTAGCGCCCTACCCGAGTAAAAATACTCCACGCTGTTGCCGTTTGGATAATTCACTCGCGAAATACCCGCCTCTTCGCTTCGCGGCTTAAATTCTAAGGACAAATCCGCGCCGCCTCGAGAATAAAGCTTGAGCTGTGAATTCGCATCTACGGCGCGTGGCGACATGCGGCATTTGTCTTCGTCGCATTGCTCTACGCCGCGGGCATTGACCGCCAGCTTACCGTCGCGTTCGCGGATTGCGCCCAGCTCGCCCGTTTGCGAATTTGCGTTAAATTTTATACCGCCGTCCGCGTTAAATTTAGCCGCACAAACCTGCGATTTTATGTCGCGCGAAGTATCCATGCCGCAGCCGCGCTCATCCGCGTTAGAAAACTCATCGCACTCATCATACCTCACTACGCCGTTTTTTATGGTGCCGCACGACACTGCACGAAGTCTGCTCATACCTTGCTCTATCATATCGGGCTTGCTCTCGCCGCAACTTTCTGTGTCGCGCCCGCCGCCGCTATTATCGCGACCTTCTACGCCCTGCTTGTTCTTGCCTTTTATGCTCTCGCCGCCCGTGTTAAATTTAGTCGCCCGCGAGGGCAAATCCTCACCGCACGCGAGCTTTAACTGCCCGTCTAGCTCGCTTGCAAGGCGGTTTAACGTGCCGTCGATGCCGTCGATGATGCGCACGTGAGACGGCAAAATTTCGCGCAAAACGTCCTTAAAATAGTTAAAATGCGTGCAACCAAGCACGAGCGAACCGAGGCGTTCAAGCTCAAATTTAGCTAACTCCTCCCGCAGATACGCCCGAACCGCGGGCGAGTCAAACTCCAAATCCTGCGCAAACTCCACGAGGCGAGGTAGCGGCAGGCTCCACGTCTCGCACTCCAGCCGCCCCACGAGGCGCGCGAGCTTTTCGCCGGCGATCGTTAGCGGCGTGGCGATGAGCAGCGTTGGGCGCGCGCCAAAGCTGTCTGCAGCGAGCTTGACGGCGGGCTCCATGCCGATTACCGGCACGCTAAATGCGCCGCGAAGCTCCGAGATAGCCGCGCTCGTGGCGGTGTTGCAAGCAACGACGACCGCGTCCGCGCCGCGCGAGACCAGAAACCCGACGGCATCGAGGCTTAGCCGCACGATCTCGGCCCTACTTTTCGTGCCGTATGGGACGTGATCCTCGTCGGCAAAATACAAAAACTCCGCCCCGCTAAACCGCCGCAAAGCCTCGGCGAGCACGCTCAGCCCGCCGATACCAGAGTCAAAAAAAGCTATTTTCAAATCTTTATCCAAGGTTAAATTTAATGCGCGATTATAGCTCAATCCAGGTAAAATTTAAATTTTGAGCGGGCTTGGTGGATCTGCGGTCGGAATTCTCGCTACCTTATTAAAATTCGCGATAAATTTAATCAATTTCTTAGGGGGGGGGTAGAATTAGCCAAATTTTACCCGGAAAGGATACTAAATGAAAAAATCGCTATTTGCGTTAGCATTTATCACTTGCTTTGCGTTCGGAGCGACCGAGCTTGAGACGCTAGAAAAAGAGTGCAATGACGGCAATATGGAGTCTTGCCTTAGAGCCGCTTTACAATACGAAGACAATACTAAAACACTTAAGCTGCTTGAAAAAACCTGCGACGGCGGATATGAGCCAGGTTGCCTTGTAATGTCGATCAGAATGATGCAAGAAAATCCTAAAAAAGGCATCGAATATCATGAAAAAAGATGCGATGCGGGAGACGCTATGTATTGTGGACTATTGGGATCAATGTATAGTGACGGAGATGGGGTTGAGAAAGATATATCAAAAGCGATAATCTACCTTGATAAATCTTGTAACCTGGGGCAAGAGCTATCAGCGCTATCATGCGGTATGTTGGCAGAGATGTACCGTAAAGGAGACGGTGTAAAAATAAATTTAATGAAAGCGGCGGTTTATGATAAAAAAGGTTGCGACATAACGGACGAGCTAGCGAGTTGCTATAATTTTGCGTTATTTAACTACAACTCTAACGATAAAAGTAAAGCTGCGCGGTATTATAAAAAAGCTTGCGATTTAGGAAAAAATAAAAATTCTCCTTTTATGAATCCACCCGAGTTTAAAGAACTTTAGCAAAAATCCTGCGATATGTATGAGTTGCTAAAATAGCACGCCGAGCTGCAGCCGGTACAATACGCTTCGGCTGCGGCTTAAAATCCCGCTGCGTCTAAATTTAAATCGTGGCGGTAGGCTACTAAGCTCAACGATAAAATTTTAAATTGATCGGGCGATCTTGCGGCAGAATTTAGCGTAAATTTACACGGATCCTGCAGAGATTTTGATGCGAGCAAAGTGCTAAAATAAAGAGGCAGATTTGTCATAAGCAAATGCGTGCTAAAAGCATAGATTGGCACGCAGCAGAATTTTAAGTTAGGATTATGGAGGCCTTATGTGCTTGCGCCTCCGCAAAGATCGGGCAATTGCAAGGTTGGAATTTACGCAGTCGCAAATATAAAGTTTCGCGCCGTTTTTTTGATGTGGAATTTAGAATTTTAAAATTCCTAGAGCTTTGAATCTGGCGCTGAGCCTTGAAATACCGTAGCGATAAATTTTAAAATTTGCCGCCGCATCGCTTTAAAAATCTTGCTTGAAAATTTTAATTACGCAGCGTAAAATTTTTCATTTCTGCCGCGACGCTGCATTTTTCTATAAAAATTTTGCTTTTTTGCTATGACGCCATGTTTTCGTCATAGAATTTCGCGCCTTTGTTATGGTGCGGCATTCTTAACGCGCAATCTTCATTATTTTGCTTGTTAAAATTTAAGCGATAAATCCCACGATGTAAACGCAGGGCATAAAGGCTCTTATCGCTAGGCGCCACTTTGAAGCGAAATGAGATAAATTCTACGTGGCGCAAAAGGCGCCCGATTAGGCTTTGCGGCGTCCTTGCATACTGCGCAAAAGTGCGATCTCCTCCGCCCAGATGCTCTCGTCGATCGTTTCTAAAATCAGCGGGATCTCGTCGATGTTTGGATCGTTCATGATGTTTTCAAACGCCGCAAGCCCCAAAAATCCGCGTCCGAGGCTCTCGTGTCGATCTTTGCGCACGCCAAGCTCGTTTTTCGTGTCGTTTAGGTGCATGCCGCTTAAAAATTTATAGCCGATCGCGCGGTCAAACTCGCTCATCGTGCGCTCGTAGGCCTGCGGGCTGCGCAGATCGTATCCTGCGGCGAACGCGTGACAGGTGTCGATGCAGACGCCGATGCGATCTTTATTTGAAATTTTGCCGATCACGTAAGCGAGCTGAGCGAAATCATAGCCGAGATTGGAGCCTTGGCCCGCGGTATTTTCGAGCACGAGCTTGACGCCTGCGGTGTTTGCGATGGCGAAATTTAGCGACTCTGCAATATTATCCAGGCACTCTTGAGCTGAAATTTCATTTAGATGCGAGCCCGGATGAAAGTTCAAAAGTTTAAGCCCGAGCGCCTCGCAGCGGCGTATCTCGTCCACGAAGGCGTTTAAGGACTTCTCGCGCTCTGCCTCGCGCGGATGGCCCAAATTTATGAGGTAGCTGTCGTGCACCAAGACATGCTCCGCGCTGATGCCGCTTTGCCTCAGCGCGTCTTTAAATGCGGCGATCTCCTCCGCGCTAAGCGGCGGCGCGTCCCATCTGCGCTGATTTTTGACGAACATTGCAAACGCGTCCGCCCCGATCTTTGCGGCGTTTAACGGCGCGTTAGAAACCCCGCCGCTAGCACTCACGTGCGCTCCGATCCGCTTCATTTTACCTCCTAAATTTTATTTTACGCCGCGTGCGCCGAAATTTCATAAACCCAAGCCGCGCAGATTTTTAAATTTAAATGCGCGCTTTTTCTTTCACACATACGCGCTGCTTAGTAAATTTCGCCGCGAAGAGCCGGCGCAGAGCGCCAATAAAACCGCGCCGTTTGCAAAGCTTAGGCGGCTACTCGCCGAGTAATGGAATTTTGACCGCTCGCGCCGTGTTTTGGGCGGCTGCTAGAGCGCATTATTCCCGCGCGTTTATAAACGTGCGCTGCGCGAAATTTTACTCGTTCGCGATTTGCTCGCGCCGCCTGTGGAATAGTGTTTCGCGCGCTTACAAACACCCGCCGCGCAAAATTTTACTACAGCTCGCGGATTTTGATTTTTACGCCGTGTTTTGCGTCGGCGAAGCTTATAGATCTTCCGCCGCCGTCCTTGTCGCGGCAAACCTTATAATCGATAGAGCCAGCTTGCAGGCTTTGCGCGAGGCAATGGCGCTCGCCCGCGTCGCTGCCGCCAAAGATCGGCTTGCCGTCTAGGATTTCGCTCAGAAGCCCGCGGTAGTGCTCGGTGCCGAAGAATTTTTTATTGAAAACGAGCTCGTCGTCGCACGCGCCGTTCATGCAAATTTTATCGCCTTTTAAAACCAGGCTCAGCACGCTGATGCCGCTTGCGTAAATTTGAACCTCGGTTTGATTTTTAAATTTGCGCATAAAGCCCGCGTCGCTGGTGCGAGTAAGCGGCGAAATGACGGTGAAATTTACAGCTTGCGTAGAAGCGGGCTTGAGCGCGGTGGTAGCGCAGCCTGCGAGCAGAAGCGAAAGTGCAAGTGGCGCCAGAAAAGAGCATTTCATAAATAATCCTTAATTTAAGTTGGGTTTAAGTGCGTCTTGAGTAGAATACCGCCTTTAATCTTAATACCAGATTAAGTGGCCCCTTCGTCTAACGGTTAGGACATCGCCCTTTCACGGCGGTAAAACGAGTTCGAATCTCGTAGGGGTCGCCACTTCTAGTTTTAAAATTTTTTGACGCAAATCTTAGCTTTGTAAAATTCTGAAATTTTATCTAACTGCTAAATTTTAAAATTATGCGCTTTTGCTGCTTCCTGTGCTACAAAATTCCAAGACTACAATAAATTCTACTTGATAGTTTTAAAATTTAGCCCTGCCGAATTTATGTAATAAATTTTATGCGGACAGATGAAACTTAATAAAATAAAACTCGCAAATTTAGCTCTTTCTAAAAAAAATTCGCTAAATTTATCGAATGCAAAATTTTAAAGAATATGTAAATGAAATTCTAAAAAATCATCCTGGAGAGCGCGTCACGAGCTTTAGTTTCGAGGGCGAGAAATACTGGCTCAAGCAGCCGGAGCTGCGCATCCGCGGCGGATTACTTACGAAAATATTTAAAGCGAATCCGAAAGCCGCTTTCGATTACGAAGCGCTAAAATGCGAGAGCCTGTACGCAGCCGGCGCGCCTGTGCCGCAGCTGGTGCTGCGAGACGAGAGCTTTTTCGTACTCAAAGACGGCGGCGCGCCGGTGGACGAGGTGCTAAAAAGCTCGGATGAGGCATCTTGCGTGGCGCTCATTCAGGGCTACGCTGCGGCGTTAGCACATCTACATTCGCGCGGCTTCATACACGGCAGACCCGCACTGCGCGACGTCTTAGTAAAAAACGGCGAGATGAAATTTATAGATTTTGAAAATCGCGGCGAGCGCGGTGATCTGCAAAAAGCCAAAATGCGAGATTTTTTGCTGTTTGTTTATGATCTGTGTCGTGAAGGTCTGAGCGAAGGCTTTGTGCGCGCAGGCATCCACGCCTACGCCTCAAGCGGCGGGCAGGATGTAGTGCAAAGTGCGTGGGCTACGGTACTTGCGCTGCGTCCAATATATTTTATCGCCAGGCTCTTGCCGCAAAAATTTAAGGATCTAAACGCGCTCGTGCGCACGTTTGAGCTCTGCCTAAAAATAATTGAGGAAAACGATGATCAAAGAAAAACAAAGTAAATTCGCTAAATTTAAGCTGGTGATTATACTTGCCTATATGTCGGCTCTGGCGCCCTTGTCTACCGATATGTATCTGCCCGCGCTGGAAAAGGTAAAGGCAAGCTTTGCTACGAGCGAGTTTTACACTCAGCTATCGGTTGCGAGTTTTTTCATCGCTTTTGCGCTAGGACAGCTCGTTTATGGGCCGCTAAGCGATAAATTTGGTCGTAAAAAGCCGTTATACGCGGGCATTTTGCTTTTTATATGTGCGTCGCTTGCTTGCGTGAGCTTTGATAGCGTTTACGCGTTTATATTTTTTAGATTTTTGCAAGCTTTAGGCGGGTGCGCGGGAGTGGTACTTGCGCGAGCCGTTATTAACGACAAATTCGAGCTACACGAGGCTGCGGCGATGTTTGCGCTGATGATGGTCGTAGGCTCGCTAGCGCCGATGCTAGCACCAACTCTAGGTGGATTTGTGCTAGATTTTTTCTCATGGCAAGCGATTTTTGCGATTTTGTTTGCGCTTGGAATTTTGCTTTTTGCATTTATATTTTTCGGACTCGACGAGAGCGCTCAGATAGACAGGACTGCTACACTTAGCGTAAAAGGCGTGCTTGGCGAATACGGCATAATCTTGCGAAATAAAGAATTTATGCGCTATACGCTAGGATTTGCGGTTGCGATGAGCGCACTTTTTGCCTATATCACGGGCTCTAGCTTCATATTTTTGGGCTATTATGGGCTGGGCGAGCATGCCTTTGGCGTAATATTTGGCATCAACGCTCTTGGAATGACCCTTGTTTCGGCACTAAATGCCAAACTCGTGCAAAATCGCGAACCCACAGCTTTATTAAATTTCGGCCTAATAGCGATGCTTGTGATGAGCCTGATTCTGCTCGCATGCGCTATGCTTGACCTTCCTTTCATCTGCTTTGAGGCTTCGCTTTTCGTATTGCTTTCATCGCTCGGCTTTGTCGCGCCTAACGCCACGACGCTTGCGATGGCGCTGTATAAGGACGGCAACTCGGGCGCAGCTTCGGCGGTGCTCGGGACTGCGCAGTTTGCTATTGCCGGGGCTATTTCGTTTATCGTAGGTGCAGTGGGAGCGAATAAGCCGTTTTTGCTCGCAAGTGTGATGGCGATTTGTGCTCTTTATGCGAACGCTGTGTATTTTTTATTGCGAGAAAAGAATCAAAAATTTTAATTTTAATATTTTTTAAATTTATCGTTAAGGATTGATTAGCTAAAATTAGCTCTCGTTCTTTCAGCGTAAGAAAGACAATTCGGTAAAAAAGGAAACAAGCCAATGAGCGATATTATCGCATATAAACTTAACGGTGAAATTTATGATACTCAAAGTATCGGCGAGCGCGCTAACGAGGCGCAGCCGATATATTTCGATAACTCCGAGGACGCGCTTAAAATTTTGCGCCACTCCTGTGCGCATCTTTTGGCACAGGCGGTGCGCGAGCTCTATCCGAGCGCTAAATTTTTCGTGGGACCCGCGATCGAGGATGGGTTTTACTACGACATCCGCGTCAGCAAAGATAACGGCGAAAAGCTCGGCGAAGAGGATCTAAAAACGATCGAAAAAAAGATGCGCGCGCTTGCCGAGGCAAATTTAGAGATTAAAAAGATAGCCTCCACCAAAGAGGCAGTCGCGAAAAAATATGCAAACGACGATCTTAAAGGGGAGGTTTTAAAGCGCATCCCGGACGGCCCGGTTAGCTTATACGCGCAGGGCGAGTTTGAGGACATCTGCCGCGGACCGCACGTGCAAAATACGAAATTTTTGAAAAATTTCGCCCTTACGCGCGTCGCGGGGGCGTATCTCGGCGGCGACGAGAAGCGCGAGATGCTAACTCGCATCTACGGCGTCGTATTTGCCGACAAAGAAAGCCTTAAAAAACACCTTACGATGCTAGAAGAAGCCAAGAAGCGCGATCACCGAAAGCTCGGAGCCGAGATGAAATTTTTCACCTTCGACGAGCAGATCGGCGCGGGACTTCCGATCTGGCTTCCTGCCGGCACGAGGATGCGTATAAAGCTCGAGGAGCGCCTTTATAGGCAGCTTCGCAAGCGCGGCTACGAGCCGGTGCGCGGTCCTGAAATTTTAAAATCCGACGCGTGGAAGATCAGCGGGCACTACAGTAACTACAAAGAAAATATGTATTTTACGACGATCGAGGATCAAGAATACGGCATCAAGCCGATGAACTGCGTCGGTCACATCAAGGTTTATCAAAGTGAGATCCGCTCATATCGCGATCTGCCGCTTAAATTTTGCGAGTACGGCGTCGTGCACCGCCACGAAAAAAGCGGCGTCTTGCACGGGCTTTTCCGCGTGCGCGAGTTTACGCAGGACGACGCGCATCTGTTTGTGATGCCGAGCCAGATCAAAGAAAACGTCTATGAAATTTTAGATTTCGTAGAGCTCTTGATGAAAGCTTTCGGCTTTGAATACGAGCTTGAAATTTCGACCAAACCGCAAAAGGCGGTCGGCGACGACGAGGTTTGGGAGATCGCGACGAAGGCCTTAAAAGACGCGCTTGACGAAAAGGGCTTAAAATACGGCCTAGACGAGGGCGGCGGCGCATTCTACGGACCTAAGATCGATATCAAAATCACCGACGCGCTCGGTCGAAAATGGCAGTGCGGCACGGTGCAGGTCGATTTTAACCTGCCTGCGCGCTTCGAGCTTGGCTACATCGACGAAAATAATGAAAAAAAGCAGCCCGTGATGCTGCATCGCGCGATTTTGGGAAGCTTCGAGCGCTTCGTGGGGATTTTGCTCGAGCACACCGCGGGCGAGCTTCCGTTTTGGATCTGTCCTACGCAGGTATCGATCGTGCCGATCGGCGAGGCGCACGCAGACTACGCGAAAGAAATTTTAAATTTGCTGCGCGAAGCAGACATTGACGGCGAAATTTTAGATAGAAACGAGACGTTAAATAAACGAATCAGAACAGCTGAAAAGCAGAAGGTGCCGCTCATTATCGTCCTAGGCGATAATGAAGTTTCGGCTCGCAGCGTGGCTCTGCGCGATCGCAGGGCGCGCGAACAGCGAAATTTAGGGCTGGATGAGTTTTTAAATTTCGTAAAAGCTAAATTAAACGAGGTGAATTTTTGAGCAGAGAGAAAGAGGTTTTTCTAAACGAGGACATTCCGGCTAGCGAAGTCAGGTGCATAGGCGACAACGGCGAGGTTTACGGCATAATTTCAAAGGCGCAGGCGCTGCAAATCGCCGAGCGAGAGGGCGTGGATCTGGTTTTGATAGCGCCCGATGCAAAGCCGCCCGTTTGCAAGGTCATGAACTATAGCAAATTTCGCTATCAGCAGGAAAAAAAGCTCAAAGAGGCGAAAAAAAAGCAAAAAATCATCGAGGTTAAGGAGATTAAGCTGTCCGCCAAAATCGCTCAAAACGACATTAATTACAAAGTAAAACACGCGAAAGAATTCCTTAGTAGCGGCAAACACGTCAAGCTTCGCGTATTTTTAAAAGGGCGCGAGATGTCAAGCCCGGAAATCGGCGTAAATTTGCTCAATAAAATTTGGGACGAATTTTTTGCTGAAGTGGCCGATCGCGATAAGGCGCCCGTGCTGGAGGGCCGCTACGTAAATATGCTGATCACGCCGAAAAAGGCGTAGAGTAAATTTAGCTATGCTATAAAAATCGCAGCGATAAAATAGTGGAATTTTAAAATTCCACTATTTTAAGTTTGCTCCTGGTTAAAGAATATTACATTAGAAATAAAAGGTGAGGGAGTTTAAAATTTATCTAATCATTATTCTTATCTAAGTTTTATTTTGATAAAATCAAAAACAAATAAATTCTCTCTACGACGACTTGCTATAAAGGAAGTAAACAAAGGAAATGAATATATGAAGGTTTTAATTTTAGCTGGCGGCTTTGGCACTAGGCTTGCCGAAGAAACTAGCATCAGACCTAAGCCAATGGTTGAGATTGGTGGCAGACCGATATTATGGCATATTATGAAATACTATTCGACATTCGGAATAAATGAGTTCGTTATACTTGCAGGTTATAAGCAGAATAAGATAAAAGAGTATTTTGCCAACTATTTTGTATACAATTCCGATGTGACTTTTGATATGAAGAATAATAAGATGGAAGTACATCAAAGAAATGCAGAGGACTGGAAGGTAACAGTACTTGATACAGGGTTAAATACTATGACAGGCGGAAGAATACTTAGAGCAAAGGAACATTTAAAGGATGAGCCGTTTATGCTTACTTATGGTGACGGAGTATCAGATGTGGATATAGACGCGTTGCTTAAGTTTCATCAGGTTCATGGTAAAACTGCGACTATAACTACAGTAAGTCTGGCACAACAAAAGGGCGTACTTCAAAAGGATGAATCAGGTCTTATTACATCATTCAGAGAGAAAAGTGAAGATGATTCAGCTATTATCAACGGCGGTTTTATGGTACTAAATCCGAATATATTTGATTATATCACAGAGGGAGATGCTACAATATTTGAGCAGAGTCCTATGTTGAAGCTTGCAAAGGACGGCGAGCTTATGGGATTTGAACATGACGGTTTTTGGCAATGTATGGATACTCAAAGAGAGAAAGAAAAACTTGAGAGTCTTTGGGCAAGCGGCAAGGCTCCTTGG
>ERZ773004.685-NODE-685-length-20096-cov-2.952547_pt1 | contig 20096 bp, 15 predicted proteins | sample MGYA00580667_ERZ773004 | MGnify/ENA primary metagenome ERZ773004 (study PRJEB29015, sample SAMEA2737963) | human oral metagenome | biome: human oral; feature: human-associated habitat; material: dental | place: China | collected 2123 ... | reverse complement strand
CTTTACTCTCTGCTGTTATAGGCACAGAAGCGCTGTGATTGTCTGCTACATCCTGTGTTTGCGGTGCCGTTGGCGCTACGTGCCGCGCCGCCGCCGGGTTCACGAGGGCGAAAGTTTTCGCATCCACGGGCTCCGCCGCATGCCCGTCAGCTTGTGATGCACCCGTTGCCGGTATATTCGCTCCGGTCAGCCCCGCAACATATCCCAAATACCCCGGGACCAGGGGCAGCACGCATGGGGAAGCAAAAGAAATAAACCCCGCGAGCGCGGCAAGCGGTATCGACAGCCACAATGCGCCGTCTAGCACAGTCGAGCTGATGCTCGCCACAGGTAAAGCACCAACCCCGGCAATAGCGATGAGCGGCTGAACGGGCGTGTGCGGCACGCTAGGCACCCTTCGTCACGGTCTCGACGAGGGTTTTCAGGATGGACGGGTTAGCCTGCCCCAGCACGCGGGATGCCACGCGCCCCTTCTCGTCCAGGATGACGGTGGTGGGCACCGCCTGCGCGGGTACGTATTTGCTGAGTGAGAGAAGAACCTTGCCCGTAACGTCTTTGAAGGAAGGGTAGGTAACGTTGAAGCTGCGCTCGAAGGCTTCTGCCGTGTTCTTCTCGTCACGCACGTTCACGCCGTAAAAGGCGATTTTATCTTTGAATTCTTCGGAGAGCTTCTGCAGGTCGGGCGCTTCGGCGCGGCAGGGGGCGCATCCGGCGTACCAGAAGTTCAGCAGTATCGGTTTACCGCGCAGGGATTCGGCGGTGACAGTTTTTCCGTCGAAAAGTTCGCCGGTGAAGGCGACAGGGTCACCGCGTTCGGCTTCCTGGTATTCGGTGACGGAACCATCGCCCGCGATATAGCCTTTGTTATCGCCCGAATTTGCCTGTTTCGCTAGGGAATCATCGCTGGATGAGCACGCCGAGAGGAGCACAGCACCTGCGGCGGTGGCGCAAATACCCACACCCGTATGCAGAAGCGCGCGGCGAGTAAGTGGGGTATTTGGCGTCGTGGGTTTTGGCATAGGGTTCATGCTTTCCTTCCGTGCCAGCTGGCGGCGGCATCGGTGTGTGCGAAGGCCTGCGTTCTTAAACTATAGGAGACTAGCTTCCGGGAAGCTGAATCACGCCGCCGTACAGGGGCGAAGCGGGTTCGGAATATCCGCTCACCTGCGGCATTTCATGGTCAAAATCCGTGCTCTTAAAGTCGAGGGAGGTGATCGAGGCAAGGTTACACTGGCGTGTGCGCGGGTCGTGCTGCAGCAAGCGACCTTCGAGCCCCAAGCGGGTGACCCAGATGGGCAGCTGATGCGAGACAATAATCGCTTGTGCGCCTTCGCCGCCTTTGTCGTAGGCTGTGCGTGCCGCATCCTGAATAGCGGATGCCATGCGTTTTACCTGGTCAAGGTATGGTTCCCCCCAGGATGGGCGCAGGGGGTTGTAGAGTTTGCCCCAGTGTTTACGATTGCGCAGAAGGCCCTGCCTGGTCACGTGCTCGCCCTCAAAATAGTTATCGGCTTCGATAACCCGCTGATCCGCATGTGCCTCCAGACCCAGCAGCTCGGTGATTGGCGCGGCAGATTCGCGGGTGCGCAGCAAGGGTGAGCACACCAGATGCACAATCTTGGCACCGTCCTGCGCGCGCTGAGCAAATTCTTGGGCACTCATGCGCACCATGTGCTGACCCTTCTCGGAGAGAGCGTAGTGCGGCAGACGGCCGTAGACAATACGTTCGGGGTTGTGAACTTCGCCGTGGCGCATCAGGTGAACCGTAACCGTGGGCTGAGTAGTCATTCTCTCAGTTTCTCAGACTTTCGGCGCTACCCCAAAATATATTGCAAAGTGTCCGGTTAGCGGGCAAGTTTCTTGTCGAGAATCTTGCGCATGCGTTTGGGGTTAATACGCCAAAAATCCTTCGCTTCGCCGTCGATGCGCAGCACCGGAATTTCGGTCTCGTGGCGTTTGAACAGATCCGGGTTATCGGTAATATCGAGCTCGGTATAGTCCAGGCCGTATTCAGCGCAGATTTCGCTCACGGTTAAGCGCGCATCCTCGCAGAGATGGCATCCGGGACGGGTCAAAAGTTCAATGACAGGTTCAGGCATAGTTCCCAGTGTATACCCGTGCAGCTTCTTGAGTTTCTGCCGCGCGATCTTGTGTGCCCACGTCTGCACGCGATATATGATTCTTGTTCCTGCATATGCTCGGTCGGGAATATATGCAGGTCACAGCGCCACATCTAGGTTCACGCACTGGTGCGCCAGAGGCAAAACGCCCCGCATCCTTGCGGTTGAACCTGCTGGACGCGGGGCGCAGAAGCCTTAATTACTTCTTATTGCGGCGCTGGTGGCGAGTCTTGCGAAGCAGTTTACGGTGCTTCTTCTTGGACATACGCTTGCGGCGCTTCTTAATAACGGAACCCATAGGATTTCCTCACTTTTCTAGACCCGGCCAAACCAAACCGGTTTGGTAGCTACCCGGGTATGTTTATACCGGTATAAACGCTCTAAAAGGCATTTTAGGCACAGCAGTGCCCAGGCGTTTTGAGAACGCTACCTTCCTAGGGTACAAGGTAATAGCCTATTTTCACCATTTGAAGGGCAGAAAACCTTCGATTTTGCGAACTTTCTCTCGCCCCCGGTGTCTTTTCCACCGCAGCGGATATACATGAGGCGGCGAGAACCACGGGTGCATACTCCCGAGTTCCCGCCGCCCCAGATGGTGGCGCGATAGCGCTAGTGGCGCCTCTTGCGGTTCTTCTTCCCCTTCGAAAGGGCACTGGCACCCTTAGAAGTACCGTTTTGAGCCGGTTTTTTAGCCTCGCTTGCAGAGCCCTGTGTCTTAGCCTGCTTCTTCTGAGCAGCAGCCGCTTCCGCCGCATGCGCACGCTCGACAGCTCCCAGAACGTCGAAGCCCTCAAAAGGATTCGGAGCACCGTTAGCGTCTACCGCAGTCAGAGCCTTCTTGTTAGCCGATGCAGACTTCGAAGCGCTACCTGCTACGGGCGCAGGCTTTTTCGTCTCGGGTTTCTTCGAAGCCGGTTTTGCCGATGCCTGGGCAATTTCCGAAGGTGACGGGGCGGGTTTTACCGGTGTTTTCTCGGTATCTGCCTGAGCCTTCTGCTTGGGTTGAGATTCCACGGGCTTATTCTTAGTTTCGTTCACCGCAGAAGCAACCGGAGTCGAATCGACACCGCTCAGATTAGCCGTTTCCGGGCGGGCAACTGCTGGAACGGGCTGGGGTATGGCTGCAGCCGCAACCGAAACATTCTTCGCCGGAGCCTGAGAATCTGAATCCTTGCGATTGGGGCGTTTAACCGCCACGGGCTCAGCGGTCGGGGTCGGCACCGAATCGGGCGAAGGCTCGTCCAGAGTAATCGCACTCTGCAACTCAGAACGTATCTCTTCCGGAGTTTCCTCCAACTCGACATTCGCCGCCGCCCTCTGAACGGGCGCATCCGAAGGTTCTGCCTTCACAGAGTCAGAAGAATCCGTCTGAGGGGTCTCTGTGGCGGGTTTCTCGTGCTTCGCCGAATCTACGCTCTGTGCAGGGGCGGATGCAGGCTTTTCCGCAGGCTTAGCAGTCTGCGAATCTGTCTTATCCGATGGTGCTGCCTCCGGCGCGGGCTCGGCGCTCTTAGAAGTTGCATCGCTCGATGGCTTCGAGGATTTCGGCGCCTCAGCAGGCTTGGGAGCCTCTGCCGCCTTCGCGGGCGATGGCTGAACCGCTGGTTTCTTCGGTTCTGTGGAGGCTTCCCGCTCTTGCTCAACCGCCGAAGACTTGGAGGCCTCGGCGGAGGCAGCGGCAGGGGCATCCTCAGGCGATGAAGCAGAGGCGGACTTAGGCTCTACCTTGGGAGGTTCTGCCGCAAATTTCGCGTTGTCTGCGGCTTTCTGCTCGGCCGCCTCCTGCGCCTCAACTAGCTTGACCGCCTGGGTATGCGGCAGATCAAGACCGAAGTAATGGCGAACGCGGCGAATCAGGCTGATGCGCTCACTCGCGGGCTTCTCCGCTTTCTCCGGCTTTTCGGACTTGCGCGGTGAGAATTGCGCGGGTCGCACGGGCGGCACGTTTCGGCGCAGGGGTGCACGAATAACATCGTCCTCCCCCTCAGCTTCGGTCTGGGTTGAGGTTCCGCTCTCGGCCTGCTGTCCCATGGTGCGCCACGGAATAAGGCCGGTCGCCACAAGCTCTTCAGCGGAGATTTTACCCACCGGAGCCTTCTCGACATAGACTTCCCGAACGGGTTCTTGTTCGTCGGGTGTCTCTTCAGCGTCTTTATCCTCGGTGCTTTCGGTCGAGTCTTCGTGAGAGGCAGAGTCGTCCTGTGATTTGCCCTGTGCCTCTTCCGAAGACTTGGATTTTTCGGATCCGTCAGCAGACTTGTCGGGAGCCTTTTCTGCCGTTATCTTTTCAGCAGATTCTTTGTCCTGTGCCTCGTCAGATACAGACTCGCCGGGTTTTTCAACCGGCAGGACGTCATCCTCAAATTCGGGCTGCACGCTCTCAAGCTGGGGTTCGTGCGCCGCAGTTTCCTCCAGGGGCTCGATCGGAGACTCGTGGGTGCTCTCGACGGTTTCCTGCTGCTCGGGAATGTCAGCCGTGGGAGTATCACCCGTGTTCTCGGCGGATGCGGTTTCTCCTGCCTCGTCTTCCTCGAAACCCACGGCCGCTGGGGCTGGTACACGCACACGCCCTTGACGGCGGCGTGAAATGGTGGTTCCTTCACGAATAATTTTTGGAAGCTGCGCGGCCGGAGATTTCTCCTGCTCAGCCTTATATTCTGATTCGGGAATATTCTCGTCGGTATCCTGCTCTGGTTCCGCTTCCTCGTGTTCTTCCACGTCAGCGTCGGATTCAGGCTCTTCGGAAGAATCAGTGCTTTCCTCGGAGTATTCCTCCTCTTGGAACTCCTCGTCATCCTCAGAGGGGTCACCAGGCATACCGTTCGGGGTATTTGCTGCCTGATCCAGCTCTATGCCAGCTTCGGAGTATAGCTCTTGCAGCTGGTGGGCAATTAGCTCGCGCGCGGTGCGGGCATCGCCGTCTTTGACAGCATCTACAATGGCACGGTTTTCCACCCGGATGCGCGTCATCGTGCTGCTCCACAGCGGCAAACGTCCCATAAGCGACAGCAGGGAATCGAAGGAAGACTGACGGATCGCAACCAGCAAGCCCACGACCAGTTCGTTACCCGCCAAACGCACCAGCCGGTGGTGGAAGGTCAAAAGCTGGTCAAGAAACTCACCAATACTCAGAGTATCGTCTTGGAGCATCTCAAGGGCCTCATCAACCTCATCAAATGAGACCTTGTCGGGGTCAATATTAGATACCGCCCAGCTCTCAAGCAGGATGCGGGTCTGCAGCATATCGCGGGTTGGGTAACGCGATGTAGACATGTGCAGACGAATGGGCCCCGCAGCCGCAGCCGCCGGTTCCTCATAGAGATAAGGAATGATCTCTTTACCGCGCCCAGAGTACAGGCGCATCAATTCCATATCTTCAAGGGTTTTGAGTGCATCTCGGGTTCGGGAACGCCCCACACCGATGGCGTGGGCAATCCGCTGATCGTCAGGAAGGCTTTGACCGAGCTGAATATTGCCTTCAAAAAGCTCGGTCTCAAGCCAGCGCAGAATCTTGCGATGAATAGCCAATGAGAACTCCGTTTATACGAGTTAGAGGTGGGATGCTATGAGAACCGTCGTGCACGCGTGCGGTCTATACCGCACAACACCACGAGACGTATGCTGTGAAATATCCATGTTACCGGCGCCTTCCGAAAACGCGTGAAAGCAGCCCGCGCGGGGGCTCTTTCGGGGTATCTGCAGTGCCAAATGCTGAGGTGTATTCCGTCTGCGTCTGGTACGGAAGTTCCTCGTTCTTACTAGATTTTTCGGATACCGCACTCTTCGTCTTATCAGAGGCCTCGGCTGCCTCTTCGTCCTCTTGAGGACGGGCACCCTGCACAGAACTCATTTCCGGGGTGACGACGGGCAGCACCGCTGTGAAGGTCACGGAATCTGATTTGACCGGCGCATTCTCGGCGAGTTTAGCTTCCACGGCCTTAGCTTCTTCGGATTGTGCCTGCGTCATATTCTGTGCGGCGGCAGGGGCGGCTTCCGCTGGGGTCTCAGCGCCCGATTTTTGCGGTTCCTGAGCGGTTGACGATGACTCTTCCACCTGAGCCACTGGCTTTTTCTCAGGTTCCTGAGTTTTTGCTGCAGCACCTGTGGAGGCGGTACCTTCGGCGGACCTAACCGTTGCAGGTTTTGCCGGTTCCTTGGTCTCAGGCGAGCCAGCGCTCCCCTGGCCCTTCTCGGCCTGCTGTTTCTGCGCAGTACCCTGTACCGCACGTTCCCCATTTTCCGTGCTCTTTTCGGCAGTGTCGATGCCGTAGCTCACGGTAGAAGATGTGCCGGGCTGGGCGGCGGTTTGTGCGTTGGTCGCAGTGGTTTCGGCGGGCTTATCCTCGGGTTTCTTCTCGGATGCAGCCGCCTGTATCGGGGATTCGGCGGGTTGCGCAACCTGGGCTGGGGTTTCTTGAGAACCAGTGTGCGCTTCGGTTTTCGCACCGGGTTTTCCGGTATGCGCCTGCGCAGCCCGTTCCGAACCCGGCTTCGGGGCAGAAACCTCTTCACGGACCGATTGTGCCTGAGCCGATTCTGTTTTCGCAGCGATTTGAGCCTGCGGCGAAGGTGATTCGGGTTTCTGAGGCTTTGCCTGAGCACTCTTGTGAGTATCCTTCACGGGCTTTTGCGCTTCGGCCTTCGCGGCGTGAGAGGTCTGCTTAGACTCGGCGGAGCTCGACTTTACAGGCTTAGCGCCCTCGGTTTGCTGGGCTGGCTGCTGAGCTCCCGAAACGTGCGTGCGCTCTTGAGTCTGTGCCTCAGCATGAGGCTGTTTCACGTCTTGAGAAGGGGTGGAAGCCTTAACCGACTCGGCGCCCTTCACAGACGGTTCAGCACCCTTCTGAGCTGACGCGCCCTTGTCGGTCTTCTCGCTCTTCACTGCCTCCGGCTTTGCCTGTGCGGTGGTCCTATCCTGCGACTTTGACCGGGGAACAAAGCCGCGAGCCTCGGGCGAGAACCCCTGCTGACCGTCATCAATTCCGTCGTCATATCCGTAGGACTGCTGCGGTTTCTCCTGATAGGAAGACCCCGAAGGCGTGAAAGGACGCATGGGAATAAATTCGTTTTCCTCAACGATTCCGGCGGTTTCTGTGCCCTCTTCCGATGCGGCGGGTGCCGCCTGCTGGGCAGGTTTTGACACGATGCGCGCGGCAGATTTAGTCGAGGTCTTCGGCCCCAGACCGGAGGTCACCGAACTCTCGGCAGAACGTGCCTCATCATCAAAAATGGCGGGTTTTGCAATCGCGGCGGTCGTCGTCTTCTTCTTAGCAGACGATTCGCCCTCAGCGTGCGAATCATGAGCGCCAGCCTCGTGGGAAGCGCCCTGCCCATCGCTATCTTTCTGCCCGGAAGCCTTCTCAGCATCCCGCTCGCCCGAAAGGCTCGCTCCGGGCTTCACACCAGCGTTCGCGGAACCGGTAGAACCGGGGAAAGCCTCGAAACGCTTGCGCTGCGAAAGGGTCTTGGATACACGCTCCTGAGGCGTTGGCTCGGGCTGCTCAACGACGGACGAGGATTCAACGGGCTGGGCGGGCGCATCCGAATCCGAGGTCTTATCTTGGTCTTGTACGTCTTGAGCATCGGCAGTGGCAGCTTCACCAGCGGTTTCATCGGTGGTTTTACCGGTAGTAGCTTTAGGGTGCTGCTCTGCATCCTGCTGTTTTTGCTCGTCGGTATCAGACTCGCCAGCGTGCGCAGTTTTCTCAGTCTTGGTCTCGGCGCTGGGCTTTTCAGTCTTTTCGGTTTTCGCGGTGTCATCGCCTGAGGACTCGACAACATCGACAACCTCAATCACGGAAGCCTGTTTAATCTGCGACTCCCGCTGTTCCTTCGTGCTGTGTGCAATCGCCTGTATATCGGCAACCCAGGCGGTGATCTCGTCAAATACTTCAGGGTTCAGCGAATAGAGGCGGCGCTGCCCCTCGACCAGCACGGTGACTGCCCGTGCCTCACGTAGAACCTTAAGGTGCTTTGAGATAGTGGGTTGGCTCATGTTCAAGTGCTCAACAACGGCACCAACAGTACGTGTTTGTTCAGCCAGAAGATGAACGATATTGCGGCGGGTGGGGTCCGCGATCACTGAAAAAACGTCTGATTGCATATAGCGATTATGACATATTTCGGCGTATGCTCGATACCTGTTTTATGGGTTCTAGCCCGAAACTACGCGGTTTTTCGCTAAGCTTTCCGCGTATATTACCAAATGCTCATAATATTCCGTTCTAGCTATATATCGTTTATGGCATATACACGCCCACACAGTGCATGCACCACAACAACCGTTCCAACATTATCCCTAGAAATACCTATGATGTTCCGCTCAGCTGCATGCCTGGGCGATACACTAGAGAAAGCTAAACATCCCCACCAAGACCGTACCCCGCCCAAACTCTGCGCACGATCGGAAAGGAGGCACCCGTGGGACGCTATCTACGTCGCCTGCGCGCGCATCAGCGCAAACGGGTGCGCGATTTTTCTGAGGGTCGCATCTCCACCGCTATCGGCAAGGTTCCGTCTACATCGCCGATGATGTATGAGCAGGAAGAGGTTACTCGCCGCTTCAACCCCTTCGATATCCGAAGCTACGAGAAGCTGCGCAACCTTATTGATACGACTGTCTTCTCCTCACCCTCACGAACCGCTATCGCATCCTTCTTTCTGGTGATCGTTTTCTTCACCGTAACGTTGAGCCTGCCGATTTCTTCGGTCACGGGCGAACCTGCGCCATTTCACCATGCGTTCTTCACCGCCACCAGTGCGGTGACCGTGACCGGTTTGACGACCGTTTCAACAGCAGCCCAGTGGTCAGTATTCGGGCAGGTTATGATTCTGCTCGCTTGTCAGATTGGTGGTTTAGGCGCGCTGACCATGACCTCGCTTCTTGCCCTGGCGATCGGGCGGAAAATGGGTTTGCGCTCTAAACTTATCGCGCAGGAAGAGCTCAGTATCGGGCGCCTCGGTGAGGTCGGCAGTGTGCTTCGTACCGTCGCTTATACCTCAATCGGGATCGAATCGACGATCGCCCTCGTTCTTACCCCGCGTTTTTTGCTTCTTGGCGAGAATCTGCCCACCAGCCTGTGGCACGGTATTTTCTACGCTATTTCGTCCTTTAATAACGCAGGGTTCACCCCGCATTCCGATGGCTTAGTGCCCTATGGGCACGATTTTTTCGTGCTCGCACCCGTTAGTATCGCCGTGTTCTTAGGGGCACTCGGGTTCCCCGTGCTGATGACGATTCAGCAGAAACCTTTCCGCCCCCGCGACTGGACTCTAACGACCAAACTCACGGTGACGACTACGAGCATCCTGTTCGTGCTGGGCGCCCTGCTCTGGGGCATAGCCGAATGGGCAAATCCGCGTACTATCGGCAATTACGGTGCGGGTGAGAAGATTCTCAGCTCGATTTTTGCTTCCATCATGACGCGCTCGGGCGGGTTCAACCTGGTCGATATGAACGATATTCGCCCGGTCACCGGCCTCATAACCGATGTGCTCATGTTTATCGGCGGCGGCTCTGCATCTACCGCAGGCGGCGTGAAAGTTACCACGATTGCCGTGATTATGCTTGCAATTATTGCGGAGGCACGCGGCGACCAATTTGTGATGACTTTCGGGCGCACTATCCCGGTGTCGGCGCTGCGCATCGCCATTTCGGTGACGATGATGAGTACCGGAATTGTGCTTGTGGGAACCGGAGTTCTGCTGGCGATAACAGACCAGCCGCTCGTGCGCGTGCTCTTTGAAGTCATTTCCGCATACGCAACCTGCGGACTATCAAATGGGCTCTCCACGGAACTGCCGCCCTCGGGCATCTATGTGCTCTCCCTGCTCATGTTTATTGGGCGAATCGGCACCATTACCGCCGCCACCGGTTTGGCGCTGAGGTCTCGCCGCCGCCTGTATAAGTACCCCGAAGAAAGGCCCGTCATTGGCTAGTAACCATAACGCCCCCGTACTGATTATCGGGTTGGGACGGTTCGGTTCAGCGACCGCCGCCCAGCTTCACGCCCAGAATAAAGAGGTTCTCGCCATTGAGAAAGACCCCGAGATTGCGCAGAAATGGACGGGCGTGCTCACCCACGTGGTCTCGGCAGATGCTCGCGATATTGACGCGCTCAGGCAGCTAGGTGCGAGCGATTTCGGGTCTGCGGTTGTGGGTGTGGGTACCTCGATTGAGGCTTCCGTGCTGATTACCGCGAACCTGGTCGATCTGGGGGTTGAGCGTATCTGGGCTAAGGCGATCACCCCCTCACACGGCAAGATTCTAGAGCGTATTGGCGCGCATCATGTGGTCTACCCGGAGGCAGACGCAGGCCGCCGCGCCGCGCACCTGGTGTCGGGGCGCATGCTGGACTATATCGAGTTCGACGACGATTTCGCGATTGCTAAGATGCGCCCGCCGAAGGAGACTCACGGGTTCACCCTGGCGGAGTCGGATATTCGCGCGAAATACGGGGTTTCTGTGGTGGGCATTAAGTCTCCCGGCGAGGAGTTTACCTATGCGGATGCGGCAACGCGCATCCATTCTCGGGATATTCTGATTGTCTCGGGGCAGGTGGATCTGATCGAGCGTTTCGCGGCACGCCCGTAGGTTCTGGCTTCCCCTTCTCTTCTTCGTCATAAAAAGAGCCTTTATTGAATAAAGGCTCTTTTTATGTAGGGAGAGGTAGGCAGGAGGCAGGGGCTAGTCAGCCGTGTACTGTTCGCTCAGCTCGGCGGAGCGGGCGGCGCAGGCGCGCATAGCATCCTCGGTGAGATCGAAAAGTCCCTTGTCGATAAAGGTATTGATGGCGCGCTCCGTGGTTCCGTTCGGGCTGGTAACAGCCTTACGCAGAGCGGCGGCATCCGGATTGCTATCCAGCAGGTACCCGGCGCCCGCAATCGTTGCGGATGCGAGCCTCTGCGCGGTCTCTTCATCCAGGCCGAGCTTCACACCGGCACTCGCCATAGTCTCCGCCAGCAGGAACCCGTAGGCGGGGCCGGACCCCGAAACGGCGGTGACCGCATCCATCTGGTCTTCTCGCACCTGCACTACCAGGCCCACGGTCTCCAGGATCTTCTCGGCGAGCGCAAGCTGCTTCTCAGTCACTGCCTCACTCACAGAGATCGCCAGCACGCCTTTGCCCACGCTTGAGGGCGTATTGGGCATGCAGCGGATCACCGGCTGACCCGCAGGAAGAGCCTTCTGCAGCGTATCGAGGGTGACTCCTGCCGCCACCGAAATAACGAGTGCATCCGGGGCGAGGGCGGGTGAAACTTCGCGTGCCAGCTCGACGATTCCATAGGGTTTAACCCCCAGCAGCACTACGGATGCGCCGCTGACCGCCTCACGGTTGGCTTCGGGTTTGAGCTCGCACCCGATCACGACGGCATCTTGCCCTTTAGGCCCCAACTGATGACGCAGACGGTCTATGGAGTTTTTGCTGCGCACGGTGGCGCGGATGGCCTCTGCGGGGTATCCGCCCGCGATGAGCCCGGCAGCGATGGAACCGTTCATGGAGCCGGTGCCGAGGAATGCTATATGTTCGGTCATCTTCGATCCTTACTGTCTGCTTCGTTCGTGTTACGGGGCGTATGCCGCCCGCACCACAGGGTTTGTTATCTAGCATACAATCCAACACCGGATCCGGCGGCTCCCCGTATGTACTCCGGTACAAAAAAGGGTTGCGGTTCGCGGCTAGAATGTAAAACGATGAAAACACGTCTGATTCGCTGTGCCCACCTTCTGCTGTGCACCGTGCTGATTGGCGCGGCTACCGGTGGCGGGGCGATTATTCTGCACTACCTCCTGGATATCATGCAGGAGCTCACGTTCGGGCATACGGAGGCGGAGCATCCGATCGTGACGGATCACAGCGATACCGTTCGACGTGTGCTGGTGTTGATCGCGGTGGGCGCGGCGGTCTCTATCATCTGGTTTTTACTTCAGCGGCGCACTAAGCTGGTGTCCGTTAAGGCGCAGATTCGCGGCGAAACTCCGCAGGAGCGCCGCCCGGGATTTCTACGGCAAACCCTGCACAGCCTCACTCAGATTGTGGCCGTGGGTGCGGGTGCACCGGTGGGTAAAGAGGTTGCCCCGCGCGAGCTGGGCGCACTGTTTGCTGGGCGTCTGGCGGATCTGATGCGCATCCCGCAGACCGTGCGCCCGGTGTTGGTAGCCTCGGCTGCGGCGGCGGGTTTAGCGGCTGTGTACCAGGTTCCGGTGGGCGGTTTTGTTTTCCTGTTTGAGGCTCTCGGTTTAGCGCTGTCGCTGCGCAATATTTTCACGGGTGCGATCCTGGTTCTTGTGGCAACCTGCACCGCGCATCTGGTGATTCCGGATGCGCCCACCTACCCCGTCCCGCAGCTGCAGACCACCGGTGAATCGCTGCTGTTCGCGGTTGTTCTTGGTCTGGCTATCACTCCCCTAGCGCTGTGGTTCCGGGCGGCGTCTCAACCCGCAGAGAGCCGCAAAACTACGAATCAGAACGTGCTCTGGCGGCTTCCTCTGGTACTTGCGTTGGTGGCGGTGACCTCGATTTTCCTGCCGGAGATTCTGGGGAACGGCCGACCGCTGACCCAGCATATTTTCGATGCCGCATCCGGTTTATCTTCGAGCTCCAGCAGGCTTGACGCTACCGCCTTAGGCCAGGCGCTTCTCTATGCTCTCGCGCTGCTGGCAGCTAAAGCGATCCTGGTGGTGGCGAGCCTGCGCAACGGTGCCTACGGAGGCACGCTCACACCGGGGTTAGCCTTGGGTTCCGCCTGCGGTTTCGTGCTTACAGGCACTCTAATCCTCGTGTTCCCGACGCTGGCTCAACTTCAACCGGGCGCGGGAGCGCTTCATGCATCAGAACTTCTCGGGATAGCCGGGCTGCTGGGTGCGGTCACTTTCCTGAGCCTGTCGATGAACGCCCCGCTGAGCGCCTGCGCCCTGATTCTCGGGTTCGCCGGGCAGGACTGGCAGGCGTATGCGCCTTTCGCGGTAGCGGTCGGAACGGCATGGGGTGTCAAATACCTGTGGATGCGCTTGGGCAACAAAACACAACCATCCCGCAGACCGTATGGCCAGCGTTAAGATCGGCTGGCTGAGCGCCTGTAAGGGAATTTCGCGTGCTTTACGCGTGTCGCACAAGCGGCATGCACAGGTTTCTTGCGTGGATGCGGCTATAATAATTTACTTTACAGTGCATCTATTTTAGGCGTGTTCAGCTTCTTCTACCCGCCGTCGGTTTCATAACTACAGTACTGCGGGCAAAGATTCACCGGGTTTTCCGGGCTATACACACACCCGAAAAAGGGTGCCTGCCGCGCATCCGACTGCAGACTCAAGCTCGACTATACATATGGTGTTGTGCAAGGTAACTTCGTGTTGTACGCTGACTTGGAGATATCTCTCGCTATCCTTAAAGAGCCCAATATTTCCGGGGTGTTTAGGCAACTCGTGCCCGTTTTGGGTACTATTGCAGAGGTTATCCCGCGAAATTCCAGCTCGCAGCCTAGCCGTACCGCTGACCGTGCCTTAGCTGAGCTCTTACCGGTGCCTAGCACCCGCTGGATTTTCTAGGCGGAAAACCACCCCGCCCGCACCGGCTCAACACCTGCCCACAGACTTTAACACCAGCCACAGCATCCGAGGGAGACACGATGAGCGATAAGAATCCTCATACCTCTGAGCGCATACAGGATTCGCACCACCAGGGAGGTGCGCCTTTCAGCAATCCTCGACGCTCTCAGACTTCGACGACTGTGCAGCACGTGCAGGAAGAATCACCTGCCCAAAACTCGCTGCCCCCTCAGGATGCTGGGCCGGATTCACCCGCCCATACCCCGCAGGATCCGCAAGGCGCGAAGACTCAAGAGCCCGCTCAGAAATCTGCCGAGGATTCCCCGACCGAGAGCGCCCACGCTGCCCAGTCCACGCCGTGGGGCTCACAGACTTCAAAGCCCCAGCCTGCCGAGGCCGAGAACGCTCAACCCGCCGCCGTTGAGATCGATACGAACACCCCGGCAGAGGCGCTTCCCCAGAGCATTTCACGCCCGGACGCTGACGAGGCTGTGCACCACGAAAATACGCAGACCCGTCAGCTTCCGGTGCAGAGCCGACCTGAGCAGGGTCCGCTGAGCTCGTATCTTTCGGAGAAACCACAGGATTCTGAGGCTCCTGAACCTGCCGCTGCACACGCGGAGGCACCGGAGGCTGAACCTGTCGATAACATTCCGCAGTCCATCTCGCGCCCGGACGCTGACGAGGCTGGCGACGCGGAAGACGTGAGGACCCGCCAGCTTCCCGCCCAGGCCCAGGAACAGGGCGCATTCCCATCCATCGCCGATACGATGTCTGCCGCTCGGGCAGAGCGCGGGTCTAGTGCCCCTGCCGAGTCCACCGCACCCGAGGCGCAAGCTCCCGCAGAGAAAACCGGGACTAAGAAGGTGTATGAAGACACCATGCCCGCATCCGCAATTCCGATTATTACGGCGAACACCCCGGCGGTATCGGTCGGGGCACCGGCAAGCGGTCAGATAACCGCGACCACGGGTTCGGTGCCTGCGGGTGCCGAGAAAACCCCCGAGCAGAAACGTTCGCGCGAGCTCAAGACCATTGTTACGGTGACCGCGATTCGTACCGTTCTGCTTGCCGCGTGCCTGGTGATGTATGGCTTCGGCTTTGGTGGCGGCGGAACCTTCAACATGATGCTCGGCTACGGCGGCGCTGTATATATGCTCGTGCAGATTGCGGCGTGTATTTTCGCGGTGCGCTCGAAGTCTACGAAGGGCATGCGCATCCTGAATGGAATTAGCGCCGGATTGGGTATTATTCTGCTGATCGTCACGGCGATCGTCTATGCTGGCTGGTCGGGTGAGGATTCTTCAGCCGGGGCCTATATCTTCATCATGGCAGATATTATTCTGAGCGTGATTATTGCTTCGGCTCGGTCGATTATCGAGCAGCCGAAGGAGGACGTTGAACCCGAGAGGTTAGCACGCGAATAGGCGGTCGCTTTCTCGCAGTCTAAGGTCGGATGCGCCGGGTACGGTCCTGGCGCATCCGACTTTGTGTACACTCTTGTGAAAACACCAGGCTCTACGGCGGAAAACTATCGGCTGGCACGGTTTAGGACTAAATGCCTGTGTACCCCGTCAAAGGACTGCAGACACTTCTAGTCCTAGAAAAACCTGCCTAATCGGCCGATTTGTTACAGACTGTGACGTCATGCCTTGTTTACTAGACACTCGTGCTTCTTCACCGGTATAGCGCCTTCAAACCCTCGATTGAACATGTGTATATCTGAGCTGTATTTAGCTTACGAACATTAAGTTTTGATAAATCATCCCTGAGTATGAGGGTTTTTAATGCCGCAAAGGCATAATATAGAAATTCAACCTATACACCAGACATGCTTGCGAACCATATTTTGGGGGAATCATGAGCACACGAGCAGCATCTGCGGGAGCGTACACCGCCTTAGGTGGCGTTGAGCGTGCGCACGGCATCCCGCAGCGTGGCTCGGGTGAGGTTACCTTCAGGCATACGTTGGCATCCGTGGGGTACACGGTACGCGTTCTGTTTATGGTACTCCCGTATGTGATGACGTTCTTCGCGCTTCTGGTGAGTGGCGATTTGACTAGCGACTGGAGCCACATACTGTTCCACCCGATGGGGCAGTTCATTCTGGTATACGCGCTGGGGCATATTGTTGCGAACGTGTGCTTCAATTTTCGGATGGGCACCGGGCTGGTGCGGTCCGTCAATGCTTTAGGCGCGGTACTGTGTGTGGCGGTTTCTCCGCTGTGGTTCCGACTGCTTACGAGCGGTAACCTGGCGCTGGATGCGCTGTGGACGCTCACGATCGTGCCCCTTGAGTTTGTGGCGTGCTTGACGTTTTACATGCACGCGGTACGGAGGGATGGGTAGACCCCTCCAGACCCTCGCACAGTGTCAGTGAGAGCACCTCCCTAGTGAGCACCCGACGTTCGTTCTTCCGTCGGGTGCTCACTCTCTGTCCGAAACTTTTCGCAGCGATACCAAAGCGATAGCGAAAAATTTCATGGGGAACACGGTCTTCGCTTCTGGATTTTAGACACCCAGCATATTCTCGCGCGTAACAGCGCATAAGAGCGGGTAAAAGCTCCGCCTGTTAAGTGCAGTGTTACCAAAATAACGCCTTGTCACGGAATATTGGAACACTGTTTATGTGGCGTGGGGTGTCTCAGATTCAACTTAAAGGTGTAAAATTCCTGCTGAAGACTAGCTCTACGACAAGTACGGCATTAGACACCCACTCGCCACAAGGAGCCCCGTCATGGACGACCACCGCCTCAATGCAGAGTCACGCATACAAAGCATTACAGAACCGCCGCTTTTAGAGCCTTCTAAGCCGCGGATTGCCAGACCTATCGCCTGGTCGATTCTTATATGTGCGATCCTTTGCGTGATAGCCGCAATTATTATTCCATTCCTCATCAAACAAACCACTCTCTCACTTGTGCTGTATGCGATCGGCGGTGTGCTCACAGTTCTCGCACTCATTGTATTTACCCGCCGGAACCGGCCAAGCGTGGCGACGGTCGCCCACAAAAGCGTTGATATTTTTGGCGTTACACGTGCAGAACGCGAGTCTATTTACCAGCAAGCTACCGCTCAGCTTGAGGATCAGAATGCGAAAACGCGGCAGAAAAGTCTCTATACCCTGCTTGCGCTCGTCGATAAATGCCTTGAGGACGAAACTTTAAGCTACGAAGACCGCAATAAGGAGGGGCAGCGCATTGTAAATAAGATCAGCGGGTACATTCAGTCTCCGCCGTTTTTTGACCCGCACGCCTTAGAGTTTGCACACGGCGCATTTCACGCGAAGAGCACCCTTCTGCGTGAAGAAGCTGAGCTGCGTTTCGGTCTGATGCAGCAGATCCGTGACCGTCTGCGCGCCCCCTCGGATGCGGGCGGATACCAGGATGGCCCGTGGACGAACTTTGAATACGATTTTTCGGGAAGCACCTTCTTCTACCCTATCGAATTCAGTCGAGTCTTCTTCAATAAGACCGCCGATTTCAGTGGGTGCACCTACATGCACGAAGCCGATTTTAGCGGCACGATCTACCGTAACTGGGCGGATTTCCGCGGTTCTACCTATCTGGCGCACGCAAACTTTAGCGGGTCTTCGTACCACGGTGCGGCATCGTTGAACGATTCCGTATACCGCAGCACCGCAGACTTTAGCGGCAGCCTGTACCTGGATCAGGCGAACTTTAGCGGATCTACGTACCATGAGGCGGCAACTTTCGTGAATTCCACGTACCGCAACTGGGCGGTTTTCCGTAACTCAACGTACCTTGGCGCGGCGGATTTCAGCGGCTCTGTTTATCATAATCAGGCGAACTTCCATAACTCCGTCTACACACGGGTGGCGAGTTTTGGCGACTGCACCTATCATCGAGCGGATTTCAGCGGGTCTGTCTACACGGACGACGTGCATTTCAATAACTGCCGTTACGGCGGCGATGTGTACTTCCGCCGGTCTGTCTATAATGGCTGGGCTGATTTTCAGGGTTCGGTGTACAGCAAGTGGGCGAATTACACGAGCTCGCTGTACTACGGCCTGGCGGGGTTCCAGAACTCGACGTATGCCGACAAGGCGCTCTTTAGGGGTTCCGTGTATGGCAATGCGGTGACCTTCCAGGGTTCTGTCTTTACTGGCGCGGCGCCCGCTTTCATGAATGTTGAGGCATGGGCGCAGTACATTTCGTTCTTCGCACCGACGGAGAATGTCTTCTCGCTGGGGCAGGGCTACGCTATCGATACCGGTGCCTCCGGGCTGCCGAGCGAGTGCCCGCCGCTGGCTGTGGAGCATCGGCAGTATTTGGCGTATAAAAACGGCGAGTTGCACGAGATCACCCAGCATATTCACGGCGACGATGCGCGCAGCACCGATAAGCTGAGCCTGACCAAGGAACTTTCGGGCAGGCTGAAGTCTACCGTTGAGGAACTGCACGCTTGGCGCGAGAAAATCACGACGATTCCATTGCAGGAGCAAGACCGCCAGCAGGTAGGGGTTTAGGGGGTCCTCTCCCCTGTCTCTTGCGCTTCTTGCGTAAAAAGGCTCTTTATTCGAATAAAGCGTACTTTTCGCCTCTTTATTCGGATAAAGAGCCTTTTTTTAGCGGCTGACCGGTTGATATGAAGGATTCCTGGTACCAGAATTCCGTTGATTTCAGCGGGTGCACATACTACGCCAGCGCCGAATTCAGCGGTTCCACCTATGAACGAAGCGCCTATTTTGTCGATTCTACGTACTACGATTGGGTTTTCTTCAACAACTCAACCTATTGTGGTGAAGCCCAGTGGAGCGGATCTACGTACCATGATTCGGCGCGTTTCAGCTGGTCTGTTTACTATATGGTGAGGTTTCCTGCCACGATTCTGTTTATGGTGGTTCGGTCTTCTTCGATCAGTCTCTCTACTACGATGAGGCTTTATTCTATAGCTCTACCTATCGGGGCGAGGCCGGGTTCGACGGCTCGCTGTACCGGGGCTCAGTTTTTGTGAGTGATTCTGTCTTTGAGGGCGCGGTTTCCCTGTACGGGTCTGTTTTCTGCGGTACTTTGAATTTTGGTACCGACTTTTTCGGGGAACCTTATCCTTCGCGGTTTGTTCAGAGTGTGCCCTGTTTTGTTGCTGAAAAGAATGCGCAGGCAACGTTATTTGGCTCGTCCAGCAATAATTTTGTGGTTGAGGATAGCGGCTACTCTGTAGCTCTCGGCGCTGAGGGTCTTCCTCTGGGATGCGGTTTCCTGTCTACCAAACAGGCAAACTATCTTGCGACAAAGTTCCGGGAGGTGTACGAGGCGCGAACTTCTCTTCGTGACTCGCAGGTCCCGCAGGAACAGCGAGAGCTTCTTGAAAGGTTGGAGGTTTTCAACGAAGAGCTACGAGCCTTCCGGAAGGACATTACTACCCTGCCGCTTAGCAACTAAATTTCCCGCATGGATGGGCTTATCTACGGTAGGGTAGAAAAGGAACACACCGCTCACTCATGAGGAATAGATAGTCGATGCCTAAAGAACGCGAAGATGTAGAGACTAAATCGTCTGACAGTCCAGAGGTACATCAGCAAACTAGGTTTATGGCGTGGTTTGAGAAGGCTTTTCCGTGGCTTCTGGTTAGTGGAGCTGCACTTGGCCTACTTCTCATGATTTTTCTACCGGTTATTTTTTTCCAAGAGAAAACGGCTGAACAGCTTCTTGCACAAAGTAACCTACGTTTAGCGCTCCTGTATACGACCGGCGGTACGATCGCTGCGCTTGGTCTACTTGAGACCTACCGCAAGAATACTAATGACCGCACCAAAGCAAATGCAGATATTAATGCAGCTCTCAAAAACCAAGACCATCAGACGAAAGTTCTCAAAGAACAAATCCGACAATTCGATGAAAATGCTTTCAAGGAACGTAAAGCAGAACGCCGGGAGCGGTATACCAAAGCGATAGAACAGCTGGGCGATGAGAAGGCCCCTATCCGCATGGGCGGTGTATACACACTTGTTGGGCTCGTAGATGAGTGGCTTGAAGAAAAGAGCCTATCCGATGATGAAAGATTTAAAGAGGGGCAGGTTATTATCAATAACCTCTGCGCCTATATCCGCTCCCCGTTTACTCTTACTTCTTATTATGATGAGTTATCTGAAGATGCCCCTTCGCTTGAGGGGAGTTATAAAGATAAAAAAGAAAAATTTTATGCAGACAAAGCCATATTAGATTCCGAAGCAGATGTTCGCCTCAGTATAATTAAAGAAATTCACGACCGCATACAGGGCCCAGACAAAAACACGCCGGGGGCGTGGTCAGACTTTGAATATGATTTCTCGGGAAGCACCTTCTTCTACCCAATAGACCTTACGAACTCTTACTACGCAAAACCTATTAATTTCAGTGGCTCCACCTACAAGAGCGAGGCTAACTTCAGCCGCTCCACCTACGAGGGCGGGGCTAACTTCCGCG
>ERZ773004.682-NODE-682-length-20162-cov-2.433630_pt1 | contig 20162 bp, 14 predicted proteins | sample MGYA00580667_ERZ773004 | MGnify/ENA primary metagenome ERZ773004 (study PRJEB29015, sample SAMEA2737963) | human oral metagenome | biome: human oral; feature: human-associated habitat; material: dental | place: China | collected 2123 ... | reverse complement strand
GTACACATTCCTATTATCGGTGAGAGAACCCCGAATATGCGAAGACGGTTATGCGTGAACCTGCATGTCAGGGCGAATTCGATGACAGCAATCTATGTCCAAACCCCACCGCGACAGATATTCTAAGAAGATAGAGAAGCGCTTTGCCGTTGAGACAGGACAAAGAGTGACACGAAGCACAATTAAGGCGGTGATCGGGCGATGAAGGCTCCACACGAACAAGAGACGACCGCGTTCATATCCTGGTTCCGGCGAGGTCATCCCTCCGGGGACGCTCAGGTAGCCAGCGTCGGCGGCAAGGGCGCCAACCTTATAACGATGCATCGCGCCGGTCTGAATGTGCCGCCAGGATTTTGCGTGACAACAGACGCCTACAGGGCAGCCGTCGCACCGATTGCTGAAGATATTATTCACGAGGCAACCGGTACGAACTCTCACGCTGCACGAGAGCTGATCCTGAAGCAGGAAGTCCCGCGTGCCGTGCGAGACGCCGTCGTCGAGGCTTACCGGGCGCTGGGATCGCCGGTTGTGGCGGTACGTTCATCAGCGACAACGGAAGACCTAGACAGCGCGAGTTTCGCGGGGCAGCAGGATACCTATCTCGGTGTGCAGGGAGAAGAGTCTGTTGTCGATGCTCTAAGGCGATGCTGGGCGTCCCTCTGGACGGATCGGGCAGTGGCATACCGCACAGAAGCCGGGTTCTCCCACGAATCGGCGGAACTTGCCGTGGTGGTGCAGGAAATGGTTGCTGCAGACGTGGCAGGCGTCTTATTTACGGCAGATCCTATCTCTGGCATGACGGACCGGATGCTCGTCAGCGCCTCCTACGGTCTTGGCGAGTCCGTCGTCGCCGCCCATGTCAACCCGGATACATTTACGCTGGACTCACAGGGGCACGCCGTCGAGACGGTCATCGGGGATAAAGAAACACGCATCGACCTCGACCACACCGGCGGGACTAGAACCAGCCCGGTTCCACCGAATGATCGCGCGGTTTCATGCCTGTCAGACTCCGATCTTCGACGGCTCCACGCTCTCGGGCGGCAGGTATCCGCCTATTACAACGCACCCCAAGATATCGAGTGGGGTATATGCGGCGATGAGCTCTACCTCTTGCAGACTCGACCGATTACATCTTTATCGAATCTGTCGAACACCGACTCGGGACACGGACCTGCACAGTCAAAGATTCTGCAGATGATGCGTGATGACCTGATCGAGCATTATCCCGCACCGTATCCCTTAGACATCATGCCCGTGCGCAAGGTACAGCAGGAAGTTCAACAAGTTCTCGGTTCCTTCGGTGTGGATACACCACCCGTTGATCGTGTTATCCGCATCAGCGATGACGGGATTGCAAGCATTCATGCAACGTGGCCGCGTGTTTCGCCGCGCATCGTAACGCACTTGCCGCGCACGATCCGACAGGCTTTTTCGGCGGCGAACCCCGACTGGAATACAGACTCGCTGGATTGGAAACGTGAACTTGATGCATTCCAGGCGGATAACCGGACGCTTGAGAGTATCACCGACCGTGACCTGATTGCGCGCAGTCACCGTGCGGTTGACGCGGCGGCTGAGCTTACGCGCGCTCGCTTCTCGTACTACCTCATGCCGCTAATGTTCAAACGTGCCGAGGCGGATATGATGATGAAAATTGCGCGGCTCGGCCCGAGCGTCACCACCGAGGATTTATTCGCGAACCTCGATTTTGTGACGGCACATATAGACCGCGAAATTTCGCGCCTCTGCGAGCGCGCCCGCGATCTTGCTCTCGACGACGTTCTCATGGAAACGGATGATCCAGTTGAATCTCTCTCGAAGCACCCCAATGGGCCGATGTTTCTCGAAGAGGTTCAGCAGACTCTGTCGCGAATTGGGGCGCGCACACCGCGCATGTACCTGCCCTATTCAAGCAGGTCTTGGAGCGAGAACCCCGAATCATTTTTCACGCTGATTGCCGCCGGTATTCGTGGCAGGCACACCATGGATGCGAACCGGGCCGATAAACGTCAGCTTGTGCGCAGCCGGCTGCCACGGTTCCTGCATAAACGTTGGGATAAGACGGTCACCGCGCTGCGGGCTCTGCATGTCGCACGTGAAGGCTCTCTGTATCTCATCGAAGAATGGTTTGTTGAGGCTCGTAGGGTCATGGACGAGGTCGCACATCGGCTCGTTGAACGCGGCATCTTGGCGAATCCCTCAGAGGTAACCTATGCGCTGTTTGATGAGGTGGAATCTGCGCTGCTTGCAGAAGAACCATCCTCTGATCTGCAGCAGAGGATTTCGCGCCGAAAGCAGAAGCGCATAACCGCTGAGACTCTGTGGTGGGACCGGGGGAAGCACCGGTCCGAGACGGACGGCATCAAAGGGGTTGGCGCGAGCCCAGGGGTGACGATGGGCACGGCACGGGTTATCCACGGGCCGGAAGAGTTCGGGCTGTTGGAACCGGGCGAAGTGCTCGTGTGCCGGTACACAGATCCAACCTGGACCCCACTGTTCAATGTGGCTGCCGCCGTGGTGGCTGATACCGGAGGCCCGCTTTCTCACGCGGCCATCGTCGCGCGCGAGGTCGGGATTCCTGCTGTGCTTGGCACTCAATCCGGTACGCAGGATATTGTGTCGGGTCAGACGATTCGGGTCGATGGGAACACGGGACTGGTTACACCGGTCGAAAAGTGAGTGAGGGCAGATGAATCGTCGTCACTGGTGTCTGGCAGCCGTGCTCATTGGGTCTGCAATCATTGGTGTTTCTTCTTATAACCCGGTACATAAATCGTCACGTAAAGGCAAGACAATAGGGTGAAGGCATTGAAACCGCTTCGTGATGGGGTGGTGATGGGCCGGGCACAAAGTGCACGGCACGGCGCGTCAGAGAGTGACATAAAAGCGTGGTCTGTGCGCTCGGTGAGCAGACAACCGGTGTGGGATCGGCCTCTTGTCCTGTGGATACCTCGTAAAAGTGTCCCGTAGGGCGAAGTTATCCACAGCCTGCGGCTCGGCTGCCGTGCGCATGCGCGAAAACCTGTGAAATAGGGGTATGGCAGCTTTACCTCCTTCACCTCAGGCAGTATTTCGCGCCCAAACGGCAGAACACGGCGTTTTCCGGGCATTCTCTCGCGGCGCCGACAGCGCTTATAGATCGGGCAGCGCCGAGACAGCAGGCACCGACGTTGCCCCCGGACAAACAGACTTCGTCGCCTGCGGAAACTATACCCCGCCCGAAACCCTCTCGATTGTTGGCACCTGCATGCCGCCTCAAGAGCTGATGGCACCCGATTTTTCAGCCGAGACAAGAGAACACCTGGGGCTCACCCCTATTCCGGTGTTTGAGGATCACCGCGCGCGGCGCATCGCCCGGCATGCCCTCACCTATCTGCTGGCGCGCCCACCCAGCCCGCACGCCGAGACCGATCAGGCTTCACCCGCTGCTTCGGCAGACGGCGAAAATCCCCGATTGTGGTCGAGTAAAGACCTAACGTTGGCGGTGCAGCAGGCCTGCGAAGAGGAGATGTACGGGGACGAAAATCATGAGTTTCCCGTCGAGAACGAGCCCGATCTCGTATCGCGTGCGTTATCCTGCCTGCACGCCGAACTTTACGGTCTGGGCGCGCTTGAAACCCTCACACATATTCCCGGAATCACCGATATTTACGTGAATTCCCCGCAGGATGTGTGGGTTCAGGCGCACGGACAAACCCAACCGGTAACCCTCACCTTCGAGACCGAGGCGCAGGTACGCCAACTCGCCAACCGTCTCATTAGGGCGCACGGCGGCAGGCTCGATGCGGCACATCCTGCGGATGACGTGCACGATGACTCCGGTCGGCGTATTCACGCGGTCATTCCGCCGCTGGTCGAGAACACGCACCTGTCTATTCGTCTGCCCGCCCAAAGCTGTTTGACACTTACCGCGCTCCGCGAAAGCGGCATGTTTGATGCGGCAACCGAGCAAGCCCTGCGCACCATGATTGCGCGGCGGCAGAACTTCGTCGTCAGCGGGGGAACCGGTACCGGAAAAACCACGCTTCTCAATGCACTTTTGGGCGAATGCGAAGCCTGGGAACGCCTCATGATCCTGGAAGATACCCCGGAACTGAACCCGCAGCATCCGCATACGGTGAGCCTCAAAACCCGTGCCGCGAATGCCGAAGGCGCCGGAGAGATAACGCTGGGAGACCTGCTAGTGCAAGCCCTGCGCATGGCACCCGATCGGCTTATGGTGGGGGAGTGCCGCGGCTCCGAAATCCTGCACTTGCTTAACGCCATGAACACCGGGCACCAGGGCGCAGGCACAACGCTGCACGCGAATTCCGCGTTTGCTGTGCCGCATCGTCTTGCCGCGCTGGGTGCGCTCGCCGGCTTGGACGAACGCACTGTAGCCCTGCACGCTTCCACCGCATTTGACCGCATTATTCACCTGGAACAGGTGCAGGGCGTGCGGCGGATCGCTGGAATTTACCGGCTTGACCTGCGCCAGGATGCGCTGGTTGTAACGCCGTGCGAGTCTGAGCATGCGGGTGAACTCTTCACGGGCGAAGATACAACGGCAGACAATTCGGCGGGTGGCGCCCTACCTGAGGGTAACGGCGAAAACTTACCGCTGGACCCTCCCACGGACGCTATTTCACCGGATACGCACGCTGCACATGAAAGTTCGGCAGCTATACAATCCGCACACGAACACCGCGGCGTAACCCACGAAATGCCGACTGTACCGACCGCATGTACCTATGGATACGACCCGGGGGTTCGCACCGATTCTGATGTTTCGTCCTATACAGACGCACCACGGGAACAAACCAACCGTAGTAGCCAGGGAGGAGAGGAACTATGAGCCTGATGGTGCATCATAAGACGCGCGCCGCCGGTTCGTCTCAGAGAATAGTGCGTAAAAACGCGGGCGACAGCATGGCATTTGGCGACTATCTGCCTGTCACAACACAGCCTCGGCTAAAGACACGGTTTCAAAGGCTTATCCCGCCGACTCCACCAACCTCAACCGAGATGCGTCTATGGCCGCAAGCGTTGCGCGGTATATCTGCAACCCTGGATGCGGGCCTGAGCCTGCGCGAGGCAACGGCTGAAAACCGTACCCGGCATCCGCCTGGCACTGGTGGCCTTACGGTTCACGGTTTCGCAGCACAAAGTCGGGAAACGGGGAACGCTGATGGGAACGGACCCGAAAAGTCCTCGCTCCTTCGCCGGGCGCTGCACCGGCTGACGGGCAGCAGACGCGAGCGGGCATACCGGCAAACCCAAGACGATATTGACGAGTTATTAGACACTTTGGCTCGTGAAGAACAGCTTGGTTTCGCGGCAGGAACAACCCTGGGCACCCTCAATGCGCGGCGAGCACACAGCCGGGAGCGCATCCGTGAACTCGGCCTGTGCTTACGTATGAACGAAACCACCGGTGCACCTCTGGCGCAGACCCTACGTGCTGCGGCCGAACACGCCGAAGAACATCTGGATGCTCTTCTCGGGCGAGAAAGTGCGCTGACGGGGCCGAAAACGACCGGCAAGATACTGTCGTGGCTGCCGTTTATCGGGTTAGCGATGGGCTGGCTGATGGGAACGGATCCCGTCGGTGCGCTGACTGGTTCGCTGGCTGGCCTACTGACTGGTTTTTTCGGCATCACGCTGGCGCTTCTTGGGAGGCGCTGGACGGCTCGGCTTGTGCATCGGGCCGAACGTAGCTCCGTGCTGGCTGAGGAACCCGCGCAGAAGAATGCCCGCGCTCAAGGAACTAGGCGGCGCCGAAGAGAAAAGAAACCGCAGAAAGAACCGGCAGGGTTTAGCGGTTCTGCAGAGACTGAGCCGCTGGATCCGGCACTGATGCTTGAGCTTCTTGCCGCACAATTGCGTGCGGGGCTCGGTCTTACCGGCGCCTTACAGGCTCTTGGCCGGGCACTCGCGCATGAAGAACGAGCGATAAGCGATGCGCTTGAGCACATCACCTTGACCCTGACGGTAAGCGCCGATTGGCAGGCCGCCTGGGACGGTTACGACCATCCGCTCCTGCGGGAATTGGCTCGGATTCTGGCACCGGCGTATTCGGCGGGAACACCCAGTGCGGCGCTGCTGCGGCACTGCGCGGCAACATATCGTCTTGAAGAGCGCCGGGCGGCAGAGCGCGCATCCGCAAAACTTGCCGTGGCGCTGGTTCTTCCGCTGGGACTGTGCTCGCTTCCGGCCTTTATCTGCTGCGGAATCATACCGATTGTGATCTCGCTTTTACCGGGGCTGCTGGCCTGAACCCGGTGGGCTTCGCCCCGAAGCACGTTGCACCAAATCTACCCACAAAAATTATCAAACAACACTATGTGAAAGGAAACAACGATGACTGTTGTACACTCTGCTCCCGCTCTGCACACCGCGCACCGGAGCACTCAGGAATGCCTTGAGGCCTATGCCCGCACGGAAGAGAACCCCGTACTTTTAGGGCAGGCACTTGACGAATACACGAACATGTACCTGCAGCAGCTTGAACCGCATCTTGCTCAGCAACTAGCGCAGGCGCTCGCCGCTGGATGTACCCTCGATAAATGCGCCGCAGAATGCCGTTCCCTGAGCGAGCACGAGGAACTCTTCGCGGGAATTCGCACGGATGAAGCTGCAGAACGGCACGAGATGACCTCGCCCACCGATGAGGTTGAATATGCGGACGAAAACGACCCTGAGGAGGGCGCCAGCACCGCCGAATACGGCATCGTAATGCTCGCCGCCGTAGGTTTTGCCGGTCTGCTGGTCGCCATTCTCAAGTCCGACGAGATTCGCGGCATGCTCGTAGATATGGTCAAGAACGCCCTTGCAACGGGCGGTTCTGGGCTGACCTTTGGGCTTTTCTAAACCCGGTACTGCCCGTGAAAACCGCGAGAGTTGCCCAAACCCGACGAAAGGAACGTCTATGAGGCTTATACACCGCATGATGCGCGCCTGGCGGTTACGCGCACGTGATGAAGGCGCCGTGACTGCCGAATTCGCGGTCGCTCTGCCCGCCGTGATCGCAGTGCTTGCGCTCTGTCTATCAGCGGCAGCGGTGGGAATAGCCCAGTCGCGGCTCGAAGAATCCTCGCGAGTCGCGGCGCGTGCCTTCGCCCGGGGAGATAACCTCGCCGCCGTACAGCATGAAGTTTCGCGGATAGACTCCAGCATTAACCTGCAGGTACAGACCGTAGAAGAAACATCGGGGGTGCGGCAGGTGCGGGTTCAGGTTGAGCGCGCGGCACCGGGGGTTATCGGATCGGTAACCGGCTGGAAGCTGCAGGCTACCGCGACCGCATGGGTTGAGGGCAGCTCGGATAACGCCACGACGGCTGGTGGCGAATAAACATGGTCACGCCCGGTTTCATCTGGAACGTACGTCTGCCGTCGTTCGCCAAACCGCAGTGCGAGGCAGCTGATCGGTCGCTGCCGACCGAAAACCCTGAGGAGGGGAGCGGCACCGTACTTGCGGTAGGCATTATCGCCGCCCTGCTGATCCTGGCAACCATCATCATCGGTTTTGCCGGGGTAAGCATGGCGAATCGGCGGGCGGCGCAGGCGGCAGACCTGGCGGCGCTCGCCGCAGCGGATGCGCTGCGCGGCATCACTCCTGGGGACCCTTGCGATATTGCCGCTCAGGTAGCCCGCGATAATAACGCCAATCTGGTGGGGTGCGCCCTCGCGGACCGCCCCGAAACCGTGGATATTCGGGTGAGCTCTGCTGTGCACGGACCGTTCGCTTTCCTCGGCGATGCTCAAGGTACATCGCGTGCCGGGGCGCCGCATCCGGACTCTGGGGAGGGTGCACCCGATGGGGGATTATCTAGTGACGAGATCCCCGAAAACCCCCCCTCCAACCGAGCCGCTGAAGAGCCGGGAAGCCCATAAAATCCGGCCGATGAGCCCGATAGGAGGTGTTAGCCAGACCTTGTGGAATGCTCTAGTCTTTACAGCATGTCCCGTTCGGCCTCATCAAGTGAGTGCAGCATTGCCCGCAGCAGGTTTTGTGCGCCCGCCTTGGAGAGCGGTTCGTTGCGGTTGCCGCATTTGGGGGACTGCACGCAGGAGGGGCAGCCGCTCTCGCATCCGCAGGAATCAATAGCGTCCAGGGTTGCGCCCAGCCAGGTGCGAACCGCCTCAAACCCGCGCTGGGTAAAGCCTGCTCCGCCGGGTGCGGCATCGTATACGAAGATGGTGGGGCGTTCCGTATCGGCGTGGTACAGGGTGGAGAGTCCGCCTAAATCCCAGCGGTCGCAGGTCGCAATCAGCGGTAATAAGCCGATGGCGGCGTGTTCGGCGGCGTGCAGGGTGCCGGGTATATCAGGTTCGGTCACACCGGCGGCAAACAGGTAGCTCGGGTCAAAGGTAAACCAGATAGCCTCGGTCATCAGGATGCTCGGCGGCATCTCCATCGGCTCATCACCCAGGTACTCACTGCCGTACACCGAAAACCGTTGAAAGCCCATAACCTGATCGGTCACCTGAACCCGCCCGCGATGCAGCGTCAGCCCAGCAGTATCGGGCTGGGTGCCGTCGAACTCGTACCGCACACCCGCCTTTTCCTGCAAAATCTTCACCTCGGTCGCCTCAATCGCCCGCGTGTAATAGTCGGGGTACACTCGCGAGAGCAGAATAACGCGCGCCGCTTCATCCAAGGACTCCACTAGGTATTGGGCGTTCTGGTGAATATAGATAGCACCCGGGTGACCCTGAGTCATCGCCTGCGCCGAATCCATCGTGCCAATCAGCGAACCATCCTCGGCATCAATCAGCTGATAGGGACCACCGCCGGTGGCACGCAGATCCACCAGATTCGTCGCCGACTCCGCGTGGGTCCAATACCAGCCGTCCGCCCGGCGGCGCAGATAATTCTGCTGCACCAGCCGGTTAAGCAGAGCCTCGGTATGCTCGCCGAACAGGGAAAGCTCCTCGGCACGTAGCGGAGACTCCGCCGCGGCAGCGCACAAATGCGGCGAAAGCACATACGGGTTCGTCGGGTCGAAGACGGTAGCTTCCACGTTCTGCCCGAAAATCGCCTGCGGATGATGCACCAGGTACGTATCCAACGGATCGTCCCCGGCGATAAGCACAGCGAGCGCATCCTGACCCCCGCGACCGGCACGCCCAATCCGCTGAATAAAGGATGCGCGGGTTCCGGGCCAGCCCGTCACGAGCACCGCATCCAGCCCGGAAATATCGATACCCAGCTCAAGCGCAGAGGTACTTGCCAGCCCGAGCAGTTCGCCGGTGCGCAGCCGATGCTCAAGCTCACGGCGTTCCTCGGGCATATACCCCGAACGGTACGCCGCCACCCGATGCGCCAGCCCTGCTTCGGTCTCATCAAGGTAGCGCTGCGCTCGCTGAGAGATCAGCTCAGCACCGCGCCGCGACCGAGTGAAGGCGAGCGTGCGGGTGCGTGAGAGTACCAGGTCGGTGAGCATCTGAGCGCCCTGTTCGATAGCGGAGATACGTTGTGGTGCCTGCTTTTCCGCCTCGGAACGGGTGTCGAAGGCGCTCTCACCGGCGGCGAGTTTATCGGTCACCTGTGTATCGGGCAGGAACTCCGGTTCCCACAGGATGACGGTGGATTCTCCACGGGGCGCGGTCGATGCGGTAATCGCGTCAATGCTCCCCTCGGGCACTCCGATGAGCTTGGCGAAAGACTCGGCAGGGTTCGCGCTCGTGGCGGATGCCCCATAGAATACCGGGCTCACCCGGTACAGGGTGCAGACTCGGCGCAGGCGGCGCAGCAGATTGGCGATATGTGCGCCGAACACGCCGCGGTAGCTGTGTACTTCGTCAAGCACCACATAGCGCAGCCCGCGCAGGAAGTTCGCCCATTGCCGGTGGTTGCCTAAAATTCCGTAGTTGAGCATATCCGGGGTGGTGAGCACAAAATTAGCGTGTTCGCGCACCCACCGCCGCTCCTGCGCCGGGGTGTCGCCGTCATAGGTGGCGGCGTTGAGCCCGGGCAGGTGGTAGGCGGTGATGGCGTTGAGCTGGTCGGCTGAGAGCGCCCGCGCCGGTGAAATATATAGAACGTTCGCTCTCTGATGAAAACCTGTGGAACCTGCATTAGTGGCCGTGGCGCTGAGCGGTTCACGGTGCGCCCCGCGGTAGAGGGCATCGAAAGCGGGCATGAGGTAACTCAGCGATTTTCCGGATGCGGTACCGGTCGCCACAATCACATGCCGCGCCGTTGTGCCCGACTCATCGTGCCCCTGCCCGGATGCTCGCCCGAAGGAGAGCCGGTGCGCATCTTCGGCGAGTGCAGCATCGAAGGCGCAATGCGCTGCCTGTGCCGCCTGCACCTGGTGGGTATATGGTTCGTGCACGCCCAGCGACTCGAAGGCCTCAATGACGCGCGGGTGCAGCCAGTGCGGCCACGGCGAATACTGCCCTTCACGTGCGGGAATGCGGTGCACATGGGTGATTTGCGGGGGCAGCGAGCCGTCGTCGGGAAGCTTGGGTATAAGCCTGCTCAGCTGCTCGCGAAGGTTTTCGTCGGGGCGCGAGGCAGAGGAGGACTCGGAGTGCTCATCAGCTGGAAAGTCGGGGGAAGGTTCGGGGCGCATCACACCATTGTAAAACCTCGGGTACGGTAAACCGGCGTGGGCAATCGAAGGGGCACCCGGCATGTTCCGCTCGCCCCAGCAGGGAAGGTATTCGCTACCAGAAAACGGCGAAACCAGCCGGTGCAATGGGGCAGAAAAACGACGAGATATACCTCATGGTAAAGAAACCACATGCACCCATCATCGTGGGCGCATCGCGCAGGAGAACAGGGATTATCGGTCATGTTACGGGACGAGCACCGCCGCCACGGCACACACAATGTACCTAGAAAGCGTAAAATAGGAGGGTGGCTCAGAATCGAATTATCTTGTATTACCAGTTTGCCCCCATAACCGACCCCGTGGCGGTCATGCTCTGGCAGCGTGCCCTGTGCGAGAAGCTCGGTTTGCGCGGGCGCATCCTCATTTCCAAACACGGCATTAACGGCACGCTCGGCGGCGAAATCAGCGCGGTTAAGGCGTACACCAAAGAGACCCGCCAGTACCCCGGTTTCAAGAACATGGAATTCAAATGGTCTGAGGGCGGTGCCGAAGACTTCCCCCGTCTGTCGGTCAAAGCGCGCGATGAAATCGTGGCGTTTGGCGCTCCCGACGAGCTCAAAGTAGACGAAAACGGCGTGGTCGGCGGCGGCGTGCACCTCAAACCCGAAGAGGTGAACAAGCTTGTAGAAGAACGCGGCGATGAAGTCGTCTTCTTCGACGGACGCAACGCATTCGAGGCCAAAATCGGTAAGTTCAAGAACGCTGTGGTGCCCGATGTGCGCACCACCCACGACTTTATTCGTGAGATCGAATCCGGTAAGTATGACGATCTGAAGGATAAGCCCGTCGTCACCTACTGCACCGGTGGTATTCGATGCGAAATCCTCTCCGCCCTCATGAAAAACCGCGGATTCAAAGAGATCTACCAGATAGACGGCGGTATTGTGCGCTACGGCGAAAAGTACGGCGATAAGTCCCTGTGGGAGGGCTCGCTCTACGTGTTCGATAAGCGCATGCACATGGAGTTCACCCCGGATACCGTCACGATCGGCCAGTGCGAGCGCTGCTCGGCACCGTCCAATAAGTTCGAGAACTGCTCGAATGATCGCTGCCGCGAACTCGTGCTCCTGTGCCCCGAATGCGCCACCGACGATGCGAAACGCCGCTGCGTGCCCGAATGCGCGGTGGACCGCCAGAGCGCCCACGCTGGTATCTCATGAGCGATTCCGTACAGGCGCCCGTGACGGTTTCACCCGCGCGCATTGAAAAACACGGCTCTTTGCTGGTGGCGGGAGTATCTCAGGTGTATAAACTGGGGGACGATTTCACGCCGCTGTGGGATGAGCTGAATCAGAAAGCATCCCCGGCGATGCTCGATATTCTGGCGGTCACCCAGTACATTGGCGTGTGCACCCAACCCAGTACCGACGGATTCGTGCGCTACACGGCCGGTATTTTGGTTGATGACCGTGCCTCAGCGCATAAACTTGGGCTGGGGCTGCTGGAACTTCCCGCGAGCACCTACGCGGTGGTTGAGATTACCGGGCCGATTTCGCGGTCTATTCCGGCAGGTTTTGAGAGCTTTGAGCGTGAGTTCTTCCCGTCGCATCCGCAGTACCGCCCGCTAGGCGGCCTGGAGGTGTACGGTCGCGGCGATATGCAGGCGGCAGACTACACGATGGAACTGTGGGTTCCGCTGCTAGAGGTTCCTGTCTCAGCATAAAGCGCTCTGACTAGAACTCCTTGGTCTTCTCCCAAGCCTCTATTTCGCCGGGGACTACCTTGAATACGGGATGCACCGCAGGCTTACCGGCCTGGGTGAATTTCGCGAGACGCTCGGTAAGAATAGGCTCCCATTCGGCATCTCGCCCGGCAACTTTGTGCGCTAAAAAGCTCAATTCATAGGCAAGCTGGCCTTCGGTCACGGGAATAGAGCTCAGGTTCTTACCCCGCTCAGCGGCGATCAGCGAACGGTTGAAGGAGTACCCGCGCAGATGCGCCTCATCGGCGAGCCCATGCAGATAAGACCCAATAGCCTCTACCGGCTGAGAATGCGCACGAAATCGAATGAGCTGCGGGTGATTCGTGTACCCTCGGGTGAGCCCGCGCAGCACTTTCTGCGCAAGCAGGCTCTCACGCCAGCACGCGATCAGGGCGCGACGGTCAAGAAGGGACGGGTGGGCAGACCAAATACGCATCCACCCACTATACCGCCGCAGACCTGCGTTCATAGGTAAAACAGCAGCGGTCCGCCCAAAAATTATTGAGGTCGGGTGTACCTGTGGGGCGTGCGCATCTGAACAGGATGCGAGCGCCCCACATTAGTGTAGGTACCCTCTATGCTACGAGTTCCGCGCTAGCTATGCCCAGTATTCTGGGCTTTCGGGGGAAGGTGGGTCGGGCTGCTTATTCGGATCTGATGGGCAGAAAGAATACGTAATTGCACCGTCTCTGATTTCTCCCCGCCATTCTGCCCCGCCTTCAGCATTAACATAGGGGTTGAGTACATCGGGAGACACAAAGTTTCCGCCGCCTCCGCCGCCTCCCGAAGCAACGCCCACGAATGCGGCATCATCATACATATACACGGGATTTTCGGATGCGGCAGCCACCGCCGAACCGGATCCGCCTCCACCGTAGCCCGCGCCACCGCCTCCGGAAACAATGTATCCGATACCATTGCGGTCATCGCTTGTGTTGCCTGCAGTATTGAGCGCATACCCGTAGGCAACAACGCCGTCAGCCCCGTTGCCGTTGGGCCCAGAGCCCCCGGATTTGCCTGCGGTATTTCCGGTATGAATCTCTGTTCGTGAGGTTGAGGAAAAGGTCAGCTCTTTATCTCCCGTAATAGTGGCGAGGGCGCCGCCGGAGCCGCCAGCCGTGTTGCTGCCATTCGACCCGGAAGGAATCAAAACCTCGGCGTCGTAGTGCTGATAGTAACGTTCCTGCCCCGAGCGCCCCAACCCTTCGGACACAAAGTCAGTGCCTCCGTAGCCTCCCTGACCAATATATAGATCAGAGGTTTTATAGGACTTTGGGTCGTCTGTTATCCAGGTTCCCCCGTAAGAAAGGACGTGTGTGAGCCCGCGTGCGCCTGCGCCCCCGCCGCCTCCAGCGATGGCGAGTACGGTTTCTTGGGAAGTTTTCGCATCGACCATGACGATTGCCGAAGAACCACCGCCGGAGCCCGAATAGACCGTAACCTTATTGCTGTGGCTGTTCAGCTTGCCCTGTACATCTGACCCCAGCGCGGTGGGTAGTGCCGCAGAGGAACCGCCATTACCGTACCCTTCGCCGCCTTTGGCGGGGCGGTCATAATATCCGACGCCGCTGGCACCCACATAGAATTTGATGCGCTGCCCGGGTGTTACCTTGACGGTTCCTTGAATATAAGCACCACCGCCTGCGGTTCCGCCGGTTCTGTTATATCCTGTGGCTTCCGAGTACCGTGTCGCCAGGCTACCGCCCGACCCGCCGCGCAGGTAGAAGCGCATATACGAGGCATAATCGGGAACCACAATTTCTTCGTAGCCTTTTTCACCGGCTGCATGGCTTTGCGCGGCGGTGCGTACATCCTTGGCAAAAATATCGTAGCTTTTATCGGGGTCTAGGCAGGGGCCGTCGTCGGCAGATGATGATGCGTATGCCGGAATAACGGCGGTGCTCAGCACAAGCGGCGCAGCCCATGCGGTTCCGGTCACCAGATTGCGGCGAGAAAGACCTCGTCTCATGAAAATATCCTTGCGTTTGAAGTTGTCGTGAGTGTTTGCCGTGCGCAATGGCCCCAAAAAACCGCGCTGCACTGCCAGCTCAAGGCTGATAGGGCTTCGTAACGCGTGCGTGACGTCATGGTCAGCGAGATCCACTGTGACAGAGCGTTGCCATTATGTCATGACCTGTTGTATATCGAGTATTTCCTAAAATTCAGGTGCATCTTGAAGAGCCGAGCCAGAAAAGCAATGTCTGTAGCACCTGCGCCTAGAAAATAATGAATCATATGGTTTTTCTGCCGGGGTCTTATACATAAAAGCTTTGAACGAGGTATGGATATGCTAACGGTGGAAGAAATGCACATTCGTTACCTTGAGGTAAGTATTGCGCGTAAAAAAATATAAATAAATCATTACCTAATATGACGCATATATTTTATGTAGAAAAGCACTCTGACTAGTAGTTATATTGGTGGCTTTACTCATATTATTTAAAGCTTGTTCTGTAAAGTAAATAATTGTATGCTGAATGTTCATACACGAGGAAATACCCCCTGTAGGGCAATACGAAAGGCATAACAATGAACGCATCAGACACTCAAAAAACCGAACTTGTGGTACAGAATCTTGAACCACAGCCGGGCACAGAGAAAAAACTTGGTTTTCTTTCTTTTGGGCACTGGGCCGAAATTCCCGGTTCGCGCGTGAACAGCGCATCCGACTCACTGCACCAGGCTATCGATATGGCGGTAGGGGCCGAAGACATCGGCCTAGACGGTGCTTTCTTCCGCGTGCACCATTTCGATCAGCAGCAAGCAACTCCGTACCCGCTTCTGTCTGCTATCGCCGCGAAAACCAGCCGCATTGAGCTTGGTACCGGCGTGATCGATATGCGTTACGAGAACCCGCTGTACATGGCGGAACTCGCCGCAATGGCCGATTTGATTTCTGCCGGGCGCCTGCAGCTGGGTGTCTCACGCGGCTCGCCCGAATCCGTTATCCGCGGTTTCGAGAGCTTCGGCTATTACCCCGCCGAGGGTGAAGATGAGAGTGCGATGGCACGGCGTCACCTCGACCTCTTCATGAAAGCAATTCAAGGTGAAGGCATGGCACCCTCTGCGCGAGTACAGGGCAAGTACGCCCCCGTGCAGCCGCAGTCGCCCGGTCTGAGCGAGCGCATCTGGTGGGGCGCGGGAACTGACAGCACCGCCGTATGGACCGCACAGCAGGGGCTGAACCTCATGTCTTCAACGCTGATGCTTGAAGATAAAGGCATGCCCTTCGACCAGCAGCAGGCCGAACAGATTCGCCTCTACCGCGAGGAATGGGCCAAGGCCGGGTACACCCGCGTGCCGCGCGTTTCGGTCTCGCGTTCGGTGATCCCCATTATCGATGCCGAGTCGGCGCGCTATTTTGGTCGCCGCGCGCAGGAAGATTCGCAGGATTACACCGGTATTATCGACAACACCTTCTCGCGGTTTGGGCGCAGTTATATTGGCGAACCCGACCTGATTGCCGAAGAACTCGCCCGTGATGCTGCCGTTCAGGCGGCAGATACCGTGCTGTTGACCGTGCCGAATCAACTGGGTGTGGACTTCAACTTGCGGATGCTCGAATCCATCGTGAAGGACATCAAACCCGCGCTGACGGTAAAGGCATAGCGGAGTTCCGTTCCTGCAAGATCGAGTGGGAATAACGCGAGCAGGTGGTTTTGGTACGAGCAGGTAGTATTTTCCTACTTGCTCGGCCAAAAACCACCTGCTCGCGGCGTTAAGAAATGGGGCGCTTAGAATGGGGAGTATGGCTGATGAACTGTACTCCCACATCCCCGACACCCCCATAAGCGACGATACCGCCCGGCTTGAGCGAATCCGGGGCGCCCTTGAGAAGCTTAACTACAGCTACGACGGGGTGCGTGAACTGCTGGGGGAACGCGCTTTTGAGGCAATGGCGCGCGACCAGGTTGTGCCCGGCACCTGGCGGGTACAGAACATCCTTGATGATGCGCACACCACCGACCCCGACCGCCGCCTGGCGCGCATGATCGGGTTTTTCCTGTTCGCACGCACCTTAACCCGCACGGAACTTGCCGATGCGCTCGGTGGCGAACCCGCGCTGAATGACCTTATCGCGGCAAACCTCGTGGAACCGGCGGAGTCAGAAAATACCTGCACCCCCGAGAACCCCGGCGAAGAACCGCATTACCGCGCCGTGTTTGACCTGCGACCGCATTCGGCTGATGACGGCACCGAGCTGTGGGTGGCCTCCGACTTGGGGGCGCATCAGCGACCCGGGGTGCTGCGCAAAGATCACGTGCTGGGTATCGGGCAGGCATCCCTGACTCTGGCGCAGATTACCGAGCGCACCCCCGTGGTGCGTGCCCTTGACGTGGGAACCGGGTGCGGTATTCAGACCTTCCACCTGCTCGCCCACGCAGACCACGTGACGGCCACCGATATTTCGCCGCGTGCCCTCGCCTTCGCACGGTTTAACCTGCTGCTGAACGCCCCGGCCCTGAAACTCGACCCGCAGAACCTTGAAGCACGCGTCAGCCTCCGACAAGGCTCTTTGCTGGAACCCGTGGCAGGGGAGCAGTTCGACCTTGTGGTCTCAAACCCGCCGTTCGTCATTACCCCGCGCCGCGCAGACGAAAGCAGCGACGACCAGTTTACGTACCGTGACGGCGGGCTGCCCGGCGACGATATTGTCAGCACGCTCATTCGGCGCATCCCCGAGGTGCTGGTGCCCGGCGGGCGCGCCCAGATGCTCGGCAACTGGGAAATTCACCGCGATAACACCGGCGAGGCGCAGCCCTGGGATGCGCGCCTGCGCACCTGGTTCGCCGAATCCGCCACCGGCACACCGAGCGAGGCGTGGGTAATTCAACGCGAAGTGCTCACCCCCGAATCCTATGCGGAAACCTGGCTTAAAGACGCGAGTGAAAACCGCGACCGCGACCACTACGAGAACACTTACCGAGCCTATCTCGACGACTTTAAAAACCGGAACGTTCATTCTATTGGGTTCGGGATGCTCTGGCTCCGCCGCCCGGCACACCCCGCCGAAACCGCACCCCTAAACCGGTTCGAAGATATCACCTACCCCATAGCCCAGCCCATCGCGCAAAGCATCACCGAAGCCGTGGCACGCTTCGACCGCCTTACCGCCCTGACCGATCAGGCGCTCGCCGAAGCCCACCTCGTTCTCGCCGAAGACGTGACCGAAGAACGCCACGGCCGCCCCGGCGCCGAGCATCCGAACGTAATTCTGCTGCGTGCCGGATCCGGGCTGTGCCGCACAATTCTGCTCTCAACCGAAACCGCCGGATTCGTCTCCGCATGCGACGGCGAGCTGAGCATCGGGCAGATTTTAGGTGCGCTCGCCGTGCTTCTCGGTTGGGAAGACTACACGCCGGATGCGCGCGCCGCCTTCGGTACCGAGAATGAGCATCCGCGCGATACCCTGCTGGTCGCTATTCGAGAACTCATCGAAAAAAGCTTTCTGCACTTCGCAGATGAAAACAGCTAACCCCCGGCACCCCAGCGCGAACCTATAAAACACGCCTTGCCGCGCCGAACATCACAAATTTCGGCACGAAGAAACCCCTACACTAAAAGAATGACTATGCAAGACACCCCAGACACCACCAAGAAAATGAGCGCCGAAGACTGCTGGGCGCGCCTGCAGGCCAACAATCTAGGGCGACTCGTGCTCACCGACGGCAACTTCGTAGACGTGCTGCCGGTCCTCTACGGGGTAGCCGACCACGAAATCTACCTGCGCACCACCCGCGGCGACCGTTTCTCCGCCGTGGTTATGAGCCGCCGCGTCTCCTTTGAAATCGACGAGGAATTAGAGAACGGCATCCGCTCCGTGATCGTGCAGGGCGTGGCGCACTGGCTGCCGCCCGAAATGACCCCGCCGCTCGTGCACACTTTCGGCCTGCGCCACTACGAAAGCGGGCACCTCATGCAGTGGGTGCGCATTGTGCCGCGCAAAGTGTACGGCCGGGAATACCCGCTTCTTCCCGCCCAGGGCGAAGGATATTTTCCATACAACTAATTTCGCCCGCCAGCTCGCCTAAGGCCCATATCTACGGTTGCCAACTCGATACAGACGTGCATAATAACTGGTATCGTTGCATCCACACCCTTAATCCAAACACAAGCTGTAAAACGTGATAAGACACATGCGTGATAAGCGCACCTAATAGGCGTAACCGCCAGAATGTGCGCTATTGTTGTATCGCATCTACACCATACAAATATGAGGAGAGCCGTGCCCACCAAGGCAAAGAACGGAAAAGCGCTGCTGATCGTTGAGTCCCCATCGAAGGTGAAGACTATCAGCGGTTATTTAGGAAACGAATTTCTGGTGGATTCGTCCATGGGACATATTCGTGACCTGCCGCAGCCTTCCGAACTGCCCGAAAACCTGAAAAAGGGCCCGGTCGGCAAGTTCGCGGTCAATATCGACGACGATTTTGACCCCTACTATGTGGTTAACCCCGACAAAAAGAAAAAAGTCGCCGAACTCAAACGCAAACTCAAAGACGTTGATGCCCTCTACCTCGCAACCGATGGTGACCGCGAAGGTGAAGCGATCGCTTGGCACCTCAAAGAGGTTCTGAAACCCAAGGTTCCCGTCTACCGCATGACCTTCCCCGAAATCACCCGCGAAGCCATTGAACGCGCCTTCGGGGAACTGCGCGATATTGACCTGCACCTGGTTGATGCTCAAGAAACCCGCCGCATTCTTGACCGTATCTACGGTTACGAAATCTCACCCGTGCTCTGGCGCAAGGTCGGCCGCGGGCTATCCGCGGGTCGCGTGCAGTCCGTGGCAACCCGCCTCGTTGTCGAGCGCGAACGCGAACGCATGGCCTTCGTCGCCGCCAACTACTGGGACCTGACCGGGCATTTCATCACCACCAGCAACGAGGGGTTTGACGCCAAACTTGTGGCGGTCGACGGCACCCGAGTTGCCACCGGTAAAGACTTCGCCGACGACGGCACCCTCACCTCCACCAAGGTCACCCACCTCTCAGAGGCGGATGCGCGTACCCTCGCCGAAGCCCTCACCGCCGCTCCCTTCTCGGTGCGCTCGGTCGAAACCAAGCCCTATAAACGCCGCCCCGCCGCGCCGTTCACCACCTCAACCCTGCAGCAGGAGGCGGCACGCAAGCTGCGCTTCTCATCGCGCGTAACCATGCAGGTTGCCCAGCGCCTCTACGAGAGCGGCTACATCACCTATATGCGTACCGACTCGGTGGCACTCTCAGACCAGGCCGTGAAGGCGGCACGCCGCCAAGCATCCGAACTCTACGGCACCGAATACGTGCCCTCCGCGCCACGCACCTACGCCTCCAAGAGCAAAAACGCGCAGGAAGCACACGAAGCAATCCGCCCCGCGGGTGACGCCTTCCGCACCCCCGACGCCGTGCGCGGCACGCTCTCCAACGACGAATACCGGCTGTACGAGCTGATCTGGAAGCGTACCATCGCCTCGCAGATGGCAGATGCCACCGGTTCGACCGCATCCGTGCGGTTAGGGGCAACCGCATCCAACGGGCGCGACGCCGAGTTCGCAGCATCCGGCACCGTCATCACCTTCCGCGGCTTCCTTGCCGCCTATGAGGAAGGTGTAGACGCAACCCGCCTGGCAGAACGCGACGCCAAGAACGCTGAGAAACGCCTGCCTGCGCTCGCGCAGGGCGACTCGCTCACCGCTGAAAAACTTGAAGCCACCGGGCATGAGACCCTGCCCCCGCCCCGCTACACTGAGGCTTCGCTCGTGAAAACTCTTGACGAGCTGGGCATTGGGCGCCCCTCCACCTACGCCGCCGTGATTTCAACGATTATGGACCGCGGCTATGTGCAGGTGCGTTCCGGCTCGCTCGTACCTTCGT
>ERZ773004.678-NODE-678-length-20222-cov-4.100808_pt1 | contig 20222 bp, 18 predicted proteins | sample MGYA00580667_ERZ773004 | MGnify/ENA primary metagenome ERZ773004 (study PRJEB29015, sample SAMEA2737963) | human oral metagenome | biome: human oral; feature: human-associated habitat; material: dental | place: China | collected 2123 ... | reverse complement strand
AATAAGAGGAGCAAGCGTCACGGCGCAAAAGACCGCATGAGCCTGCGCGATATGATTGAGGAGTATGCACGCATCTCTCTTTGAACATCGGGCCGTTTCAGGCAGCAGCCATGCGCGCCAATGAGGAAAAGGGGTGTGACATGCTTTGGCTGAGCTTTTCCAACATGATCTCTGTCAGGTTACGGGACTGCTGAATATGATGCAGTTCATCCGCCATGCGTCCGCATCAATGCAGCGCGGCGCCGCCGGAAAACTGACATTCCTATACTTTGACATCGAAAATTTCAAGAGCTTCAATCAGAGATATGGATTCCGGCAGGGGAATGTATTTTTACGCTATATGGCAGATCTGCTGCGGGAGATCTTCAATGGCGATCTGATTGCACGCTTTAACGATGACCATTTCGCCGTCGCGACGGAGCGGGAGAATATCGCTGACTGTATTCAGTTCATCCATGAGCGCATTCGCTCTTATGAGCTGGGGCTTTCCATGGAGGTCAAGACGGGTGTCTACCACCCCGGCGCAGATGTGACGGACATCGTGCTCATCATGGACCGTGCCAAGATCGCCTGCAACAGCATTAAAAAGACGTATGACCTCACCTGGGCGGAGTTCAACCCCGCGATGGAGGAGGCCATCAATTTCCGCAGCCATATCATCCGTTCGTTCCACGAGGCGATGCAGCAGGGCTTTATCAAGGTATTCTATCAGCCGGAGGTTCGCGTGATGACGCGTGAAATCTGCGGATTTGAAGCACTGGCGCGTTGGAACGACCCCGTCCATGGGATGATTTCTCCCGGCATCTTTGTGCCCGTACTGGAGGAGGCACACCTATCGCCGCAGCTCGATCTCTACATCATCGAGCAGGTATGCCGGGACTTTGCCGCCGTGCGCCGCGCCCTGCCGGACTGGGTGATGCTGCGCACCTCGGTCAACCTCTCGCGCGTGGATTTTCGTCTGCTGGACGTACTGCAGGCGATTGAGGACATCCGTGTGCGCTACAATGTGACGCGCGACATGCTCAACATCGAGGTCACAGAGGGCGCACTCAGTGAGGATGAGGTATTCCTGCAATCAGAGATCGCACGGCTGCGTGCGGCAGGCTACGAGGTCTGGATGGATGACTTCGGCAGCGGCTACTCCTCGCTGAACAACATCAAGGATTTCGTCTTTGATGTCATCAAAATTGATATGAAATTCCTTCGCTCATTCGAGGTAAATCCAAAGTCGCGTGTCGTCCTGCGCTCCATTGTCAACATGGCAAAAGAGCTTGGGATGCATACACTCGCCGAGGGGGTCGAGACGGAGGAGCAGTTTGCGTTCCTGCGCGAGATCGGCTGTGAAAAGGTACAGGGGTATCTCTTCAGTGCGCCGATCCCGCTGTCGAAGGCCATCGACTTTTGCTATGGGGAAAAAGCGCAGCTCACACCGGAGCCGACGGAGCTGAACTCTTACTACGCGGAAATCGGGCGCATCAATGTCCTCTCAAGCGACCCGCTGCAAAGCCACAGCGGTGGAATGAACGGCGAGATGCTCTCTCTGGCGATTCTCGAACGCCATGAGGATGAGATCCGCTACCTCTATCAGAGCAGTATGTTCCAAGAATTCATGCGCAGCATCCAGCTCGGCGAGGAGAGCGCACACACGCCGCACTACGAGCGGCGCCTCAAGCAGCATCGGCGCATGGTCGCGCGCATGATGGATGAGGCCGACCGTACGGGACGCGAGGTCTATACCGACTTTATCACGCACAACGCCTTTAACAGTATGCGTCTGCATCTGGTGACGCGCGACGCAAAAGATACCCGTACCGTTTTTCTTATGGCGACGGTCAACATTTCACGCTTTAGCCCGGAGGCCGGCTCCATGCAGGAGTCGCTCAATCAGATTGTCGCACTCTATGACCGAATCGACCTCTATGACCTGGAAACGAAGAAGGTCACGCAGCTCTACCGCGAGGTCTGCGAGCCGCGCATCATAGAGAGCTACGGACATTTTGAGGAGTTCGTCCGCCGCTACGCCGAGGAGATGCTGCTCCCCGAGGAGCGCGTACCGTTCCAAAAGTTTTACAGTGAAAAGCATCTGCGTGCCATTCTTGAGGACAAGAATGCATGCCGCCATGTCGCTGTACTCTTTCACCGGAAGCTGCCGGACGGCAGATGCGTTTTGCGTCTGCACCTGCTGCTCCCGTTCCATGTCGAGCAGCGCGAGTATGTCATCTCATGCATACAGACCATTGATGAAAAAGGGATTGGCTCTGTTCTTGCAGCCATCACCTGACAGCGCGGAAACGGCTGTATGCAAAACGGCCCAAGAATCCGCGCATAAGCAAGTGTGCGCGGAGGACGCCCGCTGCTCGCACAGTGCGCCCCCGCCAGATTTCCTGCGGGAAAGTCTGCACGCTGAAGCGTCCGACGCATCTAAATGTACATGCGCACGCATGCCTGCACAGCATTTGCGCGGCGTGCGCTGACAGTCCATAACAACAGCATCACGCCTAAAAAAGCTGCTGCATCCATCGGGTTGGATGCAGCAGCTCTTTGCTGTGCTGAACGCTTTGCCTATGGCGCTCTATGCCCGCTACGGCACCGATGCGCATGTTGCCGCAGCGCTCCGATCCTGCTATACTCCTTTTAACAAGAACATATGTTTGAAAGGAGTCCTGGAATGAACAACAACATTACGGCTGCTGCGGCAGATGCGCCGCAGCAGGGTACGCGCCGCGATTTTCCCGCGCTGACGAAGGATGCAGAGGATGCGCTGATCCGCCGCGCCGTGCGTGGGGAGTGCGGCGCGATGCACGAGATCTGTGCGCGGTATCGGGGACTGATCCTCAGTGAGGCACGCGCCTCCTATCTGCGGAACGCAGCCCTCGCGCCGGAGGCCGAGAGCATCGCCTCGCTCGCCTTCCTTGAGGCGCTGCACGACTATGACCCGGGGCATGGCGCCCCCTTTGCCGCGCTTGCAAAGAGCCGCGTCCACGGAGCGCTCTACACCGCCTTTCGCCGCGCACGACGCGACTGGATGCACACCTGTCACCCGGAGCAGGATGGAACAGGCGACTGTTGGGCGCACTGCGGGGGCACAACGCGCTCAACGGAGGCGGCCGATCTGCGCCTTTTCGTACACGGCATTCTCAGGCATGCGATGCAGCGCCTCACGGAGCGGGAAAAGGCGGTGCTCTCTCTGCATTTTTTCCGTGATCTCACGCTGCGGCGCATTGCATCGCTCCTAAAGACATCGCCAAACGCCATCAGCAAGTGCAAGGCAAATCTCGTGCGCAAACTGCGCGCGGCAGCATTCGTCCCACAGCCCTGCTGAACCCGCCCCGCCGCACTTACACTGCTGCACGAAATGCGATATTCGTGCAGCAGTTTTTCTTTTGCCTAAAATTATCATCGACTGTGACTATGGCAACGGAACATAGAATGATTCTCTCCTATACTATGCTATATCACTGAGATATATTTTCATTTTAACAGGGGAGGCACTGCCGCAGCGATGCTTCCCATAAAGGAGTGGTTGCATTGTCAGATACAGCAAAACCGGAGATGGGGCATGAGTTCCTCGCACGCCTTGGCAAGACGCGTCTGCGTCCAGGCGGACGCGAGGCGACGGAGTGGCTCCTTGGACACGTCGATTTTACCGCGGACACGCATGTGCTTGAGGTCGCCTGCAACATGGGGACGACGATGGTCGCGCTCGCAGAAGCACACGGCTGCCGCATCACAGGATTGGACATGAATCCAAAGGCGCTTGAGAAGGCACGTGCCAATATCGAAAAGCATGGACTGAATGATGTCATTGATGTGGTAGAGGGAAATGCACTCGCGCTGCCGTTCCCGGATGCCTCATTCGATGTCGTCATCAACGAGGCAATGCTGACGATGCTGCCGCGTGAGAAAAAGAGCGTGGCGGTGGGCGAGTATTTCCGCGTGCTGAAGCCGGGCGGTATTCTCCTCACGCACGACGTTGCGCTGCGCACGACGGATGAGGCGCAGTGCGCGGCGCTGCGTGCGGGGATTTCGCGTGCCATCCATGTGAATGTCGATCCCATGCCGATCGATACGTGGCAGGATCTCTTTGAACGGACAGGATTTCAGACAGAGATTCAGACCGGCGATATGACGCTGCTTGACCCCGTAGGACTGGTGCGTGATGAGGGCTTTGACGGCGCCATGAACATCATCCGCAACGGGCTGCGGACGGAGAACATCGAGCGTTTCCGCCAGATGTTCAACTTCTTCTTCGACCACACGAAGGAGTTCGCCTATATCGCTGTTGTGAGCAAAAAGTAAGGCGTATTCTCCCTGACGCTGCCTGTGCGCCGGCAGGCATGCGGGCAGCGCAATCAGTCAGGGACGATGAGAGGAGAAAGATGGATGAAAAAGAAGATCGATGGCGCACGTATCGCAGTCGCACTCCTCGCGCTCGCCGCACTGCCGCCCACAGTACATGCAGATACGGAACAGGCAGAGCTGCCGCTCTATGAGCTGGATGAAGTCGTTGTAACGGCTTCCGGGTTTGCCGAGGAGATCCGCTCGGCACCGGCGAGTATCTCCATCATCCGCGGAGAGGAGATACAAAAGCGCGGCTATACGGATCTGCGTCAGGTGCTTGACACCGTGGAGGGTGTCGATACCTTTGGCGCAACGGGACGTTTCGATACGCCTGCCATCTCCATCCGTGGCATGGATGACAGATATACGCTCATCCTCGTGGACGGCGTCGCACAAAGCGGTCCCGGTATCGGCGGCGGGATGATGCGCAGCTTCAATCAGATTGCGAATACGAGTTTGCCCGCACCTGCGCAGATTGAGCGCATCGAGATTGTGCGCGGGCCGATGTCAACGCTCTACGGCTCGGATGCCATGGGCGGCGTCATCAACATCATCACGAAGAAGGTCACAGACACGTTCCAAGGAACTGTGTCGGCAGGCAATCTCTTTGAGACGACGGACGGCAAGAAAAATATGCAAAAGTATGCGTTCCATGTCTCAGGTCCCATCACAAAAGAAAAGTTCGGCATGCAGATGCGCGGCAGTTATCTAAAGCGCGGCGCCTCGCGCTTTGGCATCGAACATGAGGCACGTGACTATGACAACTGGAATCTCGGCACACGACTGACATATGCGCCCTCGGCAAAGAGCAGCTACTATCTAGACATTGACCGCGGGCAGAATATGCGCGATGGAGATTTTGCGCAGCGGATGCGGATGCCGGCGCCCATCCCCGGCGCTTTTGTACGCACGGCACTGGACGGCACAATGGCGCAGCGCTTTGACCGCACGAAGGCGGTGATCGGCAGCGAGCATCAAATCGGTCGCGCCACGTGGACAAATACGCTTTCCTTTCTGCGCAACGAGATGCACCTGGACGCGGATATGGACGGCACGGCGCGTCCCTCTATTATGCCGCGCATCATTCCAATCCGGTCAAAGATTCGCAACCATGTGACCAATGACTTTTTTACCTACGATACGAAGTATGTCACGCCACTCGGCGATGCACACAAGATGACGGTCGGCGCACGTGTGCAGCACGAGAAGGCAGACTATCATTTGCAGCGCACCATCCGCCCTAGCGGGTGGGCACCGCCGCCATTCGTCGCCATGATGCAGCGGCGCAGCTCCGATGACCTGGGCAACGTCTCTCGAACGAACTGGGCGCTCTTTGCCGAGGATGCGTGGCACATCACGCAAAAGCTCGGCTTTACCTACGGTCTGCGCTACGACCATCCCGGGGACTACGACGCACATCTCAGTCCGCGCGGCTATCTCGTTTACGAGGTGAATGACCATTTCACGATGAAGGGCGGGATTGCGACAGGCTATAAGGCGCCGACGATGCTCCAGTCCAGTCCCGTGGACGTCCATCTGAATATCACGGGAGAGATCTATCGCGGCAGTGCAGCGCTAAAGCCCGAAAAGTCTACAACAGAGGAGATTGGGCTTTACTACCATAACCGCCACGATACGAGTGCGCATGTGACCCTGTTCCATACGGATTTTAAGAACAAAATTGAGCTTTCCCCGGCGGTGAATGTCCCGGGCGTGGGTGCCGTCCGCACCTATGAGAACATCGGCAAGGCACGCATCCATGGCATAGAACTCGGCACGAATTTCACACTCCTGCCAAAGCTCACGGCAGGAGTGAACTGGACGCTGCTCACGAGCCGCATGAAAAGCGGTGCTGAGGAGGGGCGTGCCCTGCGCTCTACGCCAAAGCACGCGGTCAATCTAAAGCTCGACTGGATGCCGACAGAGGCAACCGATGTCTGGCTCTCTGCCCAGTACCGCAACGGCATGCGGCGCAGCATCTCGCACGTTGAGGGGCTAAGTGACACCTACCGCCCCTTTAAGGTACTGAATCTCGGTATAACGCATAAACTGCGTGAAAATCTTACTGTTCAGTTTGCCGTGAACAATCTGCTAAACCGCGACTTTGACCGCGCAGTAACCATCGGTGACAAGGTATACAGCTACTACTACGACGATCTCGACAGCGACGGCGTAGCCGGCGGCACCTATATCGCACGCCGCAGTTATTGGCTCGGGCTTTCGTACGATTTCTAGGCAACGGCTTCTCTTTATAAAAAGAAACACATTTCGCCCCATACATACACAAAGAGGTTCTGTCAGGACGTTCCGGCGGAGCCGCTTTGTTGTGCAACGATGTGCATATCTATTGAGAACATCTATATATGGAAAGATTTGCACAATGTGCGCGAATGTGTTAGGATAGGGCGGTATGTTTTACTCTATGTCGTCGCTGCGGGCAGCAGACCCCATCTGCACCCGACGGCAGGAAAAGTTCATAGGAGGTTCATCATGAACGATGAAAAGAAACATGCGGACGTGATTGCCCATGAGGCAAAGCGTACCGCAGCCGCAGGTGCACTGTTCGCCGCAGCCTGGGTATTGCTCGGCTTTGGCCTTGCAGGCGTCGATGCAGACATCGCAGGTTTTCCGCTCTGGACGCTGACAAGCTCGGTCGGCGTGCTCATCATGGGCACCATACTCGCCGTATCGCTTGCGTGTGCGGCGAAGGATGTTCCATTTGATGCGGAAAAGGAGGAAACGCGATGAACAGCATCCTCATGCTCCTGCCTCTGCTCGCCTTTATGGCGGCCATGCTCGCGCTCGGCATCTATGTGCGGCGGCAGAGCCACGCGGGCGGCTTTCTCTCGGGATATTTCGTCGGCGGACAGTCGCTCGGTGCCTTCGTCCTTGCGATGACGATGGTCGCAACTTACAGCTCCGTCAGCTCCTTTGTCGGCGGGCCGGGCATGGCGTATGAGATCGGCTTTGGCTGGATCTATATGGCAGTCATACAGACCATGACCATCTTCCTCGTACTCGGTATTTTCGGAAAAAAAATCGCCCTGCTCGCGCGCCGCATCAACGCCGTCACGATTGTGGACATCCTGCGCCATCGCTATCAGTCGGATGCACTCGCGGCATGTGCGGCGCTCGCCATTGTCGTATTCTTCGCAGCATCCATGGTCGCGCAGTTCGTCGGCGGTGCGCAGCTCTTTGCCGCCGTTACGGGCTACCGCTATGAGCTGGGATTGGTGCTCTTTGGCATCGTGGTCGTCCTCTATACCTCGATTGGCGGCTTCCGCGCAGTGGCGCTGACGGACACCTGCTGTGCCATCGTGATGATGCTCGGCATCGTGATTCTCTTTTACTATGTGCTGGATGCGGGCGGCGGCCTTTCCAGTATTCTAAATGAACTGCGCACCACGCACCCGGAGATGCTGACGCCGACGGCAGCGGGCCGCATGCCCATCTCCCTTTATATCTCCCAATGGCTGCTCGTGGGTGTGCTCACCATCGCCCTGCCGCAGTCCGTCGTCCGCGGTATCAGCTACCGAAGCAGCCGCGATATGCACCGCGCCATGGTGATCGGGACGATTGTCATTGCCTTTATGAACATCGCCGTCAATCTCGTGGGCGTCCTCGGCCGCGGCGTCCTCGGTGTCCCTGCCAAGGATATTGGCGGCGTGGACAGCGTGATTCCGCATCTGATGGCCGCCGTCGTGCCGCCTGCACTCCTCGGGTTTGCCATCATCGGCCCGCTTGCGGCGTCCATCTCGACCATCTCGGGCGTGCTCATCGTCGCCTCATCTGCCGTCGTAAAGGATGTCTACCTGCACCATATGAAGCAGCGAGGGCAGGAAGTGTCCGACAAGACCCTGCGACATCTCTCCATGGGCGTCACCGCAGCGCTTGGCATCCTCGTCTTCATCCTCGCCATTGCGCCGCCATCGCTCATCTGGCTGATCAATATGTTCGCCTTTGGCGGTCTTGAAACAGCGTTCTTCTGGGTGCTCGTCTTCGGTCTGTTTACAAAATCAGCAACGCGCACGGGCGCTCTTTTCTCTATGGCAGGCGGTACACTCATCTACTGCGGCGCAATGGCGGCAGGATTCAAACCGTTTGGTCTGCATCCCATCGCCATCGGCATCACCGCATCCCTGTTTCTTTTCCTCCTCGGAAATCTCTTAGAGCAGCGCAGCGGAAAGGGAAAGGCTTGACTTTTCACTTTGTGCAACCTATAATAAAGACATAAAAAGAGTGACTGATGTTTGGTACCGTCGGTCTCTCCCCAGAATTAAATTTATTCTTGAAGAAGGAGCCGACGCGAACCGTTGTCGGTTCTTTTTTCTGTCTATCTAAAAATCAGAAATATGATGTTCACCGCGAGCGTCGCCGCCCCGATGAGGAGTGAGAGCTTTTCATAAAGCGTCACGCACATCACCCCCTGCAGGGGAAACCAACTGTCATCAGTCACCGCTTGTCATTATAACATAAAGCTTTTGCCAATAGAACAGGAAGAATCCTGTTCTATTTTTTTGTCTCGGATGCCGCCTCGACAAGCGGGACGAAGTACGCCTCCGTCCCTGCGATCTCCTCGGGGGAAAAGCGTGCACCGACGGCAGACGGCGCCCCAAAGAGCATGAAGCACGAGAGCGTCAAAAAGCCCTCTTTCTCGCCGGAGTCCACTGTATGAACGAAATGCGGCTGACGGATGAAGGTTTGATACATCGCCTTTTTGCTCTCACGGCAGATGATTTCGTCCTCGTTTTCCACCTGTTTTCTCAAAGGGATGGTATGGCTGCATCCGTGCTTTTCTACGATGCTGATGTTGCGTCCCTCGCGCCCCCAAATCTCCTTGCGGATGTACGCACCATCCGCGCATGTGTCAAAATCGTCCGCAAAGTACGAGGGCGTAAGATAGCGCTCGATGATGCCGCACTCATGGGCGGTGAAGAACTGCCGCGTGCGTGCGAGTGCATAGACGAGCGCCATAAAGGACTTGTTCTGCAGGATGATTGCCTCGGGCGGGTTGAACAGGGAGAATTTTCCCGCTTTGTAAAGCGCCAGGAACATCTGCCCGAGCGGCTCACCCGCCGGCGTCTGCTCGTCGATGAGGATCTCCATGGGGTGCAGACGGTAAAGCGCCCCCGCATACCCGCCATCGGTGAGCGGGATGCCTGCCGCATCGAGCTCCATCTCATAGAACGAGAGAAAGCGAACGTCGGCATGGGGCGCCCCCTCCTGCATCTGCCGCATGAGAAAGCGCGTTGTCGAAAGATCCTCGGGATAGTCGTCAAAACAGGAGAATACAAAGGGACGGTATGAGAGTGTCTTTGCCCGAAGATCCGCAACGGGCATACAGAGCGCCGCATGGATGCGGGCGAGGAACGCGCGCAGTGCGCTGAGCGCACCTTCGTTCGGGTCGCCCATACCAAAATAGTCTGCCGCAACACCATTTGCATAGAACGACTCAACGATAAAACAGGGCGTATCTGCATTGATCTCTACCATGTGGATCTGCCCCTGCACATCCAGTACAAAATCAAAGCGCGAGAGCCATGTGGGAAGATGAAAGGCATTCGGCAGATGCAGATAGGGCAAAAGCTGCGCGGGCATGTCCATCGCACGCGCAAAATCGGCGGGCACATGCTGAAAGACCGCCGCCGCCTTGCAAAAGATGCGAAAGAGCGCGGCAGACGCCGTGCGCAGTTCGTCATAGAAGCTCTGCGGAAATGCCTCTGCTGTGTGCGTCGGATAGCGGTCCGCATAATCGCCGTACTGGATATATGAAAAAATATCCGCATCCAGCCGATCGATGTAGGTTGCTTTCATATCGGGCCTCATGAACCGCCGGAGGAGCGGATGCCCGCACGGCCAAAGCCGGACTTGCGGCTGATGCTGCTCGACTGATCGCTCCGTTTGGATTCGTAATCACCGCTGCGCCCCGTAAACACATGGCTTACGCCGTGTCCGTGCGTGCCCCCCGTTTTTCCAGCGGTATAGGGTGCGGGAAGCGGCTCTACGGTACCATGCACACGGTAGATCATGGCATCGGCATCCATCGCGCCGCCGGGATATGAAAACCCGTGAAAGGCGAAGTACTGCACGGCAATCGGCGCCAGCAGGCTCGCCGTGCCGTATGTCCAGATGAGATTGCCCGCCGTATCGCGGCGAAATGTCACGGCTGTGTCATTGTCGTAGAGCGCTGTCTCCGTTCCGTCCCCATTGTTGAGCAGGGTAAAACGTCTGCCGAACGCATCCGAAAGACGCGCCTCGCCCTCGTTCCACGCGGGATGAATGAGGTCACACGCAGCAAAGGCAATATCGTTGCGGTAGTAATAGGCCGCGCCAAGTCCGGCGACGGATGCAAATGCGGCGACAAGAAGCGCCGCCTTTTTTCCCATATTCTCCATGCAGCCCCCCTCCCTATACGCGCATCGCTCAGTGCACCGCACCGCTGATGACAAGCGAAAGTCCAACGAAGATGCCAAAGACCAAAATCCCCGCCGCCGTATTGCCCTTTTGAATCTCTGCAGCAAGCGCATATTTGCGGTGCCAGAGATTGACTGCGAAAAAGCCCAGAATAAAGCAAACAATGCCAAGCGCGGCATAGACAGCGCTTGAGAGCACGCCCTGCATAAAGTCCGGTGCGGCGGCTTCATAGACGGGGGATAAAATGACAGCACGCAGGATCTCTCCGATCCCGATGAAAGAGCCTGCCGAGAGCCATGCAACGGCGCGGTTGCCCCGCCGAATCTCCGCGGCGAAATCGCCGGGGATAAAAAGGTCAATCACCGCATTGGACACAATCATCAGCAGTATGCCAAATGCCGCATAAAATATGGTGAGCATCAGGTCGGACAGATAGATCATAGAAGCCTCCTTTGTACTGGGGTGCTAAACAGCGCAGATACCGCTGCGCTTTTCTCCTGTGCGCTCTTTCATGCACGGTCAGTGGTTCTTGCGGTAGTGCTTGTTTTCGGACGTCTGCACAGGTGCGGTGCCGGCAGCGGCAGGCGCACTTTGCGCGGCGGGTGCAGGGCCGGATGCAGGCTTTTCAAGAACAACGGCGGCGCGTCCGCGTTCATCGCCCGCGCGTACGAGTTCGGCGTACCGGGCGAGCGTATGACTGCGTTTCATCTGCTCCTCCAGGGGTGTCGTATCAGGCTCCGCCGCGCAAAGAACGATATGTGCAGCACCGCTCGGATCAGCCGTAATGTAAGCAAGCTCCTCCTTCGTACGGATGACAATGGGGCGCTCTGGGTTCGTCTCATCTGCAAAGGCATCCTGCACCCATCCGTCCACCCCCTCGATGAGGTCAAGCGCAGCAGTGGCAGCATCCACATCCGCCGTATACATCACTGCACCGCCCTCATCCGCCTGCCGCGTATAATACGGCGCATCCGACAGGTGTTCGTGGAGCGCATAGGGCACGCCGAGAAAGCGGCGGAACTGATGCCATTCCTGCACATCGGGCACTATGTTTATGACAAAGTATATGATGCTGAAAAGACCAATCACAGCGAATATGTATGCGCCAATATTCTCGCCGTACCGCAGGAACTCAGTTTGTATGCGCATCTGCATAGCACGGCGTACAGCAGCAGAATCATCCACGGGAACAATATCAGAGGACGCAATCTTTTGCCCCTGTGCGGCAATCTTTACGCTGCCCCAGTCCTCAAGGAAAAAAGTATTCTTCCCATCGGCGCTCTCATACTGGAAATACACTGCCTCATCCCCGATGGAGGCATCCGTATCGCCCCATACCCCCGTCACAACCTGCACGCCCTTATCATGCAGACGATAGCCGGTGGGCGGCTTTCTGCGCGAGATGGGGACAGAGCGCGTGCATGTAAGACCGCCGTCTGCGATGCTCAACCATGTGCGCAGTTCCTTCGCGGTCCCGCTGTCATCCGCATCGGCAATGAGACCATACTCCGTCCATGTGTCGTCCGATGTCTTTTCGCGGTAGCGGATCTTCTCGGCAATCGTGTACCGCTTTCCCTCGATGAAAAGCCCTGTCCAACAGTCAAACTCCATCCTACCCTCCTGTGGCAAAGGCGCCCATAGCGTTTATCACAGCATCTGTGTATTGTGGTTTCTCAAAAAGATTTTTCGGTGCGTACTGGATTTCGGCTGCTGCGGCGAGGACAGGAACACAGCTCCTATTCTTGCAGGCAGATGCCTGCAAATCGCAAGATATGGATAAGGAGAAGCGTATTCTGCGATCTGTACGGATAGCGGCGGACGAAGTATGCGCGTCAAGCGTATGGTGTATATGCGTATCGCTTCGCGGCAAGCAGGAAGTAAGTGTCCGCGTCAGCCTTCAAAAAGCGCCGGAGCGGTCCGTACGTCCGGCGAAATCTTTTTCAAAAGCGCTGTTCATTTATAGATGCAGCACCGCCCGCACTGCGGGAGCGCTCTGTGCAGCCTCATCGTTCATCTGCACCTGAACCGGAGCGCGTCCCTGTCCCCGCCGCAGCAGCCGAAACGGGTCTGCGGCAGATCCTCTTAAAGTCTGCCGATGATCTCCTCGAGCGCACTCGCATCGCCCGCCGCGGCTCCGTCCGTATGCTCATAAAGTGCCGCATCGCCGGCAATGAGCTTCGGCTCGTAATCGACCGCAACAGAGAGCAGCGCATGGTCGATCATGAGAGAAACCTCCTCTGCTTTTCCTACCGTCTCCCGCAGGAGCGTGCGCACCGCCGTGCGGTCGTAGTCAATCGTACGCACCTCGTCGATGTCATAGCAATAGGACGTCTGATTGCCCTCCTTGTTAAAGACATAGCCCGTACCCGCGCCGCGCAGGAGCTTACCGGAGCTGCGCTGACGCACCATCTGCTGAAGCGTACGAATGAGACGCCGACGCGCCCTGTTCTCCTCGATGGCGGCATCAAAGGAAAAATCCATCCCCGCCTTTGCCCGTGCAATCGCACGCCCAAGTGCCTCCTTTTCGCTCATGAGCGCCTGCCACGCGGCAAGCACCGCCATGGGCGCATAGCCAAGCGCCGACTTTTCGCTGCAATCATAGGACACATCTGCCTGCTCCGGAACCACCTTGCTGCGCAGATGCTTTTCCGTCACCGTCATGATGTTGTCCGTATCGTCCAGATAGCCGGCGGCAATCTCCATCAGCGCACTGAGACGCTTCTGGAGCTGAAATGCTTCTTTGAGATTCATCTGATCCTCCATAAATAGTGGCTCTCTTTACCAAGTGTTACAGAAAAGATAAGTGTGCCGTGCGATGCTCCTAAGCAACCCCCGGTGGAGCAAACGAGAAACGTGCGCGGTACGCCCCGTCGGATTTCTTTCGTGCCACATTTATCATAAAGTCTGAATGAGCGAAAGATTTTCTGCTTACAGTGCAAACACAATCCATTCCACAAGCAGCACCATCACGCTTGCACCCGCCGCCACGCGAAAAAGACTCGCGCCGCTGCACGAAAGATAGATGGCAAAGACAAATGCCGCCGCCCCCGCAAGAGGGGTGCGCGTCGCCTGCACGATCGCGGGAAACGTCATGACGGCGAGCGTCACATACGGGACATAGAAAAGAAATGAGCGCACAAAAATATTCTTGATCGTGCGGCGCAGGAGAAGCACCGGGAACACGCGAATGGAAATTGTCACCGCCGACATGACGGCGATGCAGACCCAGATCTCATCCATCGCTCTCCTCCTGCTCTCCCTGCACGGGAAAGAGTACCGCACCCACCCCTGCGATGAGGAGCGTGAGGAAAATCGTGCGCGTGCCGCCGGAGAGTTCGCCTACCAAGGGCGCATATGAGGCCGCAAACGACAGCAGAAAACTCATCCCCACCATGCCGGCAATGGGGCGGCTCTTTTTCGCTGCGGGCAGAATCACCCAGACGAACATCCCATAGAGTGCAACCGCGAGCGCAGAGAGCACCGCCGCCGGGAGAATCCCGCCCATCATGACACCGATGGAGGTGCCCACCGCCCAGCTTGGGATGGAGATCGCCATTGCGCCATAGTTATAATACGGGTGCACAACCCCTCCGCGTGCCACCGTAATGCCGAAAATCTCATCCGTCACCCCGAGCGCCACAAAAATCCGATGCCGCAGCGACAGATCGGGCGCAAAGCGCTGCGTCGTCGCTGCCGCCATAAGGAAATAACGCGCATTCGCCACAAGCGTCAGCACGGCTATCTCAAGATAGGACGCATGTGCTGCGATGAGCGTAAAGCCCGCATATTCCCCCGCCGATGCAATATTCAAAAGGCTTGCGATAAATCCCTGCAATGGCGACAGCCCTGCCGTTTTCGCCAGAATCCCAAGCGTAAATGAAATCACAAAATAGCCGAGCGCGAGCGGCACACCGTCATGCACCCCCTCCATAAACACCGCACGCCTGGATGCACCGAGTTCCATCTGTTTCATCCCATGCCACCTCACATAATATCTCATTATTATAAAATAAATTGAGCAGATTGTAAATTCAATTATCGCAAATGTGACGGACAGCACACGCAGCGCAAACTAAAAGCCTCCGCCTCATACAAAAAACGCCCGACAGACGGGCGTTTATCCAAAAATCTCAAAGCTTCTTTCTGCGCTGCTCCTTTTCCAGATGGACAAGCAGGACGGACAGATCGGCGGGGGAGACCCCGCTGATGCGCGATGCCTGCCCGATGGAGCGCGGGCAGACCGCAGCGAGCTTTTCCGCCGCCTCGATGCGCAGCCCCTTGATCGCCGCATAGTCCGTGCACGACGGGATACGGCGGCTTTCCAGCCGCTCCATGCGGTCAATCTGCTCCTGCTGTTTGCGGATGTAGCCGTCATAGCGCACAGTAATCTCGACCTCCTCGCGCACATCATCTGCGAGCGCGGGCAGATCAAAAAGCGCCGCGAGCGCCTCATAACTGCCCTCCCGGCGCAGCAGGTCAAAGAGCGTCATCGGCACGCGCAGCGGCAAAAATCCCGCCCCCCTGAGGAGTGCCTCCGTCTCTGCGGAAGGGCTGAGTTTTATCTCCCTCAGACACTTCAGCGCGTGTTCGATGGCCGTGCGCTTTGCCGTAAAGCGTGCCCAGCGTGCGTCCGTCACAAGGCCCACCGCCCGTCCGCGCGGCGTCAAACGCAGATCCGCATTGTCCTGCCGCAGGATGAGCCGATGCTCCGCGCGGCTCGTCATCATGCGGTAGGGCTCCTCTGTGCCCTTGGTCACGAGATCGTCGATGAGCACGCCGATATACGCCTCATAGCGGCGCAGGATGAGCGGCTCCTCTCCCACAACCGCACGCGCGGCATTGATGCCCGCGATGAGGCCCTGCGCGGCGGCCTCCTCATAGCCGCTCGTACCGTTCGCCTGTCCCGCCGCATAAAGCCCCGCCACATCTTTGACCGCAAGCGCCGCCGTCAGCTGCAACGGGTCGAGACAGTCATACTCGATGGCGTAGCCGGGGCGCATGATGCGGGCATGTGCAAGCCCCGGGATGGTCGTGAGGAACGCCTCCTGCACATCGCTCGGCAGACTCGTGGACATCCCCTGCACATAGATCTCATTCGTATGGAGCCCCTCCGGCTCCAAAAAGAGCTGATGCCGCTCCTTATCCGGAAAGCGTGCAATCTTCGTCTCAACAGACGGGCAGTAGCGCGGCCCGATGCCCTCAATGACCCCATTCGCCATCGGTGCGCGGTGGAGGTTCGCGCGGATGACGGCATGTGTGGCTGCGTTCGTATAGGTCAGATAACAGGGGATTTGCGTTTGAGGCATCTCCTCTGTCATAAACGAAAAGGACGGTGCGGCAGGGCTGCCCTCCTGTAGGGAGGTCTTGCTGAAATCAATGCTCCGCCGATCAAGACGTGCAGGTGTTCCGGTCTTAAACCGCATGAGCCTTAGCCCAAGCGTGCGCAAAGAGTCTGAGAGCGCCATCGCAGGCCGCTGTCCGTTCGGGCCGCTGTCATAGATCGTCTCGCCGAGGATGATACGGCCGCGTAGATATGTCCCCGTCGCGAGAATGACGGCACGCGCCGAAAGAGCCTCCCCCGTCTCACAGCGGACGCCCGTGACCCGCCGTCCCTCCGGTGTTTCCTCTGCGACAAGCGCTGTCACGAGCAGTTGACGCACATCGAGATTCTCTGTATTTTCGAGTGTCTCCTTCATGATGCGCTGATAGAGGAATTTATCCGCCTGCATCCGCAGGGCATGCACCGCAGGCCCCTTGCCCGTATTCAGCAGGCGGCGCTGGATGGATGCCCTGTCCGCTGCAATCCCCATCTCCCCGCCGAGCGCGTCGATCTCGCGCACGAGATGGCTCTTGCCGGGGCCGCCGATGGACGGATTGCACGGCATCATCGCGATGTTGTCGAGCGAGAGCGTGAGGATGAGTGTCCTGCGCCCCATCCGCGCCGCCGCAAGAGCTGCCTCAACGCCCGCATGCCCTGCGCCGACGACGATAATATCATAGTCCGTAGTGCTGCTCAAATAGATTCTTCCTCTGCTTTCATCCTCAAGATTGTCATGCTTTTCATCGTCGAATGCGTGATTTTCAGTTTATGAGGTGCCGAAAAACGACCGCCGGCGCAGCGCACAGCGTACATCTGCCGCATCTTTTGCCGATCAGATGATGACCCCCCTTTACTTTCCAAGGCAGAACTCGCTGAAAATACGGTCGATGAGATCGGTATCCACCGTCTCACCGAGGATCTCGCCGAGTGCCTCATAGGCACCGCGCAGGTCGATGGAGACAAAATCCGTCCCCATATCCGCCGCAAGGGTGTGCATCGCCTCATCGAGGAACGCTGCGGCGCGGCCAAGCGCCTCCACCTCGCGCTCCTTGTTCGGGAGCGCACCGTCGTCGAGATCGCCCTCTGCCTGCACCGCCCCGTCCGCAATCGCGCGGCGCAGTTCGTCAAGCCCTGCCCCCGTACGCGCAGAGACGAAGAGGACACGCGCAGAAAGCGCTGAAAAATCCTCCGCCGTCAGGACGGGCGCACAGTCACTCTTGTTGCAGAGCACAATCATATGTGCGCGGCATCCCTTCAGCCGCGCGATCAGTGCGTCATCCTCGGCGGTGCGTGCCGACGCCCCGTCAAAGACCGCGAGAATCAGCTCCGCGTCTAAAAGGTGCTCCTCGGTACGTGCGATGCCAAGCTGTTCGACAGCATCCTCAGAGGTACGCAGACCTGCGGTATCAAGAAGGCGCAGCGGGATGCCCTCGACGCTCATCTGTTCTTCAATCACGTCGCGCGTTGTCCCGGGCACATCGGTAACGATGGCACGCTCTGTGCCAAGGAGTGCGTTCAGCAGACTGGACTTGCCGACATTCGGACGTCCGACGATGACGGTCTTGAGGCCATCGCGCAGGGCACGCCCCGTCTTGGCCCCCCTCATCAGGCGCGTGACGGCCTCGTGTGCTGCGGCAATCTCCGCCCGAAGCGCATCCCGCTCCATATCCTCCACATCATCTTCCGGAAAGTCAATGCCCGCCTCAATCCGCGCGATGCTGCCGAGCAGACGCGTCCGCACCGCCGCAATGGCATGGGAGAACGCGCCCGCGATACGCTCCTGTGCCGCCCTTGCCGCGCGTTCGCTCTTTGCCGCGATCAGCGCCATCACACCCTCGGCACGCGCAAGGTCAAGCCGTCCGCTGAGAAATGCACGCTTTGTAAACTCTCCCGCCTGTGCCGGACGCGCCCCCGCCTCCCATGTCCGAAGGAGCACCGCACGCAGCACAATGCTGCCGCCATGGCACTGGAGCTCAATGGTATCCTCGCCCGTGTAGGAGTGCGGCGCACGCATATAGAGCAGGATGCACGCATCAATCACGGTGCCGTCCGCGCGGACGACATGCCCATAGCACGCAGTATAGGGCGCCATTTCCCTTAGATCTCTGCCTTTGGCAGAGCGAAAGACGCGGCAGGCGACAGAAAGCGCCTCACTGCCGCTCACGCGGACGATGCCGATGCCGCCCGCACCGCGCGGCGTCGCAATCTGGCTGATGGTGTCCTCTGTCATGGCGCTCCTTTCAAGATATGGCTTTTTTACAAAAACGTATATAAACGAGGCGGGTGCACCCTCCACCGATGGGCTGATGCACCCGCTTTACTGCTCAGTATTCATAGCGGTCATATCCGCCGTCCTCATAGTCGCGCGTGTATTTCTTGCGCCGCGGAACGATGACGACATAGCGGCGCGGATTCTCCCCCGCGCTGTAAGTGGTGACGCGCCTGTTGTCCTGGAGCGCCATGTGGATGATCTTGCGCTCGTGGCGGCTCATCGGCTCCAGGTGGATCTCCTCACCGATGCGGCACGCCTTATCCGCAAGGTGTCCCGCAAGCCGTGTGAGCGTCTCCTCACGGCGCGCACGATAGTCCTCCACATCGAGAATGATGCGGGTATAGCCGCTCTCGGGCGTCTTGTTGACGACGAGGTTCGTCAGATACTGCAAGGCATCCAGTGTCGAGCCATGCTTTCCGATGAGGATGCCGAGGCTCTCGCCCCGCATATTGTAAACAATCCCCGTATCGGTGTCGATGCGGCGCAATGTCACAGAAAGGTGCATGGCAGAAAAAATCGCCTGCAAAAATGTCTCCGCACGCGCAAGCAGCTCCGGTGCGGGCGGCTGCAAAGACGCGCTGCTGTGCCGCGGGCGGCGTTCCTCCGCAGGAGATGCACCGTCATAGGAAGGACGTGCATCCGATGCATCCGCCTCTGCGGTGCGCGCTGCCGGCGTGCGCAAATCGGTATGAAAACGCCGCGGTGTCTGCGAAAACGTATGCGGGCTTTCCTGTTGATAGGCCGGCTGCGGCGGTGCCGATCTCTGCTCTGTCTGCGGCACGATCACGGGATGCGTCGTCACGCGAATGCGTGCATCGCGCTTCCCCCACAGTCCCAAAAAGCCGCGCGAGGGCTGCTGCAGGACTTCGTAGGTGACCTCTGCGCGGCCGCAGCCGAGTTTATCGAGTGCCGCAGAGAGGGCCTCCTCGACGGTTTTCCCCTCTGCCTCGATGATCTCTGCCATGCTAGATCGCCTCCTTTGCCGCGGCGCCCTCGCTGCGGTACATCCACCACTGCTGCGCGATCTGCACAAGATTCATCGTCACCCAGTAAAGGACAAGCCCTGATGGGAAATTCAGACTGATCCAGCCGATGAACAGCGGCATGACGGTCATCATGATCTTCATCTGCGCATTCATCTCCGTGCTCGTCATCTTCTGCTGGATGAATGTCGTGAGCGCCGAGAGCACCGGCAGGATATAAAGGGGATCGGGGTCACTCATGCTCGGCAGCCAGAGAAATACGGCCGCTGCCTCGCTCGGATAGGCGAGGTTGAAAAGAGCATAGTACATCCCCATGAGAATCGGCATCTGTACGAGGAGCGGCAGACAGCCCGCAAGCGGGTTGACGCCCGCCTCACGAAAGAGCTCGCCCGTCTTTTGCTGAAGCATCTGCGGGTTGTTCTTATATTTCTCCTGAATCTTTTTCATCTTCGGCTGAATTTCCTGCATCGCCTTCATCGACTTCACCTGTTTGACCGTGAGCGGATAGGTCACAAGTTTGATGAGGATGGTGAGGAGAATGATGGGAAAGCCGTAGCTTTCAAGGCCGACGGAACTGGTGATGGTATAAAATGCACCGAGGATCATCTGGAGCAGGTGGATGATGGGTGAAAACAGGTCGCTGAAAAATTCGATCAACGGTAGTTCCTCCTACTATTATCTCTGGAAGTATGGGTTATCTCGTCTGCTGCTGGATATGAATGTACTCTTCATGTCTGGTCGTCATATGTGCCATACTACGGCACGGGGTCATAGCCGCCCGCATGAAAGGGATGACAGCGCAGGATGCGTCTTACGGCAAGCCATCCGCCGCGGCGCACCCCATGGCGCGCGATGGCCTCCATCGCGTACGCCGAACAGCTTGGATAGTACC
>ERZ773004.677-NODE-677-length-20224-cov-4.354901_pt1 | contig 20224 bp, 18 predicted proteins | sample MGYA00580667_ERZ773004 | MGnify/ENA primary metagenome ERZ773004 (study PRJEB29015, sample SAMEA2737963) | human oral metagenome | biome: human oral; feature: human-associated habitat; material: dental | place: China | collected 2123 ... | reverse complement strand
ACTAGACGTCAAATTTTACCCGCTTGCGCATATAAAATTTTAAAATTTTTAAAAATATCATTACGCAAGCTTAATTTCCTATTTTTAGTGCTATCTGCTAAGCACTTAAATTGATGGAATTTATGAAATTTTACTCAATCCGCTTTTTTCTAAGAATCGTTATAATTTCAAGTTGAAATAGCGGAATTTTGTCAATATCGCCATTTGCCACTTTAAATTTGTTTTGTAATTGCTTCGGATATCTAACGACCCCTAGTTCGAGTACGACGCAGAAATGTCATAAAATCCTTAAAACTTTGTTGGTTACCAGACGTGAAATTTTAAGTGAGCACGTAAAAGGATTGCGTCTTAATATTAGCTGATTTAGAGGCGGATCTTCTTGTTTACTTGATGGGAATCTTGTATTTGCGGTTTTGTGATTTAGCGCTGAATTTTGCGGTAGAATTCTAAAACTACTGCGTCTAAGAATTTTAGAATTTTACCGTTTTAAAGCATTAAATTTTTACGATTTTAAGATTAGTTGCAACCGTAGAAAAATTCGCGGTAAAAGTGGTGGATGCCTGTCGTGCGGATTTAGATGCTAGATTAATCCGCAAGCGCTACGCTTTTACTAAAATTTTATCTTTATCAAAATTTTAAAATTTCAATCGCGGTTATTAAAATGCTTCGGCGCAAACATAAATTTCTAGCCGCCTCGCTATATTTTGTAGGCCCGTTCGGAGCTTTAAAATAGCAAGCCGCGTGTCTGCTATTTGCCAAAAACCCTAGCGAAAATCGAGTCTACGTTTTTGGTGTAATATCCGTAGTCAAAGCACTCTTTGATTTCGCTTTCGCTTAGCTTTTCTCGTAGCTTTGTATCTGCTAGCAGATTTTGTAAAAATAGGCTATGTCCTTGCTCATCTATAGCTTTTTTGCCCTCTTGCAGATCCGCCCAGACCTTCATTGCATTACGTTGCACGATTTTATAAGCATCCTCTCTGCTAACTCCTCGTTTAGGCAGCTCTAGTAGCACGCGCTGCGAAAATACGAGTCCACCGGTTAAATTTAGATTTCTCATCATATTTTCGGGATATACGAGCAGTTTTTCGATCAAGCTCGTCAAGCGATTTAGCATAAAATCGGCGGTTATAAAGCCATCAGGGAGGATAAATCGCTCGACCGAGCTATGGCTGATGTCGCGTTCGTGCCATAGTGCTACATCCTCCATCGCGGGTATTGCGAAGCTACGGATCATACGGCATAGCCCCGTTACGTTTTCGCTAAGCACAGGATTTCGTTTGTGTGGCATCGCAGAGCTGCCCTTTTGTCCTGGGCTAAAAAATTCCTCCGCCTCATAAACCTCGGTGCGTTGATAGTGGCGGATTGCGATAGCGATCTTTTCGCAGCTGGAAGCCAGGATCGCAAGTGCGCTCATTACCTGCGCGTAGCGATCGCGCTGGATGACTTGATTGGATGCGGGAGCGGGCTTTAGCCCCAGATATTCGCACACTAGCTCTTCCAGCTCTAGTGGAGCGTGGGCGAAATTCCCCATCGCACCGCTTATTTTGCCGTAGCTGATAACGCTTTTTGCGTGTTGCAAAAGCTCTAGCGCGCGATTTATCTCATCATACCAGACCGCAAGCACGAGTCCGAAAGTGATCGGCTCGCCATGGATACCGTGGCTGCGCCCGACCATCAGCGTCATTTTATGCTTCATGGCTTGAGATTTTATCGCGGCTTTTAAATTTTGCACATCCTCAATGATGAGCTCCATGCTTTCTTTGATTTGTAGCGCGACGGCGGTATCGATGCAATCGCTGCTAGTCATGCCGTAATGTACGAAGCGGCTCTCCTGCCCAAGGCTCTCACTCACACTCGTTAGAAATGCAATCACGTCGTGCTTGGTGGTCTTTTCGATCTCATCTATCCGCTCGATCCTAAAGCTTGCGTTTTGTAGAATTTTATCTTTATCGCAGTCGCTTATTAGACCTAGTTTATTCCACGCTTTAACCGCCGCGAGCTCGACTTTTAGCCACGCGTCGTATTTGGCTTGCAAGCTCCATTTTTCAGACATCTCTTTTCTTGCGTATCTTTCGACCATTTTAGTAGCCTTTCGGTTAGAATTTCTTGTATAATGATGGCAAAAATTATATAAAAATAGGGCTGAAAGTTTAATATGGGTTATGAGAAAAGAAGCCTGGGAAGCTTTGAGGGACGCAAAATTTACGAAATTCTGCTTAGCCTCGGATACGATATGAAATCCGCGCAGCGCATCTGTGACAAGCACCGCGTAACCGATGTAGAGGATCAAAATTTACATAAAAGCTCCGTCGCGCACGGAGAAATTTTTTTGATCGATTACAAATGCGAGCCGCGCGGACTGAAGCCGATCTTTGAGTGCGATGCGTTTGCGGCATTTGACAAGCCGAGTGGAATTTTAAGCCATCCGAGCGGGCGCAACTCGCCTTATAATATGTATGACGAGATCTGGTCGCTATACGGGCAGGATGCGTGCGTGGCGCACAGGCTCGATCTCGAAACCAGCGGCGTTTTGATCGTCGCGAAAGATAAAAATGCGGCGCGCGAGCTTAAAGAGTGCTTCGAACAGCGTAGGGTGATGAAAAGCTATCTAGCGCTCGTGCGAGGGGATTTGAGAGAGGGCTTGCGAGGTGATTTGCAAAGTGCCGCTTGCAATGGCGAGATAGAGGATTGCTATGCGCTAGGCTCGGATGAAATTTGCGGATCAAAATTTGCGGGCGATGCTGTGAGCTTACCAGATAACGTATCGGATCTGCGCGATATGCGAGCTTTAAAAGGGGCAGGCGATAAATTTGGATTTAATATCTTGTCTAATGGTGCGAGTAGGGGATTGTGGCGCAGCGCTCTATCTGACGACGCGCAGGTTAAATTTAAATTTGGTGCTCCTACTGGCGATGTTGGCGGCGAATTTGAATTTGATGCCTTATCCTGCGGAGTGAGCGATAAGCTTAAACCCGCTATCGCGATGAGTAGCGCGGATAACGGACATAAACCTTGCGCCTTACCTGTGGCTAAATCTATGCTGGCTCCTTCTACGGGCTGCGTAAATTTTAAAAAATTTGAGCCTGCAAAATACGCAAAATTTAGCGAAAAACTGAAATTTTTAAAGGATTTTGAGGGGTTTGTGATTGATGCTCCGATCGCCCCTAGCGACGAGTTTGCCGATCTTAAAATTCGTATGAAAATATCGCGCGATGGCAAGGAGGCAATCACGCTGATACGCCCGCTGCGATATTTTGAGGACATGGACGCTAGCCTGATTGAGTGCTATCCACTGACGGGTAGGCAGCATCAGATCAGGCTGCATCTATTTGCCGCGGATACGCCGATATTGGGAGAACCGCTGTATGGGCTTTCGCGAGAGCAAGCGGAGCGGATATTGGATAAAAAGATGGATGAGACGGAGCGGATCAGAACGACAGGGGCGCCGAGATTGTTGCTACACGCGAATACAATTTGCTTCGAACTAGGCGGCGAACGATACGAGATAAAAAGCGAATTTGACGCCGCAAGAGAGTTTTATAATCTCGTGAAAATCGGTAAAATTTAAATAACTCAATAAAATTTTGAGGTGGCGGCGATTATTTTTATGACCAGGATTTTGCTTTTGCCGGTTTTTATAAAATTTTGTGGTTACAACGACGTTTAATTTATTAATTCCTCATCTATAGTTATTTGAAAATTTTAAGACGATTTTATTTTGCGATAGCTATAATTCATAATTAGAATATTAGTAATTTTGAATAAAGGATGAAAATGTTATGGTGGGAAAAAACAGTGGAGTATTATTTTGTAAAGCAGTGTTTGTTGGACATCGATATAGCTCCACTTGATGGTGATGTAGAAAAAATAGGTGATGCCTTAACACATAACAATGGGAAGTTTTTACTTATAGAGTTTAAAAGGGCATTCGAGAATTTATCCTCAGAAAAGAGAAAATATGCAGATTGGGAAAAAAGCGCTAAGGCCATAAAAGCATATAATTCAACTTGGCTAGACGGAGGGTTTCATATATTTATTTTCGGTAGCGAAAATTACGGTAAATTTGAGCTCAGAGCGCATAAATATTGGATGCTTCAAGATAAGTTGGGCGGTAGCATAAAAGATTTTAAATCCGATGTTGATTCTTTTAAAAAATATAATCAAGAACATGGAATATTTAAAAAAGAATTTGACGAATACGCTAATTTCCTATTTAAGCAAAAGGGTGGGGCGGGAAGCTCTGTTAATTTAGAAAGCTCGGCATTAATAGCAAGCATGGGGAGCAAAACAGCAGTTGCTTCTTTTGGAGAATATTGCAAGAGGGTGCTTGGTTTGGGTATAGACCGTAGCATAGAACAAAAACAAACAATAGAAATATCGCAAGATATTGGCATGGGACTTGGATTGTAATTGTTAATTTCTATGAAAATTCGAAATGTTAAGGGTAGATTAGAAGGAATTCGCGGATGATTTCAGCGTTTGTTTTGGCATAATCGCGAGTTTAATAGTATGTAAATTTAAAATTCGGAATAGCGGTATAACCAATATGAGAGAAACTTTATAAATGTCAAAGCGAGAGAGGAGATGCGATATTTCTCATTGTATCGCTAAAATTCTACACTCATTCATTTATACAATCATAATTGCAAATTAGTGCGAAATTTGATCGGTAAGATGTGCGTAAGATTGAGCCGCGATAGTTAATTTTATTATTTCAACTTCTTGCGTTTACATATAGTAAAAGTAATAAAGAAAAATGCGTAAAATGTAACCTAAAAGTAACTATAAAAATTTGTTTTATGCTTTAAAATTTGGTTTATTTTATTCAAATAGCCATAAACGCTACTTCCACTTCGCCGATATTTATGACCTTGCCTTTGTGCGTCATCAAGCCTAGGCCGTGCTCCATATCCCACGAGCAGCTAAACTCAAAGCCGATTTTCGCGCCGTCTAGGATATAGATATTTTGTAGCTCCAATAGTCCACTAAGCTCCTGTGGCGTGCAGATGCCTGGCATGAAATCGCTTTTCGCTTTGCTCGGATAGTCGTAGATCTCCTGCCATTTTAGGTAGTTTTTTAAAATTTCGCTTAAGATGCCCGTTAAAATTTCTTCCTGATTTTGTTTTAGAAACTCTAGTACGTCCGATTATGCGCGATTTGGCTTGTTCGTCTCCTCGCCGTCTTCATCTAAAAAGGTGCAGCAAAACTCGCCTTCTTGCTCTAAAGCTTTGCCGAAATACTCCAGCCGCAGCGGGAAACTAAAGTTCTCGTATTCCTCATCTTCAAATTTTGGCAAAATTTTAGGCTCCGCAAGATGTGCATTAAAAAACTCCGCGACCTTTAGGCTGCGGGTGAAAAGGTACTCCTCATTCGCTTCGTAGCTTTTGCGCAAAAACTCAAGCGCCTCCTGCTCCGCGCCGCACTCGAGGCAGCATTCGCCCTTGTAATAATCGCTCACGTAGGGCGGATTTTCATTGCTTCTGGCGTGCTTGTCCATCTCGCCTAGCCAGCGCAGCATATTTGGGGCGTCGCCCGCCCATTTGTACTCATTTACCATGCGCGCTGCGTAGATGTATGAGTCGTAGACGCGGTATTTCTCATCGTCCGCCTCCGCCCATTTTGCCTCGATAAAGCGGATAATTTCCGCCTTTGTAATCTTTGATTTTTTTAAGCAGCGATCTGTCTAAGAAAACGCCGATCTCATCCATTATTTTTTGCGCATCCATTGCTACTCCGTTATAAATTTTTTACTGATCTGCCTTATGATCTGAAAATAATCCTCGAATTTTTCTTCTACTTGTTCGAAATTTTATCGGTACAGATACCACTTTGAGCCGGAATTTTACCTTGCTCGTTTCTTTGTTTGAGCTGTCCGCACGCCGCACTGATATCTAGCCCCTTGCTCTGGCGGATCGTGCAAGTAATGCCGTGCGCGCATAGATAGTCTTGAAATTTCACCATATTTTCGGGGCTTGGTCTGCCAAAGCTCGAGCCTTCGTGCGGATTAAAATAGATCAGATTTACTTTTGCGCGGATGCCGTGCAGAAGCTTCACTAGCGTTTTAGCATCGCTTGAGCGGTCATTTACCCCATCGATCATTAGATATTCAAACATCACGCGCTTTCGCAGATCGATTGGGAACTCGCGCACCGCCTGCATGATCGATGCGATATTGTAGGCGCGATTTATCGGCATTAGTTTTTCACGCAGTTCGTCATCCACTGCATGCAGTGAGATCGCGAGCAACACGCCAAGATCCATTTCGCCAAGCTTTTTTATCTGCGTAGAAAGTCCGCTAGTGCTTATCGTTTGGCGACGTGGCGCTATGGCGAGTCCGTCGTTTTCTTTTAAAATTTGCACGGCTTTGGCAACGTTGTCTAGGTTATTGAGCGGTTCGCCCATCCCCATATATACGACATTGACGCGGCGCTCGTACGGGATCGCGTTCATTTTCTTGATGAGCCAAATTTGAGCCACGATTTCGCCTGGAGTTAAATTCCGTACGAAACCACCTTTTGCTGTCAGGCAAAAGCTGCAGCCAATTTTGCAACCCACTTGCGAACTTACGCAGATTGAGTAGCGCGCGTGTCTTATAACTTTTTCGTTTTCATCTCGCAACTCATCCTTCATCGGTAGCAGAACGCTTTCGATCGTCTTGCCGTCTTTGAGAGAGAAAAGATATTTGATACTGCCATCGCTACTTGTTTCGGATCTGACGCATTTAAGCGGGTCTAAATAAAAATTTTGGGCTAAACTTTGACGGATCTCTTTTGGTAGATTTAGCATTTGTGCGAAGTCGTCCACATTCTTTTTGTAAATCCATTCGTAAATTTGCTTGGCTCTAAATTTTGGTTCGACGAAATTTTCAAGCTCTTTCATCGTAAAATCAAAGATATTTTTCAAATTAATGCCTTGGTTTTTAGATATTTAGTTAAATTTTCTTTTGCAGCGGCGTGATTTTTTAAAAAATCCGTGTGAGCGTTTGAATCGCAAAAATTCGTTGCACAAAAAATTCCGTAAGCGGGAATTTGAAATTTTTGAGCTACCTTAAGAACCGCAAAAAATTCCATATTCTCTAAAAAATAACCTCGCTCAAAAAATTTTAGCGCGGATTTGTTATCGGTCGTGATAAAATTTGAGCTATTAATTATTGTTTCATATGAAACATTGGTAGAATTCCTAGCTATAATTTCATAGCTAATCGGGGAGTATGAAAGCTCATAAAGCGCCGATATCTCGCAGTTTGCAGCCGATCTGCTTTCATAAATTTTTAGAATTTTACCTTCTTTATATAGCCCTGCAGAACCCACGAAAATGATTTCACTCGGCAAGCTTTGTCTATTTTCGCATAAAAATTTAGTCAAATTTATACTCATATCCACTAGCCCTACGCCCATAGGCAGGGCAAAATCAAAAATTTCATTTCGTCCAGCAGAGATTATCATTTACACATTCACGCTTTCATTATTTTCTCTAATCATAGCAAAATGACGATAAATTTAAAGCTAAATTTTGAAATTTTTTCGTCGTAAAGTATCAGATGAAATTAAAATAAATCGAGTAAATATCTATGAGAGCTGTACCCTTATCTTCCCATAATGCTAGCAGCGCAGGTGGCGAGTAGAAGATGGAAAAGTATCTAAAAAAGCTTATGATTTAGCTAAAACGAATAAATTTTACCTAAGCAAAATAATACTTGTCAAAAAACTTGCAAGATAACGAAGGGCTGAAATAAAATTAATTGTTTAGCCGCTTTGACAGCTAAGTTTCAACCCCACGGTATAAACCTGACTAAATTTACAGTCTCACTTCAATATTTTGTTCTCGCAAATACGCTTTTAGTGCCTTGATTTCGATTTCTCTGAAGTGAAAAATCGACGCTGCCAAGCATGCGTCCGCGCCCGCTAAAAATGCGTCTTTAAAGTGCTCCATTTTACCCGCACCGCCGCTTGCGATCACAGGGATATCAAGCGCGCTAAAAATTCGCGTCAAATTTAGCTCAAAGCCGTTTTTAACGCCGTCGCAGTCCATCGACGTGAGCAAAATTTCGCCCGCACCGCGCTCCTGCGCCTCTTTCGCCCAAGCAAGCGCATCCCTGCCGGTATCCAGCCTACCGCCGTTTATAAACACACTATAGCCGCAAGGCTCGCCGTTCCCAGTTAAAATTTCATCCTGCGGAGCGCGTAAAATTTTGCCAAAATTTCGAGTCTCACTGCCTAAATTTGTGTCTGGATTTTGCATGTCGCCGTGTAAATTTCCATTTGAATTCCTCGCCGCGACATATAAATTACCGCGCGAAATTTCACTAGAATTTCGTTTTGCGTCGATCGCGATCACGACGCACTGCGAGCCAAATTTATTTGCCGCTTCGTCTATCAAATTTGGATTTTTTATCGCGGCTGAGTTGAGGCTGATTTTATCGCAGCCGACGTTTAACAGACGCGAGATATCGTCGATCGTACGGATACCGCCGCCTACTGTTAGCGGGATAAAAAGCTCGCGCGCGACCCGTTCCACGACATCCACGATCGTATCGCGCCCCAGATGCGACGCCGTGATGTCAAGGAAGCACAGCTCGTCCGCGCCCTCCTCGTTGTAGCGTTTGGCGACCTGCACCGGATCGCCCGCATCCACGAGACCTACGAAATTTACGCCCTTTACCACGCGTCCATCTTTGACGTCTAGGCACGGGATTATGCGTTTTGCAAATCTATTCAAAGCAGCCCTTTAGAATAAAATTTTTTATGATTTTAGCCAAATTTTACTTAACATAATGACTTTATAAGTAAAATTTGGCTAAACTCTCGCGATGATTAGGGCGAAAAAAGAGTTCGGGCAAAATTTTTTAAAAGACGAAGCCGTTTTAAGCAAGATCATCCAAGCGATTCCCGATGGTGCACAAAATGTCGTTGAAATCGGGGCTGGCTTAGGTGATTTAACTCGCAAGCTTTTGGAATTTTACAGATTAAAAAGTTTCGAGATAGATGAAGATTTATATCAAATTTTAAGCGCTAAATTTGCGCAGCAGATCGCTAGCGGCGAGCTTGAGCTCGTTTTGGGCGATGCTTTGCGGATTTGGCAGCAGCGGGGTCTTGGCTGCGGCGAATATTTTTTAGTCGCAAATTTGCCCTACTACGTCGCTACAAAGATGATTTTGCAGGCGATCGACGATGAGTTGTGCAGCGGATTTTTGGTGATGATCCAAAAGGAGGTCGCTTTAAAATTCTGCGCTAGAGCCGGGCAGAGCGATTTTAGCGCTCTTTCGATCCTGGCGGATCTTGCGGGCGGTTGCGAGCTTCTATTCGACGTTGAGCCTGGCTGCTTCGAGCCTGCGCCGAAGGTAACTTCGTCGGTGATCAGGCTCGTAAAAGACAAAAATTTTAAGCCAGGTGTTGAGATAAACACAGATAGCCTCGGCATAAAAAGTTGCGCTCGTTTCCAAACTCTCGATGAATACGAGAAATTTAAAAGCTTTTTGCGCGTATCTTTCAGCGCGCCGCGAAAGACGCTTATTAAAAATTTAAGCGCAAAATTTGATAGAGGCTTAGCCGAAGAGATCTTTTTAAATTTGCAAATTCCGCCCACAGTTCGGGCGCACGAGTTAAATTCCACCCTTTTTTTAGAAATTTTTAAAAATTTAAAGGCAAAAGATGGAAGAAAACAGAAATGAAAACGGCGTCGAACGACTCAAAAAAAGCAATCGCTATAAAAAACGCAAGGAAAATCTAAAAAAATCTATCGCGAGCGAAGGCTCTGCGGGCGATGTGAAATTCGGCGGCGAGCACGAAAACGGCTCTCGCAAAAATAAAGGCGCGAAAAACGGGCAAAATTCCGCTCGTTCAAAGGGTCCAAAAAACGGCTCTCGCAACGGATCAAATTCTGCGAGCGGTTCGTCAAACGGCGGTTCAAACGGCGCGAGTGGTGCGCATTTCGAAGGAGTATATCCAAAAAGCAACGAAAACGGCGCGGGTGGTTCAAATTTAAACCGCGACGGCCGTGCAAAGCCAAGCGGCAATAACGCAAAAGGCCCGAATTCTAGCGTCGCAGACGATACGAACTCTTCGGATTCGCAGAAAAAGAAAAAGCACAAAAAACGCTCAAATATGCCAAAAAGTCTTACTGGTAATGAGCCGTGGCAAAAGGCGATGGAAGAGGCGATCGCGGAAAATAAGCTGATTCACGAGGAGCGCTTGCATCCGCTTAAAAACGCTAACCGCAGCGATGAGACGGTGCGTATCACGCCGCTTGGCGGGCTAGGCGAGATCGGCGCGAATATGACCGTTTTTGAGACCAATACGAGTGCGATCATCGTCGATGTGGGTATGAGCTTTCCGGAGGAGAGTATGCTTGGCGTGGACATTTTAATCCCCGACTTCGATTATGTTCGCAAGATAAAAAACAAGATCAAAGGCATTCTAATCACCCACGCGCATGAGGATCATATCGGCGCGATGCCATATTTTTTCAAAGAATTTCAATTTCCGATCTACGCTACGCCGCTTCCTTTAGGGATGATAAGCAATAAATTTGAAGAGCACGGCCTAAAAGCCGAGCGTAGCTACTTCCGCCCCGTGCAGAAGCGCCAGCTCTATCAAATCGGCGATTTTGAGGTCGAGTTTATCCATATAACGCACTCGATTATCGATGCAAGCGCGCTTGCGATCACGACGAAGGCAGGCACCATAATCCACACGGGCGATTTTAAGATCGATCACACGCCGATCGACGGCTATCCGACCGATCTGAACCGTCTGGCGCATTACGGCGATCAGGGCGTCATACTTTTGATGAGCGATAGTACAAACTCGCACAAAGAGGGGATCACGAAGTCCGAAAGCTCGGTAGGCAAGACCTTTGATACGATATTTTCGAGCTGTAAGGGGCGCGTGATAATGAGCACCTTTAGCTCAAACATCCACCGCGTCTATCAGGCTATAGAGCGCGGCGTAAAATACGGCCGCAAGGTCTGCGTCATCGGGCGAAGCATGGAGCGAAATTTATTTACCGCGATGGAGCTTGGCTACGTAAATTTAGACAAAAAAATCTTCGTCGATGCCGATCAGGTCTCAAAATATCCCGACAATGAGGTTTTGATCGTAACCACCGGCTCGCAGGGCGAGACGATGAGTGCGCTGTACCGTATGGCGACGGACGAGCACAAATATATCAAGATCAAATCCACCGATCAAGTAATTATCAGCGCCAAGGCGATCCCTGGCAATGAAAGCAGCGTATCGACCGTGCTTAACTACCTGCTAAAAAGCGGCGCAAAGGTCGCGTATCAGGACTTCAGCGAGATACACGTAAGCGGGCACGCCTCGATCGAGGAGCAAAAGCTCATGCTGCGCCTGATAAAGCCGAAATTTTTCCTACCCGTGCACGGTGAGTACAACCACATCGTAAAGCACAAAGAGACTGCGATGGAGTGCGGCATAGAGGAGAAAAATATCTATCTGATGAACGACGGCGATCAGATGGAGGTTTGCGAAAAATACCTAAAGCGCGTCAAGACCGTCAAGACGGGCAAGGTCTTTATCGACAATCAGATCAACAAGCAGATCTCTGATGAGATCGTCAAGCACCGCCAAAATTTAGCTGATGCGGGCGTCGCGGTCATCATCGCGCAGATCGATAAAAACGAAAAGAGGCTTATTCAGACGCGCGTCATCACCTACGGGCTCGTCGCCGATAATCAAACGGCGCACTTTACCAAAGAGATGCAGGGCATCATCGAGCAGTTTTTGGCAAATTTAAAAGATGAAATTCTGCTCGATCACTGGGCGCTGGAGGGCAAGATCCGCCAGGCCGTGCGCAAACACATCTTTAGAAAGATCAAAAAATATCCGACCATCGTGCCGGTGATTTATTTGATGTAAGCGCGGCTAAATTTTATGGATTTAAGGCTTGCTTTGCGGTGTCGTGGGTGCATGAAATTTTATGTTGCGGGCGTAGAGTACTGAATTTTATGACGTAAGCGGGCTTTGCAGCGTTGGAATTTCAAAGCGGCATTAGCAGGTCTTGTAGCGCGAAATTTTAAAGCGGCTAGTAAAATTTTAGCACAGAATTTCGGCGTAAGGCAAAATTTAAAGAATGCCTAGGAAGGCTGCGGCAAGCGGGCAGGACGGCGCGCTATTTTGTAGATTAGAATTTTATGACGCAAATTTCAAAGGTGCGAAATTTCGGCTAGCGCAAATTTAGGCGCGGCGCAAAGAGGTGTAAAATGAAAGTAAATTTTAAAAAGAAGGTTTAATGAGTGAAATTCTAGATACGGCACGAGAGGTGCTAAGGCTCGAAGGAGCGGAGCTTTTGCGGCATGCGGATCTTATCGGCGGCGAAATTGAGCGAGCCGTAAACTTGATCCTAGCTTGCAAAGGCAAGGTAATCGTCACCGGCGTGGGTAAGAGCGGCCACATAGGCGTTAAGATCGCTGCGACGCTTGCCAGCACCGGCACGCCGTCGTTTTTCGTCCACCCTACCGAGGCGCTGCACGGCGATCTGGGCATGATCGGTAAGGACGACATGGTGCTTGCGATCAGCTTTAGCGGCGAGAGTGAGGAACTGGTTAGAATTCTACCTCATCTCAAACGCTTCGGCGTGAAGATCATCGCGATGGCGCGTGATAAAAACAGCTCGCTCGGCAAGGTTAGCGACGAGTTCATAAGCCTAAATATCGTCAAAGAGGCCTGCCCGCTAGGCGCCGCACCGACGGTTTCTACGACGCTAACACTTGCGTTAGGAGACGCGTTAGCGATCTGTTTGATGAGGCAGCGCAGATTCGGCAAAGAAGATTTTGCAAATTTCCATCCGGGCGGCAGCCTCGGCAAGCGGCTTTTCGTCAAAGTAAAAGACGTAATGCAAAGCAAAAATTTGCCGCTCGCAAAGCGCGACGCCAGCCTAAAACAAGCTATCGACGTTATGACTCACGGAAAGCTCGGCACCGTCTTGTTAGTGAATGAAAAGGGCGCGCTCGAGGCGATTTTAAGCGATGGCGATCTGCGCCGCGCGCTGATGCGAGAGGATTTTGACATCAATGACGGCGCGCTGAAATATGCTACGAAAAATCCTAAAATGCTGGACGATAAAAATATGTTAGCCATAGACGCGCTAAATTTGATCGAGCAATTTAAAATTCAAGTCCTGCCCGTGGTCGAAAACGGCGTGCCCGCGGGGATCTTGCACATTCACGATCTAACTAGCTTGGGGCTAAAATAATGCAAAAGATGCGTCTGAATAAATTTATCTCTCATAACACCGGCTACTCGCGTCGCGAGGCGGACGAGCTGATCAAGCAAGGCAAGGTTAGCATTAATGGCCGCGTCGTTAGCGATTTCATCGAAGTTAGCGGCGAGGAGAAGATCCGCATAGGCTCGCGCCTCATCAAGCCTAAGACGGAATTTACGATGATCGTTTATAACAAACGCAAAGGCGAGTTAGTTACTAAAAAAGACGATCGCGGCAGGCGGACGATTTATGATAGCTTGCCGGAGGGATTTAGCAGATTTGTTAGCGTGGGGCGTTTGGATTTTGCAAGCGAAGGGCTTTTACTGCTGACCGATGCGCCCGCAATCGCTACGGCGCTGATGAACAGCGACATCGAGCGAGAGTACTATCTAAAGGTAAAAGGCGAGGTGGGGGATGAGGTGGTAACAGCGATCCGCGAGGGCTTTTTCGCCGCAGATGCGAGCAAAGGCGCGCACGCCAAAAGCAAGATCAAATCGATGGAATTTAAGCCCTTTTTGGGCTACCGCATAATGCCTAGCAGCGGCGGCTATACGAAGATCAAGGCGATCATCAACGAGGGGCAAAACCGCGAGCTGCGCAGATTTTTCGGCTATTTCGATCTGGATGTTGTGGAGCTTAAGCGCACTGCATTTGGTAGAATGATCCTCGGGACGCTAAAGCCCGGCAAATGGCGCTATTTCGATCAGAGCGAATACGAAGATCTGCGCGATTTTTTGAAAGAAAACAAAATCCGCTATTAAATTTAAGGAGGCGAAATGAGCTCAAAGACGAACGCCGCGCGCGTACTGGACGGTCTGAAAATCCCTTACGAGATCAAAGAATACGCGGTGGATCCTTTAAATTTAGACGCGGTGCATGTAGCAAACAGCGTGAACGAGCCGATCGAGCGGGTCTATAAAACGATAGTTTGCACAGCGGATCACGAATACGTCGTAGCCTGCCTGCAAGGCGATCTAAATCTCGATCTAAAGGCGATCGCGCATATCTGCGGCGCGAAGCGTTGCGAACTGATGGATTTGAAGGATTTACAAAAGGTCACGGGCTACATCAGGGGCGGTTGTTCGCCGCTTGGAATGAAAAAGCACTTCCGCACCTTCATCGATGAAAAAGCGCTAACGCAGGAGAAAATTTACGTTAGCGCAGGCGTGCGCGGAAAACAGATCGCTCTTGCACCGAAGGACCTCGCAGCTGCTACTGAAGCGCAAATTTGTAAAATTACTCACGACTAACGCGGCGTTACTTTTGCTGTCATTTGCATAAGTAACGCCTGTGGCAAGCTAGTCAAAATTTGCACTGCAAATTTTGACTTTTAAATTTGGCGCCACCGTTTATTAAAACGAGCTCCTGCGCAGCAAGAAAATACAAATCAAATAAATTTTTATAAAATTTTATTGTTAAAATTCTAAGTGCCGCACACCGCAAAATAGCTCAAACGAGATGACGAGCACGCGGGGCGCGAAGCAAACCCTTTAAAGCGCATATATTTTGCGCGCGATCTGTTTTGCTCGCTATAAATTTAGCCTCTCGGCGCTCGGCATTATTTGCGATAAAATTTTAAAATTTCATCGCAAATTTTATACGCCTCGCCTATTTTTTAAAAAGATCAGAGACGTTTGGGGCTTGCTTTTCTTGCTCGCTGGCGGCGAAAAATTCCGCTTTGGCGAAGTTAAAAACGCTGGCGATGATGTTAGTAGGAAACATTTCGCAGGCGTTATTATAAACCGTAACGGCGCCGTTATAAGCGCGGCGTGCGGCGCTGATCTGCTCCTCGCACTCGCCTAACGCGTTTTGTAGCTTGGCAAACGATTCATTAGCCTTGAGGTTTGGATACGCCTCTACCGCAATGCGGATCTGCCCCAAAAGAGCCGAAATTTCGCTATTTAGCTTAAATTTATCCGCGTTAGAAGCCGCGTTGATCGCTTGCGAGCGAAGTTCGCTAACACGCGTTAGCACGGCATTTTCGTGGCTCATATATTCTCGCGTGGCGCTAACTAGATTGGGGATTAGGTCGTAGCGTTTTTTAAGCTGCGTATCGACGGTGGAAGCGATATTTCGCACCTGGTTGCGTTTGGCGATGAACGAGTTATAAACGCCTACTAACGCCAAAACTAACAAAACTATGACGACTAATAAAATCAAAGCCGCATTCATTTTCTCTCCTTTTGAAGTATTTCAATTAAAAATAAGAATATTTAGCTATACTTGCCATTTCTTTTCGCGTGTCAAGGTAGCTCAGCTGGTTAGAGCGCTGGTCTCATAAGCCGGAGGTCGAGAGTTCAAGTCTCTCTCTTGACACCATCCTTAATTCCTTTAAGAGCCGCAACGGCGCCTCAAAAAAGTTCGAGATTATATCTTACTTATACTTGAAAAATAATGAAAATTGGCAAAAGCATAAAATTTATTTTGCAAGCAAAATTCCTAAAACGATCAAATTTTAAATAATTTTACTGTGTTAAATTCCTCATTAAATGCTCATAATTATAAATATATTTTACCCGCTTTAAAATGCAAAAGCTCATTTTATAGTATAATTTTCTCAAAAATACAAAAGGCTATCCATGCTTAAATACTTAGAATTAGGCGTTTGCGATATAGATTTAAAGCCCTCTCATCCTTTTGTCGGCTCGACGATTCGGGGCACTTTTGGATACGCCCTTAGGCGGGTAAGCTGTCCTTATATAGGCGCGAACTGCGAGAAATGCGACATCTCCGGCGAATGTGTGTATAATGAATTTTTTGAAAATGTATCCGATACGCCAAATTTCAGGCTAGATATCAATCTTAATCAAAAGAGCTTTGATTTTAAAATTTTACTTTTCGAACATGCCGCGCGCTACCTGCCTCACGTCGCTATCGCTATTGTAAATATGCAAGAAATCGGGCTTGAAGTAAGTAGACGCAAGTTTAAATTTTCAAATTTTACCCTAAACGGCGAAATCGTAGAGCCTAAATTTCTACTTTCAAATAAGCCCGAGCCGCTAAATTTCACGCCAGATTTCACCGCGGGCGATTATGAAATTTCGCTTCTTACTCCGCTTCGTATGAAGCAAAAAAATACCCTCGTCCGCCGCGATATCGATTTTAAATCCTTCATTCGCCAAATCGCTATGAGATTTGAGAACATAACGCGCGAGCCTATGGATAAATTCGAAGTAAAATTTGACCGCTTCGAGCAGGACTTGAGGTTTTACGATCTTAATCGCTACTCAAATCGCCAGCACACCAAAATGCAATTTGGCGGCGTACTCGGACGGATGCGAGTTTTCGGACTTGATGAGCGCTCGGCAAAGCTTTTACAACTCGCTAAAATTACCGGGGTCGGCAAAAGCACGGTTTTCGGACTGGGCAAGATAAAGGCAGAGCGGATTTAAATTTCGCCGTGGATTGCGATGTGGAATTGAAATTGCACCGCGAGTCGCGGAGCGGATAAATTTGCCGTGGATTACGGTATCGGCGCATTTTGCGCGATATCTACTAGCTAAATGCAATGACAAGGAGGCGTCATGTTTGATCTAAGTTTAGAGGATATTTTTACCGCAGGCGCCTTTGAATGCGCGCTAAAAAGGCTAAAGCGCACGGCTTTGGGGCTTGATGGACTTAGCGTTGAGGATATTTGTTCGGGCGAATTTTACGCTGAGCTAAAGAGCGAAATTTTTAGCCTTTCTTATTCGCCGCAGCCCTTAAAACGAGCCTTTATCCCAAAAGAAGCCAAAGACGAGTTGCGTAAGCTCGCCGTGCCCTCGCTAAAAGATAAATTTGCGCAAAATATCCTCACTCGCGAGCTTTCAGGCTATTTTGATAAAAGCTTTTCAAACCGCTCTTATGCTTATCGAAACGGCAAATCCTATGCTAACGCGATCTTTCGCGCTCGCGATTTTTTTAAAATTTTCAGCTTTGCCGTCAAAACCGACATCAAAGATTTCTTTGAAAATATCGATCACGAAAAATTGCTTGAAATTTTACGCGCAAATATCCGCGACGCTCGAATAATCAGGCTCATTGAGCTTTAGATCAAAAACGGAATTTTCGAGCGCTTTGATTACCGCGCTCACGCAAAAGGCGTTCATCAAGGCGACGTCCTAAGCCCGCTTCTTTCAAATATCTACCTAAATCAAATGGATAAATTTTTAGAACAAAGCGGTACCGAGTTCGTTAGATACGCCGATGATTTCGTTATGTTCTTTGTTTCATATGAAGCCGCCGAGAGAGGGCTCGCGCGCCTGAAAGATTTTTTAAAAACCATAAGCTTATCGCTAAACGAAGCCAAAACCTCCATTCACGGCAGAGATAGCGAGTTTATATTTCTTGGCGTAAGCTTTAAAGGCACAAATTTAAGTATCGGCGAGGAAAAATTTAAGCGCATTCTAGCCAAGCTCGCAAGTTCTGCCAAAAAGCAGGCGATAAGCCAAAGCGTAGAAAATTTAAACGCCTACATATATCATCTAAAGGCTATCTCACTTAAGCTTTTCTCGCCCTCGCAAAAAGATAGCTTTGGCCTGCATTTTGATGAGGTTGTGACAAATTTAATACGCAGATTTCTAAAAACTGTAGATAAAAGAGCTCTTGCCGAGGCCTTAACTAATCTAAACTTCCCCTACGAGCTAGGCAAAACGGCTAGAAAGACCAAAATTCTAAGCTGCTATAAAAACGCCAAACGCCCCGCCGTAAAGTCCGTCCAAAACGCGCTTGAGGCAAAGAAAAGAGAGTATCTAAAAACTTTCTCGCAAAGCTCCGTTATCCACATCACGACGCCGTTTTATTTTTTAGCTTTGTCTCAAGGCAAATTCGTCCTAAAAGACAAAGGCGTTATCAAGCATAAATTCCCTATAAATCAAATTTCGCAAATCATCATTAATGCTCAAATTTCACTTAGCTCCGCCGTCATAAAAGAGTGTGCCAAAAAGAAAATCTCCATAAATTTCATCGACGAAAAGACCAATCTCAGCTACGCCACGCTCATCAGCGCAAATTCCGCCATCTCTAAAACCGCCGCCTCGCAAATTTCGCTGCTAAAGACCAAAAGACCGCTCCGTATCGCCCAGCAGTTCATCATCGGTAAGCTAAAAAATCAGATCAACTATCTAAAATATCTAGGCAAATATCATAAAAGCTTAAGCTCAGAGATAGCGACTATGCAAGAAATTTTAAAGCTCCGCGTCCCGGGCGCCGCAAGCGTAAGCGAGCTTTTGGGCTTTGAGGACAGCGCTGCAAACTCCTACTGGCAGGCTATCGCAAAGGTGATCGACTACGAGTTTGGCTTTAGTGCGCGAGTGACGCAGGGCGCTACCGACGTCGTAAATTCCGCCCTAAACTACGGCTACGCGATCCTCTATTCAAAAATTTTAAAATCCATCGCCGCTGCGGGTCTCTCGCCTCACGTCTCCTATCTGCACGCACTCGATGAGCAAAAGCCCACTCTCGCCTTCGATCTCATCGAGGAATTTCGAGCCTTCATCGTCGATCGCGCCGTAATCTCGATGGTGAATAAAAACGAGCCCTTTGAGATAAAAGACGGGCTCCTATCTGTCGCAACCAGGCAAAATATCGCCAAAAACGTAAATGAAAAGCTCTTCGCTTGCACGCAGTACAGAGGCGAACAGCTAAAAGCGCAGGATATCATAGATAAGCAAGCCTACGCTCTAAAACGAGCCGTAACGCAAAATGAAAAATATAAGCCTTTCATAGGGAGATTTCAATGAATTTAATCATCTGCTACGACGTTTGCAAAACTAAACGCCGCAACAAACTCGCCGCCTTGCTAGAAAGCTACGGACTGCGGGCGAACTACTCGGTATTTGAGCTAGACGTCTCCGAGCGCGAATACATCTTGATAAAAGACCGCATTGCCCGCATAATCGAGCCCAAAACCGACAAAGTCCTATTCTACCGCATCTGCAAAACCTGCATGGCTAAAAGCGAGAGTTTGGGCGAGGGCGAGATCTTTCGTCTTTCGGACACCTACGTCTAAGCCCCATTTTTATGGATTTGATTTTCGGACTTTTTTAAATTTCAAAATGCCGAGTCTAGCGCACTTTTATATTTTACTAAGTTTCAAAATCTCCGCAAAGCTCAAATTTCGCTCGCGCCAAAAACCCTTTCTCGGACTTCCGCTATTTAGCCTATTTTTAAAGCCCCATTTTTATGGCTTTTTACGTTTGTGGAATTAGGCAGAAATTCGAAAAAGTCTAAAATTCTAATTTTTGCGTTTAGATTTTCGGACTTTTGCGCTTATGCAAAGACGCTTAAATCCACACTTTTAAGCCCGCCCTAAGCAAAAACCTCGAAATTTGAAATTAATTTTTCGCCCCTTTCTCGGACTTTTTCGCGTTTTGTGATATAATGGCGCTCGCAAATAGTTCTTTAAAAACTCATTGTCAATTTTAATGTGGTTTTTGGGCTATTTGATTAGAATTTCCCCGATTTAGGGGATTGAAACGTGGGTGAACATCACACCTGCTTGATACAGGTGGCCGCATTTGATTAGAATTTCCCCGATTTAGGGGATTGAAACAAGCAACCATTGATCTCTTCCTCGCCCCATGTTACGCGGATTTGATTAGAATTTCCCCGATTTAGGGGATTGAAACGAGCTCCCCTTCCATCCATTTTATGATGAAACCTTGCGCATTTGATTAGAATTTCCCCGATTTAGGGGATTGAAACTTCACTAGCACCTACTTCAATCTCTTCTTGAAGCCCTAATTTGATTAGAATTTCCCCGATTTAGGGGATTGAAACTCGCCATCTTTTAGAGCTAGAAAAATTCCCGATATATCAGGATGCATTTGATTAGAATTTCCCCGATTTAGGGGATTGAAACACTACAATGCCGCCATTATCGACAACCGATTTGACCGATTTGATTAGAATTTCCCCGATTTAGGGGATTGAAACGAATTCTGACCCTACAGCATAACTGCTGTTGTAATTTGATTAGAATTTCCCCGATTTAGGGGATTGAAACTAACTGAATATCTTCGGC
>ERZ773004.674-NODE-674-length-20401-cov-38.406026_pt1 | contig 20401 bp, 14 predicted proteins | sample MGYA00580667_ERZ773004 | MGnify/ENA primary metagenome ERZ773004 (study PRJEB29015, sample SAMEA2737963) | human oral metagenome | biome: human oral; feature: human-associated habitat; material: dental | place: China | collected 2123 ... | reverse complement strand
GAGGCCGCCTCCGGCCCTCCCGGCCCGCGGCGCGCGCCGGAGGCGAGCCTCACGACGAGGGCGGGGTCGGCGCCGAGCCCGGCGAGGCGGTCGCGGGTCGCTCGGGCTTCGTCCGGGGAATCTTGCCTCCACCCGTGGTCGACCGTCAGGCTGGCCGCCAGCACTCCGGCCCGCGAGGCGACGAAGAGCGCGGCCTGGGCCAGCGCCATGGAGTCGGAGCCCCCGGAGACGGCCAGCAGGACGCGCGAGCCGGCGTCGATCCCCGCATCCCGGAAGGCCGACTCGACCGCGTTGCGAGTCTCCGCGAGCGCGCGATGAGGGCCTGCCATCAGGCGCCCACGACCCGCCTGATCCAGGCGGAGGGCGCGGCGATCTCTTCGAGGCTGGGGGCGAAGAGCGGGTTCGTCCACACGGCGTTCAGGCCTTCGTGCCCCGCCTGGCGGACCACCTCGCGGACGAAGGCGACCCCGTCGCGGTATTGGGCGCTCTTGAGGTCCAGGCCGATAGCCCTCTGCAGGAAGGCGGCGATGGGGCTGCCCGCCTCGCGGCGCGCCTTCATGGCGTCGATGAGGTGCCTCTTGCCGGGCATCCGGGCGATGGGCACCTCGTTCATGACGAATTCCGCGTGGCCTTCGAGCAGGCTCATGAGGGCGGTGAGATCGGCGCCGGGGCCGGAGTCGAAGGTGAAGGGCCGCTCGGGGGCCTCGACCAGTTCGAGCAGGGCCCTGGCCCGGGAGTGGATGTAGTCGGTCAGCCAGGGGGCCGCGGCGAACTGGATGGCGTGCGTGAGCTCGTGGACGCAGATCCACAGGGCCAGGTCCTGCCGGTCGAGGGAGTATGCGGCGCCGAAAGCCCGGACGTTGGGGGCGACGAGCAGGAGCCGTCCGACGGCGGGCTCCTGAAGCGAGGCCGCGCCGCCGGGGAGCGGGCCTGCGCCTTGCGGGCCGGCCCAGAAGGGGTCGTATTGGCCGAGCACCCGCATGGCGACGGCCGACACGCCGACGGCGATCTCGGCCGAGGCCATGGCGTCGGCCAGCGGGCCGGAGCCGGAGCCCATGTAGGGGCCGATGACGTCTCCGGCGAGCTGTGCGGCGGCCTTGGCCCAGCCGGGCCGGTCGACCACGATCACGGGCACCCGCGCCGCGGTCCGGGCGGCCTCGTCCAGACCGGTGACGTCGGCGACGATCATCGGGGCGCGCGCGGCCTGGGCGCGCAGCTGGGCGACCGTCGCCCGGGCGTCCGCCGGCGTCACGGACGGGCCCGCGCCTGACATCCATCGCGCGACTCTGCGCGCCGTATCCGGATTGATCCTGGCCATGCCCCCTACGGTATCCCGCCCGCAGTCGGGCGTGCCATCCGCCGCGGGGCAATCCACGCCTGGCGAAATCCGCGCGCCCGCGCGGGACGGTTCCCGGCCGCGCTCCGCGGCCCCCGCGCGCCGCTCCTCCCGTGAGCAGAGCCTCGGCGCTCAGGCTCGGGGGCGACGGGGCTAGGAGGCGGCCAGGCTGGCGGCGAAGGAGTCCACCGCCGCCTTGCCCTGGGCGAGGGTTCCCTCCTTGAGGTCGCCGACGAGGATCGAGAAGACGAGGAGGCGCCCCTTGGACGTCTGGACGTAGCCGGACAGGGAGGTCACGTCAGCCAGGGTCCCCGTCTTGGCTCGGACGCGGCCGGCGGCAACGGTCCCGTTGAGCCGGTCGTCGAGCGTGCCGGTCAGGGCGCCGACGGGCAGCCCGGAGGCCAGGGCGGCGAGCCTGCACTTGTCGCACGAGCCTGCCTGCTTGAGGATCTCGGTCAGGAGTGCGGCGTTGAGCCGGTTCGAGGCGGAGAGCCCCGAATTGTCGGCGACGACCACTCCCTTGGTGTCCAGCCCCATCCTCTTCAGCTCGGCGACGGTGGCCCGGCCCGCGCCGTCGAACGTGGGCTTTTCGCCCGATTTGGCTGCGACGAGGTGGCCGAGCGCGTCGGCCGTCGTGTTGTCGGACTCCGTCAGGGCGAAGTCGACGAGGTCGCGCACGGGCGCCGACTGCACCTTTCCGATCTCCTTGGCGGAGGCCGGCGCGGGCGAGGAGGCCCTGTTCACGGCTGTGACGGCGATGCCGCGCTTGCTCAGCGCGGCGGCGAAGGCCTGCCCGGCGGACAGGTCGGGGTTCGGGGTGTAGGCGCCGGCCTGGTTGCGGGACTGCATGACCGCCAGGGGGCGCATCTCCATGATGAACCCGGTGTTGGCCCCGCTGACCTCCGGCTGGCGCACGGGCCCCTGGAAGAGGGTCGAGTCCACGGCGAGCTGGACGTTCGTCACGCCGGCCGCGCGCGCCTTGGCGGCGGCCTGTTCGGCCAGGTCGTCGAGCCCCGCGCGGCCCTTGACGGCCGAGGGCGTGCCGGCGCCGGCAGCGAGCAGGGTGTCTCCCCCTCCGACGAGGTACATCGTCCCTCCCTGCAGGCGCGCCGTCGTCGGCAGGGTCGTCGCGGGCCCGAGGACGCGCAGGGCAACGGCGGCCGTCACGATCTTCATGTTCGAGGCCGGAGTCCGGGCGGCGTCGGGCTCGTGTTCGGCGATGGTCTTCCCGGTTGCCGCGTCGACGACCTTGACGCTCACGTGGCCGGTGACGCGCGGATCGGAGGCGAATGACGTCACCGCTTTGCCGACGGCGGCGGAATCGGGTTGTGGCGCCTTCGCGTTCCACGCGGGTAGGCGAGGGGGTCCCGTGATCGCTCGCGAGACCGTCGGATACGGTTGGGGATCGGGTTCGCGATCGCGCACCGTGAGAAACCCCGGGGTAAGATCGTAGGCATCAGCAACGACGTAACCGCCTGAGAGGAGCATCGCCGCCACAATCGCCGTCCGCGTCATCTTCTTCACGGTGACAGTCTCCCACGGAAGCGACGGTTCGTTGTGCCCGCACCCCTTGGCTACAAAGGAGCAGCAACATCATGGAGTTCGACGTCACCATCGAGATCCCGAAGGGCAATCGCAACAAGTACGAGCTCGACCACGAGACGGGCCGCATCCGCCTGGATCGCATGCTCTTCACCTCGACCCGCTACCCGGACGACTACGGGTTCATCGACGACACGCTCGGAGAGGACGGCGATCCCCTGGACGCTCTGGTGCTTCTGGAGGAGCCGACGTTCCCGGGCTGCGTCATCAGGTGCCGGGCGCTGGGCATGTTCCGCATGCGCGACGAGCACGGCGGCGACGACAAGGTCCTGTGCGTGCCCGCGGGCGACCAGCGCGCCTCGTGGCGCACGGAGATCGATGACGTCTCCGAATTCCACCGCCTGGAGATCCAGCATTTCTTCGAGGTGTACAAGGATCTGGAGCCGGGCAAGTCCGTGGAGGGCGCCCACTGGGTGGGTCGCGAGGAAGCCGAGGAGGAGATCCGCACGTCGTTCCAGCGGGCCATCGACGAACACTACTGACCGGCTGCTCGCCGCCGCAGGCCAGGGGATAGCCACGGCGCCGGGGCGGGCGGGATCCGGCCGGCGGCCTGATGTCGAACAGCGATGAGGGCCCCGGAATCGGGGCCCTCATCCATTCAACTCGCGCGGTGACGGTGGCCGCGGCGGGCCGGCGTCGGCGCCGCGTTCGGCGGAGCCGGCCGTCCAGTGCCGGCGGTCGCCGCAGAGGAGGACCCCGTCACCGCACGAGAGCTTCACTGGGGTTTCGGCCCGTCACACGATGCGCATGTACACCGGGCTGCCCCACACGGCGCGCTCCTGCGTGCCCATGCTCGGGTTCCAGGCCGCGATGTGCATGTTGTTGCCCGTGTAGATGCCGACGTGTCCCGGCCACCACATGAGGTCGCCCGGCTGGCGCTGGGAGGCGGGGACGATCGTGTAGCCCTTCCAGAACTGGTTGACCGAGCTGCCCGTTCTCCTCGGGGTGCTGCGCCCGAAATGCGAGTAGACGTAGTTGGTGAACCCGACGCAGTCCCAACCGGTCACCGGCGAGACCCCGCCCCACACGTAGCGGACCCCGGCGAACTGCCGCGCGTAGGCGACCACCTGGCTGCCCAGTCCCGATCCCGCGGACTGGCGGGCTTGGGCCTGCTGCCTGGCCTGCTGCGCCGCCTGCGCCTGCTGGGCGCGCCATGCGGCCTGGGCTTGCTGCGCGCGCTGAGCCTGCTGGGCGCGCCATGCGGCCTGCGCCTGCTGAGCGCGCTGAGCCGCCTGCGCCTGCTGGACCCGTTGAGCCTGCTCGGCCTGCTGCCTGGCCTGTCGGGCGGCTTGGGCCTGTTGGGCGCGCCATGCGGCCTGGGCTTGCTGCGCACGTTGAGCCGCCTGGGCTTGCTGGGCCGCCTGGGCTTGCTGGGCACGCCATGCGGCCTGCGCCTGCTGTGACTGCGTCTGCTGGGCCGTCGGCGTAGGCGTCTGGGATGGCTCCGGCTGAGCAGGCGTCGGCTGCGCGGAAGCGGTGGGCTGCGCCTGCTCGGCCTGCTTCCCCTCCGTGCGCTCGGACTGCTCGGGTTCCGTCTGTCCGTCCTGCCCGGTCTTCGACTGTCCATCCTGCCCGCCACCCGCGGGATCCGAGGCAGTCTGCGAGTCGTCGGCCTGTGAATCGGCCGGCGCGGGCGTCTCGGCCTGCTTCTGCGCCTCAGCCTGCACTTCGGCCTGCTTGCGCGCTTCAGCCTGCACTTCGGCCTCCACCTTCTTCTGCGCCGCGACGACGACGGCCTGACGCTCGGCCTCGGCCTTCGACTCGGCGGCCGCCTCCTTCTGCTCCCGCTGCTGCTTGACGAGCTCCGCGGTCACGCCCTTCTGGGCGGCGAGTCGGGAGACGAGGGCGTTGCGCTCCTGAGCGATGGACTCGACTTCGCTCCGGGCCTTCGTCGAGGCCTGCGACGCCTCGGCGACCGCCTGCTGAGCCTGGGAGGCCTTCGCGGACTCCTCCTTGGCCTTCTGGTCGGCCGCCTTCTGAAGGGTCACCGCATTCGCGCGCGCATTCTCGAACGCGCTGACGTCGCGGTTCGTCTTATTGGCGAGAATCCGGTAGGCCCTGGCGCGCTTGTACGCCTCGGCGGCCGTCTTCGTGCCGCCCACCAGCCTGGCCCCCTTCAGAGGCGAGGAGCCCTCGCGGTAGCTCTCGCGCGCGAGCCTGCCGATCCGCCTGCGGGCCTGCGCGAGGTTGGCCTCCGCCGCATTCGCCGCCTCCTGGGCCTCGACGGCCTTGCTGATCGACGTCGAGAGCTCCTGCTGAGCGGTGATCGACTCGGCCTCGGCCTGAGCCGCGGTGAGTTTGAGCCGATTCGCCTTCGCGCTGAGCTCGGTCAGGCGCGTTTCCGTCGCCGCCACGCCCGACGCCGTCCGCTGCTCGGCGCGCTGCGCCCGTTCGAGCGAGTCGTCGCCGCCGTCGTCTGCGTTCGAGGGCGCCCCGAGGCCGCTCGCCGCGCAGACGACGACGGTGGCCGCCACGATGCCCTGGTTGATTCTGCGATTCCGCACGTGTCCTCCGGTTTTCTCTTGAGGAAGGCCGTCACCCGACAAGCGGACGACGCGCCTCCGGCGTGTCGCACTTGACTTATCAGCCTTCACAACAATCACACCGTATAACAGTTTCGTCACGAAACCAACACGCTTAACATTTGTCACATCCGCCTCGTCTATGCTAGCCCTTCACACGGCCGCGGCCCGGGAACCCCGGTTTTCCGCCGCAGGACAAGGCGATGGCCTCCGCCCCGACTCGGCTCCGATCGCCGTCCGCGACGCGCCCGCGCCCACCGCCATTCCCGCGCCATCGGTGCGATCCGCCTGCCCGCGGGCCGCGACGCCTGGGCTACGGAAGCGTAAAATGTTAGACTCGTCTCATATCCCGCATCAGTGGGCCGATTCCGTCGGTCCCGGCGATTGGAGGAGTCGAATATGCACAAGAACAAGGCAGCCGACAGCCCGGTCTTCCTCGTGGTCGACGTCCAGGTCGACGTCGTCGCCGCCGCGTACCGGCGCGACGACGTCGTCGCGAACATCGCCGCCCTCGTGGACCGAGCGCGCGCCAAAGGGATCCCGGTCGTCTGGGTGCGCCACCAGAACGCACGCCTGCGCGCCGAGTCCCCCGGCTGGCAGATCGTGCCCGAGCTCGCCCCCCTCGACGGCGAGCCCATCGTCGACAAGCGCTTCGGAGACGCCTTCGCCGACACCGACCTCGGCGAGGTCCTCGAACGCCTGAACGCCGACCGCATCGTGCTGTGCGGAGCCCTGACCGAGAACTGCGTGCGCTCGACCTTCAACGGGGCCCTCTACCGGGGCTTCCCAGTGACGCTCATCACCGACGCCCACACGACGGTCGACCGGCGCCCCTCGGGCCTGGACTACTCGCCGGCCAACGCCATCGCGGTCCTCAACTACCAGGCGGAGTCGACAACGCTTCCCGGCCTCGCCTCGCAGGCGGTGTCCACCGCGGAAGCGTTCACCGGGTAGCGGGGCATCGCCCGGAGCCGCGTCGCTCCCCGGCCCGCCCACGGACACCGCCGCCCTCCGGCCCTCTCGCACGCCACCCCCCTAGTGCGAGAGGGCCGGAGGGTTTTGCCAAGGCTCGCCCGACCCCTTATGCTGAGTGCCATGTTCATGCGAATGCCCATCTAGCGTGCGACTCACCGGCCCGGTCCGGACGACGCGCGCTGCAAGCCCACCCCAGCAGTCTGTGCGGGCTTGAATGGACAGCAGAACTGACAGCAGCACCCCGCGGAGCATTGCGCACCGCGCCCGGCTGCCTTCCCCTGCGCCCCGCGGCCCGCTCCTGACGAACAACATTCCAGGAGTAGAAGAGAAATGACCGACAACCAGTGGGGCTTCGAGACCCTCCAGGTCCACGCGGGCCAAACCCCCGATTCCGACTTCGGAGCCCGCGCCCTCCCCATCTACCAGACGACCTCCTACGTCTTCCCCAGCACCGAGTCCGCGGCCGACCGCTTCGCCCTGACCGAGCTCGGACCGATCTACACGCGCCTGACCAATCCGACCCAGGCAGTCGTCGAGGAGCGCCTGGCCGCGCTCGAAGGAGGGGCCGCTGCCCTGCTCGTCGCCTCCGGCCAGGCCGCCGAACTCTACGCCGTCCTCAACGTCGCCCAGCAGGGCGACGAAATCGTCTCCTCCCCCTCCCTGTACGGCGGCACGTACAACCTGTTCAAGAGCACGCTGGCCCAATTCGGCATCACGGTGCGCTTCGTGGAGGATCCCGACGATCCGGAGAGCTGGCGGGCGCTCGTCAACGACCGCACCCGCGCCCTCTACGGCGAGACGATCCCCAACCCCAAGGGCGACCTCCTCGACCTGGAGGCCCTCGCCGACATCGCCCACGCCAACGGCGTCCCGCTCATCGTCGACAACACGATCGGAACCCCCTACAACGTCCGCCCCTTCGACCACGGCGCGGACATCGTGGTCGAATCGACGACTAAGTTCCTGGGCGGCCACGGCACCTCGATCGGCGGCGCGATCATCGAAAAAGGCGACTTCGACTGGGCCAACGGCAAATTCCCGCTGCTGACCGAACCGGACGCCTCCTACAACGGCCTGTCCTTCGCGTCGATCGGGCCGGGGGCCTTCGTCACCCGGATCCGCGCCGTCCTGCTGCGCGACACGGGCGCGGCCGTCTCCCCGTTCAACGCCTTCCTCCTGGCCCAGGGCCTGGAGACCCTCTCGCTGAGGGTCGAACGGCACCTGGCCAACGCGAAGGCGGCGGCGGAGTTCCTCGACCGGCATCCTTCCGTCGAGTCGGTCCGCTACTCCAGTCTGGTCTCCTCGCCGTACTACGAGCTCGCCCGCAAATACGCGCCGAAGGGCGCCGGCTCGGTCTTCACCTTCGAGATCGTCGGCGGACGCCCGGCGGGCCAGGCCTTCATCGAGTCCCTCGAGCTGTTCTCCCATCTGGCCAACATCGGCGATGTGCGATCGCTGGCCATCCACCCGGCCTCCACCACGCATTCGCAGATGGACGACGAGGAGCTCGCGGCGGCGGGCATCACCCCCGGCACCGTCCGGCTCTCGATCGGGATCGAGACGATCGACGACATCATCGCCGACCTCGACCAGGCGCTCGCCGCGGCCAGCTCGAAGGCGGCGTCCGCCGCCGAATAGCGGCGGCGTGCCAAGCGGACCAGGAGAACCGGATGACCCCCGAATCGCCCAGCTTCCTCGTCGGGCACGCCCCGCTCGACCCGGTGACGGACGCCGAGCCGATCCGAGACTTCGACACCGGCTACCGCCCCGCCCCCCGCCTGACCGTCCCGGTCACGGGCGCCTGGAGGGAAGGAGACGACCCCGGCGAGCGCGAGTTCGCGGACATCGGTCCGCTCGAGCTCGAGCTCGGCGGGCGTCTGCCCGCCGTCCGGCTGGCCTACGAGACCTGGGGCTCCCTCGACGCCGACGCCTCCAACGCCGTGCTCCTGTGCCACGCTTTGACGGGGGACTCGCACGCGACGAGCCGCAGCGGAGAGGACGGGTGGTGGAACGACGTCGTCGGGCCGGGCCTGGCGATCGACACGGACCGGTATTTCGTCGTCTGCCCGAACGTGCTCGGCGGCTGCCAGGGCTCGACGGGCCCGGCGTCGCCCGCTCCCGACGGCGCCCCGTGGGGGCCGCGCTTCCCCGAGATCACCATCCGCGACATGTGCGCGGCCGAAGCCAAGCTCGCCGACCTCTTCGGGATCTCCCGCTGGGCGATGGTGGCGGGGGCCAGCTTCGGCGGCAGCCGCGTCATGGAGTGGGGCGCGACCTATCCGGAGCGGGTCGGCTCCATCGCGGTCCTGGTCGCCGGGCCGGCCTCCACCGCCGAACAGGTGGCCTACGCCCACTTCCAGATCTGCGCCATCCAGGGCGACCCGAAGTGGCGGGCGGGAAACTACTACGACGCGCCCGAGGACGACGGCCCCTCCCAGGGGTTGGGGCTGGCTCGCGAGATCGCGCACCTGTCATACCGGTGCGCCCCGGAGCTCGACACGCGATTCGGCCGCTCGCCCCAGAGAGGCGAGGATCCCCTCCACGGCGGGCGCTTCGCCGTCCAGAGCTACCTCGACTACCACGCCCACAAGCTCGCGCTGCGCTTCGACGCCAATTCCTATCTGACGATCTCCCGGGCCTTCATCACCCACGACATCGGGAGGGGGCGCGGCGGCGTCGACGCCGTCCTGGCCGAGATGAGGATGCCCGCGCTCGTCGTCGCAGTCGACTCCGACCGGCTCTTCTACCCGGCGGACATGCGCCGCCTGGCCGACGCGCTGCCCGGGGCGACGGGGGTGCGCACGGTCCGCTCCCGCCACGGGCACGACGGCTTCCTCGTGGAGAACGACCAAGTTTCCAGCATCGTCTCCGAGTTCCTCGCATCCCTGAACTGATCGGCGGGCCGGGAAGCCCTGCCGGGGCCGTACCCGCCCCGGCCGTGGCACGATAGGCGCATGAAGGATCGCGCAGCATGGGACCGAGACATCCTCGGCCCAGGGTTCATGTCACGCACCATAGACCTGCACCCGGACGAAGAGGGCCCGGTCGCAACGACCGTCGTCGTCCACGTCCCCGAGGACGACCCGGCGATGGGCGGGCCCGGCCGGCCCCTGCGGCAGCACCCGGACTTCGTGTTCCTGGCGATCCACGGCTGGAACGACTACTTCTACCAGGTCGAGCTCGCCCGGGCCGTCTCAGCGGCCGGCGGGCGGTTCTACGCCGTCGACCTGCGCAAGTACGGGAGGTCCCTGCGCGAGGGGCAGACTTTCGGGTTCATCCGCGACCTCGCCTCCTACGACGAGGAGATCCACGCCTGCACCGACCTCGTCTACGAGGAGCACCGCGGCCGCCTGCCCCTGGTCATCTACGGGCATTCGACCGGAGGCCTCGTCGCCGCGCTGTGGGCGGACCGCCACCCCGGCGCAGCCCAGGGGCTCGTCCTGAACGCCCCGTGGCTGGAGTACCACGGCTCGACGATGGCCCGGCAGATCGGGGCCCCCGTCGTGGACATGCTCGCCCGGCTCTCCCCCGCCTCGGTCATCCCCTCCGGCGACGGCGACTTCTACCAGCGGGCGATCCCCGCGTGGCGCCCGCCTGCCGCCGGAGACGGCGACCCGGACTCCGCCGACGCGTCCGCAGCCGCCACGGCCCGCGCAACCGGCGCCGCCGCGAACGGCCCGGACCCTCAGGCCCGCGGCGAGGATTCGGACGACCCGTTCTGGACGACGGGGTGGAACCCCGACCCGGCATTCCGCACGGGCACGGGCGCACCGGTGCGCGCCGGCTGGCTCTCGGCGATACTGGCGGGGCACGCCCGCGTCAGCGGCGGCTTAGCCATCGACTGTCCGGTCCTCGTCCTCACCTCCGCCCGCTCGATCACCGGCGAGACGTGGACAGAGGGCTTCCGGGCCGCAGACTCGGTTCTGGACGTCGCGCAAATCTGGAAGCGGGTCCCCGACCTGGGCGCCCACACGACGCTCGTCAAGCTCGAGGACGCCGTTCACGACGTCACCCTCTCCCGCCGCGACGTGCGCGAACGCGCCTTCGGCGAAATCGCCCGTTTCGTGAGGGCCTACGTGCTCGGCCGTAACGGCCCGGAGACGGCGCGGCGCTTCGACGGGGTCGGGGCGCCGAGGCGCGACGGCGCGCGGGAGGCGATAGACGGCGCGTGGAAGCGTGAAACGGCGCGTAACGGCGATGGCGTGAGCGCGCTTCGACGCGTCGATCGTGCTGCCGACGGTGAGATCGGCGGTGGTCGCAGCGGGTGAGATGCTGCCGTCCGGGATGCCGGGCAGGGGTCGGGTGCGGGCGAGTCAGAGGTCGTCGAGGCTGCGGCCGTCGGAGGCGGTCCATGCCCGCCAGCCGTCGACTTCGATGCCGCCGAGGGCCTCCGACGCCGCCTGGGAGGGGTCGGTGAACGACGCCCGGCCGACGATGAGCGTCCCCCAGGCGGTGAGCTTGGCCGCGGCCGGCCTCGCGCCTTCGCGTTCGATCGACAGGCTCAAGGGGGTCCTGTTGCGGCTGGCGATGGCGAGCAGTCGTCCGGCGGGCGAGAGGATCTCGCGTTCGGCCGCCCGCTTGACGGCGTCCTCGGAGGCCGATGCCGCCATCGATTCGGAGTTCGCCTCCGCCCTTCCGGCCGAGGAGTCGCGTTTGGGCGCTGATTTCTCCCACAGGAGCTGTTCGGTGCGCACGCGGGTGACCTGCTGCTGGCGCATCGCGTATATGTAGTTCGGCGTGTCGCGCTCCTTCTCGTTCTCCAGGCGCCACGCCGGTATCACCGGGATCTTCGAGGAGTCGAAGGCGGGCCTGGCCGGGGCGGCCGCCGGCGACGAGGACGCCTGGGGCGCGGAGGAGGCGGACGTCTGAGGGGCCGAGGGAGCCGAGGCCGGAGAGACAGGCGTCAGCTTCGCCGCCCTCCTGCCCTCGCGGCCCCGCCCGGGGCCTCCGTTCGACGGCGCGGCGCGGCCGGGCTCTGGGAGGGCGGCCGCGGAGTTGCCGAGGGGGGAGTTGCCGAGAGAGCGGGGCGCCGTCGCCTCCCGCGGGGCGGAGACGTGGGACTCACGCGGACGTGAGCGGCGGCGGCGCTTGTCTCCAGTCTCCACGGGCCCGGAGTCCATCCGCCTGTCGTCGCCGGCCTGCTCGGGGGTCGCACTCTCCTCGACCCGGACGAGCGGCCGGGAGCGGTCGAGGTGGACGTGGGCCGGAACCCGCGATCTGCCCGCGGCCGCCCGGGGCGCGACGGGCGCCGGGCCGGCCGGGAGGTCCCCCGCGACCGCGGGCGCAGCGGCCGGCCTGGGGGCCACGGTCCGGGCGTCGGTCGTGCTGTTGACAGCGCGCTTGTGGCAGGTGTCCACGCTGAGATACCGTTGGGTCCCCGAACCGTAGACGCGCGCCTCGAGGACCCGGACGCCCTCGGAGAGCGTCGTGATGACGGGGAAGAGGTCGTCGTCGGCGCGCAGCGTCACGACGACCATGCGGGCTCCCGCCGACGCCGTGGCCGGCGAGGATTCCCGGAACGTCTGCCAGGCCGAGTCGAAGGCGGCCTGGCCGCCCGGGTACATCGCGACGATCTCGCGGCGGGACATGCTGGAGTAGCGCCCGGCCAGGCTCAGAGCCTCGAAGAGGCTCACCGCGGAGAAATGCGCGCGTATGCTGACGATGACGGTGTTGCCGGCGGAGTCCATGGTGAGCAGGTGAGATTCTCCGGGCTGCCGGTCGGCCTGCTCCCACACGATGGGAAACAGCGGCACGCCCACAATGTCGAGGGCGCGCTCGCGAAGCGCGCCCAACACTTCCGTCGCAGACGTGCCGTCTAGCTCGACTGCCTGAGCTGGCACAATGCGGCCGCCTGACAGGGCAAAAAGCGCCATCGTGCGGGACCTCCTTCAAGAAACAATGCGTGATGCTCCTAGGGTAGCCCACGGCAGACCCGCTCCACTAGCTACCGAATCGGAATTCCCCCGGCGGGGCGCTTTATTCCTATTTTCCATCAGCTTCCTCCCCGTCTCCTGGCCGCCTCCGCTCCGTCGCGTATGAGCTCGGCGAGGTGGATCCCCCGCGATCCGGCCAGCTGGCCGGCCTGCGTCCGGCAGGAGAATCCGTCGGCCAAAAATACCGCGTCGCGGCCGGCCTCGGACAGGGCGGGCACGAGCCTGGCCTGGGCGACTTTCACGGACACCTCGTAATGCCCTTTTTCCATGCCGAAATTGCCCGCCAGCCCGCAGCATCCGGTAACCTTCGTCACAGACGCGCCGGCCTTCCGCAGGAGGTCCTCGTCGGCGGCCCACCCCATGACGGAATAGTGATGGCAGTGGGGCTGCGCGACGACTTCCACGCCCGCCAGGTCGGGCATGCGCCATCCCCGGCCGGGCCCGACCGGCTCGGGGGCCGTGAGGAGCTCGGCGAGCGTGTACGTCATCGCCTTGACCAGCGGGGCCCTCGCGTCGTCCGGGAGGAGGTCCTCCAGGTCGGAACGCAGGACGGCGGTGCACGAGGGCTCGACGCCGACTATCGGCACCCCGCTCGCGGCGAAGGGCGCGAGCGTGGACAGCAGCCTGTCCAGCTTCCTCTTGGCCGTGCCGAGCTGGCCGGTGGATATCCAGGTCAGCCCGCAGCAGGCTTGGCCGGACGGCAGCAGCACGGTGTATCCGGCGGCCTGGAGGACGTCGACGGCGGCCCTCGCCCCGCGCGTGTCGAGCGTCTCGGAGAAGGAGTCGACCCACAGGACGACGTGGCGGCCGTCGGCCAGGCCTCGCCCGGGCGGGCCGTCCGCGCCGCCGGCCGTGCCGAGCCGGCGGGCTTGGGCCGTCCGGGAAAACCGGCGGGTGGCGAACCCGGGCATTCCCCGGCGGGTGTCGACTCCGGCCAGGCGGAAGCCGAGTCGGCGCAGCGGCCCGATCCCCATGACCGCGTTGGCCAGGCGCGCCAGGCCCGGGACCTTCGTGACGAGGCCCGCCAGGCGGGGCAGGTTGCCGAGCGTGTAGTGCGTCATCGGCCGGCGCCTGCCCTTGTAGGCCCGGTAGAGGGCTTCGGAGCGGTAGCGGGCGACGTCGACGCCCGTCGGGCAGTCCCGCGAGCAGGCTTTGCACGCCAGGCACAGGTCGAGGGACTCCAGGACCCCCGGCGCCGTCCAGTCGAGCAGGCCGCCGTTGGCCACCTCCTGCAGGACGCGGACCCGCCCCCGGGTCACGTCCTTCTCGTCGCGCGTGGCCTCGTAGGAGGGGCACATGAACATCCCGATGTCGAAGCGGTTGGCGCGGCAGTTGCCCACGCCCGTGCAGCGGTGGACGGCCCGGGTCATGTCGCCGTGGTCGTCGGCGAAGTGGAAACCTCCCGCGTACTCGATCCGGTGGGCGTCCGGGCGGCGCATGTGCGCGTCGAGCGGGTCGGGGCGCACGAGGACTCCCGGATTGAGGACTCCTGCAGGGTCGAACAGGCTTTTGACCCGGCCGAACAGGCTGAGGATCTCCGAGCCGTACATGCGCCCGAGCAGTTCCGAGCGGGCCCGGCCGTCGCCGTGCTCGCCGGAGAGCGAACCGCCGAAGCGGGCGGCGAGGTCCGCCGCCTCCTCCATGAAGGCCCGGAATCTCGGCCGCCCGTCGTCCTCTTCGAGGGGGAAGTCGATGCGGATGTGCAGGCAGCCGTCGCCGAAGTGCCCGTAGAGGAGGCCTGCCAGGCCGTGCGATCCGAGGAGGGCCTCGAACTCGCGGATGTAGGCGCCGAGGTTCTCCGGCGGGACGGCCGAATCCTCCCATCCCGGCCAGGCGGGGTTGCCCGCCGGGGTGCGGCCGCCCAGACCCGCGCCGTCGGCGCGGATGCGCCACAGTTCCCGAGCCTCGGGCCCGGCGGGCCGGATGTCCACGGCGTCGGTGGCCGCTGCGTCGGCCAGGGCTCGCGCCCGCGTCATGGCGTCGACGTCCCCCTCGGCCCCGACTTCGACGAAGAGCCACCCGGCTCCGGCGGGCAATGAGGGCACGGAGCCCTTGGCCCGCCTGACCGCGTCGACGAGTTGGGCGTCCAGGCCTTCGACGGCCAGCGGGCCGTGGGCCAGGAGGGGCACGGTGTCGTCGGCGGCGGAGGCCATGTCCGGATATCCGAGGACGACGAGCACCGGCGAGGCCTGGCGGGGCACGAGCCGGACCGTGGCCTCGGTGACCAGGGCCAGGGTTCCCTCGCTGCCGACGAGGAAGGAGGCGAGGTTCCGCCCGTTCTCGGGCAGGAGGTGCTCCAGCGAGTAGCCGGAGACCTGGCGCTTGAAGCGGCCGAGGCCGGTGCGGATGGCCGCGAGGTTGGCTGCGACGAGTTCGGCCAGGCCGTCGACGGCGTCCACGCCCAGGCCGCCGGGGCCGGCCGCGGCCTCGCGCCCGTCGGCCAGGAGCAGGCGCAGCCGGTCGACGTTGTCCGCGGTCCGTCCGAAGGCGACGGCGTGGGGGCCGCAGGCGTTGTTGCCGATCATGCCGCCGAAGGTCGCCCGGTTCTGCGTGGAGGGGTCGGGCCCGAAGCGCAGCCCGAAGGGAGCCGCGGCCTTCTGCAGGTCGGACATGACCACGCCCGGCTGGACGCGGGCGGTGCGGGAGTCGGGGTCGACGCCGAGGATGGCGTTCATGTGGCGGGAGAAATCGAGGACGATCCCCGGGCCGATGGAGTTGCCCGCGCAGGACGTGCCGCCGCCGCGGCCGGTGACCGGTACGCCGAGTTCGCGGGCGACGGCCAGGGCGGCGGCGACGTCCTGCGCATCGACCGGGCAGACGACCGCGCGCGGCGGTATCCGGTAGTTCGAGGCGTCCGTGGCGTATTCGGCCCGGCGGCGCGCACTGGCGCCCACCTCTCCGCGCACGGCCTCGCGGAGCCGGCCGAGCAGCTCGTCCGGCTCGTCGGAGCGCCTTCGGCTCACCACGTCCATTGCGCCATTGTGCCAGTTCCGCGCGGCGTCCATTGCGCCCGCCCGCCATGCGGACCCGGTCTGCGCTCCGGCGGCTCGCCCGGCGGTGCAACCGTCGGGCAGTCTGCCGCCCTGGCCGGCGGGCCGTTCGCAAGCTCGGACCGGCGCCGCCTCCCGGCGCACCCCGGACGCCGCGGCACTCGGGCCGGCCACTCAAGCCGGCCGCTCAGGCAGGGCGGCCGAACGGCTAGGCGACGCGCGGCTAGATGACGAGCGGGCACCCCGCGCAGGCGATCCGCGCCTCGTCGGTCAGCTCGGTGGTCGAGCAGGCTCCGAGGCCGGAGGAGCACAGCGAACTCGCCTCGTCGAGCAGACCGAGCCGCTCGAAGTGCTCGAGCATCGTCGAGACGAAGACCTCGGAGACCCCGCTCGTGGCGGCGATGGCCCGGACGGTCCTGCCCTCGCGAAGCTGACGGAGCACGCGGTCGGTCACCGAGCCGACCGGGCCCGCTCCGAGGGCCCCCACAGAGGCGCCGCCCTGCCGGGGCGTCTCATCCCGGCGGGAATCACCGCGGCGAGAGCGATCGCCGCCTCCCGGCCGGCGCGGCCGGCCGCCGCGGTCGAAGTGCCCGCCGTTCCCGAGCAGGTCATTCTCGGCCTGGCCTCCGCCGTCCCCGGGCAAGCCCAAACCGCCGCGCTCGGCCTGGCCGGCGCCGGGGACGGACCGGCCGCCCTCGCGGGCTCGCGCGCCGGCCGCGCGAGCCCGTCTGAAGGCCTTCACGGCGTTCATACGAAGATCTTCCCGATCTGGAACACGGCCACGGCCAACGCCCAGGCGACCGCCAGCTGGACGCCCACGGCCAGGGTCGCCCGTTTGCCTCCGATCAGCTTGGTCTGCTCGGCCACCGTCGCCAGGCACGGCGTGTAGGTCAGGACGAACACCATGAAGGCGAAGGCCGCCAGGCCCTCACGCCCCTCCCCCGCGGACTCCTTCAGGGAGGAGGTGACGAGCTTGGGGAGCTTGCCGAGGTCCGATCCGTCGTCCTGTGCGTCGCCGGCGTCCTTATCGGGGTCGAGGTTGTAGGAGGTGACGATCGAGGAGACCACCGTCTCCTTGGCGACGAAGCCGGTCATGAGCGCTCCGGTCATGTGCCATTCGCCGAAGCCGGTGGGCTTGAACACCGGCACGAGCACCTGGGCGGTCTTGCCGTAGAGGGAATCCTCCATGGCGAGCTCTTTGTCGGCGAATTTCTTCCCTTCGCCTCCCGCTCCCATGGGGATCGCGCCCATGATCCACACGACGATCGTCATGACCACGATGATCTTGCCCGCCCCGGTGACGAACGCCCACGAGCGGCGCAGCGTCATCTTCAGCATGTGCAGCAGGCGCGGCACCTGGTAGGCGGGCAGAACGAGCATGAGCGGCGCGGACTGTTCGTCCTTGGTGATGAAGTGCTTGAGCACCCACGCCCCGCTGACGACCATGATGATCGAGAACAGATGCATGAGGAAGACGATCGTGCCGACGTTCCCGGCGAAGAAGATCCTGGCGACCATGAGGTAGATCGTCAGCCGCGCCGCACACGAGGTGTACGGGGTGATGAGCACGGTGACAAGGCGTTGGCGCGCCGACGGCAGGGTGCGCGCCGCGGCCAGCGAGGGCAGGTTGCAGCCGAATCCCATGATGAGCGGCAGGATGACGCGCCCGTCCAGGCCGATCCGCCGCATGAGCCGGTCGCCGAGGAAGGCGGCGCGGGCCATGTACCCCGAGTCCTCCAGGATCGAGAAGGCGATGTAGATGACGAACATGAGCGGGAAGAAGCTGGCGACGACCCCGAGGCCCGCGGCCAGGCCTTTGACCAGGAGGGCTTGGAGCCATCCGCCGCCTATGCCCGCCTTGTCGAGCAGCGAGGTTATGCCGTTGGCGACGGAGGTCGCCCCGTCCTCCTCGCTGGCGAAGAAGTCCTCGAAGTGGTCCTGGAGAGGCTTCGCCCACTCCCCGGCGGCGTGGAACAGCGCCCACAGCAGGCCGAGGAAGATCAGGACCCCCGCGACGGGGTTGAGGAGCACGCGGTCGATCTTGTCCGAGCGCGACAGCCGCGCCGGGTCGGCCGGGTGTTCGCGGCAGGAGGCCTCGACGCCGTCCACCCAGCTGAAGAGGAGGGCCGCGCGGTCCATCTCGGATTCGGCGGCCGTGACGGTCGTGACGGCCGCGCCTGCGTCGGAGGCGACCGGGCTCGCCGCGTCCGGGCCGTCCGATGCGCTTGCCGACGCCCCGGATGCGACGCCGTCGGCGCCACCGGCCCGGCTCTCAGCGCCGTCAGGCCGTCCGGCGCCGGTCGCGCTGCCGCGCTCATCCACCGCAGCAGCGCGTCCGTCCGCCGCAGCTTCGGCTCCCCCGGCGCTCTCTTCGCGGCCGGGCGTCTGGCCCTCGGATTTCCTCCCGCTGCCGTCGGAGCAGCCGCATCCGCAGCCGCAGCCGGCGTCGCCGATGAGGTCTTCGCGCTCGCCGCGCTCTGGAAGGCCCGCGTTAGCGAGGGCCTCGGCGGCGGCGTCGGCGGAGTATCCGGGAGCGTTCGGGTCGGGGGCGATCCCGTTGACGCGGGGGCGGGTCACGAGGGCGGTTGCGATCATCTGCTCCAGGACGGCGGAGTCTCGGCCCGAACGCGGGTCGAAGGCCATCACCGGTATGCCGAGCCTCTTGGCGAGGGCGCTGACGTTGACGGGCTCGCCGTTCTGCTCGGCGACGTCCGCCATGGTGACGACTGCCACGGCGGGCCGCCCGGTCTGCGCGACCTGGGCGAGGAGGTAGAGGGACCGCGTCATCGAGCTTCCGTCGAGGATGACGAGTATGAGGTCGATGCCCAGGCCGGCGTCCGGATCGGTGACGGACCCCGGCGCCCCGCTGACGGTGTCGGTGACGACCTGCTCGTCGGGGCTCGTGGCGATCAGCGAGTACGTTCCGGGCAGGTCGAGGACTCGCGCCCCGACCGCGCGCCAGTGGCCGGTGGCCACCTGCACCGTCGTGCCCGGGGCGTTGATGGCGCGCTGGCGCGCACCGGTGATCCTGTTGAAGAGCGTGGACTTGCCGACGTTGGGGTTGCCGACGAGGGCGATGGTCGGCTCACGGCCGGTCATCGTGGCGACGCCGCCTGCCGGAGCCTCGGACGGTTGGCACTTGGGGCAGCTCATGAGAGGACCTCCGCTTCGATGTTGCGTGCGGAACGGTGGTCCACCGCCACTCGCGATCCTGCGATGTTGATGACGACGCCTCCGAATCCTGCATGCTGTGTCACGACTGCCTCGGTCCCGGGGCGCACTCCGAGCTCCTGCATGCGTAGCATGTTCTTTTCGGGTAAGTCGACTCGCGTAAGCCTCAGCGGCGTACGGAGCGGACATTCATGAAGTATCATCACAGCCTCTATCCAACTTCCGGCCCTGGATGTCGGGCCACCAAAGTCAGGTTAGGCTACTCTTTCCTCGAATTTCGAGCAGGTTTTCGCACAAGAACTATTGCGTAAATTACTCCGCTTGAACGGCCCCGCCGAACCTCGCCCCTATTAGGACCTTAGTCCCTTTACTTAGTGGCTTATATCACCTTCATCAACGGTAATCCGCATATCGTGCGACTTGTTCATTCACATACATTAAATACTTTGAAACGCTACCGAATGGATCGATCTCACTTGCGTGCCGGCGCCGACGCAGGCGGCATTTGAGCGCTTCCCTATAAGCGGCATTTCAGCGCTTTCTCCTCCCCTTGGCGAATCGCGTCCCCAGCGAACCATGGTTTCTCTCTCCCACCCCCGGCGAACCGCAGCTTTTTCTCCCTAGACGAGCCTCGCCCACCCAGTTCTTCCCTCCTCTCCGGGGCCCGGGGCTCGGGGCGGGGTCCAGGCAGTTCTCCTATCCTTCGAACGGGCCGTGGAATGACAAGACGGCTGGCGGTTTCCCTCGGTCGCGTCGTGATCGCGGGAAACCGCCAGCCGGCGAGGTATTCGGTTGTCTACGGCGTTCTACTCGGGGATCTCCTTCGTTCCTTCTCGGTTGTTCCCGGGGGCTCCGGCTACGGTGGCGTCCACGCGTTGCCTGGGGGCGGTGACTCCCGCGGTGGTGGCGGGGCGGCCGGCGGCGGGTATCCGGTCGCGCGGGGCGGAGACTCCGGCGACGATGCGGATGCCGGGTTCCGTCCGGGGCTGTTGGACGGGCGCGGCGTGGGCGATGCCACTGGCCCCGCCGCCGGTGCGGACGACGCTGGGAGCGGATTGGCTTGGGAGCCGGGTTTGGACCGCGCCGGTGGCCGCCCCGCCGCTGCGGGGAGCCACGGCGGGCTCCGGTGCGGGATCTGCGGTGACGGGCCGTGTGGCCGCGGTTCGGGCGGCGGCGCCTTTCGTCGTCGGGATGGCCGAACCGGTTTCCACTTGACGGCGGGCGATGCCCGAGGCTCCGCCCCGTTCGGCCTGGCGGCCGGCTTGGCGGGCCGTCCCGCCACCCGTCCCCTTCCCGGCGGTCTCCGCGACGCGGCCGTTCACGGTTGCGGCAGTCTCCTTGCCCGTGGGCGTGCCTGGTTTCGCCGCTGTGCCTTCGGCCGTCCTGAGGGCTCCGCCCGGGATCCGGTTCGCGGGTGTTTTCGCGGTCTTGCCAGCGGCTGCCCCTGGAGTCCTCTCCGTGGCCTTGCCGGGGTTTCTGCCCGACGCGGCGCCGGTGCGGGCCCCGTTGGGCGTTCCCGCGCGGGGTACCCCGGTTTTCGTTCCGCCTGCCGTTGCGGCCCGGGAGGTCGCCGGGGCGCCGGGTCTAGGCATGCCGGTTCTGGCCGTCGGAGTCTTCGATTCGGCCGTGCCGGGCCTGGATACGCCCGGTGTTCTGGCCTTCGTCGCCGCCGTCTTCCGGGCCGTCTCGTTTTTCGCTCCTGAGGTCCGCGTTCCGGTGGCGGGCGCGCCGGCCCGCGGGACGCCTGTGCGGGGCGTCTGCCGGCCGGGGGTGCCCACGGCTTTGTTGGCGCGGCTGCTGGTGGGGGCAGGCCGTTGGGCGGGGGACGCCGCTCGGGCTCCGGTGGCGGATGTGGCCCGCCCGCCCGGCAGG
>ERZ773004.664-NODE-664-length-20636-cov-6.264224_pt1 | contig 20636 bp, 19 predicted proteins | sample MGYA00580667_ERZ773004 | MGnify/ENA primary metagenome ERZ773004 (study PRJEB29015, sample SAMEA2737963) | human oral metagenome | biome: human oral; feature: human-associated habitat; material: dental | place: China | collected 2123 ... | reverse complement strand
AAATCTCTTTCTAGTAATGTTTCGCAACTCTACTATAACGGATTTATTCCTTTTTGTGTTTACACAACTTATTTTACACTACCAAAAGCTTGTCTCTGTGTATCAATAAAATCAGAGGAAATATTTAATGTATTGACACTTTTTATACTTTCCTCAGAAATCAAATTAATAGCAGTTCGCAATCCGAAATTCTTCTTAATTGTTGAATCTTTAAGCATAGTTCGACCATATCCGTAGATAAAGCTAAAAATTTTATCACTGAATTTCAACATCAGCACTGCTTTATTTGACCTATTTTTATATTCATCCTTCTTCAATGAATCACTAGTATATGTGTTCAGTTCATCAATCCATTCAACTGAATTTTCTACAGTTTCTGAGATATAAATTCTTCCTTCATCTATGCTTTCAAATTTTTCGGTATCAAACTCATGATAATTTGAATCTTCGAATTCGTCTTTCAAACAAGCTTCAAAAGAGTCTTTATTATGTAACACAATACTGAACTTCTTAAACTTAGCCACTTTTAACATCCTTTCTTGCTCTTATTATATCAAAAAACCCAAGCCTTACTTAGACTTGGGTTCTCGATTTCTCTTCAAGGAGAAATGGTCGGGGACGGGATCATCACCGCCCTCAGCAAAGGGGTGGCAGCGTAGGATGCGGGCAAGACCCATCAGGACACCAGCCAGGCCGTGCTTTTGGATAGCCTGAATCATATAGTTAGAGCAGGTCGGCTGGTAGCGACAGGAGGCTGGTGTCAGGGGGGAGACCACCTTCTGGTAGAGGCGGACAGGGGCAATCAGGAGCCTTTTCATTTGTTCTTGGTCACAGCCGCATTGTGGAGCTGGCTGACTTCCTTTTTAGTGAGACGACGGGCTTGTCCTGGCTGGAGCCCTTGTAAGTTGAGTGTCCCAAACTGGGTGCGGGAGAGTTTATCCACCAGAAGACCAACAGCCTGACACATCTTCTTGACCTGGTGATTACGGCCTTCATGGATAGTTAGTTCCACGACCGAGCGATTCTTATCGGGCTCAACCTTGATAATTTTATAGCGGGCTGGGCCTGTTTTCTTGCCATCAATGACAACACCCCGAGTCAGAGGTCGCAGGTTTTCCTTGGTGGCCAAACCCTTGAGACGGGCCAGATAGACCTTGTCAATCTCATTGCGGGGATGAATCATCTCATCAGTAAAGTCCCCATCATTGGTTAAAATCAGCACCCCAGTCGTATCCCAGTCCAAACGACCAACCGGATAAATCCGCTCCTTGACATCGGGCAAAAGGTCGATAACAGTCTTGCGGCCCTTGTCATCAGAAACGCTGGAAATCACCCCCCGAGGCTTGTTGAGGAGGTAGTAAACCTTCTCCTCATTATAGACGGGCTGACCGGAAACCTCAACTCGGTCACCATTTTTGACATTGGTAGCCAGCTCGGTCACGACCTGACCATTGATGGTCACCAGTCCTCCTTTAATCAGCTCTTCTGCCTTTCTGCGACTGGCCAGACCAGCGTGGGCAATATATTTATTAATTCTCATAGTTTTCTTTCTTTTATACTCTTTAAAACCAAAAATCAGATTTAACTCACTTCGTTCGCAGATGTCCTATCACAAAGTATTCTTACCTAGCAAACGAGTTCGGCTTTTGATTTTTTCTTGGGATTAAATATCATCCTCACTAAAGAGGGTCATCTCTTGGTCGACCAGCTCAATAGCTGAGGCATCAACCAGCTCATCTAGGCTATTGATACCCATATAGTCCAAGAAATAATCGGTGGTCGCATAGAGGTTGGGCCGGCCGATGACTTCCTTCTTGCCGACTTCCTGGATGAGGCTAAGGGCCTGCAACTTGGAAATAGCTCCGCTGGAATTAACCCCGCGGATGCTATCAACCTCGACCCGAGTAATGGGCTGCTTGTAGGCCACGATGGAGAGAACTTCCAAACTGGCCCGCGACAGGCTCTGATTGATAGGAGCCTTAGCATACTGCCGCAAAAGCTCTGCCTGATCCTCCTTGGTGACCAGCTTGTAACTATTGGACGACTCCAGCAAGCAAAGGGCACAGTCTTGATCCGAGCTGTATTTCTCAGCCAGCTTGTCCAACTGCTGAGTAACAGCCGTAACGGAAATATCCAGCAGGCTAGCTAGATTTCGCAGGCTAAGGCCATCTTCTCCTGCCACGAAGAGCAGGGCTTCAATTTGAGCTAAGTAAGACATTAAATCTGCTCTCCTTCTAGGGCTGTCAAGGTGACTTGCCCAAAGTTTTCCGTCTGTTGGGCTCGAACCCGACCGACCTTAATCAATTCCAGGGCGGCTAAAAAGATGGTGATGACCTCATTCATGGACTGGGCTTCTGAGAAGATTTGCCCCAGCTCGACAGATTTGTGGCCTGTCAATCGCGTCGCCACTAGCTCCATCATATCTTCAATCTTGTAGTCATCCCGCTCAATGGTGGTATGGCTGTTTTTGATTTCTTCTTGCTTGGTCGCCATAACCTTGGAAAAGGCTAGATAGAGATCCAAGGTTGTCTTATCGTGAGACAGCTGGGCATCCTCGTAAATCAGCTCCTGCTTGGGCTTGGAGAAATACTGGGCCCTGACTTCGTGCTGGGCCGCCAATTCCTTGCTGAGCTCCTTGTATCTCTGATACTCTTCCAACTGACTGAGCAATTCCTGCTCGGGATCTTCCTCTAACGGCGTTTCCTCCACCACTTTTGGTAGGAGCTTGCGGCTCTTAATCAGCATGAGCTGGCTGGCCATGACCATATATTCACCAGCAACTTCCAAGCGCATGGCCTGAAGGGTGGAAATATAGGCCAGATATTGCTCGATGACCTCAACGATGGGCACGTCATAAATATCCATTTCATATTTTGAGACCAGATGCAAGAGCAAGTCCAGTGGTCCCTCAAAATCTTTTAGTTTAATATCCATTCTTGTAATAGTGCTCCAAGGTTAAGGGGCTCTTGAGGCCCAATTTCTTAGCCAAATCCAAGAGGGAGGTCCCCTTTTGGACCTCTCGTAAAATATACTGTTCCCGCAATTTCTGGGCAGTCAAGTCGGGAAAGCCGACCTGGGCCAAAAACTCGTTGAGCTGGTTGAAAAACCATTGCCGAGAATAGGGCTGGCCCTTCTTATCAAAAATATAGGTCTGCTCTGCCAGGTCACCCTTAAGCTGACCAAGCCAGGTCAGCAGAACTTCTGGCAAAGGAAGAATCCTCACCTGGTCGGCCTTTTGCAGGCGAATGACCTGAAATTCCAAATCCAAGTCAGCCAGTTTAATACCAGCCATCTCACTGGGGGTTAAACCCAGCTCCAAAATTAAAAGAGCCATCCACTTACCTGGACTGGAGTTGGCTTGTGCAAAGACAGTCAGATCTAAGGCCTCCTGCTTCTTCGCTTCTGCTCTCACTTTCTCATGACTCTTCAAGCGATGGTAGCTGTCCACTTGTCCTGCTTCGTAGAGATAGAGAAGAAATTGATTAACGCTTGAGAGCTTGCGTTTGCGAGCTGAGGGCTTGAGTTCCCCCAGGGATTGCTGGTAGAGCTTAATCTTACTGGCAGAAATCTGGCCATCCACCTGCTGGGAAAACTGCTGCAAGTCATAGAGATAGGACCTGCGAGAATTCTCCGACAAATCTTTACTGGCAATAAAGTCCTTAAGACTCTGGGTCAACTGGTTCAATCTGATACTCCTGGGTAAAATTGTGCAGTAGGCTATTGATTGATTTGAGCACCTTCTTACGAGTGATGATGCCAAGGAAAATGCCTTGCTGGTCAATCACCGGTAAAAAAGGAAAATCAACAATCTTATGCAAAATTTCAGTCAAATCTGCATCATCGGTCAAAATTTCAATCTTGTGGTTGAGCATCTCAATAATCTCCAGCTCCATCAGGTCAGCTTCCGACAGAACTTTCTCTGCCTGATAGGCAAGAATATCTGCCATGGAAATGGTCCCCATATAGCGTTTATCCGTCGACATGACAGGAATTCTGGAATAGCCATTTCGAGTCAAAAGCAGCATGACATGGCCCACCTTGTGGTTGGACATGACCAGAGCTAGATCTTCAGCTGGCGTCAGATATTCTGGTACAAAAGGCTGGAGATAGGTTTCAAATTCTTTAGCAATCATCGCTCAAATTCCTGACTTAAACTTGGATAGAGTTGGTGGTTACGGGTATAATAGTCCACCTTAATGGTCTTATCTGTAATTTCAATCTTGGCATAGAGCTTCTCCATGACCTCCCCGCGAGGCTGCAAAACCGAACCTGGATTGACAAAAACAGTCTTACCATTTCGCCAAGCACTGGCCCGATGCAGGTGGCCATAGAGGCAGATATCAGCATCTACGGATTGGGCCCAAAGATCTAGACGCTCCCAAGTAAAATTAATCCCGTAGAGGTGGCCGTGGGTTTGGGCAATAATGGCATCGCCAAGCTGGGTCACTAAGGACTCTGGATAACCGTTGTCATAGTCACAGTTGCCCCTGACGACCTTGATTCCCTCCCAAATAGGATCATTGGAGGGTAGCTCGGAATCGCCATTGTGAAAGATAGCATCGACTTTGCCCTGATACTGATCCTTAATGGTTTGGATAATGTCACGATCCCCATGGGAATCGCTCATTACTATGATTGTTCTTGTTGCCATGCTGGAAATACCTCCATCAACTTCTTAACAGCCAGACCACGGTGAGACTGAGCATTCTTTTCTTCTGCTGTCAACTGAGCTGCAGTTCGGCCGGTCTCGCCCACTAAAAAGAGTGGGTCATAACCAAAGCCATTGTCGCCCTTGGCTTCAAAGCCAATATAGCCTGGCCAATCGGCTTCAACAACCAAGCTCTCACGCTGGGGAGCTGCCACAACCAAGGTGGTGTGGAATTGGGCCGAGCGGTCCTTTTCCTCGAAAACCATGGCCAACTCATGCAGGAGTTTGGCATTGTTTTGATCATCACTTTCATTGGGTCCAGAGAAACGAGCCGACCAGACCCCTGGCAGGCCTCCCAGGGCATCAACCTTGAGGCCGGAATCATCGGCCAAAACCATCTGGCCAGTCAATTCGGCAATGGTCTCAGCCTTGAGTCGGGCATTTTCTTCAAAGGTCGTCCCCGTTTCCTCAACCTCGGGTAGGTCAGGATAATCATTGAGATTTTCAACTGCCAGGCCTAGCTTCTTAAACATCTGGCGAAATTCCTTGGTCTTGCCTTCATTGCGGGTAGCAATGAGAATCTTATCGCCTAGGCTAGCTTGCCCCTCTCCTACAAAAAAGTCACTCAAGGGTAAGCCCTGCTCGGGCAGGTGAACCAGCCTTAGCTGCTGGCCTTCGCTAATGAGGATAGCTCCCTTGTGCTGCTTGATTTCTAACTGACGGCCCATGGCATCATTTATCATCTCGACGATAAAGGCCATGAGACGAAAGTCCGAGGAATAACGCAGTACCGAGACATCAAAGCCCTGCTCGCCTGAAATCAGTCCAGCTAGCTCATGCTCAATCTGGAAGAAATCCCTTTTCAGGCCCAAATTATAGATATTGGGAAAGTCGCTCCACTTACCGACAAACCAATCCTGATCGTCCTTGTATTCATAAATTTTATCCGTCATAGCTTCACATGCTCCACATTCAAATCCTGGCCCAGCCAATTCTCAGCAATTTCCCTAAAACTCTCAACCCCAGCCGTTGTGTAGAAATGGTGCTGACTAGCAGAAACCTCACGGCTGCGATTGAGCTGGAAATAATTGAGCAGAACAGAGACATCACGGATGGTCTCAGCCCCACTATCAATCAGTTTGACCGAAGGTCCCATAACATTTTGAATAATGCTCCTCAAGAGGGGATAATGGGTACAGCCCAAAATCAGAGTATCCACCTTGCCAACTAGGGGAGCCAGGCTCTCATAGACCACCTTTTTAGCGACACTAGAGGTCATCTGGTTGGACTCCACCAGAGGGGCAAAGCGGGGACAAGCCAAGCTGGTTACCTGCATCTGGGGAGCCAAATCAACGATTTTTTCCCGATAGATGTCGGACTTAACTGTCATGGGGGTCCCAATGACACCAATCTTGCCAGAACTTGTTGACTTGATGGCGGCACTAGAACCTGGCAAAACCACGCCCAGCACAGGAATAGCCAACTTTTCCTTAATTTCTTCCCAGACAACCGCAGTCGCCGTATTGCAGGCAATGACAATCATCTTAACATCCTTGGTCAAGAGAAAATCGACCAGTTGCCAGGTATAGTCACGGATCTGCTGGGCTGGTCTTGGACCATAAGGAGCCCTAGCCGAATCACCAATGTAAACAATCTCTTCGTGGGGGAGTTGCCGCATAAGCTCGCGAACAACTGTCAGTCCACCAACACCAGAATCCAAAAAGCCAATTGGTCTATTATCCATTGTTCACTTCCTAAAATAGGGAGTTTGTATAAATCCTTAGCTCAATGAGCCAGTAGCCTCCTATACTCAACGAAAATCAAAAATAGGATAGAACAAGGACTAGGCCTCTAAAGAGGCACAAAATCGTAGACTTGCTTGATCTCTTATATTTTGAAATTTTCGCAGAGTATTACTCCCATTCTCACAGTTGAAGACTTCTATCTCAGTCTTCAAACGACAAAAATACGAAGCTGAGGACTTCTGTCCCAGCTTCCTCTTCTCTTTGTTTATTTTTTCTTGTTTGCTTGTGCTTTTGATTGCTTGATGATATTGCGATAGGTTTGTTGAACCTTTGCCTCATTAGGCTTTTGGCCCATAGAAGACATCATTTCCCGAATCGCATCAGGAGTCAAACGAGGATATTCCGCAATTTCCTTTGTAAACTGCCGACGGGCAATGTAAGCCCCCAAAAGAACGCCACCCATCAGGGCAACAGCAATCAAAATAATAGCTAACCAAAGTGCCATGTCTTAATAACTCCTAGTAATTTTTTACATAATTGATTATAGCAAAAAAGGACGGTAAAAACAATTGACAAAGCAGGGCTATCATCTATTATTTAGCCCTGCTACGAGAATTGCTAGGGTAATTCTCTATGTCTCTCACTAGCTAAGTTTAGTTAGTATTATCGACTAACTAAACTTAGCGTCGCAACCTCAGAAAGTTATCTAAGTGCCACAGGCACTTGTTAAAAACACCAATCACTTTCGGTGATTTGGTTACCTGCCTTATTAACCAGTTAGAATTGGAACCAATGTTTGACGCAATCCATAAATTACAAAAAGCACCTGAGACTACTGTCACAAGTGCACTGGTGTATTCCTATTATCCTTCTAAGCCAAATCCATAAAGGGTGGCGAAATAGTCTTCTGGTTTTTCGGCTCTGCGGATGAGTTTGGCACTGCCGTCTTCTTGCAGGAGAATTTCCGCGGAGCGCAGGCGGGCATTGTATTGATAGCCCATGGAGAAGCCGTGAGCCCCAGTATCGTGAATGACTAGGGTATCGCCGACTCTGGCTTCAGGCAATTCTCGGTTTTTGGCAAATTTATCATTATTCTCACAGAGGGAACCGGTTACATCGACCACCTGAAGCGGTCCCTCAGGGTTGCTGACGTTGGTAATGTGGTGGTAGGCATCATACATGGCCGGCCGCAGGAGATTGACAGCTGAAGCATCAACCCCGACATAGTGGCGATAGGTGTCCTTGAGGTGGAGGACCTTGGTCACCAGATGACCGTGAGAAGCCAGCATAAAGCGACCCAGCTCAGTGAAAATTTTAATCTGACCCAAGCCATTTGGCACGAGGATTTTGTCAAATTTTTCGTGAACCCCTTGACCGATGACAGCAATATCATTCTGCTTGTCAGCAGGGCTGTAGTCAATACCAACCCCGCCAGATAAATTGATAAAGCTGAGTTCTACACCAGTTTCTTCCTTGATTTCCAAGGCCAATTCAAAGAGCTGTCCAGCCAAGGTTGGGTAATAATCATTGGTAACCGTGTTAGAGGCCAGAAAGGCATGGAGACCGAAGTTTTTAACACCCTTGGCCTTGAGGTCCTTGTAGCCTTGCAATAATTGGGCCTTGGTCATCCCAAATTTGGACTCCTCCGGATGATCCATAATATCAGTCCCCAAGGCGAAGACACCGCCAGGATTGTAACGAAGGGATACGGTCTCAGGCAGACCCGCTACTTCTTCCAAAAAGGCAATGTGTTCGTAGGCATCCAAGTTAATCACAGCTCCAACTTCTCGGGCATAGATAAATTCTTCTGCTCGGGTGTCGTTGGAAGTGAAGCTGATATCCTTAAAGTCCAATTTCTTAGCCATCATGACTTCGACATCGGTGGCACAATCAACGCCACAGCCTTCCTCTTGAAGAATTTTCAAGATGGAAGGATTTGGCGTGGCTTTAACGGCAAAGTATTCCTTGAACCCAGAATTCCAGGCAAATGCCTCATTAACAGCTCGGGCAGTTTCGCGAATTCCTTTTTCATCATAGAGATGAAAGGGGGTTGGAAATTCTTTTGTAATCTGGTCTAATTGTTCTTTACTGACAAAGGGTGTTTTCATATAAACTGAATTCTCCTAAAAAATATTTAATCTATTATAGCATAGAAAAGGGAGGTGAACAAAAATCGCTATGGCCAAGCCATCGATTTACTTCACTCTTTAATCTCCAGGTTCAGGAAGAAATAGTCTATCCCCAGTCTATTTCTTTTCAGCCCTCACAAAGTCGACTTGACATTTTCAACTGTCTTCCAGACTGTTGACCTATCACTTGTCTAGAAAGGACTGCGACGCAGAGATAAAACTATGGTTATAATAGTTTTTATCGTAGCTAGTGAGGAGGCTAGACTAGCATGATGATGCTTGCTGTTTGTCATTAACTACTTTAGTAGCAAGATGACTTTGTCGCATCGCAAATCACTTTTCTACCCAAAAATCATGCAAAAAAGAAGCTGGTAGAAATTACCAGCCTCTTTTCATTTGTCTGACTTTTAATCGTTTTTCTGGGAACTTAAATCTCTTAAGCTTCGATTTCTGAAACGATACCTGAACCAACAGTACGTCCACCTTCACGGATAGAGAAAGTAGTACCTTGTTCAACGGCGATTGGGTGGATCAACTCAACGTCGATAGTTACGTTATCACCAGGCATTACCATTTCAGTACCTGCTGGAAGTTCGATTGAACCTGTAACGTCAGTTGTACGGAAGTAGAACTGTGGACGGTAGTTGTTGAAGAATGGAGTGTGACGTCCACCTTCATCTTTAGAAAGGATGTAAACTTCACCCTTGAACTTAGTGTGTGGGTGGATTGAACCAGGTGCAGCCAATACTTGACCACGTTCAATTTCATCACGTTGGATACCACGAAGAAGCACACCAACGTTATCTCCAGCAAGACCTTCGTCCAATTGCTTACGGAACATTTCAACTCCAGTAACGACTGCTTTTTGGATATCGTCACGGATACCAACGATTTCAACTTCGTCGTTAACCTTAACAGTACCACGGTCAATACGTCCTGAAGCAACAGTACCACGACCAGTGATTGAGAATACGTCTTCGACGGGGAGAAGCAATGGCTTATCAGTATCGCGTTTTGGTTCTGGAATGTAGTCATCAACGATGTCCATCAATTCCATAATCTTGTCTTCGGCAGCTGTATCACCTTCAAGAGCCTTAAGAGCTGAACCTTGAACCACAGGAATGTCGTCACCTGGGAAATCGTATTCTGAAAGAAGATCACGGATTTCCATTTCAACCAATTCAAGCAATTCTTCATCATCAACCAAGTCAACCTTGTTCATGAAGACGATGAGGTTCTTAACACCAACTTGGCGTGAAAGCAAGATGTGTTCACGAGTTTGTGGCATTGGTCCGTCAGTAGAAGCTACTACAAGAATAGCTCCATCCATTTGAGCGGCACCGGTGATCATGTTTTTAACATAGTCCGCGTGTCCTGGTGCGTCGATGTGAGCATAGTGACGTTTTTCAGTTTCATACTCAACGTGTGCAGTGTTGATAGTGATACCGCGTTCGCGTTCTTCTGGAGCAGCATCGATAGACGCATAGTCTTTTGGTTGGTTAACTGATGAAGGCAAGCGACGTGCCAATACAGTTGTGATAGCTGCTGTCAAAGTAGTTTTACCGTGGTCAACGTGTCCGATAGTACCAATGTTAACGTGTGGTTTACTACGATCGTATTTTTCTTTTGCCATTTAGGAAAAGCCTCCAATAAAATATATTTTATAGATAGACGGTAGGCAATACAGTCTAACTTTACCCTACTATTCTAACAAATTGTTCTAGAAATGCAAGCTTTTTACATAGATTTAACTAATTTCTTTTCTGCCCTTTTCCTTACTAGTGACGCTGATTTGACCACTTTATCACTCGAAAGGAAGACCGAGAAGGAAGTTAAAACAAAATCGCTCTTGACTGCCAGAAAACTCAGCATTGCCACTACTTTTCTGGCGATTGACAACCTTTAATATCAGCTATCCCAAATTGACCACTGATAGGCTGGCAGAAAAGAGACATGAAAAAAGCCGAACACTTGTTCGACTTTAGCTAATGACTTTAAATTCTTGGGTTTCAGCACGATGAATTTCCTCGGTTGCCTCTTGATAGATTTCCTCACGTTTTTCATTGGCATCAATATTAAGGACGATACCAACGGCTACAGATAAAAGCAAGAGACTATTCCCGCCTTGGGATAGGAAGGGGAAGGTAACCCCCGTTGAAGGAATCAAACCTGAGATTCCGCCGATATTAACGAAAACCTGCATCAGCAACATGCCACCGATACCCAAGGCCATCATTGAGTTAAAGGAATTCTTGGCCTTAATACCAACCAGCATAATCCGCAAAATTAGGAAAAATACGAGAGCCAAAATTAAACCAGCCCCGATAAAGCCGAGCTCTTCAATGACAATTGAAAAGACAAAATCTGTTGTCGCTTCAGGTAAGTAACCATTTTTTTCAATGGAATTTCCTAAACCGCGGCCAAACCAGCCACCATTTGACATGGCATAATAGGAATGAGCTAGTTGTAAACCAGAATCAGCCAAATCCTTAAAAGGATTATAGAAGGCGGCAAAACGCTTAGCAACATAACCAAAGATTGGGACTTTAGACATGGTCTTAACACCGACAAGGCCGATGATTCCAAGGAAGACTCCAGATACAGAAACGACAATGCCCATCAGCGAGGCATACCAACGATAACCAATACCGCTGACAGAAAACATAACTAGGCCTGATAAGACAATAATTGAGGCATTCCCCAAGTCAGGCTGGATAACGACCAAACCAATCATCACAAGAGAATAAACCCGCCAGTCCTTGAGGTCATCTAGGCTTCGAGGGAACCAACGCCGTCTCGTTAAAGCCTGGTAGTCATAGTGTTCAATATCTGACTGCCGCCTCGAAAAGGTAAATGCCAGTAACCAAACCATAATCAACTTGAGATACTCAGCCGGTTGGAAAGTAATAGGGCCCAAAGAAATCCAGCCATTGGCTCCATTAATTTCTTCCGAGAAAAACTTGGCAAAAATGAGCAGGACTACTTCGACCATGAGGGCGGCTGTCAGGACATGCTTATTTTTCAAAAAGTTTAGTTTTAATCGATATATAAAGGTGATGGCCACTAGGCTGACCAGCCAGAAAGCTCCTTGGTTAATGACTGACTTGAAAGGATTCAAACCAAGCTTTATCAAGGAGACACTGGTCGTGGAATAAACCACAATCAAGCCAATCACGGATAGCACAAGATAAGGAATTAATATGGAATAATTCAACAAGTGCTTTTTGTCTATCTTCATGAATTCTCCAATACTTAACAAATCATATGCTTAAAAGTATACCATGTTTAAGGGCAAAATTAAAGACAAGAACTTGTAAATCGCTTCTGCTGGTTTTCTGGAATCTAGCTAAAAAGTGACGCTCATTTAAACAGAAAAAAAAGTCCACACCTAGGGTTGGACTTTCGAATATTAGACATCATCCTGAGTTGCGCAGACCTGTGGCAATACCGTTGATGGTGATGTGAATCAGTTTGACGGTATCTTCGTCTAGACCTCCATGACGCAGGCGTTTGATCAATTCAATTTGGATATAGTTAAGGACATTGAAGTAAGGCAGGCGGTAATCCAAGCTGGACTTGAGGGCTGGACTTTCTGCCAAGAAATCCTTTTGTTCTTCAATAGCCAAGATAACTTCCTTAGTCAACTGCCATTCATCCAAGATGACATTGAAGACATCCCGCACTTCTGCCTCTTCTGCTAATTGGGCGTATTGGAAGGCAATATTCATATTGGACTTGGACAGAACCATGTCCACATTGGACAGGAGGGAGTTGAAGAAAGGCCAGGTCTTATACATGTGTTGCAGCTTGGCAAGATTGTCTGGTGCTGCATCAATGAAATGCTTGAAGGCCGAACCAACCCCATACCAACCTGGGAACATAATCCGATTTTGTGACCAAGAGAAGACCCATGGAATGGCACGCAGACCAGAAATTTCTGTGATGGTCTTACGGGCAGCTGGTCGGGAACCTAGATTAAGACTGGAAACTTCCTTAATCGGACTAGCCTCAAAGAAATAATCGTAGAAATGCGGATTGCCAAAGACTAGGTCACGGTAGATGACATTGGAATCAGCTACGATGCCATCCATATCGGCCCGGAAGCCTTCAATTTCATTAGGATCCGCTAACTGACGGGTAACCATGCGGTTGACAGCTGCTGATACCAGCATTTCCAGGTTATAGTAGGCCGCATCCTTGTTGCCGTACTTAAAGCCAATGACTTCACCTTGCTCGGTCAAGCGAATGCGGTCCTTGATGGAGCCAAAAGGTTGAGAAGTGATGGCTTCGTAAGATGGACCACCACCACGGCCAACCGTTCCCCCACGCCCGTGGAAGAAGGTAATCTTGATACCGTGGTCTTGACCCAGTTTGGTCAGGGCATTTTGGGCCTTGTAGAGGGTCCAACCAGAAGCTAGGTAGCCTCCGTCCTTGTTAGAATCGGAGTAACCCAGCATGATTTCTTGGTAATTATTCTTGGAAGCCACCCATTTTTTGACGATATCGTTGCCCAGGTAGTCTTCCATAATACCGGTTGAATTGTCCAAATCCTCGATGGTCTCGAAGAGGGGAACAATTTGCACCCGAGCCGAGTCCTTATCAATCAGGCCGACTTCCTTAAGCATGATGGCCAATTCAAACATATCCGAAACCGACTCGGTGTGGGAAATAATATGTTGCTTGATAACATCTTCACCCAGCAGGTCCTTCATTTCCCGAGCGGTTTGATAGATGGCCAATTCCTTTTGCAGGAGTTCTGATTTAGGAGTATGGGTTGATGAAAGGTTGCGAGGGTCTTCCAACAATTCCTTAAGCAAGACCTGACACTTGTCCTCTTCGGAGAGGCTAGAGTAGTCGTCCACAATATTAGCCGACTTAAGCAATTCAGCCACACAGGCTTCCTGAACGCTGGAATCCTGCCGCATGTCGATGCTGGCTAGATAGAAGCCGAAAACTTCGACAGCTTGGAGAAGTTCTTCAAAGTCACCGGTCAAAAGGGCTGCTTCGCCATTTGCCTCTAGGGACTCCTTGATGGCTAGGAGGTCAGCCTTTAATTCCTCAGCTGTTTGATAGTGACTAGGTCTTTCTTCTTCAAGTTCAGAAACCGCATGCGAAACCTGATTTTGCACATAATTGGCAACGATACTGCTGCTTGGACTGGTGAACTTGGCTGCCTTGGATTCGAAGTCTTGACTGCCATGAAGGCGAAGGTTTAAGAGGGTCTGAATGACCTTAGATTGGATATAGTTGAAGGCCTTACGGTAAGGCTCATTTTCTCGGTAAACAGATTTGTCACTGGAAGCTTGAGCCAGGGCTTCTACTGCCCGTGACACCTTGACCAGGTTGGTGGACAGGGAGAAAGAACGATAGAGGTCGTTGAGTTTTTCAATATAATAATTGAGAATGACCTCGCTCTGAACAGTCGCCGAAATCCGCAGGGTCTCGGCCGTCACATAAGGGTTACCGTCACGATCCCCACCAATCCACATGCCCATGGTAATGGGCCTAGGATTTTCCAGCTTGATACCTCGCTCAGCCGCCAAGCGTTGATACTCGGTCGACAGATTGGTAATGGCTTTAATCAGGGAGCTATTGTAGTACTCCATGACATTGGTGATTTCATTAGTAACCTTGAGTTTTTGCTCACGGATAATGTCGGTCTGCATCATAATTTCGATGTAACGACGCAGGTCGGCTTGCCACTTATCCTTATTAATTAGATCCAGCTTGACATCCCGGTGCTTACGCAGGAGCTCATGAATCTTGGTATTGAGTTCCAACATGGTTTTGCGTTGCACCTGCGTTGGATGGGCTGTCAGAACCGGTACCACATTAACCTGCTGCAGGATGTCCTGGGCATTGTCTTTCTCAGCTACTAGGTCAATGGTCGTAGAAATTTTACCTAAATAATCCTGATCGGTATTATTTTCCTTATTGACCATGTAAGCCAGATCCACGTCTTCGGAAATATTAATCAAGAGCGGAAGGATTGAGAAATAACGGGAAATGACGACCATATCATCATTAGAAATACTGTGAATGAGCTTTTCTAATTCCCCATAATCTTCCTTACTAGCCAGGTCAATCAGGGCCTGAATCTTGGCAAAGGCCTCATCCCCGATCATCTGCCGAGTTGTGTCTTCAAGAATATCTGTTAAAATCTGGACTTCTTCGGTAATGATTGTCTGGTCACTACCAACCTCAAGTTTTTTAATAGTCACGCCTATCCCTCCAATTTGACAGGATACTAGTACTGGGCTTAGTTCGCCTTACACTAGCTAATTCCAGTCTATGATACCACTTTTACACTTAAAACTAAAGAAAATATAGAAAATTAAGGAAGTCCGTTCGGAAATTGAAGAATAAGGGAGTGGAACTTTTATGTTTTTGAAGTTTCCGTTGTCACACCCCTGCACAGGTGATTGATTTTCTCCAACAGTCTCCCAGACTGTTGGACCTAGCACTTCCCGTCATTCAGAAAAAAAGACAGACACGACGCGGAGCTAAAACTATCGTTATTATAGTTTTAGCGTAGTTAGTGAGGGGTTTTGGCAAGCATCTTAGTGCCTACCGTTAGTCATCAGTTGCTTTAGCGACTAGATGACTTTGCCTCATCACAAATCAACCACTGCATTAAAGAGTTTGGCCTAAAAAATAGCGAGGCTAGGGTCTTTTGCCCCAGCCTCCTTTTTCACCTATAACTCCTTAGAAAGTTTGATGCTTGAAATTAAATAATATAGGGCAGATACCAGCAAGAGCAGACTTGGCAGCAGATAAAATAATAAGAGAAAAGCAATTATGAAGTCCACTATAATGTTATTTTTCTGCCAAATGCCTACCCTAAAGACCCAAATATCTTGATTATTAGGGTTCCCCCAAATAGCTAGCAAATATACTAGGAAAAGCGAACCATAAGTCAGACTATAATTAAAATAGCGTCTTTTTCTTATCTTTTTTGAATCTTGGTCGGAAAAAATATCATCCTCGCCTTCTGAATCCAACCTTCGAAAGTACTGGAAGCCACTCAAACGGCTACCTGATAAATGCTGCCAGCCACTATCCTCAAATAGAGCTAGGTAATTGGAAAATTCTCCGCGAGACTGATGGTTTATAAAATCAACCCGAATTGGTGCCGGTTCCACAGGGCTTTCCGCAAAATGATAGACTGGGAAGTACTTTCCAGCTTCTCTTAATTGATAGCCTTCCAGCTGGATACCATTAATCCAGTTTTCTTGTTTTTCAATATCGCCGAAAAATAATCTCCATTTTCTCATGACCTTACCTCCTCGGGTTAGATCCCCAGTTCTTGGGCTAAGTGTTCCAGTTTTCGCAATCGTCCAGTCTCTAATTGTAAAATTTCTTGGCCTTATCCGTTAGGGCATAGACCTTTCGACGTTTATCATTACTGGGTATGGACTTAATCCACTTGAGTTTGAGTAGATTTTCAATAGCTCCATACATGGTCCCAGCAGCAATTCTAACATCACCATCACTCAGGTCCTCCACCCTTTGCATGATGACATAACCATGACCTGGTTCCAAGAGAGCTAACAGAATGTAGTAGGTCGTCTCGGTCAGAGGCAAATGTTTATTTCGCTTCATGACTTTTCCTTTCTATTATACAGTTGGACTTTATAGTTTTATTATATACAGTTAGACTATATAGGTAAACTATATAATAAAAATGCCTGGGTTGGCATTTTTATTTTTGAAATAATATTCTCCTAGCCCACCAGCTCCTGGGCATCCTTGAGCTTGACGGAGACGATTTTGGAGACACCGGATTCCTGCATGGTGACCCCATAGATGGAGTCGGCGGCAGCCATAGTCCCCTTACGGTGGGTGACGACGATAAATTGGCTGGCCTTATCGAAGCGATTGAGGTAGTCGCCAAAGCGTTTAACATTGGCCTCATCCAGGGCCGCTTCCACTTCGTCCAGGATGACAAAGGGAATGGTCTTAACCCGAATAATGGAGAAGAGAAGAGCCAGGGCTGAGAGGGCCTTTTCCCCACCAGACATGAGGTTGAGGGACTGAATCTTCTTGCCAGGCGGTTGGACAGAAATTTCCACCCCTGCTGTCAGGAGGTCGCCCTCGGTCAGAATCAGGTCGGCTGAACCACCGCCAAACATCTGCACAAAGGTCTCTTTGAAGCTTTCGCGAATGGCCTCGAAGGTTGTCTTGAAGCGAGATTTGACCTCATCGTCCATATCGTTGATGGTGCCAAGCAAGAGGTTCTTGGCCTCCACTAGGTCGGAGCATTGGCTATTGAGAAATTCCAGCCGCTGGTTGACCTCATCGTACTGGTCGATGGCATCCAGGTTGATTGGCCCCAGAGCCTTGATTTGCCGATTGAGTTGGGTCAAGTCTTGTCGGGCAGCTGGTAAGTCTTCTAAAGCCTGAGCCTGCTCCTTAGCCTGGTCAAAGCTCATTTGATAGTCCTCGGTCAACTGGCGGGCGAAGCCACGCAACTTGTCGGACAGGTTATCAATTTCAGCCTCCAGTTGGGCCTGGCGACGGATCAATTCTTCATTGCGTTTGCCAGCAGCCTGAACCTGTTCTTCGATGTCCTCTAATTGGCCATCGCAGTCCTCTACTTCAAAACGCAGACGAATCAGGCTGGTTTTCAAGTCAGACTTCTTGCTTTCGGCTTCTTCCAATTGTTTTGCCAGCTTAGGCAATTCCTCTTGGGATAGGTCGCTGGCCTGACTGGATAGGACTTGTGTCAGGTTGGAAATATTTCGCTCCAAGTCAGCCAGCTCTAGCTCGAGCCGGTTGCTTTCATTCTTAGCGAAACGTTCCTCACCGGACAGTTCCCGCTCGCTCAGGCGGGCTTGAGCCAGCTCTTCATTGAGCTTGGTTACCTGGGCTGTGATGGTGTCCTTATCGTCCTTGATTTGATCCAACTGTTCCTGGACATGGGCCTTTTGCTCCTGGATTTGGGTAAGGCCAGACTCGACCTTAACTTTTTCTGCCAAGAGGTCAGCATCCGTCTTGCCTTGGGCATGGGCCGAGAAGCCAGCCTTGATTTGATTGAGGTCAGCCAGACGGTCGGCTTGCTTTTGGTAGGCCAGGTCGGCCTTTTGCTCAGCCAAGCGGGCATTTTCACCAGCTTCCTTAAGGTTGGTTAATTCTTCTTGGGCCTGGGTCCTAGCCGTCTTGAGTTTGGCCACCACACTTTCTTGCTGGTTGAGTTTTTCCTTCAAGTCGGAAATTTCAGCAGTCAGGCTGTCCATTTCTGGCTTGATAAAGGTCGTATTGCGGTTGCGATTGGCACCGCCTGAGAAAGAACCTCCTGGACGCAATTCGGTTCCATCCAAGGTCACCATGCGAACCTGATAGCGAACATCACAGGCTGCCTGATTGGCATGGTCAATGTCATCAAAGATGGCGGTCACTCCCAGCAGATTTTGAAAAATATTGGCCAGCTTAGCATCATAGGTCACTAAGTCACTGGCTAGACCTAGAAAGCCAGGTGCTGCCTCAATCTTGGCCAAATTGTGGGCTGCCACCTGTCGCGGTTTAATGGTGGTCAAAGGCAGGAAGGTTGCCCGTCCAGAACGGTTTTGTCTCAGAAAGGCAATGCCTCGCTTTGCAGCAGCCTCATCTTCAACGATAATATTTTGGCTACTGCCGCCCAAGGCAATCTCCAGAGCGGTCTGATAGTCCTGCTCAAAGGTCAGGTGTTCAGAAACCGCACCAATAATCCCACCCAAACGGTCAGCTTCCTGGAGGACTGCCTTGACCCCTGCGTAGAAATTAGAGTGGTTTTTCTGAATGGCTTCCAGACTACGCTGGCGGGCCTCCTTTTCCTTAATCTGATCCAGGAGAGCAAACATCTGGCTCTGCTCCTGGCGGTAATTGCTTTCAGTCTGATTGAGCTCTTGGGACTGAGCCTGATAGTCTTCTAGCAGAGCCTTGACCTGAGCTTGAGCAGCCTGAAATTCTGCCAGAGCTGCTTGGGCGACTTCCTTGGCCTGGGCCAAATCCTCTTCAACTTGTTGCCGCTCGGCTGACTGCTCTTCCTGAGCTGATTTTTCTTGCTCAATATCGGCCTGGAGGGCGGTCAGGCGGTTGGAAAGGTCGGCTTCCTTTTGCATGAGGCCAACGAATTCCTCCCGCAGGCTCTCGATAATCTGGTCAGGATTGGTGGAAAAGCGGGACTGTTCTTTCTCCAGATCAGCGATTTCTTGTCTCAAATTGGCTAATTTATCGGCCAGCTGGGCTTGCTGCTCCTGCTTCTGGGCCAGACTTGCTTCTAGGTCCTGCTTCTGATTTTCCAAGTCCGCCAGTCGGCCTTGGGCATCAGCCTTTTTCTCAGCCTTCTGGCTGGATTCCAGGGAGATAACCTCAATTTGTCGCTGGTAGTCGGCAATCAAGCGGGTCACTTCTAAGAGGTCGTCTTGCTGCCTATCCATGGTTTGCGATAGGTTTTGCCGACGCTCTTTCAGCCTTTGATTGTCACTTTCCAAGCGATTGCGTTGGGCATAGTAGTCCTTCAAATCATTCTTGGTCAGCTGGATTTGCTCATTACTTTTATCCAAATCAGCCCGATAGGCCTTGATATCTTGGACCAGAATATTGAGATTGAGTGATTTACGCTTCTGGTCTAAAACCAAGAACTGCTTGGCTGTGGTCGCTTGCTTTTCCAGAGGTTTAATCTGCCCTTCCAGCTCGTAGATAATGTCTTCTAGCCGGTCCAGATTATCCTGGATCTTGTCCAATTTGCCCTGGGTTTCCTTCTTGCGGGTCTTATACTTGAGAACCCCTGCGGCTTCCTCAAAAATTGCCCGTCTCTCTTCGGGACGGCTATTAAAGATGGCCTCAACCCGACCTTGGGAAATAATGGAGAAGGAATCCCGCCCCAGACCAGTATCCATAAAGAGGTCGTGGATGTCCCGCAGGCGGACCTTCTTGCCATCAATCAGGTAGTCACTATCCCCGTTGCGGTAGATGTGGCGTTCCACCCGAATTTCCTGACCGCTATCCTTGATAAAATTGTCAGAGTTGTCCAAAACCACCGTTACCTGGGCAAAATTTAAGGGACTGCGGTCCTGGGTTCCGGCAAAAATGACATCGGGCATCTTGCCCCCTCGCAAACTCTTTGCTGAGGATTCTCCCAAAGCCCAGCGTAAACTCTCAGTAATATTCGATTTTCCAGAACCGTTGGGGCCGACAACAGCTGTCACCCCGCGGTCGAATTCAATTCGGGTCTTGTCCGCAAAAGACTTAAAGCCCTGCATTTCAATCTCTTTTAGAAACATAGTAACCTCATCCTAGCTGGTCAAGGGCTGCCTTAGCAGCAGCCTGTTCGGCTAGTTTTTTGGATTTTCCTTGACCTTGACTCAGGTCCTGACCATCGGCAGAGACGATAACCTCAAACCGCTTATCATGGGCTGGTCCTTCTTCCTTAACCACGCGGTAGCTAATTTGGACAGAACCCTTGACCTGCAGCTTTTCTTGCAGGGCGGTCTTGTAGTCCTTAACCCGTTCGTAATCACCAACTTCTACCTTAGGAATCATGACCTGATTGAGGAATTTTTCCACCACTTCAATCCCTTGGTCCAAATCCAAGGCTCCCAAAAAGGCTTCAAAGAGGTCCCCCAAAATGGTCTCACGCTCACGACCACCTGATTTTTCTTCGCCCTTGCCTAATTTGACAAAGGCCTCAAAACCACAATCCTTGGAAAACCCAGCCAAGCTTTCCTCACGCACAATCATGGACCGCATCTTGGACAGGTCGCCTTCTGGCTTCTTTGGAAATTTCGCAAAGAGATAACGAGAAATCAAAAGTTGCAGAACGGCGTCTCCTAAAAACTCCAGACGTTCATTATGTGAAATGTTTAGGAGGCGGTGCTCATTGGCATAAGAGGTGTGGGTAAAGGCAGTTTCTAGGAGGGACTTGTCCTTAAAAACAATCCCAAAATCTGCCGCTAATTTGTCTTCTAAAGCTTGCATCATCAATCATTAGCCTTTCATACATGTAATTTTCCCCCAACGGTCAGTCTAATCAACCTTCAGGAAATCTTGCTTTGCCTGTCTACACAGACCTTATTATTATATGATAAATTGTAAAATATAGTGCAACAAAAAAACTCATAGCGTTTCATTGGT
>ERZ773004.660-NODE-660-length-20753-cov-5.774181_pt1 | contig 20753 bp, 19 predicted proteins | sample MGYA00580667_ERZ773004 | MGnify/ENA primary metagenome ERZ773004 (study PRJEB29015, sample SAMEA2737963) | human oral metagenome | biome: human oral; feature: human-associated habitat; material: dental | place: China | collected 2123 ... | reverse complement strand
AAGTCGCTCTAGCGATTACCGTAGTTCATCAGGGATTTTAATCGCTGATGAACTTGCTACGTTAGAAAGTATCAAAAATAAAAAAATTTGATGTTAAATGAGTATAAGCTGGTCTTCATTTTTCGTCACGACTGGGTGGCTGAAATCTGCCCAGGCTTTTTGTTATAATAAGAGAAAGTTGAAAATTGATAGGGGCGATAGAATGACCTTTGAAAGTCAATATTTTAAACGCAAAAGTCCGAATCCTCAGAAATTATTGGACTTTGGTTTCAAAAAGGATGAGACCAACTACCGCTATAGCCAAACCATTATGGCGGGGAACTTTGAGGCTCAGATTCTGGTGAGCCAGCAGGGCCAGGTAAGTGGACGGCTCATGGACACCGACCTTGATGAGGAATACACCGCCATCCATGTGGACAGTCAAATCGGTTCCTATCTGGGCCAAGTTCGAGAGACCTACGGCGATCTTCTGCAGGAAATCGCAGCCAGCTGTTTCGAAGACACACCCTTTGACCAAGCTCAGACCAATCGGCTAGTTCAGCATCTCAAGGAAAAGTTTGCGGATGACTTCGATCATCCCTTTGCCAAGTATCCTCAATATGCTTCTTTTCGCCATCCTGCCAACAATAAATGGTATGCTCTGGTCTTCCCGCTTAAGTTAGATAAATTAGATAGCCAGGCCAAGCCTTTGACAGAATCTGATTTGCAACGAGAGACAGAGGTTATCAATATCAAGATTGACAAGAAAGACTTAGATGACCTCCTGAAAAAGCCCGGTATTTATCCCAGCTACCACATGAACAAGCAGTCTTGGATTTCCTTGCTTATGGACGACAGTCTGCCGGATAAGGAGGTCTTTGACCTAGTAGAGACCAGTCGGGATCTGGTTGGCCCCAAGTCCTTTAGGGCAGAGTCGGGACCAGATTATTGGCTGATTCCAGCCAATCCTAAATACTATGATATTGATGCTGAGTTTGCAACTACAGATACTGTTTACTGGACTCAGAAAGCTCAAATTAAAAAAGGCGACTGGGTCTGTATCTATATGACCAGCCCTATTCAGGCGGTTCGCTATGCCTGCCAGGTGCTTGAAAGTCAGATTCCAAATGAGGTTTATCAAGACCGACCAGATGTTAAGGAGATTATGACGCTCAAGCGGGTTAAGACTTTTACCGACCAAGATTTTCCCTTAGCAACCCTCAAGGAGGCTGGTGTCAAGGCCGTTCGTGGCCCCAGACGCATGACAAAGGCTTTGATTGACAAGATTAAAAAAGCTCTTTAAGCTAAGGGAAAGTGGAGAATAGGTATAGGTGCTAATCTAAGCAGCCATCTTTGTCGGTGTGAGAAGATGGCAGAGGGATTAGGCCTGAATAACCAGTCCCAATAACTTCTAGGCTGTCTGCTTTTCGACCTTTTAATCCTTTATTGATTGGGAAATTTTGCTATAATAGCTTTTATGAGAATTATTGCAGGTAACTTTGGTGGCCGTCCGCTTAAGACCTTGGAGGGCAAGACCACTCGGCCAACCTCGGACAAGGTTAGAGGGGCCATCTACAGCATGATTGGCCCTTTTTTTGCTGGAGGGCGTGTTTTGGACCTCTATGCTGGTAGTGGCGGTCTTTCTATTGAGGCCATTTCCCGAGGTATGGATCAGGCCGTCCTAGTGGAAAGGGACCGACGGGCCCAGGCAGTTATTGAGGCTAATATTGCAATGACCAAGGCTCAAGACCAGTTCCGGTTGATTAAACGAGATGCCAAGCAGGTTCTGCCGACCTTGACTGGTCAGTTTGACCTAGTTTTGTTGGATCCGCCCTATGCTAAGGAAGAAATTGTCAAGACTATTGGAAAACTGCAGGAGCACGATTTGCTGTCCCCAGAGGTCATGATTGTCTGTGAAACGGATAAGTCGGTTGACCTGCCGGAGACTCTGGGTGATTTGCGACTATGGAAACAAAAAGTGTATGGAATTAGTAAGGTGACGGTTTATGTCAAATAAAATCGGCTTATTTGCAGGCTCTTTTGACCCTGTGACCAAGGGCCACCTAGATCTTATCAAACGGGCTAGCCAACTTCTTGATCAGCTCTATGTTGGTATTTTTTATAATCAAAATAAGGCGGGCTTTCTCCCCCTAGCTAGGCGTCAGGCCCTGCTGGAAGCGGTAGTCAAAGGCCTTCCCAATGTTTCGGTCATTACCTCCCATGACCAATTGGCGGTTGATGTGGCCAAAGACGTGGGGGCTAGTGTCCTGGTTCGCGGTCTTCGTAATGGTCAGGATTTGACCTATGAGGCTAGCATGGACCACTTCAATCACGACCTGGCACCAGAACTGGAGACCATCTACCTCCTAGCTAAGCCAGGTTTGTCTTATGTTTCCTCGTCAAGAGTGCGTGAATTGACGCATTTTGGTGCAGACATCCGGCCCTATGTTCCAGAACCTGTGGCCTTAGAATTGGAGAAAAAACATGACAACAAGTAAGTCAAGCCAGGCCGCCTCTAAAAAGGGAGTTTGGGGCTTTATCAAACGGATTAAATGGTGGCTTCTGGGAGGTTTTGCCCTTCTGGCTCTGCTCTTTTGCTTTCTCGTTCCTCTGCCCTATTATGTTGAGGCTCCTGGCGGCGCCTATGATATCGATCAGGTCATGACCGTAAATGGCAAGACTAATAAGGACAAGGGTTCCTACAATTTTGTGGCAGTCGAAGTTCGCCCAGGAACAGTCTTTAATCTGGCCTATTCCTGGCTCAATCCTGATACCACCCAGATTGTTTCCAAAAAAGAACTAACCGGTGGCACCAGCACCAAGGACTATGAGCTGATTAATCAGTACTACATGGAAAATTCCCAAAATACGGCTATTTATCAGGCCCTCAAGCTGGCTGGTAAGGATGCCAAGTTGGATTACAAGGGGGTCTATGTGCTCCAGGTCGCTGATAATTCAAGCTTCAAGGGGACTCTCAATATTGCGGATACGGTGACGGGAATTAATGGCAAGAGCTTCAAATCTTCCAAGGACCTGGTCAAATATGTCACAGGCCTCAAGTTGGACTCTCAGGTGACCGTCCAATACACCAGCCAAGGTAAGAAGAAATCAGCTGATGGCAAGGTGGTCAAGCTCAAGAATGGCAAGAATGGTATCGGCATTACTCTGACCGACCATACCGAAGTCAGCTCAAACGATAAGGTGAAATTCTCCACCCAAGGCGTTGGCGGACCTAGTGCAGGACTTATGTTTACCCTGTCCATCTACGACCAGCTCAACAAGGATAACCTCCTCAAAGGACGGATGATTGCCGGAACAGGAACCATAGAGCCGGATGGTTCGGTTGGTGACATCGGCGGAGTTTCGCAGAAGGTCATTTCTGCTGATAAGTCAGGTGCCGAAATTTTCTTTGTTCCTGACAATCCCGTTGCCAAGGCAGACAAGAAGTACTACCCCAAGGGGAACAACTACCAAGAAGCCAAAAAAATGGCCAAGAAGCTGGGCAGCAAGATGAAAATCGTTCCCGTCAAGACGGCTCAAGATGCTATCGACTACCTAGAAAAAACCAAATAAGACCAAGCAACTGTTCAAAGTAGCAGTTGTTTTTTTCTGTCCCAAAGTGTCACAATCTAGCTGAGTCAGGCTTAGCGGTAAAATCTCAAATCAGGCTGAGGACTTCCAAAAAGTCATAATCATCAGCTTACAAATCGCCCAAAATAGTGTATAATATAAAGGTTCTAAACTAGATTACAATCATTATTAGGAGAGGACCCCATGAGAAAAGATATTACCCCTGATATGCTCAATTACAACAAATTTCCGGGGCCCAAATTCGTTCATTTTGACAACCAGGTTCGCTCGGAAGGTATCGAGTTGGAGCTGGTTGATAATGACAAGGAAGGCTTCAAGCTGGAGAATTTTCAGCAGCGCTTTTCCGATATTCTCCTCAAATATGACTATATCCTTGGGGATTGGTCCAGCGATGAATTACGCCTGCGGGGTTTCTACAAGGACGAGCGGGTCGTGAAGAATGACAGCAAAATCGGTCGCTTGGATGACTATCTCAAGGAGTACTGCAATTTTGGCTGTGCCTATTTTCTCCTAGAAAATCCCGAACCAAAAGAGCCTCAGCGAGAAGAAGAGGAGCGACCTCGTCGTAAGCGGGACAACCGTAAACGTCGCTCACGCCAGAAATCCAATCGAGATAGGCAAGATCTTAAGGTTCACGGGCAAGAGGACAGGGGCTATAAGAGATCTAAGCAGGATAAGCAGGACTTCAAGATGCGCGAGCAAGACAGGTCCTACAAAAAATCTGAGCAAAAGCGTCGTCAATCAAGGCCAGATAACAAAGGGCGTGACGATAAAAATCAAAACCAGCACTTCACCATAAGAAAGAAGGGGAACTAAGATGCCAAGAAGCAGCAAGATCAAGCAAGAAAATCCGGAAATGAAACCATCTATCTATAGCCTGACTCGGGATCAGTTGATTGACTGGGCTCTGGAGCATGGGCAAAAGAAATTTCGGGCAACCCAAATCTGGGATTGGCTCTATAAGAAGCGGGTTCAGTCTTTCGATGAGATGACCAATATTTCCAAGGATTTTATCGCTATCCTCAAGGAAAATTTTGACTTCAACCCCCTCAAGCAACGGATTGTTCAGGAGTCAGCTGACGGCACCATCAAGTATCTCTTTGAATTGCCAGATGGCATGCTGATTGAAACGGTTCTGATGCGACAACACTACGGTCTGTCAGTCTGTGTGACTACCCAAGTCGGCTGCAATATTGGCTGTACCTTCTGTGCTAGTGGTCTGATTAAGAAGCAGCGAGACCTCAATAATGGTGAAATTACAGCCCAAATCATGCTGGTGCAAAAGTATCTGGATGACCAAGGCAAGGGTGATCGGGTCAGCCATGTGGTTGTCATGGGTATCGGCGAACCCTTTGATAATTATGACAATGTTATCCGCTTCCTGCGAACCATCAATGATGACAATGGCTTAGCTATTGGAGCCCGTCATATCACGGTTTCCACCTCTGGTCTGGCCTACAAGATTCGCGAGTTTGCCAATGAAGGGATTCAGGTCAATCTGGCCGTTTCCCTCCATGCTCCCAATAATGAACTGCGGTCCAGCATCATGCGGATTAACCGTTCCTTCCCCTTGGAAAAGCTCTTTGATGCTATCGAATACTATATCCAGACAACCAACCGGCGGGTGACCTTCGAGTATATCATGCTCAACGAGGTAAATGATAATCCTGAGAATGCCCAAGAATTGGCCGACTTGACCAAGCCTATTCGCAAGCTTTCTTATGTCAACCTCATTCCTTACAATGCCGTTTCTGAGCACAACCAATACAGCCGTTCGACCAAGGAGCGGGTTGATGCCTTCTATGATGTCCTTAAGAAAAATGGTGTTAACTGTGTGGTTCGTCAAGAGCACGGTACGGACATTGATGCGGCCTGCGGACAATTGCGTTCCAATACCATGAAGCGGGACCGCCAAAAGGCCATGGCCAAGGCAGCGAAACATGACTAAATTATTTGGCAGATTATTTGATAAAGAAGCAGAAGTAACGGATTTAGGACGCAAGCTCGTTTGGCTTTTGCTGGCAGGCTATTTTCTCTGCCTGCTCTACCTCTGTTTCAGCCCGCAGCCCCTTGGTTTGACAGGAGTTGATACCCCCAATATTCATTACTGGGGTCGGGTTCCCTATCTTTTGGTGCCCTTTAATTCCTTTGTTTCCATCGGCAAGCTAGACACTTTTAAAAAGCTCTTCTGGGTCATCGGTCAGAATTTTTCTAACCTGCTCTTGCTGACCCCTTTAGTCTTGGGAATCTTGGCCCTTCGTTCAGATTGGCGACGCTGGCCCAGGGTTCTCCTGATGAGTTTTGCCATGAGCCTGAGCATTGAAACGACCCAAGTCATCATTGACCGGCTCTTCAATGCCAACCGGGTCTTTGAAATAGACGACCTCATCTTTAACAGCCTAGGCGGCTTGCTTGCCCTCTGGCTGGTCCCCGTGGTAAAATTTTTAATAAAGAAAATCAGAAAAGACTAGGTGACGGGTTAACTCCTTACTTCTCAAAGTTGGAGCATCGGCCGCAAGCTCTTCATAAAACAAAAAAGGTTGGGAAGTCTTCCCAGCCTCTTGTTGTGATTAAAATTTTCTAAGCGGGAGCAGGACTGTCGAATGTTTCTGTTCATCCAGGTTCTGACCTAAGTAGGCACAGATTTCTGAGATGACAAGCGTTTATCCGTTTAAAGCTCGTTGGCACCTCTTCATCCTATTTATCAATTTTGAAGGAAATAACATGATTATCAAAAAACTCTGGTGGTTTTTCCGGCTGGAAAAAGCCCGTTATTTAATTGGGATTCTCTCTTTAAGTTTTGTCAGTATCCTCAACTTGATACCGCCCAAGGTCATGGGGCAGGTCATTGACTCCATTGATGCCAAAAATCTGACCATGGGCTCGCTTTTGACCAAGCTGGTTATCCTCCTTGCTGCAGCCATAGGCATGTATCTGCTACGCCTAATCTGGCGGGTCTTCTTGCTAGGAACTTCCTACCGCCTGGGAACGATTCTGCGTGGCCGGCTTTTTGAGCATTTCACCCAGATGTCTCCATCCTTTTTTCAAAAGTATCGGACAGGGGACTTGATGGCTCATGCCACCAATGACATCAATGCCTTGACTATGTTAGCGGGAGCAGGAGTCATGTCGGCAGTTGATGCTTCGATTACGGCTTTGGTCACTCTTTTGACCATGTTTTTGACCATTTCTTGGTTCATGACCTTGATTGCTATTATTCCTTTTTTCCTCATGGCTTTGACAACCTCTTGGTTGGGTCGCAAGAATCATGAATCATTCAAGGCAGCTCTAGCCTCATTTTCTGACCTCAATAATAAGGTTCAAGAAAGTGTTTCCGGCATTAAGGTGACCAAGTCCTTCGGCTATCAGGCTGATGAGTCCGCCAGCTTTGCCAAGACCAATCAGGCTAATTTCAAAAAGAACTTGATTAGCATGCGCTACAACAGCATGTTTACCCCAGTCACCATGATTTTTGTCGGGGCTTCCTATGTCCTCACCCTCCTAGTCGGTGCCTATCTGATTTCAGCAGGGACGGTCACGGTCGGCAGTCTGGTTACCTTTATTACCTATCTGGATATGCTAGTTTGGCCCCTGCAAGCTATCGGATTTCTCTTTAATATTAGCCAGCGGGGAAATGTTTCCTACGACCGGATTTCTAAACTTTTGTCCGAAGACAGTGATGTTCAAGAAACAGCTCATCCCCTTGCCAGTATTGAAAATGGCCCTATCACCTACGATATCAAGGACTTTGCCTATGAGGACGAGACCACCCTATCTGACATTCATTTCCAGCTAGAAAAAGGTCAAACCCTAGGCCTAGTCGGTCAAACGGGTTCGGGCAAGACCACACTATTGAAATTGCTCCTGCGGGAATACGATGTGCAGGACGGTTCCATTAGCCTCAATGGCCATAATATCAAGGACTACAAGATCTCTGACCTCCGCAGTCTTATGGGCTATGTTCCTCAGGACCAATTCCTTTTTGCTATGTCTATCTTGGAAAATATTCGATTTTCAAATCCCGATTTGACCTTGGACCAAGTCCAGCAAGCGGCCAAGCTGGCCCAGGTTTATGATGACATCGTGGCCATGCCAGATGGCTTTGAGACCCTGATTGGCGAGAAGGGGGTGTCCCTCTCAGGAGGTCAAAAGCAGCGGATTGCCATGGCTCGAGCTATGATTATGGATCCAGAAATTCTGATTCTGGACGACTCCCTCTCGGCAGTTGATGCCAAGACTGAAAATGCCATTATTGAGCACCTCAAGGAGACATGTCAAGGCAAGACTACCATGATTACCGCCCACCGCCTCAGTGCCGTGGTCCACAGTGATTTAATTTTGGTCATGCAGGATGGTCGGATTATTGAGCGGGGGCGTCATGAAGACTTGTTGGCCCAAGGTGGCTGGTACGCCAGAACCTATGCCTCTCAACAATTAGAAATGGAAGGAGGAGACCATGGAGAATGAGTCCCAACTCATGGGCCAATGGCAGGTTTTTAAACGCCTGCTGGCCTATCTTAAAACCTATAAATGGCTGACCTCTCTGGCACTAGCCTTTCTGCTCTTGACCTCGGTGGTGCAGACGGTCATCCCCCTGGTGGCCCGTTATTTTATCGATCACTATATCCAGCACCTTAGTCAACTGGCCTTGACCATTTTGGCTGGTTACTTCCTGCTTTACATCCTCCAGATGATTTTTTCCTATGTAGGGAATTACCTCTTTGCCAAGGTGGCCTATTCAATTGTCCGCAATATTCGGCAGGATGCTTTTGACAATATCCAAAGTCTGGGCATGGCTTATTTTGACCAGACCCCTGCGGGCTCCATTGTTTCTCGCCTGACCAATGATACCGAGGCCATCAGCCAGATGTTTACAGGTATCCTATCTAGCTTCATCTCAGCAATCTTTATCTTTGCCACCACCCTTTATACCATGATAGTTCTGGACCTGCGTCTGACTATCTTGGTGGTCCTCTTTCTGCCTTTTATCTTTATTTTAGTTGATCTCTACCGCAAGAAATCAATGACAGTGATTGAAGCAACTAGGGCCCGGCTCAGTGACATCAATACCAAGTTGTCTGAGTCCATTGAAGGGATTCGGGTCATCCAGGCCTTTCGTCAGGAAGAGCGACTCAAAGAAGAATTTGATACCATCAATCAGAGTCATCTGGCCTATGCTAACCGTTCGGTTCTGCTGGATTCTGTCTTTCTAAGACCGGCCATGTCCCTGCTTAAATTGCTGGGTTATGCCGTCCTCATGGCCTACTTTGGCCTGACTTGGAAGACCTTTGGCATCACGGCAGGACTCATGTATGCCTTTATCCAGTATATCAACCGCCTCTTTGACCCTCTGATTTCGGTCACGCAAAACTTCTCGACCCTTCAAACCTCCATGGTTTCAGCAGGACGGGTCTTTAAATTGATTGACCGCCAGGACTACGAGCCCCAGCAGGCCAATCAGGACCTCCAGGTTACCCAGGGCAATATCGAATTCAAAAATGTCAGCTTTTCCTATGATGGCAAACGGCAGATTTTGGATAATATCAGCTTTAGCGTCAAGAAGGGCCAAACCATCGCCTTTGTCGGTCCGACTGGTTCGGGCAAGTCCTCCATTATCAATGTTTTCATGCGTTTTTACGAATTTGGCTCGGGTCAGGTTCTCCTGGATGGCCATGATATCAGAGATTATTCGCAAGCCGAGCTTCGTCGTTCGGTCGGTCTGGTTCTCCAAGACCCCTTCCTCTATCACGGGACTATTAGCTCCAACATCCGCATGTATCAGGATATCTCTGATCAGGAAGTTCGGGCAGCAGCAGAGTTTGTTAATGCCGCTGACTTTATTGAGAAACTGCCCCAGGGTTATGATGAACCAGTTACCGAAAGAGGTTCGACCTATTCGACTGGCCAACGGCAACTCCTAGCTTTTGCCAGAACGGTTGCCAGTAAGCCCAAGGTTCTAATTTTGGATGAAGCTACGGCCAATATTGACTCGGGAACCGAGGATGTTATCCAAAACTCCCTCAAAAAGATGCGGCAAGGGCGGACCACCATTGCTATCGCCCACCGCCTCTCAACCATCCAGGATGCCAACTGCATTTACGTCCTGGACAAGGGACGAATCATTGAATCTGGAACTCACGAAGAACTCCTAGCCAAGCAGGGCACCTACCACCGCATGTATCAGCTTCAGGCCGGCATGATGGACTAATCTTTATCTGTAAAAAATAGCCTTCTATTCCTGAAAGAATAGAAGGTCATTTTGTGAAATAGCAAACTATCGTTAGTATTATAACTAATAATGTGTTATAATATCCTTGTAAAGAAGTGAAGACGGTGGTTACGTTCTTTTCTGAAAGTGAGGTGATGCCTATGCGGTATTCATCAAAATCTAACAGAAGGGAGGTAACTTCTTGACTGCTTTTGAAGTGGTAGAGACTATTCTAGGTTTCGCTATGTTTACCATAGCCTTAGTAGGTCTCTGTTACCAAATCTTCAAAAATAGCAAAAAATGACCGTCATCGCTTTGGACTGCATGACGGTTAAATAAAAATAACTGTGATGTAACCACCGTTAAACGGCTTTACTTTGGGTCTTGTTGGTAGCAAGGCCCTTTTCTATTTATATTCTACCATAGTTGACTGATATTGCAAGTTTTAGGAGAATGGCTAAAGTCCTATATACAAATTTCAAGATAGTGGTTAAAGCTACTGCTCTTAAATAGAAGTGTATGCACCCCATCGCATTCATCATGCCAAAGGGAGAAGCAATTGTCTGGGCTAGAAATCTTGAATATACAGCCTCACTTAAAAAACACCCTGGCTTTTGGCCGAAGGCGTTTTCTAGACTAGTCCGATATGAGTAATCTAAGACGATTAGTCTTGCTCTTTGATTTTGCGTTTAGCAGCAAGTCCAAGTCCGGCCATAACCATTACAGCACCGATAGCTGTTACAGCTGTTTGAGCGGAATCACCTGTAGATGGCAGATTCTTGTCGTTCTTGCTAGCGGTAGCAGAAGCGCTGACCATGCCAGCTCCCATGTTTTCCATTTCAGCAGTTTGAGGAGCTACAGGAGTAGCATCTTGACCATTGCCGGCTGCCCCATTACCAGAATTTCCAGCAGCTGGGTCATTGGCTTGTTCGCTCTTGTCGGAACTTTTAGCATTAGGATCTTTGGTCACATAGTGGAAGGTTGTCTTAGGCAAGAACTTAACGGGATTACCATTGTAAGTCAAAATCCAGTTGCCGTTAGCGTCCTTAGTTGTGGAAGCGAAACCATCTTCATTCTTGACATTGGAATTGCTACCAATTTCCAGCATAGCATAGAAGCCGCCAGTTTCCTTACCAGTACCATTGGCAATGCCGAGGGACATACCATCACCGCTGTTAGAGAGGATAGAAATAGCGTGACCGAATGACTTCAAGCCGTTAGCATCATCTTTGCTACCCGCAATATTGAAGTAGTCGGCAAACCAGTTGAGGGCCAGGTAATAGGCTGTTGCTTGGTCAGACCCCAAGTTTTTACCATCTTTAGTTGGTGTAATAGTGCTAAGGGAATCTTCATGGCCATCTTCGGAATAAATTTGTACGCCAGAAGGATAGGCTAATTTAGTCTCATGGTCAATGCTATCAGACTCTTGGGCCTCTTCATCAGCACGGCTTTGTGCCCAGTTCTTCATCAAGTCGTTAGCATCTGGAACGGGAACATTGATACCATTGATTTGACGCAATTGGGTCAAGTATTCGTTTAAATATTTGGCAATGTTGTCAGCATTTGGTGTATAAGCTTGGCTTGGGTCATCGATAGTGATGTAGACATCCTGAGAACCATCATAATTGACATCGGTAACAGGAGCGGTCTTAGCAGTGCTAGTTAGCGTCTTGTCAAAGTCAACGCTACCGTATTCAGTTGTATCTTCTGGCTTAGTCGTCACGGCTGGAGCAGGCTGGGTTGTAGTTGCAGATTTTGGTTTATCAGCTGTTTGGCCTTGCTCGGCTTGCCCATTTTGACTGCCGCCAGCAACAGTAGCAGGTTGGCTAGCTGTTTGTGCTGCATCTTGAACAGGAGTTGCACTAGTCGTAGCTTGACTTGGTGCTGCTTGTTGAGCTTGGTTTGTTTGAGCCGGTTGGTCAGCAGTGGCAGTAAGAGAAGCCGCTGGACCTGTTAGGGCTGTATCTTGATTTTGAGCACTTGTATCAACAGGTGTATTTTCAAAGGTAGGTTGATCTTGCTTGGTATCAGCAGTCTTGCTTGTCTGAGCAGCTGTATCTGTTGCTGATGTAGCACTTGCTTCATCGGCATGAACAGTTGCACCAACACCCATGGCAATCGTAGTTGTTGCAAGGATGGCTCCACAGAGACCGGCGAATTTAGTTTTGCGTTTGCTGAATGTGTTCTTCTGCATAGTAGATCCTATCTAAATATATTTTTATTTTAACAGTAAAATATTCTATCACAGTTTTTAGAATAAGCAATAAGCTATCGGGTGCTGAAAGGTCATCTACAGCTAAATAAGACAAAATATTGCTAGGCGAAAATCCTTGTTAAATAAAGCAAAAAATTCTTTTTTCGCTTGATGGCATTTGAGCTAAAAGGTTAGAAAATTAAAAAACCATGTCTAGTTTGTTACAAAGTTCTTAAATGTGACCAATACCTATTAACTTCCCGATTTCAAGGGCTTTATAGATGATAGTCTGCTTAATGTCGAACGAAATACTGCCTTTAAAATTTTTTGTCTAAAACAATAAAAGGTGTCAGAAAATTTAAGGATGCCTATCAAAACCAATAGAAGTTTAAATTAGCTTGATTCTTCAAATTTTCTTTGATACAATTAAGTAGATTTTAAGGAAAAGGAGAGCTTAGGAAATGAAATTTAAGGTCTATGATTTAAACACCATTAATCAAGCTAAGGCTGAATTGGGTTTCAATCCCAATAGTCTTAATCTGACAGTCTTTTTAGGGCCCGGTAATACTGCAGCTATGATTTCTTATTTAACCATGTTTGCTCGGGACTACTACAATCTGTCTTTTGAGCAAAACGGCCTGCTTCTCATTAAACGTAGCAAGGCAACCAATAAACTAATCAAGGAGGGCTACACCTTTATCCCTAACGAGGAGATTCAATCTATCCAATTTAAGTCAGGCCTACTCATGCATCGTTTGTTTGTTACTGATAGGAGCGGTAAGAGGACAATATTTCGGACCAGTCGTTTTTGGCTAGGTATTCCGTGGCAGGCTCAAAGTGTCAAACAGGTGGCAGATTCCTATGGTAGGCAGTAATTTAGCAGAGGTGAGGCGGGAGTCCCGTCGGCTCACCCTGACCATGTTCAGTTATATTCTCCTCTGGCTAGGTTTCTGGCTAATCTTTGTTCAAGCTTGGCTGAGTTTAATCTTGCTTCTGATTAATATCGGACTTTTGATTTGGGCCTTTATTCTCGCTAAGGGAAGGAAGATTCTGGCCTTAGTCATTTCTTTGTCTTTGACTTTAGGTGTCCTGCTCTTTGCTTTGATTGTGGGAATTATTCTTTCAATCAGCTAGTTAGCGAGTTTGTCAAGTGTTCTACAAGGCCGTCTTCGTTGAAGGGCCTTGTTTTTTCTGCTAAAATAAGGGCAAGAAAAGGAGGCAAGTAGTGGCAACACTCATTAAGCACAAAAAAGTTGAATTGACCGATCTTTTTTATGACTTGGTCTATGTTTATGGCATCAGCAAGATGACATCTTTGATTCATCATATTCACCATGGTGGCTTATCTTGGTCTAATTTTCTGGCCTTTGCTGTCGGTATGATTATCATGATTAATTCCTGGATGATTCAGACCGTCTTTACCAATCGCTTTGGTAAAAATTCCTTGACCAATATAGCCTTCATGTTTGCCCAGATGAGCCTCTTATTGATTTCTCTGACATCTGTGACTGGAAATTATGGTAGCCGGGAGAGCTTTATTTATTTTTATCTGCCTTTTACCCTGATTTCTCTGGTGCTTCTAGGTCAATATGCCCTAGAATACTATCGGTCGACTGATTTGGTGGATAGGAGTCTTATCAAGCGTTTCTTCTATATCTTGGGCCTGCGTTCTTTAGGCCTCTTGATTTCACTTTTTCTGCCTTTAAACCTCGGCTTGACTGTCGCTGTTATTAGTGTTTTAGGAACTTGGATTTTACCGGGGCTGATAACCGGTCGGAGAACTCAGGTAGCTGATGAAGCAGCTAATCTGACTAGCTTTCCCCATCTGGCTGAAAGACTTTCCCTTCTAGTTATCATTACCTTTGGTGAAGCCATTATTGGCATCGCTGATTATTTTTCCGCTGGGCACCTCAGTCCCCTTTCCTTTCTAGTCTTTACGGTCATCGCCAGTCTCTTCATGGTTTATATTGTCGAGATTGACCACATGCTGGACATTGAAACAGACGATAAGGAGGTCAATGCCTTGATTTATTGGCATTATCCGATTTTCTTTGGCATTAGTTTCCTCAATGTTTCTCTAGCCTACTTGGCTAATCAGGAAGTGGAAAATAGCTTTGCAGTCCTCATGGCCTACTTGGGTGTCTTTCTTGTCACCCTAGGAATATTTGGCTGTCAGCGCTTCAATAAGGAAAGCCATAAATTCACCAGTCATCTGGATCTAGGCATGTTTCTTCCTATCCTGTTTGGTTTCGCTGCCAGCTGGCTGGTCCTTGGTCAGAGTCAGCTCCTAATTGCCATTCTTTTTCTAGTTACTCTGGTCATGTCCATCGTCTTCATACGTTTTAATCTCAGTCGCCTGGCAGATACTAATTCATAAACATAGCAACTATATGGCCCTCGTTAGGATTATATTTCTAATAAGGGCTTTTTAGCTTTCTTAATCTGACGAGCCCATTTAATGAAACCAAGTTTAGAGCAGTTGATGCAGTAGTGAAAACTATCTTTCCAACTGGTCCATAGTGGTTGTGGAGCAGAGATTAGGGCTGTTAGTTTTGTTTTGCGAAATGAAGAATAAGAGCTGCAGGCTCGTTAGAGCTAGAACGAACTTTTTAAATCTCTTAATGGAGGAAGCCTGAACGGCGGAGCCGACTTTAGAGTTAGAGATGACCTGTGATCTGTGCGAGTCCGTTCTTTAAAAATAGAGAGTGCTTTTTAAAGAACCTAGTTCGGTCTTGAGCCCGAATTTGGGCAGAAGCCCCCAAAAATACTCAGAATTTTGATATAATGAAAGTGTTTTATTAGAAAGAATGAAGTAGGAATAGCAATGTCTAAAATTAAAATTGTAACGGATTCCTCAATTACCATCGAACCAGAACTAGTGGAGAGCTTGGGAATTACCGTTGTTCCCTTATCGGTCATGATTGATGGGGTTATATATAATGATAATGATTTGAAGGAAGAGGGCAAATTCCTTAATCTTATGCGTCAGAGCAAGGAATTGCCTAAAACCAGTCAACCTCCAGTTGGTGTCTTTGCGGAAGTCTATGAAAGCCTAATTAAAGAGGGCGCGGATAAGATTGTCTCCATTCATATCACCAGCAGTCTTTCAGGAACGGTGGAAGCTGCTCGTCAAGGAGCGACCATTGCTGGGGCTGATGTGACGGTTATTGATTCCACCTTTACCGACCAGTCCATGAAGCATCAAGTTGTTCAGGCTGCTATTCTAGCGGAACAAGGTGCTAGTCTGGATGACATCTTGGCTAAGATAGAAGAAGTGCGGCAAAAATCTGAACTCTTTATCGGGGTTTCTACCTTGGAAAATCTGGTGAAGGGTGGCCGTATCGGCCGAGTATCAGGGATGATTTCTTCCTTGCTCAATATCCGAGTGGTGATGGAACTCAAGGATTCTACCCTCAATCCCGTGGCCAAGGGGCGTGGTCAAAAGACCTTTGTCAAATGGCTAGATAGTTTTATTGACCATGCCAAAGGGTATCAGGTTGCTGAAATCGGCATTTCCTATTCGGGAACTCCTGACTGGGCCAATACCATGAAGAATAAGCTAGAAGTCCTAGTTGCTGGTGAGCATATCTCTGTCTTAGAGACCGGCTCCATTATTCAGACCCACACAGGCGAAGGTGCCTTTGCAGTAATGGTGCGGTATGAATAAGTGGCTTAAACGTTTTTTTATCGTTCCTGCTTTCTTTGTTGGTTGTCTACTGGTCTTTGCTTTTCTGATTAATTTGGCTTTACCGAGGGCTGACAGTCATTTGACGGTGTCTGACCTCAAGTATCGGAGCAAAATTTCTGCTTTTAAATATGTAGCTCTGGGTGATTCTCTGACTCAGGGGGTTGGCGATACGACCAATCAAGGTGGTTTTGTGCCCATCCTGTCAAGACAGGTTGAGTCTGATTATCACTATCGGGTGACTGCTAAAAATTATGGGGTGGCCGGCAATACCAGCCAGCAAATTTTGACTCGGATGAAGGAAAAAACCGATTTGCAGGATGATTTGAAAAAAGCGGATTTATTGACTTTGACTGTCGGAGGCAACGATGTCATGGCTGTCCTGCGCAAGAATTTAGCCAATCTGACAGTTGATAGTTTCACCAAGCCTTCTGAGGAATATCAGCAGCGTCTGCGAAAGATTATTGCCCTCGCTCGCAAAGACAACAAGGACATGCCTATCTATATTTTAGGTATCTACAATCCTTTCTATCTAAATTTCCCCGATATGACCCAGATGCAAGATATTGTTGACAACTGGAATAAGGGAACCAAGGCCGTTGCTGACGAGTATGACAAGGTCTACTTTGTCGAAATCAATGACCGCCTCTATAAAGGAATTGATGGCAAGGAAGGTGTCGCCGAGTCGGGAGACACCTCTGACACGTCTAATAAGAAGAATGATGTCCTCTTTGAAAAGGATCATTTCCATCCCAATAATACTGGTTATCAAATCATGGCCAATGCCGTTTTGGAGAAAATAAATGCAACAAAAAAAGACTGGTAAATTTAACTTCTGGAAGTGGGGCTTCCTAGTTCTTTTAGCTCTAAATATCGCCTTCATCGGAACGGTCGCCTTGCGAATTGGAACCTTCCAAGGCTCTGACACTCATGTGAGTCAAAAGGCCTCAGAATCTGATGTCAAGGTGGGAACCTTCAAGAGTTCTCGTGACCAGCTCAATGATACAGTTGAGGCCTATCTCAAGCAGTATCAGACTAAGAACAATACCTATAGCTTCAAGGCTACCTCAAAAAATGTTATGTTTGAGGGAACCTACTCAGTCTTGGGTTATCAGGTTCCTCTCTACGTTTATTTCACACCGGTTGTTCTGGGTGATGGTAGTGTCCAGCTCAATGTCGATTCGGTTTCAGCAGGAACTCTTTCCTTGCCAGTATCTGATGTCTTGAAATTTATCGCTAGTAATTATAAGCTCCCTAGTTTTGTGGAAGTCGACAGTAAGAAAGAAGCAGTTATCCTCAACCTTCCGAAGATGGACAATAAGGCGGGCCTCTTTGCCAAGGCGACAGATTTTGACCTAATCAATGATAAAATAACCTTCGATGTCTATAAGAAAAAATAAGTTCTCTTCAGAAGCTTAATCGACTAAGAGAGCTTAAATCCCCCTATCTCCAAGATTTTCAACAGTTTTGGAGTTTTTGTTTACTTTTTTCAATTTCTCCCTGATTTCTACTAAAAAATCCCCTTTAATTGGCTAAATATGGCTTAAACTAACGTTTTATACTTGACCAAAGTGGGAAAATCAGATATGATAGTCTTTGTTAAAGCCGTTAGTTTCGACTTGATGGCTTAATAATATTTGGAGGATTAGTTAAATGGCTAATAAACAAGATTTGATCGCAAAAGTTGCTGAAGCAACAGAATTGACTAAAAAAGATTCAGCTGCAGCAGTTGATGCAGTCTTCTCATCAATTGAAGGATTCCTTTCAAAAGGTGAAAAAGTTCAATTGATTGGTTTCGGTAACTTCGAAGTTCGCGAACGTGCAGCTCGTAAAGGTCGTAACCCACAAACAGGTGCTGAAATCAAAATCGCAGCTTCAAAAGTTCCAGCATTCAAAGCTGGTAAAGCTCTTAAAGACGCTGTTAAATAAGAACGATTTCTTAATACAAAAGAGGCCGGGACTTGTCCTGGCCTCTTTTTAGAAAAGTAGAACGATGACAAAAACTACATTTTTAATTATTCTTCTCATCCTGTTGATTTTCACGATTACGAAATTTCTCATCTTTGGCTATATGTTCAAGGTTTTCAAGCCCAAGGAAATGACCGATAAGGAAAAAGAAGCTTTCGATAGGGAGATGGATGGTGATGATGAAGATGATGACTTCGATGATTTGACCTGAAATAAAGACCTTCTCTATCCTAATTAACTGTGCAGGGGTGAGAAATAAAAAGGTGCAGTGTGTACCTTGAATCCTGAGCCTAGAAACGAGAAAGCGAAGATAGTTTGAATAGACTAGACTTCCTGTGACACTCTTTTTGACTCGTCGATAATACTAGCCAAAAAGAGATAGTAAGGGAGGTAGACAGGTACACTAGTACTTGTCGTAAGTCTCCCTTAAACCTTAAAATGGGAGAGTGAGGTAAATTGATTTGACGAAATCACAATTTTTGTTCCCCCCTTCTGCCTTTTTAGTGGTTGAAGTTTTTGCCTCTTGCAATTTTTGATTTTCATTGGGGATAGGCTAGTTACTTCGTCAGTTCATAGAAAAAAGCTTGGAACCCCAAGCTTTTTTCTGATGTTTTGTTTTTTAATTGAGATAATTGACTTTGCCACGGAAGTCTTCTAGGCTTTGGTAGCCTTTTTCTACCATAATAGCTTGGAGTTCCTTAGTGATGCGTTCAAAGGCCTTAGGGCCTTCTTGGTGGAGAGCGGTTCCGATTTGGACCATGCTGGCTCCGCAAAGAATATGCTCAAAGGCATCACGACCGGATTTCACGCCACCAGTTCCGATAATTTGGATAGAAGGATTGAGGCGTTGATAGAAGGCATGGACATTAGCCAGAGCAGTCGGTTTGACATAGTCACCTCCAATACCACCGAAACCATTCTTGGGTTTGATGACCACAGTCTCATCATCAATAACCAATCCATTACCAACTGAATTGATACAGTTGACAAAGGTCAGCGGGTATTTATTGAAAATCGCAGCAGCTTGGTCGAAGTGAACGATGTCGAAATAAGGGGGGAGCTTAATTCCCAGTGGTTTGGTGAAGTAGCTGAAAACCTCGCTCAAAATCTTGTCGGTTGTTTCAAAATCATAGGCAATCTGTGGCTTGCCTGGTACATTTGGGCAGGAGAGATTGAGCTCAACCAAGCCCTGGTAGTCGCTGTCTTGAACAGCCTTGAGGATGGTGTGGGTCTCTTCTTGACTCATGCCGACTAGAGATAAGAAGTGGTTTTTGCTGCTAGACTCTTTCTGGAGTTCGATGACATAGTCTAGATAGTAGTGGAAGCCCTTGTTGGGCAGGCCCATAGAGTTAATGGAACCCAGCCGAGTATCAGCGTAACGAGGTTCTGGATTACCAGGGCGTTCTTCCAAGGTTCCGGTTTTAGTGACAAAAGAACCAGCTGCAGACTTTTCGATTTCTGCTAATTCTTCCTTGATCATGCAGTAGACCCCTGCTGCATTCATCAGGCAATTATCAAAGGAAAAGTTGCCAATATGTGTTGCTGTTGAAACCATCGTATCCTCCTTAAGTAAACGGTTTTTAAATTACCTACATTCTACTATTTCGTTCTAGCAAAGACAAGTTTAAACGAATCATTTTATAAAAATTATTTACAATATTCGTGTTTTACTTAAAAAATTCTACTAAGCTTGCTTGAGTTAAGACTTTTATCTGAGCTAAGACTAGCTTTTTTAGGTATTTTCTTGTAAAATATAGGAGTAATGGCGTAATGCCGTAACCAAATTTAACCCTCGGGGCTATATTTTAAAAGGAGAATTACTAATGGTAAAATTGGTTTTCGCTCGCCACGGTGAGTCAGAATGGAACAAAGCTAACCTTTTCACTGGTTGGGCAGATGTTGACCTTTCAGAAAAAGGAACACAGCAAGCAATTGATGCAGGTAACTTGATTAAAGAAGCTGGTATCGAATTTGACCTTGCTTTCACATCTGTTTTGAAACGTGCTATCAAGACCACTAATCTTGCTCTTGAAGCTGCGGATCAACTTTGGGTTCCAGTTGAAAAATCATGGCGTTTGAATGAACGTCACTACGGCGGTTTGACTGGTCAAAACAAGGCAGATGCTGCTGAAAAATGGGGTGACGATCAAGTTCACATCTGGCGCCGTTCTTACGATGTATTGCCACCAGCTATGGCTAAGGATGACGAATACTCAGCTCACACTGACCGTCGTTACGCATCACTTGATGATTCAGTTATTCCAGATGCAGAAAACTTGAAAGTTACCTTGGAACGTGCCCTTCCATTCTGGGAAGATAAAATTGCTCCAGCCCTTAAGGATGGTAAAAATGTCTTCATCGGTGCACACGGGAACTCAATCCGTGCCCTTGTAAAACATATCAAACACTTGGGTGATGATGAAATCATGGGCGTTGAAATCCCTAACTTCCCACCATTGGTATTCGAATTTGACGAAAACCTTAACGTTACGAGCGAATATTACCTTGGAAAGTAATCTTTGCCACTGGTAAAGATTAGCTTCTCAACTTAAAATAAAGATTTGAGAGGAGAAAGCCCGCGGAAGGCGAAGTAGAAATAGGAAAACAGGTGATGAAGTAGTGGACTTCAAGCCTGTTTTTTCTTTTTACACAGTCTTTAGGGCGGGTTCAATTGAAGAAGTATTCTAGGTACATGTGCTTGTTTAACTATAGTTTTTAGTTCTGGTTGCCCTTTCTAATTTTAAAGAGTGCAGGTATACTCAATTCGGATAAGGAAGCGTTAGAAGTAGTAAAAATTGGTCTCTTAATTTGAAATAATGATTTGATAGAGTGAACCTAAGGAATAGTAATCTTAGAGACGAAGCGAGAGTACAAGACATTTTGATTTACTAGTATCTTTTTTACAATCTTTTGGCTGATTTCAATTTTTTATAACTTATGGCTATTAGTCTTGTCTTACTAAGGGGGAGACGCCTTTTGTTTTTAAGGAATAGAAATTTTTGTCGGCTTTTCTGGAGGCCTTTTCATTGCTTTTAGTCAAACTTTTATCATGTTTCTTGATAACCGAATTTTTGCCCCGTTGTAAAATGAGGTGCAACAAAAAAAGACAAGCTTATCTGATATACTAA
>ERZ773004.650-NODE-650-length-20895-cov-6.572649_pt1 | contig 20895 bp, 16 predicted proteins | sample MGYA00580667_ERZ773004 | MGnify/ENA primary metagenome ERZ773004 (study PRJEB29015, sample SAMEA2737963) | human oral metagenome | biome: human oral; feature: human-associated habitat; material: dental | place: China | collected 2123 ... | reverse complement strand
TTAAAATCCCTTGGCCAGTAATGGCTGTGCGGGTTCGAGTCCCGCTCGCGGCACACCTTCTAAACACTTTATCTATTATGAATAAGAATCTAATCCTTACGTTATCAGTGCTTTCTTCGTTGGCAATGACATCGTGCTCAAAGCTTGGGCCACTCTCAGCCGACAATTTCCAAGTCACACCGACTCCGTTGGAAGCAAATGGCGGTTTGGTATCTGCAACAATCGATGCCAACTTCCCAGCCAAGTACATGAAGAAGAAAGCAGTAGTGAAGATCATCCCCGAACTACGTTACGCGGGTGGTCAAGTGGCAACCGGCGAAGGTGCTACCTTCCAAGGCGAAAAAGCCACGGCAAACGGACAGCAAGTGCCCTACAAATTGGGCGGACGCTATTCCATGAAAACCGACTTTAATTATGTCCCAGACATGATTAAGAGCGATCTCTACCTCACTTTCGATGCTAGAATGGGAAAGAAAAAGGTGGATTTGCCTGCCGTTAAGGTTTCTTACGGCGTGGTAGCCACATCGCAACTCTATCGCGAGGCTATGGCCAACGACGGACTTTGCATCGCTCCCGACAGCTTCCAACGTGTAAAGGCGCAGAAGCAAGAGGCTAACATCAAGTTCCTTATCAACCAAGCTAACTTGCGCAAAACAGAGTTGAAGAACAATTCTGTAACCGAATTCGTGAAGATGTTGAAGAAAATCAACGCCGACCGCGAAAAACTGAACTTGCGCAACGTGGAAGTTAACGCCTACGCATCGCCCGAAGGCGGTTTCGTTATCAACGATAAGCTGGCTGCAAAACGTCAGACCACGGGTGAAGGCTATGTTAAGGGACAACTCAAGCAGAACAAGATGGAAACTGCTGTCGAGGCTCGTTACACAGCACAAGACTGGGATGGCTTCCAAGAGTTGGTACAAGCTTCTAACCTCCAAGACAAGGATGTTATCTTGCGCGTACTCTCTATGTACAAGGATCCCGAAGAGCGCGAACGCCAAATCCGCAACATGAGCGAAGGTTTCCGCGAACTGGCTACTGGCATCCTGCCCGAATTGCGCCGCGCACGCCTTACCATCAACTATGAGGTTGTTGGCCGCAGCGACGAGCAAATCAAAGAACAGTTTGCCGCCGACCCAACGCAACTCAGCTCGGAAGAAATACTTTACAGCGCAACCCTCACCGACAACGCCGCCGAAAAGAACAATATCTACAAGAAGGCTGCCGAACTGTACGATCAAGACTATCGCGCTTACAACAACCTAGGCGTGCTGGCTATGCAGGCAGGTAACTTGGCAGAGGCTCGCACCTACTTCCAAAAGGCATTGGCTACCTCGCCCGATGCAGCTGAAGCTAACGCTAACTTGGGTATGGTTGCACTCTACGAAGGCAACATTTCTGAGGCCGAAACACTCATTGCTAAGGCTCAACAAGCTAACGACATCAACAAGGCCGTAGGCGCACTCAACATCGCTAAGGGCAATTACCCGCTTGCCGAGTCTACCCTAGGAAGCTATGAGAGCAACATGGCGGCTCTTGCCAAGTTGATGAACAAGAATTACGAAGGCGCACTCGCCACGTTGAAGAACGTGAAGAAGCCCGATGCCGTTACCGACTACCTCATGGCCGTGACTTATGCACGCCAAGGCGACAATGCAGCCGCAGCCACTGCCCTGCAAGCGGCAACCGCTAAGGACGCTCGTTTGGCTCAACGCGCTGCCGTAGACCTTGAATTTGCAAAACTGAACAAGCAATAATTACACATCGCACCCCATCGCTTGGGAACGATGAATGAAAGGGTTAACAATTTGCATAAACCACTATGACAACGACTTTTTTTAAGTGTACAACGCTAATAAAGTTTGCGAAGATGGTTTGGCAAGTTGTTAACCCTTCGCCTTTTAAAACAGCCAAGGCCACGCTTGCCACGGCTGTGTTCGCGCTTTTGCTCACCGCCTGTGGGGTGGAAGGCAACCGCTTTCAGGTGGAAGGCCACTTCCTTAAAATCAATCGCGGCGAGTTTTATGTGTATAGCACCAACGGACTGATAGACGGGATAGACACGATAAAACTGGAAGCGGGCCGTTTCGTCTACGAAATTCCTTGCGAACGCGAAGGAACGCTGGTCATGGTGTTCCCCAATTTCTCTGAACAACCCATCTTTGCACAGCCTGGCAAGAGCGTGACGATGGAGGGCGATGCCTCTCACTTGAAGGAACTAACCGTAAAAGGAACGAAAGACAACAAGCTGATGAACCAGTTCCGCGAGGCCATTGCCAACGCTTCGCCACCGCAAGTCGCTAAGACGGCGGCTCTTTTTGCGGCCGACAACCCCACATCGCCTGTTGCCGCATACCTTGTAAGGCGTTATTTCATCACAACGCCTACACCTAATTATAAAGAGGCGGCACGCTTGTTGAAGTTGCTTTTGGCCGAACAGCCTAAGAATGGAGAACTTAACCGCATGCAGTCGCTTATCACCGTTCTTGCCAAAACCGCTGTGGGCGCACCGCTGCCGCCTTTTCAAGCCCGTTCTACAAAAGGCGAAAAGGTTAGCGAACAGCTATGCAATAAAGCTCCCGTTGCCGTGTTCAGCGTGTGGAGCAGCACCAACATGCAGAGCATGGAAATGCAACGCATGCTCAACCAAAAGGTGCGCAACGCCAAAGGTAAGCTGAAAGTGGTGGGCCTTTGCATCGATCCCATTCAGCGCGAATGCAAAGACATCTTGGAACGCGACAGCATTTCGTGGCCCAACATTTGCGACGGCGCGATGTTCGAGGGCGACGTTGCCAAGAAAGTAGGCGTGTACAGCGTGCCGTTCAACATCGTATTGAAGAACGGAAAGATAGTAGCCAAAGACCTTGATGCCAACCAATTGAAAGAACAACTCGACAAATTGCTCTGAAAACATAACCACCTATGCTTGTCAAAACCTACTGCGCGGCGGTAAACGGACTGAACGTTACCACCGTTATCGTGGAGGTGAACCTCGTGAAGGGCATGTTGTACCATTTCACTGGCCTTGGAGACGAGGCCGTACGCGAAGGGCGCGACCGCATTTCGTCGGCCATTCAATACAACAACATGCGTTTCCCGCGGGCAGACATCACCGTAAACATGGCGCCTGCCGACCTCCGCAAGGAAGGCAGCAGCTTTGACTTGCCCTTGGCTATCGCCATCTTGGCCGCCGACAGTCAGCTGCCAACCGACAATTTAGGCGACTTTATGATGGTGGGCGAACTGAGTTTGGACGGCACATTGCAGCCCATCAAAGGCGCATTGCCCATTGCCATTAGGGCCAGAGCCGAGAAATTTAAGGGACTTTTGGTGCCGAAGGCCAACGTTCGCGAGGCTGCTGTGGTGAACAACCTCGATGTTTATGGCATGGAAAACATCGTCGATGTGGTGAATTTCCTTTCGGGGAAAGCCCAATTCGAGCCTACCGTCATCGACACACGCAAGGAATTTTACGAACAACAATATCGTTTCGACCTCGATTTTGCTGATGTTCGCGGCCAGGAGAACGTTAAACGTGCTATGGAAGTGGCCGCGGCAGGTTCGCACAACCTGATTATGGTGGGGCCACCAGGTTCGGGTAAGTCGATGATGGCCAAGCGCCTGCCCTCTATCTTGCCGCCGCTGTCGTTGGGCGAGAGCCTAGAAACCACGCAGATACACAGCATAGCAGGCAAGTTGGGCAAGGGAATGTCGCTTATCTCGCAGCGTCCGTTCCGTGCACCGCACCATACCATCTCCGAAGTAGCCCTCGTTGGCGGTGGCGCAACGCCCCAACCAGGCGAAATATCTTTGGCACACAATGGCGTTTTGTTTGCCGACGAGTTGCCCGAGTTCAACAAAACCACTCTCGAAGTACTGCGACAGCCACTAGAAGACCGCAAGATAACCATCTCGCGTGCCAAATACACCATCGAATATCCTTGCTCTTTCATGTTCGTTGCCTCGATGAACCCTTGTCCGTGTGGCTATTATGGCGACCCAACTCACCACTGCGTGTGCATGCCTGGTCAGATACAACGCTACATGAACAAGATAAGTGGACCGCTACTCGACCGAATCGACATTCAAGTAGAAATAACGCCCGTCCCGTTTAAGGACATTTCGCAGGCCACCCAAGGCGAGTCGAGCTCCGTAATACGCGAACGTGTTATCCGTGCACGCCACATGCAAGAGCAGCGATTTAAGGAAGTAAAGGGCGTTTACAGCAACGCGCAGATGAGCGAGCGCATGATTCACCAGTTTGCCGAACCCGATGCCGAGGGCATTGAGCTGCTACGCACAGCGATGGAACGCCTAAGTCTGTCGGCGCGAGCCTACAACCGCATCTTAAAAGTGGCGCGAACCATTGCCGATCTCGAACAAAGCGAAGCCGTTAAGTCGCAACATCTGGCCGAGGCCATTAGTTATAGAAATCTCGATAGGGGCGATTGGGCCGAACGAGGAAACTAAAACATCTGCCGCTAACGATGAAAATAGTATGTATTAAAGGTGGGTTGGGTAACCAACTCTTCGAATATTGCCGCTATCACGGCCTGCTTAGGCACAACAACCGTGGTGTTTACCTACACTACGACCGTCGCCGCACCAAACAACACGGTGGTGTGTGGCTCGATAAAGCCTTCCAAATAACGTTACCCAACGAGCCGTTGCGCGTAAAACTGCTGGTAATGGCGTTGAAAACGTTGCGCAGGCTACATCTTTTTAAGCGTCTTTATCGCGAAGAAGACCCACGAGCCGTACTAATAGACGACTATTCGCAGCACAAACAGTACATTACCAACGCCGCCGAGATACTGAATTTCCGCCCGTTTGAGCAGCTCGACTATGCCGAAGAGATACAAACAACGTCCTTTGCCGTAAGCGTTCATGTACGCAGAGGCGACTATTTGCTGCCAGCCAACAAGTCTAATTTCGGCGTTTGCTCGGTTCATTATTACCTCTCGGCCGCTGTTGCCGTTCGCGAACGCCATCCTGAATCGCGTTTCTTCGTCTTCTCCGACGACATGGGGTGGGCCAAAGAGAACCTCAATTTGCCCAATTGCGTGTTCGTTGAGCATGCTCAGGCGCAACCCGACCACGCCGATCTCTACCTCATGTCGCTCTGCAAGGGGCACATCATTGCCAATTCCACTTTCAGTTTTTGGGGTGCTTACCTTTCAAAAGGTTCGTCGGCCATCGCCATCTACCCCAAACAATGGTTCGCTGAGCCCACATGGAACGTGCCAGACATATTTCCAACGCATTGGATGGCGCTGTAAAAACGATTGGTAGGTGCCGCATTATAGTTCGTTCTAGGTGTAAATAAGCCATAACGAACCCTCGAAAATTGCTTTTATAGCTAGAAAGAATTGATTTTAGAAAGTCGTTTGCATACCCCACTTTGCCATCAACATACCTGCTCAACGGCATTTGCAGTGCATTGAAAAGCTGTTTGTTCAGATGCTACAAGCATGTTGTAGCGTCAGTACAAGATACTTTGTAGTGTCAGTACAAGGTGCTTGTAGTGCCAGTACAAGATGCTTTGTAGTGTCTGTGCAGGGTGCTTGTTTTGATGCTTACGCCCGATATGGGCAAACTCGCCCATAAGACAATTCGTTTCAAAGCTAATTCTTTTTGATTATAATGCTAACGAGAACAGGCACCGAAGCATGAGTTTGGTAATATAATTATCCCTGTTTTCAGTTCATGATCAATATATATGTGTTACCTTTGCAAGTATGTTGCGCATGGGTGGCATGGTTTCACGCTCTCGATGGCTTTACCAATGGCTGCCGACATTTGCTAAGCAAATGGTGATTTGGTCGTTATTGAGAAAGTAGAGAGACCGATAACACTACGAAATTATAACGTTTAACTAATAACAAAAGACCGAAAATGGATACTAAAAAGAAAAAGAAGAGCAAGCTGGAGATTGATGACAGCTATGAATTACAATTAGTAAGCAAGCTACACCCCGCCCTTAGATGGCTCTTAATGCTACCAATAGGATTTCTTGCTATCCTTCTTGTGCAGCTTGCCTACGGGTTCGTGTTCAATAAATTGCTTTCAAACTTCGACCCTAATGGCGGTGTAGCCATTGTCATTAACAGCCTATTCATGGCAATGAAGTATTGCGTATTCGTTGTGGCGATGGTTGGGGTAGCCCCAGTTGTACGAACAAAGAAGTTCCAAGCGTCAATCGGCTGCGCCATCATTGCAGTGATAGTTTGTTTAGGGAGCACATGGTTCCTCTTTTCTGCAAGAGGCGTCGACAATTTAACCATGCTCATCGCAACAGGCGGCTCGGCTTTCTTGGGCATAGTATGGGCGGTATGGAACGTTCGTTCAGTTGTTTCAAAGCCACTACCCACGGAACAAGAAGACGAGCCCGTTCAACTATAAATAGTAGTAGGCCTAGGATTTAGGTTCTACGAATTTGAAGGCAGACCTTTTGAGATAGCCAATCTTTTGCTGTTTTCGCTGTTTTCAGAGGAATGGGCCAATGCCCACGTCCTTTGTTAATAAATATATAAATAGCCCAAAACACAAAGAAAAGGCGTATCTTTGGGGCAATGTGGGTTTAAGGTAGGGCTTACAACTTGTTTTTTGCAAACCGAAAAGTCTGTTGTTTCGCTCCTTTCCCTTTCTTTTTGCGCGCAAATGGTGCAAACAAACCATCGTAAACGAGAGCAAACAAGCACGAAAACAACACTTGTTTCACCAAGAATGGTTGGAAAAGCCATGCGAAAACGAAGGGGAATAACCGCCAAAAAACCACACTCCGTGTTCGAAACAAAAGCATGGCAAGCAGGCGATGCAAGGCTTAAAAACTGTGATACTGCTGCAACAAGCCATTGTGTACCTATGCCAACCCCAAAAAACTGCTTGCAGAACGAACCGCAACCTAGGCAAAATTATCCCTAAATTACTAATAAGATGATTAAGAAGTATATTCAAGAGAACGAAGAACGTATGCTCGATGAGCTTTTCAGCCTTATCCGCATACCCAGTGTTAGCGCGCAACAAGCGCACAAACCCGACATGCAACGTTGCGCCGAAAGGTGGAAAGAGCTGCTGTTGATGGCCGGAGTAGACCGCGCCGAGGTGATGCCTTCCGACGGAAACCCGATGGTTTACGGCGAAAAGATGGTAGACCCCAATGCAAAAACGGTGCTTATCTACGGCCACTACGACGTTATGCCCGCAGAACCTTTCGAGCTTTGGAAAAGCGAACCATTCGAGCCAGAGGTGCGCGATGGGCGCATTTGGGCGCGTGGAGCCGACGACGACAAAGGACAATCGTTCATCCAAGCTAAGGCATTCGAGTATGTTGTGAAGAACAACCTGCTGAAACATAATATCAAGTTCATCCTCGAAGGCGAAGAAGAAGTGGGCTCGCCCAGTCTTGGCGCCTTCATCGAGAAGCATAAGGAACTGCTGAAATGCGACGTGATACTGGTTTCGGACACCAGCATGATTGGCGAAGACATACCCACGCTTACCACCGGACTTCGCGGTATTGCCTACTGGCAGATTGAAGTGACGGGTCCAAACCGCGATGTTCACTCGGGACATTATGGTGGAGCCATCGCCAACCCCATCAACGTGTTGTGTAAACTCATCGCTGATGCAACCAACGAAGACGGCAGAATACTCTTCCCTGGTTTCTACGACAAGGTGGAAGAGGCCAGCGACGACGAAAGAAAGATGCTCGCCAGCATACCGCTAGACCTCGAAGGCTATAAGAAATCCATCGAAGTAGACGAGTTGTTTGGCGAGAAAGGCTACTCAACGCTCGAACGTACGGGTTTCCGTCCTTCGTTCGACGTGTGCGGTATTTGGGGTGGATACACGGGCGATGGTGCTAAAACGGTTATCGCCTCTAAGGCCTACGCCAAGCTTTCGTGCCGCTTGGTACCGCACCAAGACTATAAGGAGATTGGCCAACTGGTAAGCGACTACTTCAAACGCGTTACACCCAAGTCGGTTAAGGTAGACATCAAGTTCCTACATGGTGGTCAGGGCTACGTATGCCCCATTGACATGCCTGCCTACAAGGCTGCCGAGCGTGGCGTAGAAATGGTGTTTGGCAAGCGTCCTTTGGCTGCTCGTTTGGGTGGAAGTATTCCAATCATCTCTACTTTCGAGCAAATTCTGGGTGTTAAAACCATCCTCATGGGCTTTGGCTTAGAGTCTAACGCCATCCACTCGCCCAACGAAAACATGCCGCTAAGTATGTTCCGCAAGGGTATCGAGGCTGTTGTTAACTTCCACTTGGAGTATGATAAGTTTTAAGTTTTGAGGAGTTAAAGGAGTTAAGGAGTTAAGGAGTTAAGCCATTTGCATAGTTGCAGTGTAGCTAACAGTCTTGTTAACTTGTCAACTTACAATTGGAGTAAAGAAGTTAAGCCCAAAGCATTGCTAGTTTGTACAGGTTTCTTGTAAACCGGTTTGCTTGCTCATAGGCCAGTTTGTTAACTCATACACTTGTCACGCTTCCACTTGCACCCACTTGCTCTCTAACTTGCAGCTAAACTCCACATACACATCATGCTATTCACTCCCCTCTCCTCCTTGGAGAGGGGTTGGGAGTGAGTTCACCTCACTCCCTTTTCTTTTCCCCCTCTTACCCATAAACGATGCGAAGACCCCTCGTCACCCTTTTATTATTCGCCCTTGCCTTAGCAACTTTCGCCGCCGAACCCATTCGCGTGGCCTGCGTAGGCAACAGTATCACTTACGGTCACGGACTTCCCAACCCCGAAACCGATTCTTATCCCGCACAATTACAACAGAAGTTGGGCAAAGCTTACGACGTGCGCAACTTCGGTCACTCAGGGACAACGCTACTTTCGCGCGGTCATCGCCCCTACATCGAGCAAGAGGCGTACAAGAATGCCTTGGCCTTTAAGCCCGACATCGTGGTGATACACCTCGGAATAAACGATACCGACCCGCGCAACTGGCCGTTCTTCCGCGACGATTTTACCAAAGATTACATCGCACTCATCCATTCGTTCAAGGCCGCTAACCCCAAGGCCACCTTCTACATCGCCAAAATGAGCCCCATATCGCATCGCCATCACCGCTTTTTGGCAGGCACGCGCGATTGGCATAAGCTGATACAAGCCGCCATCGAACGGGTGGCAAAGGCCACAGGTGCACGCCTTATCGACTTCTACACGCCGCTGTTGCCCTTCCCACAGATGTTTCCCGATGGGCTGCACCCCAACAAAGCAGGGGCAGGAGTGCTTGCACGCGTGGTGTACGAGGCACTAACGGGCGACTATGGCGGACTGCAAATGCCCCTTGTGTTTTCTGATAACATGGTGGTTAGTCGCAACCGCAACTTCGAAGTCTATGGAACGGCCAACGCAGGGCAACGTGTAGTGGCTACGTTTGACAACGAAAAAAGTAGCACTGTGGTGCAAAACGATGGCACGTGGCGTATTGTTTTCGCTGCGCCCCGTATGGGAAAAACCTATACCCTCACCGTAACGAGCCAGCAACGAACGCTCCACTTTAAGAATATCGTTGCGGGCGAGGTGTGGCTTTGCTCCGGACAGAGCAACATGGCGTTTCCTTTAACCAACGACGAACTAGGCAAAGAGGCGCTGACAATAGTCGACGACCCCAACCTGCGCGTGCTAAACTTCTTGCCAAGATGGGATACCGACAACACGGAATGGTCGCAATCGGCACTCGATTCTACCAACAGCTTGCAGTATATGCGCTGTAATGGCTGGCAGCAAGCCACGTCTGACAACATGGGCGAGGTGTCGGCTGTGGCCTATTATTTTGCTAAGGTATTGCGCAGCTGTCTGGGGGTGCCCGTCGGTATCATTGTCAACGCTGTGGGTGGAAGTCCTACCGAGTCGTGGATAGACCGCCAAACGCTTGAAGACAACTATCCCGAAATGCTGAACGACCGCTTTAAAGACAACGTAATGGTTATGCCGTGGGTGGTGCAGCGCATGCGAAAGAACATTGCGCGCACTACGGATAAGTTGCAGATGCACCCCTATCAGCCCACCTATCTTTACGATGCGGCCATCCGTCCGCTTGCCAAATTCCCCATCAATGGTGTTATTTGGTATCAAGGCGAGTCGAATGCCGAGAACATGGAGATACACGAACGGCTGTTTCCACTGCTGTTAAGTTCGTGGCGAACCAACTGGAACGAGCCACAATTGCCCGTTTACATGGTGCAATTGTCTAGCATCAACCGCCCTTCTTGGCCGTGGTTCCGCAACAGTCAGCGACTGATGGCCAACACCTTGCCACATGTTTACATGGCTGTGAGCAGCGATGTGGGCGATTCGCTCGACGTTCATCCGCGCAAGAAATACCCTGTTGGCAAGCGATTGGCAAACCTCGCTCTTTATCATCAGTACGATTTTAAGCAGCTAACGCCCTGCGGACCCAGTGTGGAAAATGCCACCAAACAGGCGAATGGCGAGGTGCGAGTGTGCTTTAATTGGGCAGACGGACTGAAAACGGCCGATGGTAAGGCCCTTCGCACGTTCGAAGTGGCGGGTTACGACGAGGTGTTCTATCCTGCCGTAGCCAACATCAAGGACCGCGAAGTAAGGCTTACCTGTCCGCAAGTGCCACATCCCGCCTTCGTTCGCTATGGCTGGCAACCCTTCACAAGAGCCAATTTGGTGAATGGCGATGACCTTCCAGCGTCTACGTTCAGGGTGGAAGTGAAGTAAAAAGGCACAAACGGCCTCACCCCCAACCCCTCTCCAAAGGGGAGAGGGGAGTAATATGCCTTGCGGTTTCTAAACATACAAATATAAGATACTATGATACGGCAAAGCATTTCACGTCCCTCTCTCCTTGGAAAGACAACTCGTGAGACGAGGTCGGTAGTAGTTTAAAATAATCGTTTCTTCATCAAACCACAATGCAAAAGACTAATAAATTCCACAAGTCACAAGACATACCACTCCCCTCTCCCCTTGGAAAGGGATTAGAGGGTGAGGCCTTCCCCATTGGAGAAGAGCTAGGAGCCACGCCAGCTTTGGTCTATGGCAAGCAGGTTGTGCCTAATACGCACGCTTTCTTCCTCAAACTGCTTTCTCCCTTAGGCACACTCCATCTCGAAAGCGATGGAGAGGCACTTACATGTGTGCTTTTTGAGGGCGAGAAAGTCAAGCATCCCAAGGGCGTTACACTACAAGAGGCACCACAACTACCCGTTTTTGTTGCTGCCCGCGCATGGCTTTCGCGTTATTTTGAAGGCCACGATCCAGGCGCGCCACCGCCCGTTCGTCCGCAAGGCACGCCTTTTCAGCAGTTCGTTTGGCAGCGTTTGCTCACCATTCCCTATGGTTCCACCACCACTTATGGTGCATTGGCTGTGCACCTTGCAGCGCGTAACGCATCTGGACGCATGTCGGCACAGGCCGTGGGGCAAGCCGTTGGGCGCAATCCCATCAGCATCATCATTCCTTGTCACCGCGTAATTGGGGCAGATGGCACACTAACGGGTTATGCGGGCGGCTTGGATAAGAAGATGTTTTTGCTGGGATTGGAAGGGAGTATAAAAGGTGAAAAAGTGAAAAGGTGAAAAAGTGAAAAGGTGAAAAGGTGAAAGGGTGAAAAGATGGCTAACGCCCTTTAAAGGTGAAAGGGTGAAAAGGTGAAAAGATGGCTAACGCCTTTTAAAGGTGAAAAAGTGAAAAGGTGAAAAGATGGCTGCACCAACTATACATTTGGCTTAACTCCATAACTCCTTAACTCCTAATAAGGTGAAAAGATGGCTGCACCAACTATACATTTGGCTTAACTCCTTAACTCCATAACTCCTTAACTCCTAATAAGGTGATAAGATGGCTAACGCCCTTTAAAGTTGTCTGTAGGTTCCTAGATTTCTAGTTCAGTCTAGCTTTCGGACAAGTCCGACTTGTCCGACTCGTCCGACTTGCCTATTAGCCTAACGCCACCTATACATTTGGCTTAACTCCTAAATGGTGAAAAGATAGCTACGCCCTTTAAAGGCGTTAGCCATCTTTTCACCCTTTCACAAAAAACGCCGCCCTCACAATAAGCGAGGGCGGCGATTTTATCTTTCTCTTCTTACAAGAAGTAGTTACTGAATAGCTTCCGTCAGTTCGGCACCAGCCTTAAACTTGGCAACCTTCTTGGCAGCGATAGTAATTTTCTCTTTCGTTGCGGGGTTAACACCACCATGTGCAGGACGTTCGTTAACGCTGAATGTGCCGAAGCCCACTAACTGCACCTTGTCACCCTTCACAAGAGCTTCCTTAATTGCTGCAACTGTTGCGTCTAACGCCTTCTTCGAGTCAGCTTTGCTCAAGCCAGAGCCTGCTGCGATTTTGTCAATCAAATCTGTTTTGTTCATATAACTTTGAATTATAAAAGTGATAAATGTATATGCGTTATCTCAGAACTGGGAACAAATATAGACCTTTACTTTCAAAAATCAAACGAAAAGGAAAAAAAAGTGAAGTTTTTTTTGAAAAATTGTCGTTCCGTAGGGCTTTTTATGCGCATTAACAGATATTTTTAGTACTTTTGCCCATGTTATAACATTTCATTCAAAGCATATCATTAATGGGCAATATACCAACAATAACCAAGAATTTGCTTATCATCAACGTGCTAGCTTTCTTGGCCACGTTAGTCATCCAGAGCAGTTCGGGCATTGATCTCAACAACATACTCGGCCTCCACTTTTTCCGGGCGTCCGACTTCCGCATTTACCAACTCGTAACCTACATGTTCATGCATGGCGGTTTCGCGCACTTGTTCTTCAACATGTTTGCGTTGTGGATGTTCGGCGTGGTGGTCGAAGGCGTATGGGGACCGCGCAAGTTCCTATTTTATTATATAGCCTGCGGCATCGGTGCGGGCTTGATGCAAGAGTTGGCACAGTTTGTAGAGATTTACCTGCAACTCAACGCGCAAGCTCCTTTGGGCGTGGGCGAGGCCTTCATGGTAATGGGGCAATTGGCCAACCAGCTTAACGGACTCACCACCGTTGGCGCATCGGGAGCCATCTACGCCATCCTCTTGGCCTTCGGCATGATATTCCCCGAAAACAAAATATTCATCTTTCCCATCCCCATCCCCATCAAAGCCAAATGGTTTGTTATGGGTTATGCCGCATTAGAGCTGTATCAGGCCATGGCCGGAACGGGTGGAAACGTGGCGCACTTGGCGCACTTGGGCGGAATGATATTCGGTTTCTTCATGATTCGCTACTGGCAACGACACCCTTCGCACGACTTCTCGCAGCGAAGGGGTACCAACGCCTTCGAACGGATGAAGAATTTCTACGAAAAACACCGTCAACCCACACCCGAAAGTCCACGCGAAGAAACGCGCGTCGAAAGCGACTGGGACTATAACGCGCGCCGAAAGGCCGAACAAGACGAGGTGGACCGCATACTGGACAAGATACGCAAGAGCGGGTACGACAGTCTTACGCGCGAAGAGAAACAACGTCTCTTCGACCAAAGCAAACGGCAATAAGCAAAACAGAGATGCAGGCAAAAGTAAAAAAATGGATTGTTCAGCTTGCCAGTGGCGCCAACGTGGCCACCATCTTGGTAATGCTAGCTGTAGGATACAGCGACAGGCTTAACCCCGCCAGCCACCCATTGATGGCCACGCTGGGCCTCACCTTCCCCGTGTTCCTAGCCATCAATGCCGCCTTCTTAGTGTTTTGGGCTTTCTTCAAACTGCGCCGAACGCTCATCCCGCTGGTTGGTTTCGTGGCTTGTTTCGGTCCTGTGCGCACGTACATACCATTAAATGTAAACAGCAATCCCACAGACAGTTGCCTTAAAGTGCTATCTTACAATACATTTATGTGGGGCGGCGGCGAGGCCACAGAGCCACAACGCTGGGAAATGTTGAACTATGTAAAGGAGAAAGATGCCGACATATTATGCCTGCAAGAGGCAAATCTGGGCGGAAAGTTCCAAGCCACCATCGACTCTTTGCTCAACAGCATCTACCCTTATCACGACATCAAGGAGAAAACCACCATCTACGACCGCCTAGCGATATACAGCAAGTACCCCATCGTGCGGTCAGAACGCGTGATGTACCCCCAAAGCGAAGATTTCAGTCAGGCTTGTTGGGTTGCCATGCCGGGCGATACGGTGCTGGTTGTCAACAACCACTTCGCCACAACGGGCCTAACCGAAGCCCAACGGCAAGAATTTAAGAGCATGCTCAAAGGCGATTTGCGCACCAAACAGATGCCCGAACTAGGGAAAAGCCTGATGCACAAGCTGGGCGAATACGCCAAAATTCGCGCCCCGCAAGTGGAATGCGTGGCCCAATTCGTGCACAAGCACAAGGGGCAAAGCATCATTCTCTGCGGCGACTTCAACGACAGCCCCATCTCTTACGCGCGCCGTTGCATGGCAAAAGAGCTAACCGACTGCTATGTTGCCAGCGGAAACGGCCCCGGCATAAGCTATCACCGCAACGCCTTCTACGTACGCATAGACAACATTATGTGCAGCGACAACTGGCAGCCGCTTAAATGTGTTGTAGAGAGTAAAGTGAAAACATCCGACCACTATCCCATCTTTTGTCTGCTGCAAAAACTTCGCAAATAGGCAAAAAATGATAATATACAGAGCTAACTGTTTACTAATCTAAGAAAAATCAGTAACTTTGCAGGGTTGTATGGCAACAGAAAAACAATAAAACAAAAATAAATAACAATGCAAAACAAAGGTATCGTAATTGTAACTGCCGTCTTGCTGACGCTTGCAAGTATCTTCTACCTGTCTTTTTCGGTGGCTACCCGTTACTACGACGGGAAGGCAGCCGAGCTGAAAGACCCCATTGCCCAACAAGATTACAAGGACTCCGTGAAGTATCTTGGCATCTACAGCTACCAAAGGTGTTTGGAAACACAGATTGGTTTGGGCTTGGACCTCAAAGGAGGTATGAACGTTATTCTTGAAATCAGCGTGCCCGACGTTATCGAGACACTGGCAGACCACAAGACCGACGCGGCTTTCACCAAGTCGCTAGAACAGGCTAAGAAAGAAGAAGAAACTAGCCAGAGCGACTTTATTTCGCTTTTCATCAAGTACTACAAACAAAACGCACCCGGCCACAAACTCGCCGAACTGTTCGCCACGCAGCAATTGCAAGGCAAAGTGTCTCCACAAAGCAGCGATGCCGAAGTAGAGAAAGCACTGAGAACAGAAGTGCAAGCTGCCATCGACAACTCGTTCAACGTGGTGCGCGCACGTATCGACAAGTTCGGTGTGGTGCAACCTAACATACAGAAACTCGAAGGACAAGAAGGCCGCATCATGGTTGAAATGCCTGGCGTGCGCGAACCCGAACGCGTTCGTAAGCTATTGCAGGGCTCGGCCAACCTCGAATTCTGGGAAACATTCAACGCATCCGAGATTCTTCCTTACCTTACTCAGCTTAATGCACGACTGGCCAGCGAACAGAACGGTACCGACACTGCTGCCGTAGACACCACCAACGCCAAGGCTAAGGCCGAGCAAGAGGTGGCTAAGGCTAAGAACAACCAGCCCAAGTTTAAGCTAAACACGGGCGACGACATGAAACCCGACATGGCACAACGCGCCAACGACGCCCAAACAGCTGCCGCCATCAAGGCCAACCCGCTGTTCTCGCGCCTGCAACCCACTGGAGGAAACTCGCTAAGCATTGTAGGGTATGCCAACGCTCGCGACACTGCTGCCATCAATAAGCTCATCTATGGCCCCGTTGCCAAGCAAGTTCTTCCCCCCGACCTTAAATTGCTGTGGAGTGCAAAGCCCGCAGATCAAGCGAAGATGAAGAACATCTACGAGCTACATGCCATCAAAGTAACCTCCACCAATGGCCGTGCGCCAATTGAAGGCGACGTTGTTACCGATGCCAGCGACGAGTTTAACCACACAACTGGCGCACCCCAAGTGAACATGCGTATGAACAGCGACGGCGCACGCCGCTGGGCAGCACTCACAAAGGCCAACGTAGGCAGGGCCATTGCCATTGTTTTGGACAACGCTGTGTATAGCGCACCGCGCGTAACCAACGAAATCGAAGGTGGCTCATCCTCTATCAGCGGCAACTTCACCATCGAAGACACCAAAGACCTTGCCAATACGCTGAAGAGCGGACGTATGCCTGCACCCGCACGCATCGTTCAAGAAGAGGTTGTTGGTCCTACGCTGGGTGCTCAATCCATCCAACAAGGAATCCAATCTTTTGCCATCGCCTTCGTGGTGCTCATGGTTTACATGGTGCTGATGTACGGCTTTACGCCGGGTATGATGGCTAACACGGCCCTCATCGTCAATCTATTCTTCACGCTAGGTATCTTAACGTCGTTCCAAGCCGCGCTAACGCTATCGGGCATTGCGGGTATGGTGCTGTCGTTAGGTACGGCCGTGGATGCCAACGTGCTTATCTACGAACGAACCAAGGAAGAACTGGCAGCAGGAAAGGGCATTAAACAGGCCATCAAGGAGGGTTACGGAAACGCCTTCTCGGCCATCTTCGACTCTAACCTTACCTCCATCATCACGGGTATCATCCTCTATTCGTTCGGTACAGGTCCCATCCGCGGTTTCGCCACAACGCTTATCATCGGTATCGTTTGTTCGTTCTTCACCGCCGTATTCCTCACCCGCCTGGTTTACGAGTACCAACTGAACAAGGACCGCTGGACGAAACTCACCTTCACCACGGGCTTCTCGAAGAACTTCATGCAGAACGTGCACTTCCCCTTCATGAGTGTGTACAAGAAGACCTTCGCGCTAGTAGTAGTACTTTTGGCCGTATTCGTAGGCAGTTTCGTAACTCGCGGACTCAGCCGCAGCATCGACTTCACTGGTGGACGCAACTATGTGGTTACGTTTGAAAAGCAAGTACAACCCGAACAAGTGCGCGGCATACTGGCCAACGCCTTCCCCGGCTGCACCACCAGTGCCTTGGCCCTAGGTACCGACCACAAAACCATACGTATATCCACCAACTATAAGATAGAAAGCAACAGCCCAACGGTAGACGATGAGGCCGAAACCATACTCTATAACGCCTTGAAAAAGGCCGGTCTTGTATCGCAAAAGGATGTTGAGGCCTTTAAAAACCCCGACATTCGTCAAGGTGGTTCCATCATCAGCAGCACCAAGGTTGGTCCTTCGGTGGCAAAAGACATCACCTACGGAGCCGTCATCAGCGTGCTATTGGCCATCTTCGCCATCTTCGTTTACATCCTTATCCGTTTCCGCAACGTGGCCTTCTCGGTTGGTTCAACCGTGGCTTTGGCCATCGACACCACGTTCGTTATCGGGCTTTACTCCTTGCTGTGGGGTTTCATGCCCTTCTCTTTGGAAATCGACCAAACGTTTATCGGTGCCATCCTAACGGTTATCGGTTACTCCATTAACGATAAGGTGGTGGTGTTCGACCGTATTCGCGAAAACATGAAGTTGCATCCCAAGCAAGATTTCCGCAGCTTGTTCAACGATAGTATCAACCAAACGTTGGCTCGTACCATCAACACGTCGTTCTCAACGCTTATCGTATTGCTCTGCATCTTGTTCTTGGGTGGCGAAAGCATCCAGAGTTTCGCCTTCGCCATGAGCCTTGGTGTTATCTTCGGCACGCTCTCATCTATCTTCATCGCTGCCCCCATCGCCTTCCTTACCTTGGGTAAAACCCAAAAAGGACGCGCTTTGGAAGCCGCAACGGTATAACGAAACGCACTAACGCACAATATAACGCCTGCCCCACTCCTTATATAATATAGGAGTGGGGCATGTTTATTTAATACAAAACCAATACTATAAACCGCCATTAATGTTTCAAACTCGGAACTTAAGCCTATTATAACCATTTATCCAATATATTTTCAGAAGGTTACTTACTATCCAGAATATTTCTGTAACTTTGTCTTTAACAATGATGACTACTTGCATCTGTACTCCTTGGCAACTTAATACCATACGAATGCAATATTTTTATAGGCCACCATACTGATGGGAACTTAAAACAAAAATTACTCAGATGAAAAGATAATAGTCGATCGAACTCAAATAAAACAACTAAAACATTACGATTATGAAAATTACAAGTATTGAAGACATTAGCAATGTCATCGAACAGATTTGGAACAGTAGCAATGTCAATGAACTATCAAAGGATATGCCCTGGCTTAAAAACCGAGGATATGTTTTTGCACATCCTCACTCAAAGGATTTGTTAATCACAGGAATAAATCCGTCATTCAAGGAGAATAATGCGAACAACCCCAAAGCTAGTGGCGATGCCATTGTAAACTTTATACCTGAGCAGTGGTTAAAGGAGAATAAAAGACGTTGGGACGCTTATTTCGGTCCTTTGCGGAAGATGCTTATAGACGAACAAAACGGAATAAATTTAATGGATAGGTTTGATTACCTCGACATGTTCCATTACAAGTATAAGGAGCAGGCTGTATTAAAACAAAAGATATTAAAACGCGCCGAAGGGATTGCATTCATCGCGGACGAACTTAACCTTACGCAACACATCATAGAGAACGTGATAAAACCGAAACTAATCCTTGTCATGAACAAAGAAACACACGCTTATTGGGGGAAACTTAAAGAGAATGGCCTTGTGTGGATGGGATACGACTTTGAAAAGATTAGGGACTATGGCTGTGGTGAACTATGTAAGATAACAGGACTTCAAGATTCTAATGAAAGAATAGCCCCTGAAATAACCAATGAAAATTCTTCTTTGAAAGGGACTTATGTTTTATTCTCAAAGCATATCAACCAATATACAAGAAAAGAAGAACGCCCTACCGCCATCATTCTTAATGATATTCTAAACGAAATAATGTCTAAATGATAGAGAAAAAAACCAAAGAAGATATCCTTCAAATTGCAAAACTCATTTATATTGAATGACATATAACGCATTGTGCAGCGGGAAAAACGCGTACCTTTGCACAATCTAAACTTTAAAGCTTTACGTTCAAGCCCCCTTTACCTTTGCAATCAAGGCACAACGCATTTGTATCTCAATACATTAGCAGATTGTGGGCTGCAGAACAAACGTGTAGAGCACTATATCAGTACGTTATGGCTATCATATCAAAACGCAACATCCTTGAATGGGGCATTTACTTGTCGGTAGGAATGGTTGGTTTCATGTTCCTTTTCGCTTTCTTTATGCAGTTTATGCTGTATGATATTTCTGTCTACATCAAGTTTCCTCTATCCGTTGTGGCAGCGGGCATAACCCTATACGCCTTAAAAAAATACTTGAGCCTGTATGTAGAAGACAAGTCGCGCCTATCCATTCTTAGGCAAATGTACACACTGGGCATTGGCTGGCTTGTGTCTGCCGTTTATTTCTCGGCAATAATGGTTTGCTTATACTTTACTGGGCACTATACCATAACAAGCATTAAGCTGAACTTTGCCAGTCAACTAGCCGGATTATCCTTTTACTTGTTAGTTGGCGTTTGCGAAGAAGTCGTATTTCGGGGCATTGTTTATCGTATGATAAGCGACAAGTGGAATGTTGTTGTTGGCCTAATAGTGTCTGCCCTGCTCTTCGGGTTTCTGCACATCTTTAACGACGGCGCAACAGTATGGTCGTCCTTGGCCATAGCGCTTAATTCGGGGTGGTTTATGGGTATAGCCTACGCTTATCACCAAACAATATGGGTGCCAATAGGCATGCACTGGGGCTGGAACTATCTTCAAGGCAACATCTTTGGTTGTAGCGTGTCGGGAGATGCAACAGTACAGAACCCACTTTTCACACCATCAATATCAGGTCCCGACATATTAACAGGCGGAACGTTTGGGCCGGAGGCCTCGATCATAACCTTTGTGATAGGGATTGGCATCTCTATCGTCTACACCGTGCTGTATATCAAGAAGAAGAAAAAGCTTGGGGCAGAACCAGAAATGCTGTTTTGACGGCGATTTCAAGGCGATATGCAATGGAACTGGCGGTGAACAAAGTTGCTTTAACCCCAATCGGTTAATTAGAGCCTGTACACTTTTTGTGTATTGGAGAGCCTTTTGCTTGTCTTATTCTTGAAGGTGTAACACACGCTACGTCAAGAGAATATGGCAGGTAAGATGCCGACAAGCAAACGAAAGATGGACAGAAAGCAATAGAAACAACGTAAAATAGTTGATAAGTGGCATAATGGCCGATTGGGGTTAAACCTAATCGGTTTGTTAAGGCTCTTCTTTCAATCTGTTTTTAGCAGCCCAACCAACGTTAAAACCATATTATAATATTTTACAAAACACACTCTCCCGGCCACCCCCTTTTAGCGAAAACAAAGCCCCAAAAGCATGTTTTTAGCCGCTGGTTTCAGCTTTGGGCGTTTCGTTTTTAGTCCAAATTTAAGCGTTTCGTGTGCGTTTTGCACCATTTAGCCTTTCTAGATGGCATCCAGATCGTGTTTTTTCCGATGCCAAATGCCCCCTTTTAGACCCTAAAATCCCACTTTTTAATGTGCATTTTGCCCTTTCTGGCCATGTGTTTCATGGTTCTACAAGGTTATGTTTATACCATCACAGCGTATATTTATGCCTTTCGCCTCGCATTTAGCAGCATTTTGCACGGCGTTTTGCACCATTTTACCTTGCGTTTAGCATCAAAACGCACTGCATTTAGCACCAAAACGCATTGCATTTAGCGGCATTTTGCACTGCATTTAGCACCATATTACACTATATTTCGCTGAAAATAGCCCCCAAACAGGTGCAAATGGCGGTTGCTTGAAATAAATATTCATTTTGCCGCATTAGCAGGCTAGCCTCTTTTAGCACCAAAGCAAACCTTCGCGAGAATCGATTATTTGCGGCCAACTTAGCGATTGGTGGATAAAATGGCAGCCATAGTGTTAAAATC
>ERZ773004.644-NODE-644-length-21049-cov-5.963942_pt1 | contig 21049 bp, 14 predicted proteins | sample MGYA00580667_ERZ773004 | MGnify/ENA primary metagenome ERZ773004 (study PRJEB29015, sample SAMEA2737963) | human oral metagenome | biome: human oral; feature: human-associated habitat; material: dental | place: China | collected 2123 ... | reverse complement strand
CGCGTACAAGTTAGTGGGCGCAGCCATCTTTTCGCCCTATCCAGTTAACAAGTTGCCAAGTTAACGCGCGTACAAGTTAGTGGGCGCAGCCATCTTTTCGCCCTATCCAGTTAACAAGTTGCCAAGTTAACGCGCGTACAAGTTAGTGGGCGCAGCCATCTTTTCGCCCTATCCAGTTAACAAGTTGACAAGTTAACGCGTGTACAAGTTAGTGGGCGCAGCCATTTTTTCACCTTTTCACCCTTTCACCTTTTCACCTTTTTAAAAGGCGCAGCTATTTTTTCACCCTTTCACCTTTTCACCCTTTCACCTTTAAAAGCCATCTTTTCACCCTTTCACCTTTTCACTCCTTCACCTTTAAAAGTCACCTTTCCTCCGTTTGTTTGCATTATTTTTAGTATTTTTGTAGGGTAAAAAAGATTGAGACAAAAGCAAATGAAGATATTCGCCATAGGAATGAACTACGCCCAACACAATAAAGAGTTGGACGGAACGTTATATAAACCAGAAACGCCCGTGGTGTTTACCAAGGCCGACTCGGCATTGTTAAAAGACCGCAAGCCGTTTTTTGTGCCCGACTTTATGGGGCGCATCGACTACGAAACGGAGTTGGTGGTGCGCATTTCGCGACTGGGCAAGGGCATCTCGCAACGCTTTGCCCACCGATATTACGATGCTGTGACGGTGGGTATCGACTTCACCGCGCGCGACTTGCAACAAAAGCTGCGCGCACAAGGCCTGCCGTGGGAGCTGTGTAAGGGTTTCGATGGCTCTGCCGCCTTGGGCGAATGGCTACCCATTGAGCGGTTTAGAAGTGTGGATGCACTGCATTTTCACCTCGACCAGAACGGAAAGACGGTGCAAGAGGGCTGCACGAGCGACCTCCTTTTTAAGGTAGACGAACTCATCGCCTACATCAGCAGCTTCTTTACGCTGAAAACGGGCGACCTTATCTATACGGGTACGCCCGCCGGTGTTGGTCCTGTGGCCATAGGCGACTACCTGGAAGGTTATCTAGAAGACCAAAAGGTGCTGGAAGTGAGGTGTAAGTAGGAGGAGTAAAGTTTGAGGAGTTAAGGAGTTAAGGAGTTATGGAGTTAAGCCAATAGCTTGGTTGCAGAATGGTAACGATGATCATCAAACCGCAAATTGGTACGCTGTTAACAAACTTAGTTTAAAAGGCTACGCCTATTAGTTTATCAACTAGCGAAACTAGAATTGCTAGGAAAACTAGAACAACTAGGAAAGTTAGAATAACTAGAATAACTAACGAAACTAACTTACTTAACCAAAAGCCTATAAAAATCTGAACCTGTCAACTCAAATAACAAGGCATATCACTCCCCTCTCCCCTCGGAGAGGGGTTGGGGGTGAGGCCGATTTCTAAGTATTTTATGTCGAAATATATACGTTCAGCCATATCATTGCTTTTCCTCATGGCATCTTTTGCCATGCAGGCGCAGCGTTTTTTCAACCTCACTTACGACCAAGTGCGGGTAGACAGCATATTGCCACACTTCGGGCATGCCATTCCACTAACCGGAAACTACCAAGACTCTATCTATACGGCAAGCATTGTTTACCCCGAATTTGCAGAGATGACACGGGCAGACATCGCCAACTATAACGCTAATTGGGGCAAACAGCTGCCAGAGATGCCACAGTTGGAACAACGCATTGTGCTAGACCGCAAGCGCGCCATACTGAATGTAGGCTTTTGTCCATTGGTTTTCCGCGACAACCGCTACCAAATGTTGGTGGGATTTATGCTCAAAGTGGAGGCTAAACCCCTGAAACGCACGCAAAGAAAGGTGTTGTCCGTAACACGCGCCACGCCAAAGGCCGCACGATATGCCAACAACTCGGTGCTGGCCACTGGGCGTTGGGCAAAGATACGCGTACCAGCAAGCGGCGTATATCAGATAACCGAGAGCCTGATTAGGCAAGCGGGATTTAACGATATGAATAAGGTAAAGGTGTATGGCTATGGCGGAAACCTGCAAAACGAACGCTTAGAAGGCACCGAACTTCAAGCCAAAGACGACCTTAAAGAGGTGGCAACCTGCCTTGTGGGCGGCAAAAGACTGTTCTACGCCAAAGGTCCTGTAAGCTGGGAGAGTGCCTCGGCCGCAATACGCACACGCAATCCATACTCGGATTACGGTTATTATTTCCTCACACAAAGCGATGGCGAGCCGCTTCGGGTGGACGAAAGCGCATTTTTAAACTCCTTCTATCCGTCGGCCGACGATTATCACAGCTTGCACGAGGTAGACAACTTCTCCTGGTACCCAGGCGGAAGAAACCTCTTTGAGAACACGCCCATAAATCGCGGAACAAAGAAAAGTTACACCATTGATGCCCCCATAGCCGACACGGGGGGAAGTATTACGGTGACACTTTCGGCAGGAACTGCCACGCGAGCCAACATCAGCCTGAACGGAAAACCGCTAGGCGAGATAAACGTCTCTATACCTAGTAAATACGACAAGGGCAACAGAGCCGACTTTTTTGCCAACATTGAGCAGTTTGCAGCCAAGAACGAAGTGACAATCGAAGTAACCCAAGGCGGTCCGGCACGGCTCGACTTTATCTCTATTGCCACAAGTAAGCCACGAAGCGCACCCGACTTGCACGCAGCAACGTTCCCCACACCCCAATATGTGCACAACATCACCACCCAAAACCTACACGCACACGGGGCGGCAGACATGGTGATGGTGATACCCACATCGCAAAAGCTGCGCCAAGAGGCCGAAAGGCTAAAAGCTTTTCACGAAAAACACGATGGCATGCGCGTGCACATCGTGCCTGCCGACGAACTATATAACGAGTTTGCCAGCGGCACACCCGATGCCAACGCCTACCGCCGATACCTCAAAATGTTATACGACAGGGCAGAAAACGAGGCCGACCAGCCCAAGTACCTGTTGCTCTTTGGCGATTGCGCGTGGGACAACCGCATGAAAACAGCCGACTGGCGCACAACGTCTGTGGACGATTACCTACTTTGTTTTGAAAGCGAAAACTCGTTTAATGAAATAACTTGCTATGTAGATGATGGCTTCTTCACCCTGCTCGACGACGGCGAAGGAACAAATCTAGAAAGGAGCGACCTACAAGATGTGGCCGTTGGTCGTTTCCCCGTGGTGCATCCCAACGATGCGCAAACGATGGTTGACAAAACCATTGCATACGCACAAAATGCCAACGCGGGCGCATGGCAAAACACCATCATGTTTATGGGCGACGACGGAAACGACAACCTACACATGAGCGATGCCAACAAGATGGCCGACAGCTTAGCAACAGAGCATCCACAATACCTTATTAAAAAGGTGATGTGGGATATGTTTAAGCGAGAATCCAGCGCAACGGGCCACTCTTACCCCGAAGTAACGAGCATCATTAAACAGCAACAGGCCGCAGGCGCGTTGGTGATGAACTACGTGGGACATGGTCGTACCGACCAGATTTCGCACGAATCGGTGTTGCGCCTCAACGACTTCAAGGCTTTCAGCAACACCAACCTCCCCCTTTGGATAACCGCCTCGTGCGACATCATGCCCTTCGACGGAGCCGTTCCCACCATTGGCGAGGCGGCCGTGCTGAACAAGAATGGGGGTGCAGTGGCTTTCTTCGGCACAACACGAACGGTATATGCCTATTACAACCAACGTATCAACATGGCCTACCTGCATTTTCTGTTTAGCGAAAATGGCGGTAAACCCATGACCATTGGCGAGGCGCAACGTTTGGCCAAGAACTACATGATAACCGACGGACAAGACAGAACCACCAACAAACTGCAATATTCGTTGTTGGGCGACCCCGCATTGGCCATCAACAGACCCACCGCACGCGTTGTGGTAGACAGCATCAACGGCACGCCCGTGCAAGCGGCAACTGTGCCCAAACTAGCGGCAGGAAAGGTAAACAGCATTGTGGGACACATCGAAGGGCACGCCAACTTTGCAGGAGTGGTAACGGCCACCGTGCGCGACCGCAAGCAACGACTGGTGGGTAGGCTGAACAACCAGTCGAAAGACGATGGTGCCGACACGCCTTTTACCTATACCGACCGCGTCAACACCATCTTTAACGGAGCCGACAGCGTGCGCAAGGGCAATTTCAAACTTAGCTTTGCCGTGCCACGCGACGTGGATAACGACAACGGAACGGGCCTTGTTACCCTATACGCCGTAAACAACGAACGCACCATAAGGGCCAACGGACATAGCGAACGCTTTACCATCGGCAGCGGAACGCTTGGCGCCAACGACTCTATCGGCCCTTCCATATACTGTTACCTCAACTCAACCTCGTTTGCAAACGGGGGTAACGTAACACCGCAGCCGCTTTTCGTGGCCAAAATTTCGGATAAAGACGGACTGAACGCAACAGGCAGCGGCATCGGACATGACATGCAATTGGTTATCGACGGCAGCATGCACAAAACCTACAACCTGAACGACCACTTCACGTTCGACTTCGGTTCGTACACCGCAGGCACGGTGATGTTCAACATTCCCACACTTTCGCCAGGTAAGCATAAACTGCAATTCAGAGCAAGCGACATACAAAACAATACGTCGCAAGTGACGCTCGACTTCCATGTAGTGGGCGGACTGATGGCCGACAACATCTGGATAGACACCACCGAAAACCCTGCACGCACCACAACCACCTTCATCGTAAGCCACGATATGGGCAACACGCCTGTGGATATAACCATCGAAGTGTTCGACATGACGGGAAGACTGTTGTGGACAGGCGAAGAACGAGGCACACAAACCGTAGGCAACTACACCCGAACATGGGACTTGGTGTGCACAGACGGGCATGTGCTGTCGACGGGCGTTTACCTTTATCGTGCCAAAGTGGCCGCACAAGGCACCGCCAAAACCTCGAAAGCGCGTAAGCTTATCGTGCAAGGCAAACGATAAAGAGGGGGGTAATGCCAAAACCATGATGCGTAAACACGCCATATTTTAAATGTGTTTGCCCCTTCACAACAATAAAACGCGCAACCCTGCGTTTATAAAGCGAATGAGTAAAGCACGCTTTGTTAAGCGCAATGCGTAGAGCCAAGCTTGCCAAAGCAATCATGGCAACTCGTAAACTCGTGAACTTGCCGACTAAATAAAGAATAAATAAATGACAAACAGCAAACGTATAGCCCTTGCCTTCACGCTCGCCATTGCGGCGACCACTGCTTGGGCCGACGACAAAAAGGAAATATTCAACCCCGTAAGAACCTCGGTAACATCGCAAGGCATTGCCCCCGATGCACGCGCAGCAGGTTTGGGCGACGTGGGAGCGGCAACCGAAGCCGACGTTTACTCGCAGTTTTGGAACCCAGCCAAATATCCTTTCGCCATATCTAGGGCCGGCGTGGGGCTTAGTTACACGCCGTGGTTGCGCCAATTGGTTAACGACATCGGTCTGGCTTACATGTCGGGCTACTATCGCATAGGCGACTATGCCGCCATATCGGCAGGCATCCGCTACTTCTCGTTGGGCGAAGTGACTACCGCCGAGAGTAGTGGCGGCCCCGGTTCATCGCCTTCGCTCACCATCCGCCCTTATGAAATGTCGGCCGATGTGGCTTATTCGCTGATGCTAAGCGAAAAGTTCTCCATTGCCGCCGCCGTTCGTTGGATATACTCCGACTTGACATACAGCTACACCGACAACACAACCCCAGGTTCGGCATTCGCTGCCGACCTTGCCTTGTATTACCAAAACTACTTGAACATAGGACAACGCGAATGCCAATTGGGCATCGGTATGAACGTTTCTAACATCGGCAGTAAAATAACAATGGGCGAAGATGCCAACAGCGAGTTTATCCCTACCAACCTAAGGTTGGGCGCATCGTTGATGATTCCCGTAGACGAATACAACCGCTTTACCATTGCAGCCGATGCCAATAAGCTGCTGGTACCCACTTATCCGCACCAAAACGAAGGCGAATCTACCGAAGATTACCAACGCCGAGTGCAGAAAGACTATTACGACGTGTCGTCTATCGGCGGCATTTTCAAGAGTTTCGGCGATGCACCAGGCGGTTTTAAGGAAGAGTTAGACGAGATTAGCCTAAGCGTTGGAGCCGAATACGTGTACCACGACCAGTTTAGTGTGCGTGCCGGATACCACCACGAAAGTGCCAATAAGGGCAACAGAAAGTATTTTACCGTGGGTGCAGGTTTCAAGATGAGCGCCTTTACCCTCGATGCAGGCTATGTTATCGCCACAGCCAAGAGCAATCCGCTGGACCAAACGATGCGTTTCTCGCTTACGTTCGACATGGACGGACTGAAAGATTTGTTTAAACGCAGGTAAGTTTATTGAGCTTTTGAGTTGATGAGTTATTAAGTTCTTGAGTTGGTGAGTTTAGGAGTTTGTGAGTTTAGGAGTTAATAGGTTTAAAACTCACCCATTCAAAATCTTATAAACGAAAATGCTCAATAACTCATCAACTAAAAAGCTCAATAAACTCACCAACTAAAAAACTCATCAACTTAAAAACTCAATAAACCAACTCACAACCTCAAAATATGAATTACAGGATAGGTTTCGGGTACGACGTACACCGCTTAGTGGAAGGTAGAGAACTATGGTTGGGCGGCATACGCATCGACCACAGCTTGGGATTGCTTGGCCATAGCGATGCCGACGTGCTGATACACGCCATCTGCGATGCCCTTTTGGGGGCGGCAAACATGCGCGACATCGGCTTTCACTTCCCCGATACGGCCAACGAAACGCTGAACATGGACAGCAAAGTGATACTGGAAAAAGCCGTGGAACTTATTGCCACGAAGGGCTATCGCGTGGGAAACGTAGATGCCACGGTATGCGCCGAGCAGCCAAAAATAAATCCACACATACCTGCCATGCAGCAATGTATGGCCAAACTGATGGGCGTAGACCCCGATGCCGTGTCTATCAAGGCCACCACTTCCGAAAGCATGGGCTTTGTTGGGCGACAAGAAGGCATGGCCGCATACGCCACGGCCTTAATAGAAAAGGTGTAAAGGGGAAAAGAATTGGGACTAGATTAAGGTAGGTTTTAATAATTACCTTTGCTATATTTTTAGCTTTTAGCTCATCAGGTTTTGCTTACTTCTTGAAGGAACATAGTGCACTTTGCTTTCTGAAAGATAAAGCAAAAGACGCCAGATAAAAGCAAAAAGACAGTGAAGAGCAATACAAGGAACAACAAATGAACCTTTGCGGGGAATTTTTAGCACATGCTTTAAGTGCCACTCGTTGCTTGCAGACTAGTGGTTTCAGAGGTTTGGGGCGCATTTCTGCCCAAGCACCATCGTATCATAGTTAGCGGGATTTGATTTTAGAAAGCAGTTTGCATACCCCACTTTGCCATCAATGTATCAACACAGCAGCATTTGCAGTGCAGCGAAAAGTTATTTGTACACACACTACAAACACTTTGTAGTGCCAGTACAAGATACCTTGTAGTGCCAGTACAAGGTGCTTGTAGGGCGAGTACAAGCTGCTATGTACTGATGCTTGCGCTCGACATGGGCAAATCAGCCCATAAGACAATATCATTCCTAAACCATTTCTTTGGGGGTTATATATGGCTGTGTAAAGGCTTTCCGCACGGCCAATGCCAACGGCAACACACTTGTCCAAAGCCCAAAATCAGGCTTTCGTTTCTCCCAACGCCCCTGTCCTATTGTCCCTTTTTCGCATCCTTCACATATTTTACAGCATAAAGGCCGCATTCTCGCTTTTTTTATTTACTTTTGCAAGAAAGGACTTGTAAAGGCAGGTTCTAAAAATTATCTTTGTTGTATTCTTAGTTTTTAGCTGGGCAGGCTTTGCTTACTTCTTGAAGGAGCATAGTGAACTATGCTTTCTGAAAGAGAAAGCAAAAGATGCCAGATAAAAGCAAAAAGACAGCGAAGAGCAATACAAGGGACAAAAGATTGAACCTTTGTGGGGATTTTTTAGAACATGCCTAATGGTTATAACGGCTAAACGCAGGCTATATGCCTGGGCAAACAACGCCGGAACACCACAACATAAAGTATTAAACGCACATGCCATGCCCAGTTGTCCGCTTAAAATAGCCATCTTCGGCAACGAATGTCAACTCCATAACGAGCGCGCCATCGCCCGTGTTGTGCAATGTTTAGCACAGCACAAGGCCGAAGTGTACGTTGACGAGCCGTTTCTTGATTACCTTCGGCAGAGCGGCAACCTGCCCGCTTACCCCCTAACACCTTTCGCAGGCAACGACTTCGATGCCCAACTGGCCCTCTCTCTGGGGGGCGACGGCACCTTTCTGAAAGCCGCAGGCCGAATAGGGCAAAAGCAAATACCCATTGTTGGCATCAACATGGGCCGCTTGGGATTTCTTGCCGACATGCCAGCCAGCAAGGCCGAAGATGCGCTGAACGAAATTTTCGACGGCGAATACCGAATTGAGGAGCATGTGGTTATGAAGGTGGAGGCAGGGAGTGAGTCCTTCGGAGGCAACCCCTTTGCCGTAAACGACATTGCCATACTGAAACGCGACGATGCCTCGATGATTACCATCAGCGTGCGTGTAGACGGCGAACGGCTCATTACATACCAGGCAGACGGCCTTATCGTGGCCACACAAGCGGGCTCAACGGCCTACAACCTCTCAAACGGCGGCCCCATTGTGGCACCCAACACCAACGCACTTTGCCTTACGGCCGTAGCTCCACACAGCCTGAATGTGCGTCCCATCGTGCTACCCGACAACGTTGAGCTGCAACTCAGCGTTGAAAGTAGGTCGCACAACTATCTCGTAGCCATCGACGGGCGGAGCACCAAGCTGGTGCAAGGGGTAGATATACACATAAGCAAAGCCCCATACGTGGTGAAACAGGTAAGGCGAAACAACCAAACCTACTTCACTACGCTCAGAAACAAGATGATGTGGGGGGCAGACAGCCGAAACACCGACATGCCCAACAGCGGCTCAGAACAAGGATAACAGCCTGACAACGGCGAACAAGCATTGTAAAAGAGACGGCAGCTTACCTGCCAACCCACACTAGACGAAAGCTTACACCTATTACCTAGGTCGCCGTACAGCAAGGCATAACACACCCAAATGTTGAAACATGCAAATTAAATCACTACTTAGAATACCCGACAACAAATATTCCACCAAGACCATTCTTCGCTGGTTGTGGTTGGCTTGGAACGGCAATAGGCTGCAAGCAATGCTCAATGCCTCTATCGGCGTGTTGCAAGTGGTGGTAAGCTTATCGCAGGTATGGGCCGTAAAACGCGCCATCGACGTGGCCTCTGGCACTATTCCCGGTTCCATTTACTGGGCTGTGGGCGTGATGGGTCTATTTATTTTGGCCGACTTCTCGCTCTCAATAGCCAGCACATGGGTGAGAAACCTCTTGGGAATAAAGGCACAAAACCGCATGCAACAGCGCATGCTCGACCGATTACTCAAATCGCAATGGCACGGCAAAGAGGCTTTTCACTCGGGCGACGTGCTTAACAGGCTTGAACAAGACGTGAACCAAGTGGTTACTTTCCTAACAGAAACAATCCCGGCCTCGCTTTCCGTCTTCGCCATGTTCGTGGGAGCGTTCTGCTATCTCTTTGCTATGGACCACATCCTGGCCTTGGTTATCGTGGGGATATTGCCCGTTTTCTTGCTGGCCAGTCGCACTTACGTGGGTCAGATGCGCCGACTAACACGCAAGGTGCGCGACTCGGACAGTAAAGTACAAAGCGTTTTGCAAGAAACCATCCAGAACCGCATGCTCATTAAGACACTAGAAAGCGACAACATGATGGTGAACAAGCTGGGCGAAACCCAAAGCGAACTGCGACAACATGTGGTGCGCCGAACGCTTTTCTCCGTATTTTCGAGCGTTGTTCTTAACTTCGGTTTCGCCTTAGGCTACCTCGTGGCCTTCCTTTGGGCCGCCATTCGGTTGGCCGACCACACCTTAACGTTTGGCGGAATGACCGCATTCTTGCAACTTGTAAACCGCATACAAAACCCTGCACGCAACTTAACGAAACTCGCTCCGGCCTTCGTAGCGGTGTTCACAGCAGCCGAACGCCTGATGGAACTCGAAGAAAACCCACTAGAACAGCAGGGCGAACCCGAATACCTCAATGCTCCCTGCGGCCTGCGACTAGACAATGTGACCTTCGCTTACAGCGACAGAGAGCGCGACATCGTGAAAGACCTCAGTTTCGACTTCAAGCCAGGCAGCTGTACTGCCGTGCTTGGCGAAACGGGCGCAGGCAAAACCACACTTATCCGCATGCTACTAGCATTGGTGTCGCCCACCCAAGGCAGCGTAAACATCTACAACGACAGCACTTCGAGAGAACTAACGCCACTGATGCGCTGCAACTTTGTTTACGTTCCACAAGGCAACACCCTTATGAGTGGCACCATTAGAGAGAACCTTAAACTAGGAAACATCGCCGCAACAGACGAAGAAATGATTGCTGCCCTGCACAAAAGCTGCGCCGACTTCGTGATGGAACTGCCGCACGGACTTGATACGGTGTGCAGCGAGTCGGGCGGTGGACTGAGCGAAGGCCAAGCCCAACGCATTGGCATTGCACGAGCATTGCTGCGCGACCGTAGCATCATGCTCTTCGACGAGGCCACAAGCGCGCTCGACCCAGAAACCGAACGCCAGCTGTTAAGCAACATATTGGCATCGAGAGATAAGACAATCATCTTCATTACCCACCGACTGGCCGTGGTTGACTATTCGGACCAAACGCTACGCCTAGAACGATTGGAAGCCAATTAAGCTCTTGAAAACACCACCAACCCTATGAACAAAATCACCACGCCACCCCAAAAACACGGCCCGAACATCGCCTTTGCCCTGTTCGTTGTCTTAGCCTTGCTCCTTGGGGCATGCTCTGGTACACGGCAAAAGCCCGTTCGCTCCCTTTATTATTGGAGTACCACCTTTGTAAACGACAGTTTGAAACGCCAATTCTACAAGGCACACAACGTGCAAAGGCTATACATACGCTACTTCGACGTGGTGAAAAAGCCCAACCAAGAGCCACTACCCAACGCCACTATCACCTTCAACGACTCCGTTCCACAAGGCATCGAGGTGATACCCACCGTGTTCATCACCAACGAATGTATGCGCCAGCCACCCCAGTTTGCCGAAAAACTGTGGCAACGCATTCGCCAAATGAACGAAACACACGGCGTAAAAAACGTGAAAGAAATACAGATAGACTGCGATTGGAGCAAGCAAACACAAGAAGTTTACTTTCAGTTCCTTCGTCAGCTGCACCAATTGTTAGCCAAGGCAGGCCTTAAACTCTCGGTCACCATTCGGCTCCATCAGCTCGGCATGCAGGCTCCACCCGTAGATAAAGGCACATTGATGCTCTATAATACAGGCGATTTTCGGCAACTTTCCAACCAAAAGCCCATTCTCGACCCCGAAGTTGTTCGCCAATATATCGGCGGTTTGCGTTCGTATTCGCTCCCGCTCAATGCCGCTTACCCGCTGTTTAGGGTTCGTGCGCTGTTTCGTAGCGGCAAGTTCGTGGGGATAATACATACCAAAGACGAGTATCCCGTGCTGCCGACCGACTCTGTCGCCGTGCGCGAAACCACCCTAGCCGACCTGCAAAGCGTGCAACGACTGATAAACAAGCATCGTCCCGATGTGCAAAACGAGATAATTCTTTATGACATTAACAACCGAAACCTAACAAAATATTCATCAAACGATTATGAAAAGATTTATAACCCTTAGTCTGCTTGCCTGCATATCGCTCTTTACCAGCAAGACATGGGCCTGCGCCGACGGACTGGGCTACCACGAAGGAAACTTCTTCGATGTCTATTCTCACGACTACGACTTTGTGAGCGGCGAAAGACTGGCACGCTTCTGGGCCCAGTACACGGGCGACCGAACACCCCTCAGCGAAGATTGGAGCAAAGGATACCGCAACGCGTGGGACTATTATTTCGAGAACAATTGCGCCCGCCTATTTACCGCCGCCAAGAAAAAACACGACGAAGAGATGCTGCTCTATCTCCGCCAAACACTAAAATACAACAAGATTTGCGAGGAATTGAAAGACAGTTGGACCTACCCCACGGCACAACAGCTGGCCCAACGCCGCAAAACGCTGCTCGCCATGCAACGAACGGCCAAGGCCTATGGCGGCCAACGCTTAAAGGCGCAGTTCGCCTTACTATATATGCGCACCAACCTTGTGCTTAAAGACTATCGCGCCAACCAAGACTTCTGGGTACTCACTGCATCTAAGCTGCCTGAAAGCGTGTTTAAGGACATGATGCACAGCCTTTATGCAAACGCCATACTAAACCTAGGACAATGGCGAAAGGCATGCGACATCTATGTAAAACAAGGCGATTGGGAAAGTATGGAGTGGGCCATGCGCAACTATCGAAACCTGGCCGGCATCAAACGCATATACAAGGAAGAGCCCAACTCGCCCACCCTAATCTACCTACTGCACTATTACGTAAACGGCGGATATGGTTGGGAGTACAATTACGAAAGCTCGTTAAAGGCCAACCAAATAGAACCCGACACGAAGGCAGAGGCAGAAGAGTTCATCAACTTCATACAAACAGACGTGTTGCACAACGAAAGCGTACGCAACAAAGCCATGTGGAAGGCAGCACAAGCTATGGTGCTGTTCGAATTAACCAACTACAAAGCGGCACAAGAGTATGCCACGGAGGCACAACAACTTAGTGGTACGAAACGCGCGAAAGACTGTGCGCGGTGTATCGCCCTACTTGCCTCGATACATACCGAGCCTTTGGGCGAGGCCTATTCGGCCTATGTTGTGGGCGAAATAAAATGGCTGCTTGGCCGAGCAGCTGAACGAAAACCATCCAACGACGTTTCCAGATACGACTATTACCACGCTACGGCCCTAGAAAACGTGGTGTACAACCACCTTATCCCGCGCTACCAAGAGGTGAGCAACAGAAATCAAACCCTCGCACTACTGGGCATGATGGACGCCGTAATGGGCGTTGCCCTGCAAAGCGAGCAGGAAGGACATGTCGACTTCCCTAGTTCGCGGGAGTACAAGGTGGGACTAGACACGCTCACTTCCAAGGAAATACTGGCTTATTACCAATATCTAAACTCGTCGCCTGCCGACCCGCTGCAACGTTTTGCACTCGAAAAGGCATCCAAAAATGCCGACTACTTCAACAGCTACATTGGTAAAGCCTACTTGCGAGAAGGAAATTTTGCAGAGGCCATTCCGTATTTGGAGAAGATAAGCCTCGATTATGTCAACACGTGCTACTATGCCGAGTACGTCGCTGGCACAGATTACACCCTCGACCGCTGGTTTACACATAGCCCAGAACCCTCGGAAAGCGAGAGAAACAAAAGGCTCACAGTGAATCCCAGACTGAAATTCTGCCGCGACATGCTGCAACTTCAAAGCCAATATCGCCTCGCCCGCGACAAGGAGGTGCAGGCCGAAATAGCTTATAGGCTGGCCTCGCACTACTTCCAAGCATCCATACATGGCGACTGCTGGTATCTAACACGCGACAGTTACAGCCGTTACGACGAGCCGGAAAATTACGAAATGAACTTCCCCGAACAGGCTCTTACCCTCCTTAAACAAGGAGCTAACAGCCGAAAAGGCGAGTTAAAGCTGCCATCGCTCTTTGCTATGGCATACGTTTCATACGCCATCCCCACTTTACCGCGACTACTAGGACCTGGTTCTTGGTTTGAAGGCCTAGAAAACGAAACCGCCATTAACACCAATTACACCAAGTTGGCCAAGTATGTGAAGAGCTCGAAAACAGAGGCTGTCTACATTATACACTGCGACATACTGAAAGAATTTATGGAAACAAAGATGAAATAACACCCCTTTCGCCCCACTCTTGCGGCTATAAAGGGCCCAAAGTGGGGCGAAAACCACCTCAGCCACTAGTGCTAAGGTTCCGTCGTGTAGGCGATGTCAGCGTTCTGCCCTGCTCAACAGCGTACGCGCATCCCTATATGTCACGTCTTTAAACACCCACAGGGTGTAGCAAGTTAGGCAAACAACCATTACTTCGCGTAAATAATAAATGCTCAACAAACGAACAGATGAAGATAGACCACATAGCCATTTACGTTTGCGACTTAGAAGGCGCACGTAACTTTTTCGTAACTTACTTCGGGGCAAAGAGCAACGAAGGCTACCACAACCAGCGCACGGGTTTCCGCTCTTTCTTCCTCTCCTTCGACGACAACACGCGCTTGGAGTTAATGACTAAGCCAGAAATGGCAGACAGAAAGAAAGAACCTAACAGAACAGGTTTCGCTCATCTCTCGTTCAGCGTTGGCAGTAAAGAGCGGGTAGACGCGCTAACGGCTCAACTAAAAGACAATGGTTTCGAGGTGTTTGACGGTCCGCGAACCACAGGCGACGGCTATTATGAAAGTTGTATTGTGGGATTTGAGGGCAATCTCATTGAGATTACCATTTAAAATAAGGCCAGTTTCCCGAATTTAGAACAAGGCAAGCCGCAGGCCCATTGCTCTTTATGCCATATCCCCAAACACCTTGTACATAACACGAATAAGAAAGTGCTTATGAAAAAGCTATTAGTCCTCATAATCTTCTGCTGCTATCATGCAACAAGCCTATATGCGCAACAAACCATCTCGTTGCCCGATGCAGATGTCATTAGTTTTGATTGCTATGGCAATAACATCGAAGCGTACACCAAGATTGGGCCAGAGCAATACACAAGGCAAAGCCTACAAGTAGAAGAGAAGAGAAGACTGGATAATTCTCCCAACATAACGCAGATAGGGTGGAACATTAATCCACACAAAGACACTGTGAGCAGAAAAGACTTCGATGAGCTGCCGAAAAGGTTTATCGAGGTAAAAGACTTACATGCAATAGATTGGGACTCATACGTAGGCATGCCCTTCACCATGAATGACAGCGGGGAAAACAAAAGTGAAACGGACAACTCCACTTATGTGTTGACGTTTTTAAGGCAAGATTTTGCCGTAATACAGCCACTTATTTATAGGAATGGAAGGGGGGCAAATAACGATTGTTCCTTATCAGGCCACACTGCCGGCTCTGTTATTGCTAGCCCTTCCACTCGCTCAGAGTATTTCGTACCATTGATTTTGAAACTCAAAGAAGGCAAGAAGGTATTGTTACTCCACAACAGAGGCGTTGAATATATGATGTTTCCCAGTTCAGGAGGTTGGCAAATGTTTGAGTTTGATAAGAACCTTAATCCCAAAGAGCCGACGATTGCAACTAAGGAATGTAACGATGTCAAGTCTTACAACCTGCGGTATTTCAATAAAAAAACGTTTTACAGCGTTCAAAAGACCGAGACGGGGAAATACAGACTGTTTAACCCATTCGGGCAGGATGTACTGAAAGAAGAATACGACTCGATTAACAACCACTACTGCTTTACCATCGCAAAGCGAGGAAACGACATCGACGTTTTCAACCTTTACAACAAAAAGCTAAACATAGGAAAGGCAAAAGTGGTAAAAAAGGTTGATGCTTGTGCGGCTGGCTGCATTGAAGTATTGAACGAGGAAGGGGCTTACTATTATGATGAAATGGGAAACAGGCTAAAACACCCCATCATGGGTAGCATTAGTTTGTGTAAAATGGTGTCTAAATGGCAACACAACATTCTTAAAAAGGAGGGAAACTACCAAATGCAAATCTATACCGAAGACCCTGGTTTCCCCAACGAAGACGAACGCTATTGGCTTTCCGACCTGCTACCAACAGACGTCGTGACATTCCTTGACGGGGAAAAATCATTCTTCCAAAGTGAAAACAGCTCGCTTTGCGGAGATATCGACGTACAACCTGAATGGATAAGAGTAGGCAGAAAAGGGAAATTCGGCATCATAGCCTATGAATATAAGCAGAAAAAGGGGGTGAAACCGAAGTTAGTTACCAAGCGTATGGATAATTATCAGCAGAAAGTAAAGGTCTACCCGCCCGTAAAAATCGTGGGGAAAACTGTCTTCCGGATAAACAACGACTCAATCATCATGCGCTCCGATGGTTACATTTACTTCTACAAGGACAAGAAAGTAGGCCTATACCCCCGCGACAAAGTACCCGTATATGATAAAATAATGAAAGTAACCGACTCCTTCTACCACATTGTCAAGAAAGGAATACCGGGTTGGCTCGACATTAAGACCAATAGGGAATACTGAAAGAAAACCAGCAACATTAGCCCAAAAGAAGTTAGGGGTAGCCATTACGGCTACCCCTAATCACCTAGCCATCCCCCCGTTTTTAGGATAACGCGACACAAAAAAAGACAAACGCAGATGTGCTGATAAACGTTGTCCCACTCTCCCACTCGCTTATAAATGTGTTATCGGGGGATTAACCCATGCAATTACCTCCCTAACGGTCATTAGAGCCTGTGCAGTTGTTGTTTGCTTGTTGAGCAGGAAACGATGCAAACAACCTAAGATAATTGACAAGCAACCTAACAACCGATTAGGGTCAAGTACGCCGTTTCGTTTTAAAGTGCGTGCGTTCCGTTCATTTTAGGCCGACTTGATTTTGCAAAATCAGTCGTTTTTTGTATTTTTGTGCACTCAAAAAGGCTTGCCACACTGTGTTGACCACGACATAGGTTCAACGGCTAGTGCTCATTTTTTACTCCTCACCCACTTTCATGGGTTATGCCAAGCCATTTGCACATGGCTCGTAACAAGAACGGGTGCAGTAACATACAAACAACAGAAAAGTGAAAAAGAAAAAATGGACAAAGCACCATCGTTACTTCGGATTGGTGCTGGCTTTCTTCTTATTGATGTTTTGCCTATCGGGAATTGTACTTAACCACCCCACACTTTTTTCGAGTGTAAACGTGGGACGCAATCTCCTACCCCAAGAATACAGATACGACAAGTGGAACAACGGACTGTTTCGCGGCACCATTAAATGGCGCAACAAGGTTCTGCTATACGGCAACGCAGGCGTATGGCTAACCGACAGCACCGCCAAGGGGTTCATGGATTTTAACAAAGGCATGCCCCTTGGAGTGGACAACCGCAATATTCGCGGCATGGCCATCGTGCCTACGGGCGAAGTTTTCGCCGCAGGCCAGTATGGTTTGTTCAGGCTCGACGGGAAAAAGACCTGGCAAGCCGTGAACTTAGACCTGCTGCACGGCGACAGAATATCGGATATTGCCACACGCGGAGACACGCTCGTGGTAACAACGCGGTCGCAAGTGTTTCTTGCCCGCGCGCCATACCGCAGTTTTCAACGTATAGAACTAGCCGCACCCGATGGCGGTGCGCCCCGCTTTTCGCTTTTCCGCACCCTTTGGTGGCTGCATAGTGGCGAATTGTTTGGACTTGCGGGCAAGCTTGTTGTGGATGTGGTTGCGCTGATACTTATTTTCCTCTGTCTTTCGGGAGTGGTTTATTGGCTGTTGCCCCACATCGGGAAGAAAGCGCACACCGCTGCCAGGCAATGGTTGTTTTCGTGGCACGACCGCATCGGCCGACTAACAATCGTACTCACCCTGCTTGTCTGCATCACGGGTTGGTTTCTTCGTCCGCCCCTGCTTTTGTTTGTGGCCAATGTCAAAGTGCCTGCCATTCCGCTAACCAAAACCAGCAGCAACAACCCGTGGTACGACAAACTGCGCTCGCTGCGTTGGGACGAACGCATGCACGATTGGCTGCTTTACACCTCGGATGGGTTCTACTCGCTAGCCGCACTCTCGGAAAAACCTAACAAACTAGACGTTCAACCGCCTGTAAGCGTAATGGGATTGAACGTGCAAAAAACGGTGGATGGCGATTATTGGCTGCTTGGTTCGTTCAGCGGATTGTGCATTTGGCAGCGTAGTACGGGGATGGTAATCGACTATTTCACGGAGCAACCGGCCATAGCCGTGCAAGGTCCGCCTGTCGGAGCCAACGCCGTGGCAGGTTTCAGCAGCGATTTCGGCCCAAACGAATACGTAGTTAACTATTCGGCAGGCACCGATTTTGCCCCCATGCCCCAATGGATGTCTTCGTTGCCGATGTCGCTCCGCAACGTTGCATTAGAGATACACACGGGTAGGATGTACACTTTCTTGGGTTCGATGTCGGTTGTGTACATCTTTATCGTGGGCATGGCCATACTTTGGTGTTTGTGGACAGGCTGGAAAATACGCGTGCGGATAAAGAAGAAAGAGGAATAAGCGTAGGCATCGAGGCCTTAAAACGCCACTTATTTATCTCTCCGTTCAGCCTCTGTTCCGCCTTTTTCCTCGCCTTTAAATGCAACAACTAAATTATATTTTACAGCTACAAGTTTGCCATAAATGCTGCCTGGAATCCATTTGGGCATCATTTTGGCAACTCTTAAAGCCTCTTTATCTAATGCCGGATGCACGCTGCGAGCTACTTTAAAATGCGTTAGTTCGCCGTTGGTTTCCACTATTAAGCTGATAACAACCTTGCCCTTAACGTCCTTTGCCTCATCAGGCTGTCGCACTTCTTTCTTTAAAAACTCCATCAGTGCCTTATCTCCGCCAGGGAATTGCGGAAGTATTTCAAAAAATTCACACATAACACGCTGGGTGTCCTCGGCCTTAGTAGTTGCCGACTTAACTTGTGCGGGCTGATTTCGTTTCTTATTCTTGCCCTTCCCACCTTGTGCGTAGGCATTAAGGCAGGCCAAACACATTGCCATTACAAGCCATAGCTTGCAACGACATACGTAATGAATGCTCATTGTTCGCATAACTCCCTCCTTTGGTTTATTATTGTTTCAACTATGATTATCGCTTAATGAGGGCTGTATATCAGCCCTTTACAAGCTATCTATCCTTAGAAACGCCACTTATTTATCTCAACGTTCTGCCTCTGCTCCGCCCTTCTTAATCACATAAAATGGAATGCCCATGCAGACTTTCAAGCGTGCCACCTTGCCTTTTCGCTTGCCGGGAATCCAAGCCGGCATCTTTTTTACAACGTTAACAGCCGCTTTATCTAATGCAGGATGTACACAACGAAGGAGCCTAATGTCTGTTATTTGACCGTCTTCCTCCACAAAGAAAGACAATAGCACCCTGCCCGTAACGTCTTGTACCTCTTCAGGATATACCTTTTCTTTATCGATAAAGGCCTCCAAAGCCTCTTCGCCACCCGGAAACTTGGGCTTTGCATAGTCTTCATCGCGGAAAACACGCGGCCTATGTGCTGGCGAAGTCCTGAACTTGGGCTTAACAAAAAGGGAGTAAGGGGGCCACCACACGCTGTCTTTTCTGCCTTGTGCATTGGCATTAAGGCACACCAAACACATCGCCACAACAAGCAATAACTTGCAGCGAAATGCAGAACAAATAACTGTCGTATACATAACTACCTCCTTTGGATTATGGTTTCAACTGCAAATATAGCAAAAATACAGGTTAGCCATTCGCTTTTTATGATGTTTTTATATAGAAATAACTGCGTAACACAAAAGCACACAACGCCGAAACATGATAAATCCAACAAGCCAGTAAGTAAAAAGAGCGGATAAAGCGTTGGAACTTTACAAGATATTTTTTATCTTTGCGAAGTGTAAAGTGCTGCTCCTTAATAGAAGTTCAGGAGTAAGAAGTTAAACAGGTAAGCCAAATGTTTGGTTACACACAATGGCAAATGCCACTGAAAACTCGTTAACTTGTCTGTCCATCAACTGATAATCGGGTAAAATATGCCACAAGAAATTCAGAAACATGTACTTATGAGGAAATTCATACTTGTTACGTTATTGGCTATGCTGTTCGTAAGGTTGTGCGCACAGCAGGTTTCTGGCGTGGTTACAGACGCCAACAATGGCGGTTTAGGCTTAGCCAACATCGTGGTATTGTCTGCCGACTCCACATATCTTAGCGGAACAACTAGCGACGACAATGGTAATTTCACCCTCAAACAACCCCAACAGGGAAACATCATCAAAATTTCGCTCATTGGTTATGAAACAAAATTCTTGCAATATGCAGGCGAAGAAAGGCTAACCGTGCAGTTAACCGAGAAAGATTTTCAGCTAGGCGAGGCCATTATTCACGGCCAACTGCCACAAACAATACTCAAAGGCGAGGGCATGACAACCATTGTGGCAGGCTCTGTGCTTGAAAAGACCACCTCAATAGACCAACTTCTCGACTTCATCCCACACGTTTCAATGCAAAATGGCAAAGTGGAGGTGCTTGGAAGAGGTACACCTGAGATATACATCAACGGCAAACGCATGATGAACCAAATGGAATTGGAACGCCTAAACCCCGAAAATGTGAAGAGCGTAGAGGTAATTACCAACCCCGGAGCACGATATAGCAAAAGCGTTACAAGCGTTTTACGCATCACCACCAAACAAATTGCCGGCGAAGGATTTGGATTTGACTGCAAAACCGTTGGCAGCGTGAACGAACAGAAACGCACAAGCGGTTTCGAAACCCTAAAACTAAATTGGCGAAAAGGCGGTTGGGACGTTAACGCACATGCGTATGGTGCGCATACGCACACCCAAGACAATACGAGTGTGCGGCTCATTACCTTTTTAAATGATACATGGCAGCAGCAGTTTGACATCGACCAAGAGCATGGAACAACCAATATGTACCTGAGTTTAGCCAGTAGTTACAGCATAGACGCCAACACATCCATTGGCGCGAGTGTAGATTATGACCGATATGCAGGCCTTTTTGCCGCAGGAAGTTCGCACTCAGAAAATTTCCGGAATGGGGAAAAACATGATGAAATGGATGGCAACTATAGTTTGAATGGCAACAAAAGCGAGGTGTCTACCAATGCCTATTTCGTGGGAAAGATAGGGAAACTGGGCATAGACTTTAACTCGGACTACTATTGGAAGAAAGAAAGCAGGCCGATGTACAATGATGAAAGGTATAAGGAAGAGGGACAAACGGAAACGCACCGCTTGGTTAACAGTAGGCAAAACAACGCTAGCAGGCTCTTTGCCAATAAATTGGTGCTGTCTTTTCCCT
>ERZ773004.643-NODE-643-length-21062-cov-17.288666_pt1 | contig 21062 bp, 17 predicted proteins | sample MGYA00580667_ERZ773004 | MGnify/ENA primary metagenome ERZ773004 (study PRJEB29015, sample SAMEA2737963) | human oral metagenome | biome: human oral; feature: human-associated habitat; material: dental | place: China | collected 2123 ... | reverse complement strand
ACAGCACCGCGCCCAGCGAGATCGACACGAGGTAGACCTCGGGCACCCCGGCGACAGTGGCACCACCGGGGTGGGGCACCTGCCCCGCCATTTCGAAGAATGTCGCGTAGGTCGGGGCGTTGTCCAGCACAGAGGACAGTCCCCCGGTGAAGATGAAGAAAGTGACCTGGTTCAAGGGCAGAGACCCCGCCACCTCATCGAGATAGTGCAGCGCCGGGATCATGGTCAGGAAGATGCCGATGAACAGGGTGGCGACCTCGGCGATCGGCCCCCACTCGAACTGGTTGTCCTCGAAACGCGCTCGTTTATCGCCCAAGATGTAGGACGCCCCGGCGGCCGCAAGCATGATGATCTCGCGCAGCGGCACCCAGTCCATGGCGGTGGCGTGCCCGGCCTCAATGGCCTCGGCATCCACGGACGGCGCGAAGGCGACTGCCAGGATGATGACGAGGAACCATACGAAGTTGGTGGCTCCGCGCAGTCCCAGCGGCTCGATCTCCGCGCGATCCAGGCGGACGGAGGCGGCGGGCTCCTGCGCGTGGTAGTAGGTGTCCAGGGAGAAGTAGGCGGCCAGCAGCATCGCGTTGACGAACAGCCACTCCGGGAGAAGATGGAGAGTCCAGGTGAAGGGCACTCCGCGGAGGAATCCGAGGAAGAGCGGCGGATCGCCCAGGGGCGTGAGCAGACCGCCGCAGTTGGCCACGATGAAAATGGCGAACAGCACCGTGTGGACCCGATACCGACGCTCGGCGTTGGTGTTGAGCAACGGGCGGATCAGAAGCATGGCCGCGCCAGTCGTACCCACGAAGCTCGCGAGAACGGCTCCGATGGCCAGGAAGACAGTGTTATTGCGCGGGGTGGCCTCAATATCGCCTTTGAGGAAGATACCGCCCGAAACGATGAAGAGCGCCAGAAGCAGAGCGATGAACTGCCCGTACTCGACGACGGCGGCGAATACGATTTCCCATCCCCCGGCAACCCACATCCATACGGCCACGGGCAGCCCCAGGACCAGAGCAACAGCGAGTTGACTGGAGCGCCGCTCCCACCAGTGCGTTGTGGCGGGCACGAGTGGAAGCACCGCAATGCCGGCAAGCATGGCGGCGAAGGGCAGGACGGACCACCACTGCAACTGCACGATGAACTCCTCGGATCGGGGCGGCGGAGAACCGCCGTGCCCGCCCACTTTACGACGACCCGCGCCCCGTTTGCCCGAACCGTCCGTGAAAAGTGCTGGAGTCTCCTTAGTCCCCTTTTGACCCCCTTGGTCTTCTCCCCCTTTCCCGGACTCCCTTGACTCCCTCTCAGCGTCCGCAGTGCGGCAGAGGGTTGGGCATGGGCGTCGGGTTGAGAACCACCCCCACAGGGCCGCGTGCAGAGCGGTTGTCCAGCACGATCGGATGCGTCAGGGCCTACTTGGGGACGATGCTGACCAGCCTCGGCGCCTTGACGATCACCTTGCGCACACCGCGCCCGTCCAGGGTTCGCACAACGCCGGGAGCCGCCAGGGCGAGCTTCTCCAGCTCGGCCGGATCGATAGCGGAATCCACTTCGAGGCGATCACGAACTTTCCCCTTGACCTGAACCACGCAGGTCACGGCCTCCGCAGCGAGCAGCGACTCATCGCTCACCCGCGGGAAATCCTCGTGGGCGAGCGAATTCTCGTGGCCTAGTCGCCTCCAGATCTCCTCGCTGATGTGCGGGGCGACCGGAGACGCCATGAGGACGAGCGCTTCAATGGCCTCACGCGGCACTTCCGCCAGGCTCGTCAGGTGATTGTTCAGCACGATGAGCTTGGCGATGGCCGTGTTCAGGCGCATGCCCTCATAGTCATCGCGCACGCCCACGATCGTGCGCGCCACCAGACGGCGGGTGGCCTCGTCGGCGGGCGCGTCGACCACGGTGACCTCGCCGGTGGCCTCATCAATGACATTGCGCCACAGGCGCTGCAGGAAGCGCTGAGCCCCGGCCACGGCACGGGTGTCCCAGGGACGGTCCTGGTCGAGCGGCCCCATGCTCATCTCGTAGACGCGGAAGGTGTCGGCGCCGTAGGCGGAGTACATGTCGTCGGGCGTGACGATGTTCTTCAGGGACTTGCCCATCTTCCCGTACTCGCGCCAGACGCTCTGCCCGTTCCAGGTGAAGGTCGGCTCGCCGTCGGCGTCGTCGGGCCCCTCCACGACCTCATCGGCGGGAACGTACTGGCCGCGCTCGTCCTTGTAGGCGTAGGCCTGAATGTAGCCCTGGTTGAACAGGCGGTGATAGGGCTCCGAGGAGGACACCACGCCGAGGTCGAACAGGACCTTGTGCCAGAAGCGCGAGTAGAGCAGGTGCAGGACCGCGTGCTCCACACCGCCCACGTACAGGTCGGTGCCGCCGGAGGTGTTGCCGTCCTCGGGTCGCGGCCCCATCCAATAGGCCTCGTTGGCGGGATCGACCAGCGAGTTCTCATCGGTGGGGTCGATGTAACGCATCTCGTACCAGCACGAGCCCGCCCAGTTGGGCATCGTATTGGTCTCACGGCGGTACTTCTTGAGTCCGTCGCCCAGGTCGAGCTCGACCTCCGCCCACTGCTCGGCCTTGCCCAGAGGAGGCTCGGGATTGGAGGCGGCGTCGTCGGGGTCGTAGGAGCGCGGGGAGTAGTCGGTGACCTCCGGAAGCTCGACCGGCAGCATGGACTCCGGCAGGGCGTGGACGCCGCCCTCGGAGTCCCACACGACGGGGAAGGGCTCGCCCCAGTAGCGCTGGCGGCTGAAGAGCCAATCGCGCAGACGGTAAGTGACGGCGCCCCGCCCGGCGCCCTTGGACTCCAACCAGGCGATCATGGCGGCCTTGGCATCATCCTTGGACTTGCCATCCAGGCTGATCTCGTCATTGGCGGAGTTCACGGCATTGCCGTCGCCCGTATAGGCGCCTCCGCTCAGGTCCACGCCGTACGGATCATCAACCGGACCGATCGTCTGGACGATGTCGAGGTCGTACGTGGTGGCGAAGGCCCAGTCGCGGTCATCGTGAGCGGGTACGGCCATGATGGCGCCGGTACCGTAGCCCATGAGGACGTAGTCGGCCACGAAGATCGGCACTCGCTTCCCATTGACCGGGTTGATGCCGAACAAGCCCGTGAACACACCGGTCTTGGTGCGATCCTCGGCGGTGCGCTCGGCCTCGGTGGCCGCGGCGGCCCGAGCGCGGTAGGCGGCCACGGCCTGCGCGGGCGTGGCAGCGCCGCCCGTCCAGGCCTCGCGGGTGTCCTCGGGCCAGGAGGCCGGCACTGTCAGGGCGGCGGCATCGACGTCCGTTCCCTGGCCGAGCACTCCGCCCAGCAGCGGGTGCTCGGGGGCGACCACCATGAAGGTCGCGCCGAAGAGCGTGTCGGGCCGCGTGGTGTAGACGCTCAGATCGGCAACGGCCGAGCCGACCTCTCGAGCGCCCTCGACGGCGAACCCCACCTCGGCGCCCTCGGAGCGGCCGATCCAGTTGCGCTGCATGAGCTTGACCTTCTCGGGCCAGTCGACCGTGTCCAGGTCTTCGGCGAGACGGTCGGCGTAGGCAGTGATGCGCATCATCCATTGGCGCAGATTGCGCTTGAAGACCGGGAAGTTGCCGCGCTCGGAACGGCCCTCGGCCGTGACCTCCTCATTGGCCAGAACGGTGCCCAGACCCGGGCACCAGTTCACCGGGGCGGACGAGACGTAGGCCAGGCGATGGGAGTCGACGACCTCGGCCCGCTCGGGGGCGCTGAGGCTCTCCCACGGACGGCCGTCCGGGGTCGAGACCTCTCCGCGCTCCAGTTTGGCGACCAGCTCGCTCACGGGCCGGGCGGCTCCCGCTCCCCGTCCATCACGGCGGGCGGCGTCGGGATCGAACCAGGAGTTGAAGATCTTGAGGAAGATCCACTGAGTCCACCGCACGTAATCGGTATCGATGGTCTGGATGGAGCGACGCGGGTCGTGGGAAAGGCCCAGGCGCCGCAGCTGACGGCGCATGGTGGCGATATTGGCCTCGGTCGAGATCCGCGGGTGCTGGCCGGTGGCGACGGCGTACTGCTCGGCGGGCAGGCCGAAGGCGTCGTAGCCCATGGTGTACAGGACGTTCCTGCCAGTCATGCGGGTGAAACGGGCAACGACATCGGTGGCGATATAGCCCAGCGGATGCCCCACATGCAGTCCCTTGCCCGAGGGGTAGGGGAACATGTCCAGCAGGAAGAACTTCTTCTTGTCAGCATCCGGCCCTGCGAGCGCGCCCACGGGATTGTCGGAGTAGAAGGTGCCCTCGGCCTCCCAGCGATCCTGCCAAGAGGTCTCGATGGTCTCGGCCAGGGCGGCCGTGTATCGGAACGGCGTCGCTGACTCGCCCTGGGGGGTCTGATTCTCCGTCATTGAAGGAGCGCTCTCTTCTGTCGTGTGTGAGATGCCGGTGGGCGCACGCCCCTGCCCTGGAGAAGGAGGGGAGGCGCCTGCTGACACTCAGCCTATCGCTGGTTCGCGCACCTTTTCGGCGCCGTCCGGGTGACGGGTGCGAGGTGCAGATCACGGCGAGGGCTCCGACCGACCGCGCACGAGCCTGTTGATGGCGACCCCGAACGCCGGTGGGACAGACAGGTCGGCTATGACCGGCTATGACCGGCACAGCGTGGGGCAGAGCTCAGGCCAGAGCGGGTGAGTCCATCCGGACCGGCACGAAATCTCCCCAGCCGTCCTCTCGCAGCCCGTCTCGCAAGCGGGTCATCGTCTCATCGAGTTCGTCGCCGCCGGCCGCGCGCGCCGATGACGGCGCGATATCAGCGGCCTTATGCAACGGAAGCACGTGGATGTGCAAATGGGGCACGTCCAGTCCGAGAACCACGATGCCCGGCCGCACGGCACCGAAAACCCGTACCTGGGTAGCCGCAATGCGCTTGGCCACCACGGACAGGTGAGCAATGGTGGGCTCGTTGGCGTCGATGTATGACTCGTGCGCAATACGCGGCACGACCAGGACATGGCCGGGAGCCTGCGGCTCGATGGTGGCGAAGGCGACGCACACGTCGTCGGCCCAGACGAAGCGCCCGGGGATATCGCCGTCGATGATCTTGGTGAAGAGCGAGGTCTCAGCGGTCTCGTTGGTCTCGGGGCCTGTCATGACCCCAGCCTAGGCCAGCACCCACAAGTGGCCCACCGGTACGACCGCATCGGCACGCTCGCTGGACGGGTCCCCGGCCGCACGGACGGCGCACACCAGCGTCGCCTCACGCCGCTTCTCCCCCGGTACGACAGCCGACATGGTGCCACGATCGGTCACAGTCACCGGGGTGTCCAGGCCGATACCGGCCAGCGCGAGGTGACGCAGAGTCCTGGGGCAGTCTTTGATACGCCCCACAACGGCGGTCTGTCCCACACGCAGGTTGTCGATGCTGCGCAGCTCGGGCTGGACGACGCGCCCGTCGGCAGCGGGGATCGGGTCGCCGTGAGGATCCCGCACAGGATGTTCGAGCGCCTCGTCGAGCGCCTCGAGGAGCCTGTCCGACACGGCGTGCTCGAGGATCTCGGCCTCGGCATGGACTTCGTCCCAACTCAGTCCCAGGCGCTCAACCAGATACGTCTCCAGGAGGCGGTGACGGCGCACCATGCCGGTGGCCAGGCGCTGGCCATCGACCGACAGCGTGACGGCCTTGTAGGGCTCGTGCTCGAGCAGGCCCGCCTCGACCAAACGCCCGACGTTCTCCGATGCCGTGGAGGGAGCCACCTTCATACGACGGGCCAGGCCGGTGATCGAAGCCCCCGAACCGCCCCATTCGGAGGCGGCCCACACCGCCTTGAGATAGTCCTGAGTCACGGTGGAGGCCTCAGCCGAAAGGTCCGCCTCATCAACCGGGGTCACCGCAGCATCGCCACCCAGCCGTCCCAGAAGGCGACGAGGACCGTGATGATGACGGCCATGTACATGGCACCGGCGATCAGCCAGCGCGCTTCGTACAGGCGCCCGGCCGCAGCCCGCGACAGCCCCAGGTGTCCGCGGCGCGCAGCCTCACCCCAGGTGGCGGCGCCGATAGGAATCGTCACGGCCCACACCAGCATGCAGAAGGGGCACAACTTGCCGAACACAGTGATCGAGACGATCAGGAACCACACGACGAAGACGATGCCGCCGACGGTCCCGGCCGTCATCGCCCACCACACCCAGCGGGGCAGTCGCCCGCCGGAGGCGAGCAGGACGCCCGCGAACAGCAGCACCGCGAAGGCCATCGCACCGACGAAGGAGTTGGGCACGCCGAGCAGATTGCCCTGCCATACGTTCAGGGAGTCGCCGCATGACACCAATGGGCTGATGTCGCAGGACAGATTCGCCAGGGGCTCCCTGATGAGTTTCAGTTCGCTGACCATGAGCTCCCAGGAGGCGGCGATGCCGATGAGCGAGCCGATAATGAGCAGCCAGGCGTAGCGACTCGACGCGCCGGTGGCTGTCAGCCAAGCGGATTTACCGCCCTGCTCGAAGGCCTCGACGGCGGGGTCATCGGACTCCCCGGATTCGCTGGCGAGATAGGCCTGAAGCTCGTCCTCGCTCATGGCGTCGATCTCCGCCTCAGTGGGCACATGCGCCATCGTTGTCTCCTCATGGTCCGGTTTCGTCTCAGCAGGTGCGGTGAAATGCGATGGTCCCGCGGTGGTTTCATTGTGCACTATCGTCGTCATAGCGGCTCATCCGGCTTCGGGCACCGGTTCCCATGCGCCCACGGTGACCGAGGCGTCGGGGTGAAGGGTCACTGTGCGCCAGGCCAGCAGACCGCCTTCGGAGTCGAAGGACAACACGTGCATATAGGCGTCCTGGGTGACCCTCCCCAACGAGGTCCCACCCTTGCCCGCCCCGGAGATGAGCTGGGCGACGTCGAGATTCCCTCCTCGAGTCGTGCTCATCCCCCGCTCCTCGTGGACGTGCCCGGCTACGAGCAGAGGAGCACAGCCATCGTCGACGAGCGGGCCGAAGGTGTCCGGCCGATGGATGAGGACGACATCCGCTTCATTCCCCTTGCGCGCGGCGTCACAGGAGACGCCGGCCAGGCGCATCCCGATGTCCGTGGCGTTCTCCTCGCCGCGCTGGAACGTTCTTCCGGCGGGACTGCGCTCCGGGTCGACGTCCCCGAGAACCCGCAGACCACCGACATTCTCAACAGTGCCATCCGTCACCGTCCAGCCGATCGTGCGCAGACGCTCGGCCGTGGAGCCCGAGTCGTGGTTGCCTATCGTGGCCACACGAGCGACGCCGTCGGGCACGGCGTCGTCCAGCGCGTCGACGCAGATCTGCTCCGGATCAGAGCCGGTCATGGTCAGATCACCGTCATCCATATGAACCGTGGCGCCGGCCAATTCGTCGAGCAGCCCCGAGAAGGCGATGACGTCGAGGTTGCAGTGCAGATCGGTTGTCATCACCGCCGTGATGGAGCCTTGTCGGCCGCCGGAGCGGGCCGTGGGCGCATTCGAGGAGGAGTCGGTGACCGTAGAGGACGCCTCGGCGGAGGCGGCGTCCTGAGCGTCCCGAGCGACCCGATCGGTGTCGACCGCGCCGTCGGCGGCCGTCACATCCGTCGTTCCATCAATGGTCTGTGAAGCCTCCCAGGCGGCCCGGAGGTTGGCCTGGGCGGCGGTGTAGAAGGCGGTGTTGTCGTCCAGGAAGGCGGAGACGCGGCCGCCGTAGGCCTGCACGACATCGCCGATGCGCCCGGAGACGCGTGCTCGTTCCAACGGGGTGCCTGCCAGGACTTCCAAGCGGTTGCCGGTGACCGGCTCCGAGCGCAGGGACGGCACAAGCAGTGCGACAACGGTGACGGCAGCGGTAGCGGTGAGCAGGCTCGAGGCCGCAGGCCTGCTGAGCCCTGCGCGCACGGCGTCCCGCAATCGCCCTCTGGTGGCCAGACGGCCGGCGGCCACCAGGCAGAGCATGATCGACTCCAGCAATCCGGCGCGCCTCAGGGCGTCATCGACAAGGGCTCGCAGACCACGCTCGATGGTGAGCTCGGGATGGGTGACCAGGGACAGGTATGCGGCGCCGTCAGAGCTCAGAGCCTCACCGAGCGCGGACTCCGAGACGGCAGCGGGATCGGCCTCTCCCGGGACCTCCTCCAATTCCACCCGCACGCCCAGTATCCCGGCGGGCGAGTCGAGAGAGACCTGTCCCAACGGCCCCATGTCAAGGCTGAGAGTGGAGTCGAGGGTCGTCGACCACTGCGCCTCGTGAGGGCCGACGGGACTGGAAGCCGTGGCTGTGGCCGCGCCGACGCCCAGCGAGACCAGGGACACGGCAGTGAGCAGGACAAGGGTGCGTGTGATCTTGCGGAAGCGGACGGTGCGGGCCGTCCACCACCGTGAACAGGATTCACGACCGCGACGCAGCACTGCTCCAAGCGAGCCAAGCGCACTGGATGCGCTGGTCGCCGTCCGCCTATCCCGGCCCGTATGCGTCTCCGTCTCTGACTCCTCCTTCACAGCTCGGGCCTAACGATCCCTGGCGATGCGCGCCGCCAGCGCGGTGACGTAGTCAGCGGTGTCCTCCCAGCCAGTGACGGCGCGACAGGGCACGCCCAGAGCTTTGACGGGATAGTCATTGCCGCCGGTGTCGAGTCGATCACCCACGAAGAGCATGGCATCGAAGGGGATGCCGGTCTGCTCGGCCAGCCGGACCATGCCGTAGGCCTTGTCGACGCCCTTGAGGGTGATATCAACGCTCGTGGAACCACCGGAGCGAACCTCGAACTCGGGGAGTCGGACGGCGACCGCGTCGCGCAACCTCCCTTTCTTCTCCCCCGTAGGATCCCAGGCTTTTTTGGCATTCAGCGGCGCCTCCTGACCCAGCGCCGAGAAGGTGATCTGAGATCCGCGGTTCTCGAGAATCGCACCCCAGGTCCGCTCCTCCCACAGCCCCAGCCGGCGGGCCTCGGCCTCCACGACAGCGAAGCCCTCCTCAAGCTGCGCAGGGGTGAAGTCATTGGCGTAGACGAGTCGCCAGTTCTCCTCGCCGGCACCATCCGGTGAGGACTGATCCGAGGGGCCGGCCGAGGAATGAACGTAGTACCGGGTGCCGCATGTCGGCATGAGATGCAGGTGGGAGAGCTGACTCCCTGTGGCGCCCAGGTGGGCCAGGACCTGATTGCGGAACTGACTGATCTGCCCGCCGGAGATGACGCATACGGGAACGACGTCGAGCAGGGCGCGCAGCGCGGTGGCCATGGGAGCGGGCAACGGGGACTTGGAGGGCGCCAGGGTCTCATCAAGATCAAAGGCGACCAGCCGCGGGACGATAGCGTCCGGCGCAGTGGACAGTGCCTCAGAACCTTCAGAGTCTTCAGGGTCTTCAGGGTCTGCAGGGTCTGCAGGGTCTTCAGAGGCTACGGTGTCGTGGGAGTCGGCCATGGCCGCATTGTCCCGCACCTGACTGCGCGTGCGCGGTAGCGGGGAACCAGGTGTCGCGCACATGCGGTAGACGCGCACAGTCCCACAGTCCTTCTGAAGCTTTCTCAGCGCAGCTTTTTGACGCCGCCCGCCGGCCGGAGGGCGCCTGATCGCCCTTGAGCAACTCTGAGCTCGTAGAACCGGAACGGGCAGCGCCCCGTTCAGTGACCCTGACCCGAGTCCTCGGGGTGACGCAGGTGCTCTCGAGCGACGGCCAGGGCCTGAGCGCGGGCCTCCTTGTCCTCACGGCGCCCGCGTACGACCAGCGCTGTAACCGACACGGCCAGGCCGCCCCAGATAATGACGATGGCAACGAGCATGAGGGTGATCGCGGGACCGGTCATCTCACTTCACCTCCTCATGGGCGTCCAGATCGAGCGGGGTGAACTGGTCCACCGGCGTCCTCCAGGGGATCACGGTCAGCACGATGGTCGCCACCGCCCCCACGAAGAGCATGCCCCATCCGAACACGGCCTCGAAACCGTGCGAATACGTGTAACCGTCATGTGCGTAGGACCATGCGGTCTGAACGAACATGTAGCCGAGGAGCAGGGGGACGACGACCGCGATCATCACCCGCCACCATGTCCCCACCACACGGGTCTCGGAGACCACGTTGAGATGGCGCTGGAGGACCTTGAAACGGCGCAGGACCAGGCCCAGTCCGAGGCACATGATGATCGCCGAGGCCACGACACCGATGTTGTTGATGTACGCATCGACGACATCGAGGTCGTACAGCCCCGAAGAGGTCCCGAAGAGCACGAAGGACAGGACGGCGCTGGGCAGGCCGCAGGCGAAGGTGGCCGTGATGTTGGACCACCCGAACTTCTCGGCGATCGCAGGCGCCACGACCTGGATGATGGAGATGAAGGAGGTCAGACCCGCCAGCGTGAAGGAGGCGAAGAAGAGGAAGCCGAAGATCGGCCCGCCCGGCATTTGGGAGATGACGGTCGGGAAGGTCACAAAGGCGAGGGCGGGTCCCGAGATGCCCTCGAGTTCGCCGACCGTGACGTTCTGCACGTGCGCCATGAAGCCGAGGGTCGCGAAGACGCCGATGCCGGCGAGCAGCTCGAAGGAGGAGTTGGCGAAGGCCGCCGTCAGCCCCGTGCCCACGAGATTGGAGCGACGCTTGAGGTAGGAGGCGTAGGTCAGCATGATCCCGAACCCGATGGACAGTGAGAAGAAGATCTGTCCGAAGGCGGCCATCCATACCCGGTAGTCGCCCAGCTTGCTCCAGTCGGGGGTGAACAGGGTGTTGAGTCCATCGGTGGCGCCGGGCAGGAGCATGGCGCGCACGACGAGCATCAGGAACATGACGACCAGGATCGGCAGGAAGACCCGGTTGGCGCGTTCCACTCCTTTGGAGACGCCACGGGCGATGACATACAGCCCGAACGCCCACACGAGCACCAGCGGGATGATGACGCCGGCGATCGGCTCGGCGGAATAGGCAGGAGTGCCGGCTTCCGAGACCTCGCCCAGACCGATGTAGTCGCTGAAGAAGCCGGAGGCGTCATCCCCCCAGGCGGTGGTCAGGGAGAAGATCGTGTAGCGCAGCGCCCAGGCGACGATGACGGCGTAGTAGGTCATGATGACGAAGCAGATGACGACATGCCACCACCCCAGCCACTCGAACTTGGTGGATAGGCGCCGGAAGACGGCCGGGGACGACCCCCGGTAGCGGTGCCCCAGGGCGTAGTCGAGGAGGAGAACGGGCACACCCGCGGCCAGGAGGGCGACCACATAGGGGATCATGAAGGCGCCGCCGCCGTTGGAGTATGCGACACCGGGGAATCGCCAGATATTGCCCAGCCCGATGGCTGAGCCGATGGCGGCCATGAGGAAGCCGAACTGGCCACTCCACTGCTCGCGTGCGGGCACCGAGGATGTGGGGGTGGAGGACATGATGAAGCCCCCTGTAGGTGATTGGGCGGTCGTCTTGAGGCGGCGTCGTGCACACGGCGTCGCCGACCTGCGGGAAGAACGCAGAGACGGTGAACCCTGGCACCCTAACCCTGCTCACTGAATGACACTTCAGTGTTTCACGATTTGGAACATCAAGACCGTGAAGCGCCGTCAAGCACCGTACAGCGCTGTCTTGGCTGTCTTGATGTGTTGAGCGGATGTTGAGCGGAGCGGACTACTCGATCCGGGAAGCCTGCCAGGCGGCACCGACGATACCGGCGGTGTTGAGCAGGGCGGCGGGCACGATCTCCGTGTGCAGCTCAAGCAGCGGCAGGAACTTCTCGTGCTTCTTCGACACTCCCCCGCCGACGACGAACAGATCCGGGGAGAAGAGCATTTCGACGTGGGAGTAGTAGCGCTGCAGTCGTTTGGCCCATTTCTTCCATGACAGGTCCTGAAGCGTCTTCTGCCCTGAGGAGGCACGAGTCTCGGCGTCGTGGCCATCGATCTCCAAGTGGCCGAGCTCGGTGTTGGGCACCAGGGTGCCGTCCACGATGACCGCCGAGCCGATGCCTGTTCCCAGCGTGGTGACGATGACGGTGCCGCCCACCCCCTTGGCAGCGCCGTAGGCGACCTCGGCCAGGCCCGCGGCATCGGCGTCGTTGAGCGCATAAGAGCGTCGACCGAGTGCCTGCGTCATGAGCTCATTGACATTCAGCCCCACCCAGGATTTATCGAGATTGGCCATGAACCGGACGGTCCCGTGCACGATGGGAGCCGGAAAGGTGATCCCGACGGGGACGTCGGGCTCGACGCCCAGCTTTTCGATGATCTGCCCGCACACCTCGGCCACAGCCTCGGGAGTGGAATGCTGCGGGGTGTCGATGCGGACGCGCTCGCCTGCGAACTCGCCGGTCTCCAGATCGACGAGGGCTCCCTTGATGCCTGATCCGCCGATATCGATCCCGCACGCCACCCGGGTCACCTGGCTCATGACAGCCTCCTGAGAATCTTCTGACCAGTACAGGCCGAGAATATAAGAGAAAGCGGTTGCCCAGGGAACGATTGTCTTCGGATTCCGGGGCAATCATGATGCACGGCGGCACGGGCACCGGCCGGGTCGCGCTCGGACCCGGCCGTCGTCTACGACCGGATCCGATACCGACCTCCGCTGCTGACCCCGCTGCGGGTCAGGCCCCGGTGCGGGACATCGCCGCGCCCGCGAGCCTCTTGGCCCACAGATACAGCCCTAGCGTCATACCAGCGAAGAGCAGCACGCCGATGATCTCGGAGGCGGTCGTGAAGCCGGCGCCGACGACAGCGAGAGGCTCGTCTTTCCCAGTGGCGGCAACAATGCCGGCCAAGGCCACGCCGAACAGGCTCTCCCCCACGATCAGCCCGGTCGCCGCCAAGGTGCCCAGCCTCTTCGTGCTCTCCGGATCCGCGGTCCCCGTCGCCCAGCGATCGTAGACCAGACCCGCCAGAGCGCCGATAGGAATGATGAGGGTCAGGCCCATCGGCAGGTACATACCCATCCCCACAGCCAGCGGCGGCAGGCGCAGCCTATTCTTCGAGGCACGTCCGAGCAGCTCGTCGATAATGACCACGACCGCGCCGATCACAACGCCCAGGCCCAGGAGCCCCCAGTCGAGATCGCCGCCGAAGACCCCCCTTGGCCAGCGAGGACAGAAGCGCCGCCTGAGGCGCCGCCAGGGCATTGTCAGTCGCGCCGGGCGCACCAGCGAAACCGAAGCTGTTATTGAGCAGTTGCAGAACCGGCGGAATAACCATCGAGCCGAAGAGAACGCCGATGATCAGGGCAACCTGCTGCTTCCACGGGGTGGCCTTGACGAGCTGCCCGGTCTTGAGATCCTGCAGGTTGTCATTCGAAATGGTGGCCACCCCGAAGACGACCGCAGCGGTGAACAGGGTATAGGCGATCAGCGCATCACCCTGATCAGGGGATTGTGCGCCATGCACGACCTTGATGAGCAGAGCAGCGGTGATCACGATGAGAATACCGACCCCGGAGATAGGACTGTTGGAGGCGCCGATCAGACCCGCCATATAGCCGCAGACGCCGGCAACCGCCAGGCCGATCAACAGCACGAAAAGGATGCTGACGACGACCATGCCGGTCGCGTGGTGGGCGATGGGCGTGTGCCGCACGAACAACCACAGCAGCAGCCCGATGGGAAGCATGGAGGCCAGGGTCACCCAGGCGACCACGCGCATGGACAGATCGCGCTCGGAGACGGGCACCTCCGCCCCATCGTGACGGGCGCGGGTGGCCGCTAGAGCCTCCTTGACCCCTCGGGCGATGGGCAGAGCGATCTTGGCAAGGGTCCAGATAGCGGCGATCGCCATGGCCCCTGCCCCCACGAAGCGCACATCGGAGCTGAAGATCCCCGACACGATCTCGCTGAGGTCGCCGCCTGCGGGAATCTGACCAGCAGTGCGCAACGGCAGCATGACGCCGAAGGAGATCACCAGTCCGACAATCATGGCGATGCCGACGGTCATGCCGACGAGGTGGCCCACGCCGATCAGAGCCAGCGAGAGACTGGCGCTGATCATGCTTCCGCCGGAACCGACGCGAAAGGCCCTCTCAATGCTGCCGGCCACGACCTTCATCGCCGCCAGCAGGGCGAGGCCGGCAGACGTCAGGCCGCCCACGACGATGACGAGTAGACCTCGTTTGTTCTCCTGCGCGCCCTCAGCGCTGTCTCCCACGCGCAGCACCTCTGCCGCAGCCACGCCTTCCGGAAATGGCAGATCCGATCCGGTGACAAGCGCGCGTCGCAGGGGAATGGAGTACATGACGCCGAGAACGCCGCCCAGGGCGGTCACGAGTGCGGTCTGCCAGTAGGGGAAGCCGGTCCACCAGCCGATCATGACCAGGCCGGGCAGCACGAAGATAATGGCGGACAGCGTGCCCGCCGCCGAGGCGATGGTCTGGACGATATTGTTCTCCGCCACGGAATGATCACGGAAATAGCGCAGAATCGCCATGGAGATGACCGCTGCCGGGATAGAGGTGGCGAAGGTGAGGCCGACCTTCAGGCCAAGGTAGACATTAGCCGCGGTGAAGACCAGAGTGATGAGGCCTCCGATGATGACGCCTCGCACCGTGAGCTCACGTGCACCTGGTGCAGCGGGAACAGTATTGCTGGACATAGCACTCCTACAACATAGGGGCACCGCAGTGGGGATCAATGGGGATCGGCGGGCGCCCACAGATCACAATACGCCTCGATGGGAGAATTCCGTAAAGAAATGCAGACCTTACCTTCTACCGCACAGGATGCCCGGTGAGCAGCACTGCCGGGCGATAGCCCCGTGATCCGAGAACGATCTTCAGGAAGCAGTATGCCGGACAACAGAAAAGCCTTGCTCCGTAAACATGGAACAAGGCTTCATTTATTCGTGGAGCTAGAAGGAATCGAACCCCCGCCTCCCCCACAATAGTGGGAGCGCGCTACCAACTGCGCCATAGCCCCATCTGCACACGCATCACGACCGATATCGAAATGCATACCGTGGAGCTAGGGGGATTCGAACCCCCGACCTCTTCCATGCCATGGAAGCGCGCTACCAACTGCGCCATAGCCCCATTTATGATCGCCGCCCTGGGCGACGGGGATTATTCTATGAACTCCTCACCGCTGCGGGCAAATCCATTTCACGTGCGGTACCTCACCACCACGCTCGGCCCTTGCGGACGGTCAGGACAGGTGCCCGCCGTGCGCGCCAACATCGCCGGAGTCTCCTTCCCCACCGCCGTTCCACCGCGAGATCCTCCACTCCGGAGGCCGGTTCATGCTGTTCAGCACCGCATAACGGCAGTTGCCCAGACCATGCAGCCCGAACCACGAGGAGGGGTCAAGCCCCAGAAGATGGGTCGTCCCCAGAGTGATGGCCGCCCCGTGTGCAACGACAACCGCGGTGCCACCCACCGCCGCAGCGATCTCCCGCATCGCTGTTCCCACTCGAAGAGCGGTATCGCTGCGGGTCTCAACTCCCACCCCCTCCGGATCGCCTCCGGACCGCCATACGTCGAACTGCTCGGGCCACCGCTCCTCGATCTGAGCACGGCTCAGCCCCTCCCATCGGCCGAAGGACCTCTCAGCAAGACGATTATCGACATGCACGCCCAGGCCAATGGCCGAGGCCAGCACCTCGGCGGTCTGTCGAGCCCGCTCCAGAGGGGAGGAGAAGATCGCCGCCGGATTCAGGGCCACAAGATCCGGAGCCGCCGAAGCGGCCTGATCACGTCCAATGTCATTGAGCGGGATGTCGACACGCCCCTGAATCCGGCCCTCAAGGTTGTAGTCGGTCTGGCCGTGCCGCCATAGGACGAGCGTCATCGGCACGCCTTCTCAGCAGGCCGCATCAACAGGAGTCAAGACATCCTCAGGCAGCTCGATGGGCGGGCAATCCTTCCATAAGCGCTCGAGCTCGTAGTATTCACGATCCTCGCCCTGTTGCACGTGAATGATGACATCGGTGTAGTCGATGAGCACCCAATGGGCCTCCTCAAGGCCCTCGCGCAGCCTGCGCTTGGCCCCGGCCTTGAGCATGGCCTCATCGATCGCATCGACGATGGCGCGGACCTGACGATCGTTGTCACCCGAGAGAATGAGGAAGACATCGGTCAGGACAAGCCGCTCGGAGACGTCGATGGCGACAATGTCACCAGCCTTCTTCTCTGCGGCGGCACGAGCAGCGGTGCGGGTCAGGGCGACAGCATGGTCAGTAGCGGGCACAAGACTCCTTGCGGTAAACAGCCAACGGGACCCGACTCGTCAGCCCAGCAACGAGGTCCATGTGGGGATGGCCCCGAGGCCCTCTGCGGAGCTGCTGCCCCCGCGATTGAGGACGAACCACACCACGGTGATGACCACCAGCACAACGACGATGGCGATCAACACCATCAGCAGTATCTTGCCCATCTTCGATGTCTTCGGCGGCTCAGCGACATTGGCGGGGTTGACCGGAGAGCCCATCGGGGCGGGATTGCTCCATCCCGCTTCCGGACTGGGGGGCGCCTGCATCACAGGTTCGGAGAACTGCGGTTCAGGAGCCGGCTCGGGCATCGGCTCATATGGGGTGAAGGCCGGTACGGATGATGTGGTCTCTTCAGCAGCGGCTGCAGACGCTTCCGACTCAGTAAGAGCGGGAGCAGCGCCGGGCCGGCCGGCCTCCGGCCGCAGAATACGCCACTGCGGGTTGTCGATGCCGTCGAACTCGTCATCAACCGGACGAACTTCGCTGAGCTCTCCAGTATTGCTATCGACTGTGCGCACTCCCTGAGCCGCGTTGGGAATCCGCACGGTGGGCCGACGAGCCGGCCCGCCAACAGTCGTATCCGTCGCCCAATCGGGCAGGCTGCCGGCACCCGGACTGTCAGGCGCACTATCGGGCATCGCGTACCCGTCACCGCCTGCAGCGACCTGGCCGGGGCCGCCCGACTCGTACCCATCACCGCCCGGAGAAGCCGGACTGGGCCCACCCGGTCCGAATCCTTCGCTGACTCCTTCGCTGACTCCTTCGCTGACTCCTTCGCTGACTCCATCACTGAATCCGTCGCTGACTTGGGGAACCTGAGCGGGGCCGCCCGCCCCGTACCCATCACCGGCGGTGGACTGCGTTCCCGCATCAGTGGCGTCAGCCGGTGGTACATCGCGGTTGAAAAGAGAGCGCCTTTCAGGCAAAACGGCCGGTTCGCCCATGGGCGGGGCCGATGGATGAGAAGAGGGCGACGACACGTCAACCGGTCTCATCACACCGGTCGGCTGAGAAGAGATGTCCTCGATATCGTCGTCGGACAGAGAGGTGTTGGCGACCTGCGGCACCGGATCGGCGAAAGAGTCATCGGGAGCCGCCCCGGTCCCACCAGGGGCGACAGGGGTGAAGGGCGCGGCCGAGCCGCCCTGATCGCCCGAAGGCACCTCCCGCCCGAACACGGATCCCGTTGCAGGACCGGGGGCTGATGGTGACGCCGTCTGCATGGGAGACTCGGGCGCATAGGGGCGTGACCGCCATGAATCGTCTGCACTCTCGGCTTCGCGGGGCAGCGTCGGACTCGTCGGAGCGCTCTGTGCGGACGGGACCGCGGGCTCGTCCGCAAGTCGATTCCCAGGACCAGGGTAAGCGGATGCGCCGCCTTCCAGGCCCCCCGGTGCCGCCTCGCCATCGCGCACAGGCGGCGTCCACGCTCCCGCTTCGGAGATGCCAGTCGCCTGAGGCCGCTCGGGAGACTGCAGAGCACGTGCCGCTTCCGCCTCGTCGAATGACGGTGCAGAGGCCGGGCTGCCCAAGGCGCGCCGCCCCGGTGCAGCATCGAGTGGACTCTCCGCGCGAGGCGCGGAAGAGGCAGATGCAGCCGACACGACAAGCTCGTTGACCTCCACCGCCCGCGAGCCGGATGAAGCCGCGTGGCTGCCTGTGGCCTCCAGACTGGGAGACGCGATCGCAGGCTGCTCGGCCAGCGGGTCCTGCAGCGCCTTGGCCTGCTCGGGAGTGATCTCCCCCGAGGCGACGGCCGCGCGCAGTGCCGCAGCCTCCTGACGCAGACGCTTGAGCTCTCGCCGGGTCAGAAGAGGCTGCTGCCCGGTCAAGATGGCCTCGCGCTCAGCAGCGCGTTCAGCCTGCCGCATCGCCCGTCGACTGCGACGAGTGCCGGTGTCATCATCTGCGGCATCGGACTGGCTCTGGTTGACGTCGGTGGGATCACTCACCGTCGTTCTCCTTCCTCAGGGACTGCTCCCGTGCGACGCGAGCGGTCATCGACGTCGTCGATGCCGAACGCTCAACCGTACGGTAAAGACCGTACTTGCGGATGTACTGGACGACGCCGTCGGGTACGAGATACCAGACGGGAATGCCTCGGGCGACCCGACTGCGGCAGTCCGTGGATGAGATCGTCATCGCGGGCACTTCCACCAAAGACACAGTATCCTCAGGCAGGCCGGTATCCGTTAAGACATGCCCGGGGCGTGTGACACCGACCAGGTGAGCCAGGTCGAATATCTTCGCATTATCCTTCCACGTCAAGATCTGCGCCAAGGCGTCGGCTCCGGTGATGAAGTAGAGCTCGGCGCCGGGGTACTCGGCGATAACATCGTGGAGAGTATCGACTGTGTATGTCGTACCACCGCGATCAATATCCACCCGCGAGACGGTGAAATGCGGATTCGAAGCGGTGGCGATGACCGTCATGAGGTAGCGGTGCTCCGCCGGTGTGACACGACGGTTCTTCTTGAAAGGCTGATTCCAAGTCGGCGTGAAGAGGACCTCATCAAGTCCGAAGGCGTACTGCACCTCTGAGGCCGCTACAAGATGCCCATGATGAATCGGATCGAAGGTGCCACCCATAATGCCGATACGCAACTGGCGCGAGGCGTCACTCATCGGCGCCGCCTCTATTGCTCTTCGGCACTTCTGCTCCTTACGGTCACTGCGAGCGGTGTGCACGCAGACGCGCCCATCCTGCCACGGACAAGACGTAGTAAGCCTCGTGCCACGCCCGCACGCGCAAGCGTGATCGGTATCGCGCTAACAGGCATCAAGAGGCTGATCACGTCCTACAGAGCAATCCTGGACTTCTGACACTTCCGGCACTCCTGCGCACTCACGGCCGCACATGACCGTCTCCTTCGACAATCCATTGCGTCGTCGTCAGGGCCGCCAATCCCATGGGCCCACGAGCGTGAAGCTTCTGAGTGGAGATGCCGAGCTCGGCCCCCAGACCCAGCTGGCCGCCATCGGTGAAACGGGTGGAGGCATTGACCATGACGACGGCGGAATCGACAGCTCCGGTGAAGCGGTTCATGGCGGCGATGTCCTGGGTGAGGATTGCCTCCGTGTGCCCGGTGGACCACTGCGAGATGTGGGCGACGGCCTCTTCCAGGTCGGATACCACTCGCAGCGCCAGATCGAGACTGCCGTACTCGGTGGCCCAGTCCTCCTCAGTGGCGGGCACCAGGAGGGCCTCGCAGCCGGCCCGCGCGGCCGGCCCGCGCAACGCGGTCTCGGCCGCCTCATCCGCGTGGAGGGTGACGCCTTCGTCCCACAGCGCCGCCGCCACGGTCGGCAGGAGGCGGTCGGCGACGTCATGGTGGACCAGAAGAGTCTCGGCGGCGTTGCACACACCTACGCGCTGAGTCTTCGCGTTGACGATGAGCGGCACCGCGGCCTCGAGGTCGACGCAGGAATCCGCGTAGATATGGCAGTTTCCACTGCCGGTCTCGATGACGGGCACTGCGGACTGCTCGACGACGGCCTTGATGAGCCCCGCCCCACCGCGCGGCACGAGCACATCGATGAGCCCGCGAGCCTGCATAAGCGCTGCAGCCCCGGCTCTTCCGGCGGAATCAATGGTTGCGACCAGGTCAGCGGGCAGGCCGGTGGAGACCAGGGCGGCGCGCAGAACATTCACAATCGCCGAGTTGGTATGCGCGGCGGCGCTGCCGCCGCGCAGCACGACGGCATTGCCGGACTTCAGCGTCAGGGCGGCAACATCGACAGTGACATTGGGACGGGCCTCGTAGATCATGCCGACCACGCCCATGGGAACGCGCACACGGCGCACCCGAAGACCGTTGGGAAGGGTCTGACCATCGACGACCTCGCCGATCGGATCGGGCAGGCCGGCGATCTCGCGCAGAGAAACGGCGATGGCGGCGATGCGGTCGGGGGTCAGGCTCAGGCGGTCGATCAGCCCTTCGGTCATGCCCTCAGCACGGGCGCGCTCGACATCGTCCCTGTTGGCGGCCAGGATCTCCTCGGTCGCCTCCAGAAGGCCATCAGCCATGGCATGCAATCCGGCGTCCTTGAGCTCACGGCGCGCCGCAGCCACGGATCGCTGCGCGCTTCGAGCGGCTCGGGCCGTGCGGGCGACCAGTTCGGTCGCGTCCTGCTGATAGGAACTGTTGGCATGAGAGCTCATGGCAGCACCATACGGCGCCGGACCCGCATCGCGGGAGCGTGCTTGGCGCATATGGAACGCGAATCGCATCCTCATCCTGAGAGCGACGACTGATGATGACCGGACCCGGCTACCACGCCGTGGGAAGACGCGCTAAGATGCCTCAGGCGAGGGCGCTTGACCGTTCCGCCCATGGCTTGAGCACCCGCATCGCTCGCCGTGGGTCGACACCACCACCACCCGCGGTTGAGTGCCCTCGCCCCTCCCACATCTGCGCGTATGGTCCGCCGCACTGTAAGTCTCTCTAAGCTTCTCCAGGTCTGTCCCAGGATCACGCGCAGTACCGAAGCAGTTGCAGAAGCAGTTGCAGAAGCAGTACAGAATTCGCCATCGGATTCTCCCGACCGAAGAGCGAGCGAGAAGCGAGTACCGTCCATGAGGATCACGCACCTGGCAGCGAGCAACTGGCGGAACTTCAAGAAGATAGATTTCAGTGTCGGAGAACGCCTCTTCATCGTAGGGCCCAACGCAGCCGGCAAGTCCAACCTCTTGGATATATTCCGTTTCCTATCCGACATCGCCGGTCAAGGAGGCGGGCTCGCCTTCGCGATCCAACGCCGTGGCGGGCTGAAAAGAGTCCGCAGTCTGTTCTCCCGGAATAATGCCAGGGGACGCCTTGTCGTTGACGTGAAGCTGCGGGACGGCGAGGACACATGGCGATACAGACTCTCCGTCAAGGGCCAGAGAGGGGGGGTGCTCCTATGTGGTGTGTCAAGCGGTGGTGGTTAGTGGTTGGGCTGGTT